>Ga0180007_10001518_pt1 | contig 31271 bp, 22 predicted proteins | sample MM_PC_MetaG_FD_121122 | JGI IMG/M metagenome (GOLD analysis project Ga0180007, IMG submission 121122) | Groundwater microbial communities from the Aspo Hard Rock Laboratory (HRL) deep subsurface site, Sweden - MM_PC_MetaG | ecosystem: Environmental > Aquatic > Deep subsurface > Groundwater... | reverse complement strand
TCCAGCGTCAGCTGGTGCAGGAAAAGGGCAGGGACCCTTCGCCGGAAGAGATCGCCATCGCCCTCGATATGCCCCTGGAAAAGGTTACCGGCGTGTTGAAGGCCAGCATGGAGCCCGTGTCCCTGGACCGGCCCATCGGTGAGGATGAAGACAGCAGTCTTGGCGATTTCATCGAGGACACCGGAGCGCTTTCGCCTCAAAAGGTGGCGGCCCACTCCATGCTGAAGGAACAACTCCGACGGGTTTTGAGCACCCTTTCGCGTCGCGAGGAAAAGGTCATTCGGCTGCGTTTCGGACTCGGAGACGGCACGCCCCGCACCCTCGAGGAGGTCGGTTCGATCTTCCAGGTGACCCGCGAACGCGTCCGTCAGATCGAGGCCAAGGCTCTTCGCAAGTTGCGCCACCCGAGCCGTTGCCGAAAGCTGAAGGGTTATTCGGAAATCGTTTGACCCTTGTTGGGGAAGGGATTATCGTTGGCCGCCGGATCGTCGGGCCCATAGCTCAGCGGTCAGAGCAGCCGGCTCATAACCGGTCGGTCCCTGGTTCAAATCCAGGTGGGCCCACCAAGTGTCGGGGGAACGTGGGCGATTAGCTCAGCTGGCTAGAGCGCTCGCCTCACACGCGAGAGGTCACTGGTTCGAGTCCAGTATCGCCCACCACGTTCATCATCGACACCCGCTCGAAACCTAGGCGATGCCAGACATAAGACCGGGCTATGAGATTGCAGGGTGCCTCGGCACCCTTTCTTCGTCGTGGACTGTTCCCGGGCTTCAACATCAGTTCCCAGGCTGGGACCCTGCCCGCTGAACGGCGTGGCTGGCCAATCGGAGGTCGACCGGTGACCGAATCGGAAAAACCCACCACACTCGGTGAGCTTCTCGTCGCTCTTGAAAGCAGTGACAACCTGCGCTCCTTGGCGCGCCAGTGCGGCATGGCTCCGGGCGACCTGAAGCGAAGTCTCAAACGCTGGCGCAAGGAACTCGACGCAGGCGAGAAGGATCCCGGATCCTCGACTCCGTCAGCGCCGACAGCCTCGGCTGCCAAGGCGGGCGGCAAGGCCGAAATCCCTGAAGAGTTGGCCGGCGTCACACCTGCCGTGGATGTCGATCCCGCCGACATGGTGTCCCTGAAAACGTTGTCGGTCTGGACCGACGGCGCGAGCCGTGGCAATCCCGGACCGGCGTCCATCGGCCTCATCTTCGGGACAGAGGACGGAGTGGCTCTCTGTGCCCACGCCGAAGCTATCGGCCGGGCGACCAACAACGTGGCGGAATACCGGGCCGCGTTGAAGGCACTCCAGTTCGCTGTTGACTGGCAGCTCGAAGGATTGCGGCTTTTCATGGACAGTGAGTTGATCGTTCGCCAGTTGACCGGACAGTACAGGGTCAAGAGTCAGGATCTGTTGCCTTACTACCGTCAGATCGTGAGTCTCAGTCAGCATCTGGTCTTCTTCCAGGTTCGACATATCCGCCGTGCCGAAAACAGCCGGGCCGACGCTTTGGCCAACCTGGCTCTCGACGGCCGGGCTTCCGAATTCGGAGGAGTCTAGGACTTCGCCGGCACCGGCCAGCCTCCGCTGGTGACAGGCCGAGGGATTCGTTGCTATCATGATGTGGGAAAGGAAGTCGGGGAGACGGTCGCAGGTCCCTTCACGGGACTTGAGGAAAGTCCGGGCTCCATAGGGCAGGGTGCTGGGTAACCCCCAGGGGGAGCGATCCCACGGAAAGTGCCACAGAAAATATACCGCCTCGATCCTCGGATCGCGGTAAGGGTGAAATGGTGAGGTAAGAGCTCACCGGGCGGCTGGTGACAGACGTCGCATGGCAAACCCCACCTGGAGCAAGACCATATAGGGAAGGATGAGGTAGCCCGCCTCGCTTGACTTCCGGGTAGGTCGCTCGAGGTCGTCGGTAACGGCGATCCCAGATACATGACCGTCGCCGCTTGCGGCAACAGGACCCGGCTTACGACCGACTTCCTTTCTCTCATCATGATGGTATCCCGGCACGGCTGATGGAGCCGTGCTGCCGCTATGGAGGCATCTTTGCAGTACGATATGCCCTTCGAGTCGTCTTCCGAGCCGGATGACCCGGTGTCCCCGGTGCCTGCTCTTCATCCGGATGACGGTGTCCCAAGCCTGTTCACCGGACGTCCATGGCGGGCCGCGATGACTCCCGATTCGGGCGTGATCGACAGACTGCGCAGAGAGCTGACTATCAACCATGCGATTCCTCCGGAAATCCTGACCCTGCTGGCGGCCAGGGGGATCGTCCAGCCCGAAGCGATCGAACGGTTCTTCTTTCCCCGTCTCGATGCCCTCCATGATCCGCTCCTTCTGGACGAAATGGACCAGGCTGTCGCCAGGCTTCGCCAGGCAGCAGCGGGCGGCGAGCGCGTCGCCGTCCACGGTGATTTCGACGTCGACGGCTTGACCGGCACAGCCCTGTTGGCCGAGCTGCTCCGTGGCCTCTGCGTGGACGGTTGCCACCCGGATCTCGTCGAGGCATTCGTTCCGGACCGATCGCGGGACGGCTACGGGGTCGCTCTGCACAAGATCGACGTCTGGGCGGACGCCGAGGTGACGCTCCTGGTGACCGTCGACACCGGCGCCGCCGCCCACGAGGCTCTTGGCCGGGCCTGCGATCGCGGCATGGACGTCGTGGTCCTCGACCACCACCTGTTCGGAGAGCGCCCCCGCGGCGCCACGGTCCTGGTGAACCCTCGGAGGCCGGAGAACCGCTATCCCAACCCCGATCTCTGTGGCGTGGCGGTCGCCTTCAAGTTGGCGCAGGCCTTGACCGAGTTTGATCCCGACTCCCTGCCCAAGGAATTCCTGGCCGGCGTGCTCGATCTGGTGGCCCTGGGACTCATCGCCGATCAGATGCCGCTCGTGGAGGAGAATCGCCTGCTGGTGAGCAAGGGACTCGAGCGCTTCAACCAGATCAAGGATCTGCGACCGGGGCTGGCCGCCCTGATGGACGTCTCCGGCCTCGAAAAAGGCTTCCCGGTCAGCGCGACGGACATCGCCTACCAATTGGCACCGCGCCTCAACGCATGCGGTCGCGTGGGGCAAGTGCTTACGGCTCTCGAGCTGTTGCTGACTCGCGATCACGAGCAGGCTCGCAGCCTTGCTAAAGAGGCTGAGCAGAGCAACGATCGCCGCAAATTGATGGACCAGGAGATGAAGGTCCAGGCGGTGGAGATGGCTCGTCCGTTCGTGGAGCGCGGCGATCCTGGTCTGGTGCTCGGGGACGGACGGTGGCACAAGGGCGTGATCGGCATCTGTGCTTCCCGGCTGGTGGAACTCTTCGGCGTGCCTGCGATCATGTGCGCCATCGAGGGCGATGAAGTGCGCGGGTCAGCCCGCAGCGTCCCTGGCACCGACGTGAAGGCGGCCCTGGACCGTAGCGCCGGTCTGCTGGTCCGTTACGGCGGACATGCCCAGGCGGCCGGCTTGACGCTGCGCACTTCCGACCTGGACGCCTTTCGCGAGGCCTTCCTCCAGGCCTTGCTGGAAAAATCCGAGAGCGGGCCCGTGGCGACGGATTACGATCTCGATCTGGACCTCGCCGCCATGACCGCAGGTGAGGTGGCCGACATCCTCGATGGTCTCGAGCAACTTGCGCCTTTCGGCGAGGGTAACCGGGTGCCGATCTTCCGGTGCAATGGCCTTCGTCTGTCGCAGAAGCCGAAGCTGATGGGAAAGACGGGGGATCACCTGAGATTCGGTTTCACCTCCGTCGCCCGGACCAAGGCGTCCTCGTCCGCTCTCGGCCGTGACTTCGTCTGCTTCGGCCATGGTCGGACATGGAGTCGCCATCTGGCTGAACGTCCCGACTCGAGCGGAGCCCTGGACGGCCGTTGGGATATCCTGTTTACTCTGGCGCCGAACACGTGGCGTCCCCGGGATGGTCGGAGCGTCGATCCGGTCCAGCAGCAGTTGCTGGACATGAAGCCGACGGAGTCAGCATGAGCGATTCCCTGTCCCACAAGCCTGAGAGCGTCGACCTTGTCGCGATGATGGACGCGGTCGTCCGCAAGGTGGAGCAGTACAGCCCCAACACGGACAAGGACCGACTCTGGTCCGCCTTCCACATGGGACACGACGCCCACGACGGTCAGAAGCGCCGCAGCGGAGAACCTTTTTTCATTCACGCCCTCACGGTCATCGACATCCTTTCGGATCTTCGGATGGATGCGGACACGATCATCGCCGGACTGCTGCATGACGTGGTCGAGGACACGGACGTGAGTCTGAACGAGGTCCGCACCAGGTTCGGCGACGACGTGGCGCGCATGGTCGACGGCGTGACAAAGATCAGCGACCTGCGCTCCCACAACCCCGAAGCCCGCAAGGCGGAGAACTACCGCAAGCTGGTGTTCACCATCGCCCAGGATCCTCGCACTGTGTTGATCAAGATGGCGGACCGTCTCCACAACATGCGCACGGTGCAATACCTCACAGCGGATCGGCAGCAGGGCATGGCCCGCGAAACCGTCGACGTCTACGCTCCGCTGGCGCATCGTTTCGGTCTGGCCAAGGTCAAGTGGGAGCTCGAGGACCGGGCGTTCAAGGTGCTCGACCCCGAAGCGTACTACGCCGTGGAGCAGAGCGTCAGTCAGACGCGTGCCGAGCGCGAGATCCTCATCGAGGACATGAGACGACCCCTGTTCGAAGCCATGACCGAAGCCGGCATCAAGGCCGATATCACCGGTCGTCCCAAACATTTCTGGTCGATCCACAACAAGATGCTGAAGCAGGAGGTGGGGATCGACGGCATCTACGACCTGCTCGCGATGCGCATCCTGGTCGATTCGAAAGTGGATTGCTATCACGCCCTCGGCATCGTCCACAGCCTGTTCACGCCGGTCCAGGACCGCATCAAGGATTTCGTCGCCACACCCAAGGCGAACATGTACCAGTCCCTGCATACGACAGTGCGCACGCCGACTGGCCGGTTTCTCGAGATCCAGATCCGCACCCACGACATGCACGAACGCAGCGAGATCGGCATCGCGGCCCACTGGATGTACAAGGAGGGCGAGGAAGGCGAGGCCATCGACTTCACCCGCATGGTCGAGTGGCTGCGCCAGCTCATGGAATTCCAGGAGGATGTGGCCGATCCCCGCGAATTCATGGAGAGTATGAAGATCGACCTCTTCCAGGACGAGGTCTTCGCCTTCTCTCCTGCCGGGGATCTCTTCCAGTTTCCCAGGGGTTCCACGCCCCTGGACTTCGCCTTCGAGGTCCACTCCGAGGTGGGACTGCACTGCGTCGGCGCCAAGGTGAACGGCCGCATCGTCAGTCTCACCACACCCCTCGAAAACAGGGACACGGTCGAGATCCTGACCAATGCCAAGGGTCACCCGAGCACCTCCTGGCTGGGAATCGTCAAGACCAGCAAATCGAAGCATCACATCCGACGCTGGATCCGTTCGACCCAGTTCCTCGACAGCATGCGGCTCGGGCGCGAGATCCTTGAGCGGGAGCTCCGCAAGCTGAAGATCACCCTCAAGATCGATAAGGATCTGCTCGAAGTCAGCCAGGAACTCGGCTACAACGATACAGCCAAGATGCTTGCCGCGATGGGACGGGGAGACCTGACTTCGGCCAAAGTGCTCAACAGGATCGCGCCGGTCCAGAAAACGCCTCCGGCCCGCCTCGTGGACATGGGCAAGGACATCTACGCCTCGATTATGCGCCGCAAGGTCGGCGGCGTGCGCATCCAGGGGCTCGACAGTCTGATGGTGCGCTACGCCCGATGCTGCGAACCGATTCCCGGTGACGAAGTGATCGGTGTGGTCACGCGCGGTCGCGGAGTGTCGGTCCATCGACTGGGCTGCGCCAACCTCGCTTCCATTTCGAGCGACAGGATGATCGAAGTGTCCTGGGATGTGGAAGACGGCCAGACGTTCCTGGTCAAGCTGATCGCCGTGGGTCAGGACCGATCGGGCCTGCTGGCCGACGTGTCCGAGGCCATCTCCGGCTTGGGCACGAACATCCAGAGCGGGGACTTCAAGGCCGATGGGGATTTCGCCACCGTGACGCTCTTGGTCGAGGTGCGCAACCTGAACAAACTCGAGAAGATCCTCAACGCCATTCGGCGTGTGCCGAGCATCTCGAAAGTCGAACGCTACCAGTTGCCCTGATCCCGGAGGAACCCATGCGTTGCGTCGTGCAGAGAGTGAGCCGCGCCGAAGTCCGGGTCGACGGTGCGATCGCCGGACGCATCGGACCGGGGATGGTCGCGCTGGTCGCCTTCGCGTCCACCGACGGCGAACCCGAACTGGCCTGGATGGCCAGCAAGCTTCCCCGTCTGCGGATGTTCAACGATGCGGACGGACGCATCAACCTCTGTCTGGCCGAAACCGGAGGCGGCATCCTGCTCATTTCCCAGTTCACCCTCTACGGCGACTGTCGGAAAGGTCAGCGCCCGAGTTTCAGCGGGTCGGCGGCTCCGGATCCCGCGCGGTCACTCTATGGGCGTTTCAGTTCGCTCTTGCGTTCGGAGTGGGACGACGTGGCCGAAGGCGTGTTCGCTGCCGTGATGGAGGTCGAGCTTGTGAACGAAGGGCCGGTCACCTTGATCCTGGAGCGCGAGGCTTCGACTGTGGAGGGCCTGTGACCAGCAACCATCCGGTGATCTGTCCCTTCGTCCGGTGGCCTGTGAACGAGGTCCTGATCCTGGCTTCACGCTCACCGCGGCGGGCCGAGCTGCTCACGATCGTCGGGATTCCCCATGAAGTCATGCCTGCGATTGACGCCGAGGCCGCCCAAACACAAGCAGCTTCAGCCTTGGTGGACGACCCGGTGGCCTACGCCGAATTTCTGGCGGGAGTCAAGGCCGAGGCCGTGGCGACCAGTCATCCCAAACGGTTGGTGCTGGGAGCGGACACGATCGTCGTGCTCGACGGAGACATCCTCGAAAAACCCCGCGACATGATCGAAGCGCAGCAGATGCTGGGTCGGTTGGCCGGACGCAGCCATGTCGTGATCTCGGCCGTCGCTCTGCGACGGGCCGTCGATGGCCTGGTCTGGACAGCTTCCGAATCCACCGAAGTGGAGTTCCTGCCACTTGACCAGGCCACCATCGTCAGCTATGTGGCGACCGGAGAGCCCATGGACAAGGCCGGAGCGTATGGGATCCAGGGTTACGGCGCCATGATGGTCCGAGGCGTGAACGGCTGCTACTTCAACGTGATGGGATTGCCTCTGGCGTTGCTCGGGGCGGGACTGCGCGCATGCCTGGGCAAGACTCCGGGGGGAGTCTGACATGGATCCTCGTTCGCTGCCCTTTCCGTTCCCCGTGGTTTCCTGGCGTGAAGGCATCATCGACCTGATCGACCAGTCTCGCCTGCCCGAAGAGCTGGTGCTGCGCTCCTGCCCTGACATATCCTCCCTGGCGGATGCGATTACCGAACTGGCGGTCCGCGGCGCGCCGGCCATCGGCGTGGCCGCAGGCTGGGGCATGGCCCTGAGCTGGGACCTTTCCCGTCGGGCGGGGGAGGACGTGGAGACCGCGCGGAAATCCCTGGCCGACGCCTCCACCATCCTGGCGGCGACTCGACCCACGGCCGTGAATCTCTTCTGGGCCCTCGACCGCCAGCGGGATCTCGTCGACACGGATCTCGCCGCTGGCCGGGATATGGAGACGATCGGTCGCCGGCTGATCGCCGAAGCCGAAAAGATCCGCAGCGAAGACGTCGCCCTCGGTCAGTCCCTGGGCCGGGCAGGAGCGGCGCTGCTGGCCGACGAGGTTACGATCCTGACCCACTGCAACGCCGGCGGCTTGGCGACCGGCGGTTATGGCACTGCCCTCGGGATCGTGTATGCGGCCCATGACGCAGGGAAGAAGGTCAGCGTCTATGCGGACGAAACGCGGCCTCTGCTCCAGGGAGTTCGCCTGACAGCCTGGGAACTCCAGGCCCGGGGCATCCCGGTGACGGTGCTGTGTGACGGCGCCGCTGCCAGCCTGCTGCGCAGCGGCAGCGTCGACGCCGTCATCACCGGCGCTGATCGGATCGCCCGCAACGGGGACGTCGCCAACAAGATCGGCACCTACCCACTGGCGGTCATGGCGCGGGAACACGGCGTGCCGTTCTATGTGGCGGCCCCTTCATCGACCTTCGACGCCGCCTGCCCCGACGGCCGGGCCATTCCGATCGAAATGCGGGACCCAATGGAAATCTTGGGTTTTCGTGATATTTCGTGGGCTCCAACGGGTGTCCAGGCCTGGAATCCGGCTTTTGACGTGACACCCGCAGGACTGATCTCGGCGATCATATCGGAGCACGGTGTTCACCGGCCGCCTTTCGCCGAAAGTCTCTCGTTCCTGGATTCTTGACAGGATGATGGGCGTTTGCTAGATTCCTCGTCTTGCGCTCGATGCGCGATCCGCGACCACGCGGCCACGAAAGTCCCGATCAGACGTTCGATGGGCCCCCGACACCGGCTGAATGCGAGCCGGTACTCGGTGACGGCTCGTTGTGCCGTGGCGGAATTGTTCCGGATAGACCGGACGAAAAGCAAGACGGGCGGTCATCCGAGTGACGCCGCCCTGTCATGGAGGATTCGTGAAGACCTACAGCATGAAGCAGGGCGAGATCGATCGCGAGTGGCTTGTCGTTGATGCCACCGATGTTCCTCTTGGCCGCCTCGCGACTCATATCGCGACTTTGTTACGTGGTAAGCACAAGCCGACGTTTACGCCTCACATGGACATGGGCGACAACGTGATTGTGGTCAATGCCGAAAAGGTGAAGCTGACCGGCCTGAAGATGGACCAGAAGACCTATCAGCGCTTCAGCGGTCACTTCGGTGGTCTCAAGGTGATCCCCATCAAGACCATGATGAAGCTGCACCCCGATTTCGTGGTGACCAACGCCGTGAAGGGCATGCTGCCCAAGACGAAGTTGGGCCGGAAGCAGATCAAGCACCTGCGGGTTTACGAGGGTACCGAGCACCAGCAGGAGGCCCAGAAACCCCGCGTTTTCGAGTTGCCCAAGTTTCGGTAGCAAGAGGACCGACGGGCTTCTTGAGCCGTCAGTAATCCAAGCCGTCCCAAGGGCGGCAGGAGGTAGGAAGTGGAGAAGTTCTATGCGACCGGCAGGCGGAAGACCTCCGTGGCTCGTGTCTGGGTCATGCCGAGCGGCACCGGACAGATCACGGTGAATGGAAAGCCAGCCGCCGACTATTTTGATGCCATGCGTATTCAGGCCATCAACGAGCCCTTCGGCGCCCTGAGCGGCGAAGCCGGATTCGATGTCTGGGCCACCGTCAAAGGTGGCGGCGTGACCGGCCAGGCCGGCGCCCTGCGCCACGGCATCGCCCGCGCCCTCGTGGCTTTGGACGAAGGTCATCGCATCGCCATGCGCAAAGCGGGTCTGCTGACCCGTGACTCCCGCATGGTCGAGCGCAAGAAGTACGGTCAGCCCGGCGCGCGAAAGCGTTTCCAGTTCAGCAAGCGCTAGAATCGGACGGTCGACCGAACCACGGAGCGTCCCAGTGGCGCTCCGCATTACGCACCCGATCGGAGAATCCACCTGGTGGCGCCCCTGGGCGTTCGGTGGATTCGCTGAGGATCGGGGAGGCTCAACCTGAAACAAAGGAACCGAACCATGTCAAACATCGGACTGCGCGACCTGCTCGAGGCTGGAGTCCACTTCGGTCATCAGACCCGCAAGTGGAATCCGAAGATGCGTCCCTACATCTTCATCGCCCGCAACGGCATCTACATCATCGACCTCCAGAAGACGCTGCGTTCACTGAACAAGGCCAGCACCTTCCTCGAAGGCGTCGCCGCCAAGGGCGGATCCGTGCTCTTCGTCGGCACGAAGAAGCAAGCGAAGGTCGCGGTGCGCGAACACGCCGAAAAATGCGGCATGCCCTACGTCACCGAGCGCTGGCTCGGCGGCATGCTCACCAACTGGCAGACGATCAGCAAGAGTGTCCGTAAGCTCGACGAGATCGAGGAACTGCGGGCGACGGGCAAGATCGAGTCCTTCTCCAAGAAGGAACAGCTGCAGATCATTCGTCAGTATGACAAGCTCCTCACGAATCTCGGTGGCATCCGCAAGATGAAGGCCCTGCCTTCCGCACTGTTCGTGATCGATACGATGGAGGAGGAGACCGCCATCCGTGAGGCCACCAAGCTGGGTATCCCCGTGATCGGCATCGTCGACACCAACAGCGATCCCGAACTGGTCACGTTTCCGGTGCCCGGCAACGATGACGCGATCCGCGCCATCACCCTCTACGCCCGCATGGCCTGCGACGCCATCGCCACTGGTCGCAACACCCGCACCGAAGGTCGCGGCGTGACCAATGTCGAGGTTCAGGAGACGGTCCAGGTGGAGGCGTCGGTCTCCGTCAGCAGCGATGGCCCTACCGATGTGACGGACAGGGCCGCAAGCGAATAACATGATCGGAAGCTCACGCCGGATCAACGTCGTGAGCTTCCTCGATCACATCACCTAGAGGACGGACGGGCCGAACGCCCGACGGAGGAGATCATGGGAATCACTGCGAAAATGGTTGCGGATCTGCGCGCGGCGACCAACGCCGGCATGATGGACTGCAAGAAGGCCCTGACCGAGTGCGACGGCGACATGGACAAGGCCACCGACTACCTGCGCACCAAGGGAATCGCCAAGGCATCCAAGAAGGCAGGGCGCTCCACAGCCAACGGCCTGATCGAGAGCTACATCCACCCGGGTGGCCAGGTCGGTGTGCTGGTCGAGATCAACTGCGAGACCGATTTCGTGGCCCGCACCGACGAGTTCAAGCAGTTCGTTCATGATGTCGCCATGCACATCGCCGCCACGAATCCCCAGGCTCTCGACCGCGAATCGGTCGACGCTTCGTTTCTCGCGAAGGAAACCGAGATCTTCAAGGCCCAGATGCGCGAAGAGGGCAAGCCGGACAATATGATTGACAAGATTGTCGCCGGTAAAGTAGACAAATTCTACAGCGAGATCTGCCTTCTCGAGCAGAAATACGTGAAGGATTCGGACATGACGATCCAGGAGTTCGTGCAGTCCAAGATCGGATCGCTGGGCGAAAACATGGGCATCAAACGGTTCCAGCGTTTCCAGATCGGCGGCTGACCCCCGCCAACGGGCCCGGACTCCTTGGGTCCGGGCCTTTTTTTATACCCTGTGAGGGTTGAAAGGTCCATCGCCAGCTTCGGCGATTTGCGGTAGAATCAGGCTCGATCATCATGGAGGATGAGGCGGCCAGGCGACAACGGAGGGTCCGGCAACACGATGACATCGCTGCGATACAAGAGAATTCTGCTGAAGCTGAGTGGGGAGGCCCTCGCCTCGGACGGTGATCCCTTCGGCCACGACAAGCTCAGCGACTTGGCGCATGTGATCAGTGAACTGGTCAGTGAGGGAGTCCAGGTGGGAGTGGTCGTCGGGGCGGGCAATCTTTTTCGCGCCAGGTCGGCCAACCTCGGGACCATCAACCGCGTGACGGCGGATCATGTGGGCATGATGGCGACCATGATGAACGCCGCCGTATTGCGCGACTACCTGCGAGCCGAAGGGACCCGGGCGGTCATGCTGGCGCCCAGGGAGGCGCCGCCCCTGGCCCGCATCTTCTCACGCGACCTGGCGTTGCCGCTGCTCGCCGACCGGACCGTCCTGATTTTCGGCGGTGGTACCGGCAATCCCTACTTTACGACTGACAGCGCCGCGGCCCTCAGGGCCCTTGAGATCCAAGCGGATATCCTGCTCAAGGGCACCCAGGTGGACGGGGTCTACGACAAGGATCCTCATCAGCACGCCGACGCCGTCCGTTTCGATCGTGTCTCGTACGATGAGGTCATCGATCGACGCCTGCGCGTCATGGACCTGACCGCCGTCGCGATCTGTGAAGAGCAGGCGATGCCGATCATGGTTTTCGACATCTCCGATCCCGAGAACCTGCGCCGCGTAGTGCAGGGGGAGCTGGAGGGCACATTGGTCACGAAGGAGTCTTGAGACATGAGGCACGAACTGGTTCAGGAAGCCGAACTCGAGATGGACGAAGCCGTCCAGATACTGGCCCGTCGCGTCGCGAAGATTCGCACCGGCAAGGCATCGCCCGCCCTGCTCGACTCCGTCAAGGTCGAGTATTACGGAGCGGCGACGCCGCTCCGACAACTGGCGAACATCGGTGTCCCCGAGCCGCGTCTGCTGACCGTCTCGCCTTTCGACAGAGCCACTCTGGCCGACATCGAGAAGGCCATCCAGTCTGCCGGTCTCGGCCTGAATCCGAGCAACGACGGCAATGTCATCCGCGTACCGATTCCCGAGCTGACCGAGGAACGTCGTCGAACCATGACCAAGATGGCGCGCGAAAACGGGGAGCAGGGGAAGGTGGCGGTCCGCAAGTCCCGACAGACAGCGAACGAAGCCATCAAGAAGAACGACGACTTCACCGAGGACGAAGCCAAGGCAGCCAGGGACGAGATCCAAAAACTCACCGACCGCTTCTGTGACGACATCGACAAGCTCGTCAAGGACAAGGAAGCGGAGATCATGGAGATCTGACGTCGTGAGTGAGAGCAAGACACCAGATCACGCCAACGATCTCGACCGCTTCGCCGCCGAGATCAAGGAGCGTGGCAACATCCCCCGCCACGTCGCGGTGATCATGGACGGCAACGGCCGCTGGGCCAAGCGGCGCCATCTGCCGCGCGTCGCCGGTCACCGTGCCGGTCGGCATGCCGTGCGCCGCACAGTGGCTGCCTGTCAACGGCTCGGCGTCGAGGTGCTGACGCTCTATACCTTCTCCCAGGAAAACTGGAACCGACCCGATGCCGAGGTCAAGGCTCTCTGGCTGTTCCTGCAGGAAGTGCTTGGCAGCGAGATCGAGGAGCTGAACGAAGTGGGCGTTCGACTCAGAGCGACCGGTGATCTCGACATGATTCCGGCCAAGGCCCGCAGCGCCCTGGACAAGGGGATCGCCTACCTCGCCCACAACGATCGCCTCGTGCTGAACCTGGCCCTGGCCTACGGAGGCAGGGACGAGATCGTGCGCGCAGCCCGACTTGCTGCCGAGCAGGTTCTGGCTGGGAGTCTGAAGCCGGAAGACATTACCGAGGATGTCCTGCGGGAAGGGTTGTACAGCCCCGACCTCGTCGATCCGGATCTGGTCATCCGCACCAGCGGCGAGTATCGCCTCAGCAATTTCCTGATCTGGCAGAGCGCCTACTCCGAGATGTATTTCACGCCTGTGCTCTGGCCCGACTTCAGTGAAAATGACATGATGCAGGCGATCCACGACTTCCAGGGACGCGAGCGTCGATTCGGGGCCCTAGGCGAAGACGTACCCCCGCAAAAAGAAGAATCCTCCTCCCTGTTGGATCCGGCACGATGGAAGCGACTGTTCAAGGTGCGGTCGTGACAGCCAGGGGTCCGGTCGACTCCCGTAACGGACAGGGTGCTTCGTTCGCTTCCGGCCTGGTGCCGCGCGTGCTGGTCGCTCTGGCAGGCGCCCCACTCATGGGCTGGCTCGGATACCATGGTGGTTGGGCTTTTCGGATCCTCGTGCTGGTGATCATCATCCTGGGCCTGCGCGAGTTCTTCAAACTCGTCGGTGCCAAAGGATATCGCCCCTTCCGGATCTTCGGGGTGGTGCTGGGCAGCGTCGTGGCCCTCGGACTGTTCCTCGGTGTCAACCCGTTGCTCCTCATGACCGCAGCGGTTCTGGTTCTCACGACAGCCGAGTTGGGCCGCCGGGACATGGTGCATTCGATCTCCCACATCGCCGTGACGATGTTCGGTGTGCTTTATGTGGCTTGGCTCGGATCCCATCTCGTCCTGCTGAGGGACCTTGAACTCGACACGCCTGAGGCTGGTGTCCGGGCGCTCGGTCTGCTCGCCGCCATTACCTGGAGTTGTGATACGGCCGCGTACTTCACGGGCTCCCTGCTCGGCCGGCATCCCCTGATGCCTCGGGTCTCCCCGAAGAAATCCCGCGAAGGAGCTGTTGGTGGTCTGATTTTCGCCGGTTTGGCGGGCTGGGTTGCAGCCTCCACGTTCGCGGCTCCGCTGCTGTCGCCCTGGGCGGGGCTGGCCCTCGGCCTACTCGGTGGAGTGTTCGCCCAGGTCGGTGATCTGGTCGAGTCGATGCTCAAACGGGACGCAGGAACCAAGGACACCGCAGCGCTGCTGCCGGGTCACGGGGGCATCCTCGACCGTTTCGACTCCCTGTTCTTCACCGCTCCGTTGGTGTACTACGTCCTGGCCCTCGGATGGATCCGTTGATGAAAGCGTCGAACCGCACCCAACCGCTTTACCGGTTCGGATCCGGCCCCGGTGTGACGAGCTGGCCATCGAAATTGGTGATCCTCGGGGCGACCGGCTCCATCGGAGCCCAGACGGTGGATCTCGTGCTGGGTGATCCGGCTCGGCTGCATGTCGAGGCTCTGACCACCTGGTCGCGGATCGACGACTTGGTCGCTCAGGTCCTGCAGCTCGAAGCTGCCGGGTGCGCCTCTTCGCCCTGGATCGCCGTGGGTGATGCCGAGGCTCATCGGCGGGCTCGGGAGCATCCACTGCTGGGACGTCGTCTGCTCCCGGCAGGGGCCGAGGGCGTTCGCGAAGCTGCAGGTCTGGACTCCGTGGACTGCGTGGTCAACGGCCTGGTCGGTGCCGCAGGGCTTGAACCGACCCTTGTTGCCGCCACGCGTGGCAGGAGGATCGCCCTGGCCAACAAGGAAGCACTGGTCATGGGCGGAAGCCTCGTGCACGCCGTCGCGATGGCCCACGAGGCGCGGATCATCCCCGTGGATTCGGAACACTCGGCCTTGGCTCAGTGTTTGAGTGGACGGACGCCCGAGGAACTGGAAACCTTGATTCTGACGGCTTCGGGTGGGCCTTTTCGGACCTGGAGTGCGGACCGCATGGCGGCAGCCAGTCGTGCGGAAGTCCTGGCCCATCCTACCTGGGCCATGGGTCCGAAGATCACCGTGGATTCAGCGACGCTGATGAACAAGGGACTCGAGGTCATCGAGGCGCACGTGCTCTTCGGCGTGGCCTACGAGGATATCGACGTTGTAGTGCATCCCGGTTCCATCGTGCATTCGCTGGCTCAGTTCCGGGACGGATCCCTGATGGCTCAGCTGGGAGCTCCGGACATGCGCGTTCCCCTGCTCTATGCCATCGCTGGCGAGCGGCACGAACCCCTGGGCACCGAACGGATCGATCTGGCTCGCCTCGGAGAACTGACATTCGAAGCTCCGGATCCTGTCCGGTTTCCGTGTCTGAGATTGGCAAGAGAGGCGGGTCTCGCCGGAGGCGTCATGCCCATTGTCCTGAATGCAGCCAACGAGATCGCCGTGGCGGCCTTTCTGGACGACCGGATCGGCTACACGAATATTCACGAGACGATCGCGGCGACGCTCGACCGCTTGGAACAGGCACCCGTCACGGACCTGAATCACGCCTTGGCCGTGGATGCCTGGGCCCGCAAGGAAGCCGCGGCACTCATCGCGGTCGGAATGAGGCGCGCCTGAGCGCCGGGAGGAAAAGTCGATGTCGATCCTGATTGCGTTCGTGGTAACCCTTGGACTCGTGATCCTGATTCATGAACTGGGACATTTTGCCGTTTGCAAATGGACGGGAATCTACGTCAAGACCTTTTCCATCGGGTTCGGTCCCAAGTTCCTGCGGCGCCGTATCGGGGAGACGGAATACGCCCTGTCGATCGTGCCCTTCGGCGGTTACGTGAAAATGGCGGGCGAGGGCGTCATGGAGGAGATCCAGGACGCCGGGACCCGGGAACAGTATCACTACCCCATCGGGACGGTGGAGGGGAACGAACTCGCTGCTGCCAGGGATGGCGGCATTCCTTCGAGTCGTCACTTCAATCGCCGACCACCATGGCAGCGCCTCGCGGTCGTGGTGGCCGGACCACTGGCGAATCTCCTGCTGGCCTTTGTGATCTTCACCTGGTACGTGCTGTCATCGGGCCTCATGGTGATTCCCGACACGACGATCGGCAGTGTTGTCCCCGATTCCCCGGCCTCGCTGGCGGGTCTGCAGGTGGACGACCGGATCGTGTCGGTCGCTGGCGCCGATGTCGTGATCTGGAGCGACATCACCCTGGGCATGATCGACGCTGTCGATCAGGGTGTCGACCGGGTCGCCTTCGTCATCGAACGGTCGGACGGGCGCCATGAGCTGATGGTGACGCCCAGCCGCACCGATCAGGGTTGGATCCTGGGAGTCGAACCCCGAGATACGCGGGTGGGACTCGTGCAGAAAGGTGGCGCAGCGGATCGGATCGGTCTGCAGCGCGGTGATCGCATCTCGCGCATGAACGGCCGGGAGATCACCGCCTTCAGCCACATCATCGAGGAGGTCAGCGCCAATCCTGGACGGGAGATCCAAGTGGTCTGGGAGCGCGGCGGCCGTCTGATAGACGCCATGGTCGTCCCCGAACCGGTTGAGATCATGCCCGATTCGATGGTCGGTCGCCTGAACTTCGAGCGTTATTTCGAGTCCCGCGACGTCGGCTTCGCCGAAGCGGTTGATCGTGGCTGGCAGGCTACCTGGGATACGGTCACCGGGATCGTCCGTTCGTTGCCTTTGATCTTCCAGTCCGGCATGGATGCGGTCGGCGGCCCGATCAGGGTGGGCCAGGTCGCTGGTGAAATGCTGCGCTGGAGCGTCGGGCATCTCATGCAGTTCGTGGCTTTCTTCTCGGTCAACCTGTTCCTGCTCAACCTGCTGCCGATCCCGGTGCTCGACGGAGGCCACGTGATCTTCATCCTCTACGAAGTGGTCACGGGTCGGGCGGTTGCCCAGAAGTTCCAGGCGATCGCCACCCAGGTGGGCCTGATCGTGCTGATGCTCTTCATGATCACGGTGATCGTGAAGGACGTGCTGAGGATCGTGCCGGGCGGCACCGGCTAGGGGTCGACCTTCGGGAGAGGGTCGGGCAGGGGCTCCGTGAGTCGTCTCGGCAGGGGAACCTGGAGCAGACTGTCTTCTTCGGCCTCGAGGATGCGACCGAGAAGATCGTGCAGGCCGGCGGCCCGGGCCGTGTCGGAGCCGAAGGCGGTGCCGAGTTCGACCAGGGACGAATCCCCCCAGGCCACGGCCAGGGAGTCGAGCAGGGCCTCGCCGAGCTCACGCTGAACCAGGGTGACGGCTCGGGCGCGCTCGAGTTGGATGAACCGTGTCAGGTAGACCTGTTCATCGGCCGAGAGATCGGCCAGCTGCATGGGACCGGAGTCCTCGACGCAGCCACCGGCGAGCAGCAGCGCCGAACCCAGCACGATGATCAAGAACAGAAAACGGTTCATGGTGTCCTCCGGGCACTCGAGACGGGTTGAAGCATCGACGGAATCGGGACATGGAGCAAGATGAGTTTCTGGTGGAAGCGACCTGATCACGGGATGCGAAGCGATCGGCGGCTAGGTTGGGCCTTGATCGCCGTGGTCGGCATCATGGGATTAGCGCCCAGCCCGGCGACCGGTGTCAGCGAACTCGATTTCGGACTCGAGCAGCACCATCTGTATCGGATCAACATCATCGGCAACGAAGTCTTCTCCGACGCCGAGCTCCGATCCCTCTTGAAGATCAGGGAGCAGCGACGGTTCCATCCCATGATGATCCTCGGCTTGGCCGATTCCAAGGCATTGTATCAACCCCATCTGCTCGAGGTCGAACTCAAGACGCTGGAGCGTTTCTATCGCCAGCGCGGATACCACGAAGTGAGTCTGACCCTGAATTCCGTCGTGGCGGATCCGGGCGGTCGCGGCGATGTCATCACCATCAACGTTCACGAGGGCAGGCGGACCGATTTGGTGGCCGTTGAATTTCCTGGCGCGGAAGATATGGTGGGCTCGTCGCTTCGGTCTCGACTGCACTACCACGAGAACATGCCCGCGCCGGCAGACCTGAACGACCTCGGGCCCGACCTTTATCAGCTGCGGACGGGATTATGGGAAGTGGGCCGACTCGCTGCCACCATCGATCCGAGGATCACAGCTGTGGCCGACCCGGACTCGACTCGCCATGGCGCCGTGCTGACCTATCGCATCGTCCCGGGCCCCGTTTTCACGGTCGGTGATGTCGAGGTGACGGGTTTCGATCAGACCCGTGAGGATCTGATCCGCAAGCGCCTCCAGGTTCACAGTGGTGAGACCTTCCGTTGGAGTGCCATCGAGGAATCGCGTCAGCGGTTGGTGGAGACATCCCTGTTCCGCGACGTGAGCTTTACGCCGTCGCGGATCGACACCGTGGACGCCGTGACTGACCTTGTCGTTCACGTCGTCGAACGCCAGACGGGATTCTTCGAATTCGGTTTCGGCATCGGGAGCCGAGAACGCATCAGGGCCCTGGGCGGCTGGGGAGAGAATAATCTCTTCGGCACGGGACAGAAGCTCGGCCTACGCGCCCGCAATGCCCTGAACTACGAAGACGTGCAGCGCCTGTCCGACGGGCGGGGAAGTCCGGAACTCAATTACCGCTATGAGCTGCGGCACAATCATCCCGACCTGCTCGGGCGCTTCGGTCTCGAGACGAATGTGTATTCCGAACTTGAAACCCGTGGCGAATCGGGACTGAATCTCGATACGATCGGTTTTTCACTCGGGACGCGCTTTGGCTTCGGCCGTCAGACCATCAACTCCATCGTGCTGCAGATCGAACAGGTTGATCCGACGGTGCACCCGGAAGCGATCACCTCACTCAGAGAGGCGTTCGAATCCAGCGGGCTGTCTGTTTCGTCGACCCGCTCGATCGGGTGGAACCTGTTTGATGAAGAACGCGATGATCCGGTGCGCCCCCGATCCGGAATGCTGAAGACGGGACTGGTCGAGCTCGCCGGAGGTCCGCTCGGCGGCGACAACTCGTTCTGGAAGTTCTCGACCTCCTGGCACGCCTACACCCGGTTCATGCTGGGGGGGACGCTCGCGGTGCGGGTCAACGCCGGCGTGGTTCAACCCTACGCCGCGTCGAACTCCCGTGGAGCGGATGGCGTCCCCTACCAGGAACGATTCTTCGCCGGAGGCGTGTCCTCGGTGCGGGGTTATCAGGAGCGCAGCCTCGGTCCCCAGATCACCGAGCAGGCTGTTCTCGATAGTCTCCAGCTCTCGAGCGATGTTCCCTTGGGGGATCAACCTGCTCGTGGTGGCAACTACCGTCTGCTGACCAATATCGAGTGGCGGTTCCCGGTTCCCCTGATGGGGGCGTGGAACGTCTCCGCTGTCGCCTTCATCGATGGCGGCAACGTGTGGGAGGATATCGGCGAGGTCAGGCTGCGTGGATTTCGTTGGCGGTCCTATCCCGGTGATCCGGATGCCCTCTCGTCCACGAAATTGTGGGACTATCGCTGGAGTACGGGAACCGGCATCCGGATCGACACGCCTGTCGGACCGGTCCGGGTGGATGTGGGTTTCCCTCTGAAGAGGGCTCGTCTGTCCGAGACTGAAACCGAGGACAGGGTCATCTATCACTTCTCCCTGGGGTATCCGTTCTGATGATCGTTCGGGCGACACGCTGGACCCTGCTGATTGCGACGATCCTGTTCTTTGCGGTCGTGGCATGGCTGGGGACTCACCCTGAAACCACAGCCCCATGGCTGTCGCGTCTGGCGACCCGCCACCTTCTGGGCGACACAGAGGGGGCCGTGCGATTCGACTCGTTCCGGGGCAGTCTGGTGAACGGCATCACTCTCGATGGCGTGGTCATCGTTCTGCACGGAGAAGACGGAAGCGCGACCTCGATCGGGGCAACCTCTGTGGCGCTGGACTATCGGATCGGCGAGCTGCTCGGCAGGCCGCTTCGGTTGCGCGCCGCCTCCTTCGAAGGGCTTGAAGTCAGGAGCATTCTCGGAGGCGAATCCGGCATGAAAGCGAGGGAGAAGACGGCGGGCGGTTTGCAGGTACGCGTCGATCGGATCGTCATCGATCGGGGATCCCTGGCACTCTCGGACGCCGACGGGCGTTTGCTCGAGGAAATCCCACAGCTGGATTGGCGGGGGAGCCTTTCGATGGATGACGGCCTCCGCCTGGCTGTCGAAAGCGGGTCGCTCGTCTGGAGTACGCGATCCACGCGTCTTTCGGAACTGAAGGGTGCCCTGAGCCTGAGGGAGGGCGTCCTGGAGATCGATCAGATCTCGGGACGATTCAACGATTCCGACGTGCTTGTCTCCGGACGACGCAGTGCCAACGGAGAACTCGATCTCACGGTGAGGGCGAGGAAGGCGGTGGCCAGCGAGGTCGAAGAGCTGATCGACATGACACTCGGCTTCTCGGCGGTCGGTGATGCCGATCTCCACCTGTCGAGCCGAGGCGATACCCTGAGCTTCGACGTCGATTTCGACGGCACCCTCGAAGGCTATGAGTTTCTCGGCTTCAGTGGTCGTGCCGCCTTGTCACCCCGTTTCCTCGACTGGGAATCGCTCTCAGGTCGCATCAACGGCGCCTTGTTCTCAGGGCATGGCCGGTTCGACGTGACCGAAAGCTCCGACGTGATCTTCCGGATCGAAGGCAACGTGGCCGACGTGGATCTGTCCAGGGGTCTTGTCCCGGATACCGAACTTCCCGAGACCGACGGCTGGGGGCATCTCGAACTCTGGCGACGCGATGCCACTGATGCGACTCTGGTGCGGGGCTGGCTGCGAGACGGGCGAATCGCCGACGTGCCCTTCGATTCTCTCCATGTCCTGGTCTCAGCCGGTGCCGAGGGGGTCGTGTTCCACAGCCTGGACATGATCTATCAAGCAGCGTCGGCTCACCTGTCAGGCGCCGCCGACACCGAGGGACGTTTTGCCGGGAATCTCGACCTGATCTCATCGGACCTTTCCCGCCTGCCTGCCGCCTGGCCCGCGTCCGCTTTGCAGGGCGATCTCCGGGCGAGCGGCAAGGTCAACGGGATCGATCCGGTGTACGATTTCGAAGGCGTCGTGAGGGCCGATCGGTTCTCGCTGGATCGACTCGGAGCCCAATCCTTGTCCGGCATCGTATCGGTGGGCGATGTCCTGGGCGCTCCCACCATCCATGTCGCTGCGGAAGGCACCGGTCTGAGTCTGGGGTCGGTTCCCCTCGGCGAATTTTCTCTTGCCGGTGTCGTGACTCCCGAAATGGCCTACCTCGACCACTTCCGCTCGGCCCATGGCGACACGGTTGTTGCCTTCCGTGGTCAGGCGCTCTTTGGCGACTCGCTGACCAGCGTGCTCGTCCCTCAAGCCGACATCGATCTGGAGAATGTCCGTTGGAGTCTTCAGGACCCACTTCAGCTCAGGGTCGCTTCTGGTCGACTGTTGCTTGATCCGGTCGAGATCAGCAGTGACCAGGGCCATCTCAGGGGAGAGATCATCTGGGATCAGCCTGGCGGCGTGTTGGGCGGCTGGGTCGATCTCTCGAATCTCGATCTGGATCTGGTCAATCCCTTCCTGGATCGTGATGTCCTGAACGGCATCCTCAGCGCCCGATGCGAATTGGGCGGGCGACCTGACGAGCCCCGTTTCCATCTGACCGCCACACTGACCGACTGCGATCTGCCTCTTGCCCGGATCGAGTCCTTGGAAGTCGATGCCCGCTTTCATGAAGGCACACTGACCATCGGCGAGGCGGTCTTGGCCAGCAACTACGGAAGTGTCGAGATCACAGGCGTGGCTACGCATCGGGATGTCGGTATCGCCGACTGGTGGCGTGGAGCCGCACTCGATCTTCACCTCGACGTGTCGGCAGGCGACTGGGCGTTCATCGACCAGTTCGCATTGCCTTCCCTGGACAGGATCGCGGGGCGATTCGCCGGCTCGATCGACGTCACCGGAACGACCGAGGAACCGGTGATCGTCGGCGGTCTCGAGAGCGAGCAGTTCACGGTCCATTGGGTTCATCTCGATCAGCTCTCGGGCACGGTCTTCTATGATCGTGGTCAGCTCACCCTCTCGAATCTCGTCGGGCAGCAGGACGCCATGATGCTCCAGGCCAGGATCGAGATCCCTTTGCTCCTCGATTTCCATTCCGAGCCGATCTCACCCCTGGACGGCCCGCTCTTCATGAGCTTTCTGATTCCTGACGGCACCGACCTGACGCCACTCACCGAGCTGACCAACGCCTTCGTCACCAGCGGCGGAATTGGCGGACTGGATCTCGTGATATCGGGTCGGGCGGAACATCCGTATTATTCCGGGAGCGTGAGGATCGCCCAGGGGTCCTGCGTGATTCGCAAGCTCAACGAGGTCTATTCGGACGTCTCGGCTGAAGGTACCTGGCAGGGCGATCTGCTCACCCTGCCGAAGATCAGTGGACGGGAAGGACAAAAAGGCGAATTCCAGGGTCACGGCAGCCTGACCTTCAACGGGCTCGAGCTCGAGACCTTCGAGATCGATCTCGAGGCCGATCGCGTGCTGGTGGCTTCGATTCCTGATGTCCGGGCTCTGGTGCGCAGCGACAACCTGAAACTCACCGGCGTCAAGGTGGGGCCCGACAGTCTGATCGTGCCGAGGTTTACCGGAGATCTCGAAGTCATCGAGGCGCGCTATACGGGTGACTTCTCGGAACAGGCCAGCGTCGTGGATCCACGGGTGGCGACGGTGGCTCCCGACTGGCTCGCTGATCTCTCGATCCTGGCCCCGCCGCGCACGGTGATCGTCAAGAACAAGCAGATGGAACTCGATCTCGGCGGCGCTGTCCGCCTGACGCGCGACGAGCGCGGGTTGGACGTCACCGGGACGATGAACATCGACCAGGGTCACATGCCGGTCTTCAACAACGATTTCAAGGTGACCAGCGGCCGTGTCGATTTCACCTCGGGTCGTGGACTGATCCCGGACATCGATATTCGGGCTGAAACCCAGGTTCGCCTGCCGCCGCTGGTCGACGGTGGGAACCGGCGACTGGAGAAGATCTGGATTACGGTGGTGGGACCGGCCGAAGGACCATCGGTGACGTTCGAATCGGAGAGTGGCTATCCCCGCCAAAGCGTCGAGCGGCTGCTGCTGGGACTCTCTCCCCACGCGACTGATACTCCGACCGGAGACGAGATCCGCGCCGGCACCGTCGCCGCCGGATTCAACATGCTCGAGCGCGAAGTGGCCCAGGAACTCGACGTGGTCGACACCTTCGATATCATCGGTGGGCGGCTGAGGGCAGACGGCACGATGCAGACCCTGGTGGGAGTGGGCAAGTACATCGGCCGCGACCTCTACGTCCGGTTCGCCCAGGCGCTCACCGACCAGGACCGCGAAGTCCTCATGGAGTACCAGATCTCCGACCATCTGCTGTTGCAGTCGGAGATCAGCCGGCGTCTCGACGAGGCCCTGGGCAATACGAACTACAACGTGGATCTCAAGTACCGCTTCGAATACTAGCGGAAGGGCGATCATGACCTTGAACGCGATCACGGGTTGCCGGGGGATGGGAGCTGCTGTCCTGGTGGCTGTCCTGATCCTGCTCGGCACCGGGGACGCCCAGGCGTTCGGTCGCAACAAGGTGCAGCAGTTCGAGCGGGACTGGCTGACCCTGACCACTCCCCACTTCGAACTGACCTACGCCGCCGGTGCCGAGGAACTGGCCGTGCGTGGGGCCATCATCGCCGAACGAGCCTACAGGGAATACGCCGAACGCCTCGATCACGATCTCGAGAAGCGTGTCCCTTTCATCCTGTACTCCTCCCATACCGAATTCGCCCAGACCAACATCATCGATTCGCTTCTGGGCGAGGGGACCGGCGGATTCACTGAGCCATCCCGAAATCGCATGGTGCTGCCCTACGAGGGACATCACGCCGACTTCGTCCACGTGATCCGGCACGAGCTCGTGCATGTCTTCATGTTCGACATGGCGTTCGGCAGCTCTCGACGCGGAGTGTCACGGACGCCGTTCTTCCGCATTCCGCTCTGGTTCGCCGAGGGCATCGCCGAGTGGTACGCCTCGGGCTGGGACGCCAAGGCGGACATGTATCTGCGCGACGCCACGACCCAGGAGTACCTGTGGCCCCTTGACCAGGTGGGCGGTTTCCTGGTCTACAAGCAGGGGCAGGCAGCGATGCGCCTGATATCCGAGCACTACGGAGAGGAAAAACTCGCAGAAATGTGGCGACTGCTGGCCCGCACCCGAAACATGGATCGCACGCTGAGCGGGGCGCTGGGCCTGGAGATGAAGGACCTGAACGACCTTTTCCGCGAAGAGATGCGTCGCCGCTATTGGCCTACCTACGCCGGACTCGAAGCGCCGGATCAAGCCGCCCGTCGCCTCACCGATCATGTGGAGGAGAATCACGGATTCGATCAACGCCCGGCCTTGTCTCCTGACGGCACACGGTTGGCATTTTATTCCGATCGGGACGGATTGGTTTCCCTGTACGTCATGTCGGCCCTCGACGGCGGCGATGTCCGTCGGCTGGCCCAAGGGCATCGTTCCGACAAGTTCGAGAGTTTCCATTCCTTTCGGAGCGGCTTGTCCTTTTCTCCCGATGGGGAAGAGGTCGTTTTCGTGGCGCGAAGCGGAAGCGTGGAGACCCTTCACACGATCCGTGTCAGCGACGGTCGCACGACCCGCTCCCTTCGCCTGGGACTCGACTCGGCGAGGGCGCCGGCCTGGTCCCCCGACGGCCGGACGATCGCGGTGGTCGGGACCGTGCTCGGCCGCACCGATCTCTACCTGCTTGACATCGACGCGGAAACGGTTGAACTCCGCCGCCTGACCGACGACGCCGGCGACGAGGAAACTCCGGCCTGGTCGCCGGACGGCGCTCAGTTGGCTTTCGTGCACAACCCCAGGGGGGAGGTGCTCTACGAGTTCGAGGAAGAAGCCGATGGCTCCCGACGACTGCTGTGGGCCCGCTTCGCCGACGCTGACGAGGCGCTCCTTGTGGGGCACGCTCAGAGTCGTGACCTGGTCCTGCTCGATCTCGTGACTTCTGCTCGCAGGACCCTTCGTCCCGGTGCCGGCGAATGGCGTGATCCGGTCTGGATCAACGACAAGGAACTCTGCGTGGTGGATACGGGCAACGGCGTGGCGAACTTGGCGCGTCTGATCCTGGGTGTGGAAGGGGCACCGCCTGCGGTGCGCATCCTGACCAACGTGTCGGGGGAGGTTTCCCAACCCACCTACGCCCACGACGCCGATCGTCTGGTGTTCACGGGCTTCGAGCGTGGCGGTTACGATCTCTTCGCGGTCGACCGCTACCGCGACTGGAGGGAGCGGGAACCGGCCGGCGAGCCGATCGGGCCGGTGGCTTTCCCAACGCCTTCCCTGATCTCAGGCGACGGCAGCAGGATCTCGTTGATGGATTCCGAATCTATCGGAATAGTAAAGAGTTACAGTCCGAGATTAATGTTGGACTCGACCGGGGCGCTCGGTGGCGGTGCCGTCTTTTTCAGTCCGCAGGCTGGGCTCGGCATGGCCAATGTCCTGCATTTCAGCGACCTGCTCGGGGATCATCGTCTTTCCCTTCTGGCCAATGTCTACGGATCCCTCGAAAACAGTGATCTCGCGGCGAGTTACGTGTTCCTGCGTAAGCGCTGGGACCTCGGCGGGGGACTGTTCCACTTCAAGAACTACTACAATTCGGCCTTCACGACGATCGGCGAGGTGCTGCCGTCGAACGCCTTCTTCAGCGAGCGCAACTACGGGCTCACTCTCGAGGCGACCTATCCCTTCAGCACGTTCCGTCGATTCCGTGCAGGCCTGCAACTGCTCACGTCGGTCCGCACGGAATTCGCTCCCGACCCGACCGGATCCTTTCTGATCGAGGATGAGTCGGTGCGGCATCATCTGCTGCAGCCGACGATCGAATTCGCTCACGACAGTTCGTTCTACGGCATGCACGGCCCCCTGATCGGCAGTCGGTTGATGCTGCATTTTGCGCCAGCGATCAGCGTGGGTGGCAAGACCCTCGACCGAAGGACGGCCTTGATCGACGCCCGACGCTATTGGATGCCGTTTTCGCGGAACACACTGGCTCTTCGGCTGCTGGGGGCGGCCAGTCTGGGTGATGATCCCCGGACATTCGTCCTGGGCGGTCCCTTCACCCTGCGGGGATACGACTTCTACGATTATCAGCACGTGTCCCACCTGGCCGGCAGTCGTCTCGCCATGCTCAACATGGAGTACAGGCTGCCGTTGCTCGACGCCTTGATTTTCGGCTGGCCCGGGCGCTGGGGATTCGGACCCTTCGGAGCTTCCCTGTTCTTCGATGTCGGCGCCGCCTGGAACGACGATCTCGAACCCTTCGGAAACGACGATCGGGGCGACTGGGGATTCCGGGACTTGCGGGGCAGTTACGGCTTTGGTATAAGGACCCGCTTGGGTTTCCTGCCCCTGAAGTTCGACTGGGCGAAGCCCACCGACCTGCGGAGCTCGGGAAACGGCATCTTCCACTTCAGCATCGGACCGGAATTCTAATCTTGCTTGATCTCGAACGTCTCAACGATCCCCAACGGGAAGCTGTCACGGTCCCCGGTGGTCCCGCCCTTGTCGTCGCCGGAGCCGGCAGCGGCAAGACCCGCGTCCTGACCACCCGGGTGGCCTGGCTCCTCCAGGAACGTGACGTGCATCCCGGCGAGATCCTCGCCTTCACGTTCACGAACAAGGCTGCCAAGCAGATGAAGGAACGGGTCAACGACCTCGTGGGTGCGAACAGGGCTCCCTACTGGGTCGGCACCTTCCACGCGACCGGTGTGAGGATCCTCAGAGCCGACGGTGGCGCTCTGGGTCTGCAGTCGAACTTCACGATCTACGATACCGATGACAGCAAGCGCCTGCTCAAGCGGGTCTGCTCCGATCTGGGGGTGGATCCGAAGCAGCATCCCCCGACCAAGCTCCGCAATCGCATCAGCAACTGGAAGAGCGAGGACATCGATCCGGAGCAGGCCCTGGACGAGTCCGAATCCTGGGACGAGCCGCCTGCCAAGGCCTACGCCGGCTACGTCAAGGCCCTTGCCGCCAACAACGCCCTCGACTTCGACGACCTGATCCTTCGCACGGTGCATCTGCTCGAGCGGCACGAGGACGTGCGCACCAAGTACGCTTCGAAGTTCCGGCATGTGCTGGTCGATGAGTTCCAGGATACCAACAAGCTGCAGCTGATCCTGATCAAGGCGCTGTCGTCGCAGCACGGCAACGTCTTCGCCGTCGGCGACGATGACCAGTCCATCTACTCGTGGCGCGGCGCCGTCGTGGAAAACATGCTCAACTTCGAACACTATTTTCCGGGCACCACCGTGGTCCGGCTCGAGCAGAACTACCGCAGCACCGGCAACATCCTCGACGCCGCCAACGCCGTCATCGCGCACAACACCCGTCGCAAGTGGAAGAACCTCTGGACCGCAGGCGAGGCGGGCGACCTGCTCCAGGCCGAGCTCGTGGGTGACGAGGAGGACGAAGCTGCCCGTGTGGTGGACATCGTCCGCGAGGAGGCTGGGCGGGGGCTGCGTCGAGGCGATGTCACGATCCTCTACCGCACCAACGCCCAGAGCCGCGCTCTGGAGGACGCCCTGCGCCGGGCGGCCATGCCGTATCAGGTCGTAGGTTCGACGGCCTTCTATGAACGGCGCGAGGTTCGCGACGTGCTGGCCTATCTGAAGCTGATCAACAATCCGGCCGACTCGGTGGCGGGCCTGCGAGTCCTCAACGTGCCGAAGCGGCGCATCGGCAACACGTCGGCTGGTCGCCTGCTCGAACTGGCGGTTCGCGGCGAACTGACTCTCGGTGAAGCCGCGGCGCAGCCGGGCCTTCTCGAGATGGAACTCGGTGGAGCCGCCACCACGAAGATCCGCGAATTCTTCGGCATGGTCGCCGGCTGGCGAGCCCGGGCGCCGGAGATGTCCGTTCCCGATCTTCTCGAGGCCCTTCTCAAGCAGATCGGTTATGACAAGTGGCTGGAAGAGGATGATGTCACCACGGCGGCGGCCCGCAGCGAGAACGTGGCCGAATTGGTCAACGCCGCCCACGCCTTTCACGAGGCTTCGGACGGTGGCACGCTGGCCCAGTATCTCGAGCAGATCGCGCTGGTCGCCGACGCTGACACGATCAGCGACGACGAGGGTGTCGTGCGCATGATGACCGTCCACGCGGCCAAGGGCCTCGAGTTTCCCGTGGTGATCATCTGCGGCGTGGAAGAAGAGTTGATGCCTCACGCGTCCAACCTCGAGGATCCAACGGCCACCGAGGAAGAACGTCGTCTGTTCTACGTGGCCCTGACCCGCGCGGAAAAACGCGTGTACCTGCTGCACACGCGAATGAGGCGTCGGTTCGGCCAGCGGGTGCTGTCGCTTCCGTCCAGGTTCCTGGTGGAGATTCCCGATTCGCTGATCGAGATGACCGGCGAAGCGATGTCCATGTCCGGCCCGTCTATCCAGGATCTTCTCGGGCAGGACGGCTGGACCGGCTTCAAGGTCCACGGCAGGAACGCCGGCGATGTTCGGAGCGACAAGGGGGGGGGGGCAGCCGGGTCATCAGGTCGGGGGATGTCGCCGACGCGGCCGTCAGTGCCTCGAGACGCAGGGATCTGGGACAACGACGTCAGTCAGGTCGACGTCATTTTCCGGGTGGGGCAAACCGTCGCCCATCCGACCCTGGGCCAGGGAGTCGTTGCTCGTATCGAGGGCAGCGGTGAATCCCTGAAGCTGAGCGTGGACTTTCCCGGTGGTGATCGGAAACATTTCCTGGCTAAGCTCGCCAAACTCCGGCCTCTCGACTAGATGCATCGGTGTGGTCAGCGGGTCAGGGTGATCCGCTCGACGACACGCTCGCCGGCTCCTTCGATCACGAACCAGTAGACTCCCGAGGGCAAGGATCGCTGCCGATCGTCCAGACCGTTCCAGCGCCATATCCTGGGGTCGGCGGTCGCGGATTGGGAGCCCAGATCCCACAAGGCGAGGCGTCTGCCGCGGGCATCGTGCAACATGATCGAGACCGGACTGTCCTGCCTCAGCGTATAGCGCAACTCCACGTCGCCGTCGGCCGAGGGATTCGGAAACGGCGGGGCCAGGGAGAGGACAGGGGCAGCCACCTCGCCGAACGTCGCGAGCAGGGGCGCCAACGGGTCGGGCAGGATGGCGGTGATCGTCCGGTTCAGATCGACCACGGCCGTGGCTTCCCGGAGATCCACATGGATCAGCGTCGTATCGCCGTCGGCGACAACCTGCATGGGCACCCGCAACTCGAAGAGTCCATCCTGGAGCTGGGACAGGGTCAGAACGTCATGCGGCCCGTCGGCCCCATACTCCCGGTGCAGACTCCAGGCGAGGCGAGGGACGACGCTGGTCTCCAGCCAGGGTCGGAACCATGACGTCATGTCCCGGCCGGCAGCGCGGCCGGCAGCGGCGATCACGTCGCCCGAGACGACATGGTCCGAGTCGGCTGCCGTTGCGTAGTCACGCAGGAATCCGAAGAAGGCCATGTCTCCCAACTCGGCGCGCAGCATGTGCAGCAGCCAGGCGCCCTTGTCGTAGACCACCAGCGTGAGGATCGGCGATGGATCGGCCAGGGGGCGGTCGTTGGCGAACAGATCCGGATGGCGCCGCGGGCCGATGCGATCCATGAAATCCAGGTAGGCCGCATGCCCTTCGGTGGACTCGACCCAGAGGGCCTCACAGTAGCGGGCGAAGCCCTCGCTGAGCCAGATGTCGCTCCACTCGGACGGGGTCATGGCGTCGCCGAACCACTGGTGGGCGAGTTCATGCACGATGATGTTGTGGAACATGCCGTCCGCCGAGATCAGGGAGCTGCCGAAGCTGGTGGACGTCTGATGCTCCATGGCACCGCCCCACTTGATGGCCATCTGCCCGTAGCGCTCAGCGGGGAACGGCCAGGGGCCGGCGATCGATTCCAGGAAAGTCAGCATGTCGCATGTGGGGGCGAAGAAGACTTCGGCGTCGGCGGCGTTTTCCGGATAGACGTGGGTCGTCAGGGGAAGCGATCCCGCTTCGGTGGCGCAGGGCCATGCGCTTTCGACGAACTCCCCGATCGACACGCCGACGAGATAGGGCGGCATCGGATAGACCGAAGCCCACGTCACGCGATGCCAGCTGTCCTCGACAGGTTCGTCGAGGAGCAGCAGGCCGTTGGACACCACTTGCAGAGTATCCGGAATCGTCCAACTCGAACGAACCAACGCCTTGTCTGCGGGATGATCCTTGCACGGCCACCAGGCGTGGCTGCTCGACGGCTGGGAGATGTTGAAGACGACTTGTCCGAGTTGGTCGGTCGGTGAAGGGCCCCGATTACGAAACACCAGTCCCATGAACAGTTCGCCGTGCCGCGGAGGGTGGCCGCCGTATGTGATCGCCACTTTCGCATCGTCACGGGCCGTGGCGGGGACAGGGATGACCAGCTTATCGTCCTGATGCAGGAACGGCTGGGGGAGGTTGTCCCACATCACCCGATCCACCGTCAGGTCGGAGACCAGGTCGAGACGAAGGGAGTCGAGCTCCGCAGAGACGAGGCGGCAGATCAACGTGACCGTGCCGGAGATCGACTCGTCATCCGGATCGACCCGTAGATCGAGTTCGTAGGACACGACGTCGTAGCCTCGGTCTCCGTCCTCGACGAGGATCGAAGCTGCGACGGCGTGTTTGCAGGCCACCGGGGGATAGTCCACCGGCTTGACCGTCGTATCGGCCCGGGCGATCGTCGCGGCCAGTAGCAGGATCGGGAGCGAGATGTGCACGGAACTCCTTGATGTGGCGAGTCGATACGAGTCTTGGCGTGGAACCGACCTTCAGGCATGATACGCGAGATAGACGATCAGCCCAAGACCCTGAAATTCGGGTCGTCCCGATCACCAGGAGCGACGCGATTGTTTGCAGGATAACAGGTGTCGATCTAAGTTTCCCCAGGTTCACCGGGCCCCCTCGACGCCCTTGAAGGATCACAGGTCAGGAGAATCAGATCATGTCCGACGACCAACTCAATCTGTCCTGCGTCTTCGCGCCGGTTCTTGCCCACCGTTGGCGCGAGATGGTGGAACAGGACCTCGCCGGAGCTCCTTTCGAGAAGAGGCTGGTCACCAGGACCTACGAGGGACTGGACATCCAACCCCTCTACACGGCGGCTGACCGTCAGGACAAGCCGGGTTCCGGGCAACCGGGCTCGGCGCCCTTCACACGCGGCTTCTCCCTGCCCGGTGATGATCACTGGGAGATCCGGCAGGATCTGCTGCATCCCGATCCGAGTCGGGTTCGCCTCGACGCCGGGGACGATCTGGCCCACGGCGTGGATTCCGTGATCCTGCGTCTCGACCCGACCGGCGCCCGGGGCATCATCGCCCCGACGGTCGACGCCCTGGACGAATGCCTCGCCGAGGTGGATCTC
>Ga0180007_10001517_pt1 | contig 31294 bp, 30 predicted proteins | sample MM_PC_MetaG_FD_121122 | JGI IMG/M metagenome (GOLD analysis project Ga0180007, IMG submission 121122) | Groundwater microbial communities from the Aspo Hard Rock Laboratory (HRL) deep subsurface site, Sweden - MM_PC_MetaG | ecosystem: Environmental > Aquatic > Deep subsurface > Groundwater... | reverse complement strand
GTCTTCAATATGTTCGTATCCCCTATCCAGGTGATATATTCTGGATATCTCAGTTTGTCCCTCGGCCACGAGCCCTGCTAGAACAAGCGCAGCCGACGCCCGGAGATCCGAAGCCATAACCGGAGCGCCGCTCAATGTGCCGTTGCCCTTTATGATAGCGGTGGATCCCTCAAGCCTGATCCCCGCCCCCATCCTGTTCATTTCGCTTATGTGTATAAATCTGTCAGGGTATATCTTCTCTGTTATTACGCTTATCCCGTCCGCTCCTATCATCAAACTCATCATCTGCGCCTGAAGATCGGTCGGAAAACCGGGATAGGTGTTTGTCGTAATGTCCGTCGCGCGAATAACCTCTCGTTCTCGATATACTCTGATCCCGTTCTCTTTTTCGCGCACCACTCCGCCGGTTTCCTTTAATTTATCTAAAAGAGCAAGATTGTGTTCTATCCTGGCTTCCTCCAGAAAAAGATCTCCTCCGGTTAGAACGGCCGCTATCATGTATGTTCCCACTTCTATCCTGTCCGGGATTATCCGGTAATCCGCCCCTTTCAGCTTTTTCACTCCTGAAACAGTAACTGTTGGCGTTCCCGCGCCGTCGATTACGGCTCCCATCGCGGTAAGAAAACCCGCAAGATCTACGATCTCCGGTTCACAAGCCGCATTCTCTATTACCGTCTTTCCATCCGCCAGAACCGCCGCCATCAAAGTATTAGCGGTTGCCAACACGCTGGAACCAAAATGTCCGCCCAGATACACCTGGGCTCCGCGCAGTTTTTTCGCCCTGGCGATAATATATCCCTCTTTTATACTGATATCGGCGCCTATCGCGCGCAATCCTTTCAAATGCAGATCTATCGGTCTCGGCCCGATAACACATCCACCGGGAAAAGAAACTTTCGCTTCTCCGTATTTCGCCAATAGCGGTCCAAGCACAACTATCGAAGCACGCATAGTGCTGACAAGCTCATATAAGGCTGTGTGGCTGTCGGCCTCACCGGAGGACACCTTTATGGAATCCCCCGAACGTACCGCGCGTCTCCCGAGGGAAGACAAAATTTCAAGCATCGTTGAAACGTCCCGAAGATCCGGTGAGTTCGATATATTACACTCATCTCCCGTAAGTAAGGTCGCGGCAAGTATCGGTAAACACGCGTTTTTAGAACCGGAAACGCGTATTGTTCCGGACAATCGGCTGCCGCCTTCTATGACCAGCTTATCCATGTTTCCACCCCGCGATCACACGCTCGTAACCGTTCGTATCAAAAAAACTTTTGATACCTGTAAAATTTTTCTCGGCAAACAGGCGTTTTGTCTTTCCGGCCTGGTCATATCCTATTTCCACGGAAATAAAACCACCAGGACGCAAAAACCTGCCGCCGGAAGCAGCCAGGATCTTCAAGTGATCCATCCCTTCGGCACCGGACCGCAGGGCTTTCATGGGTTCAGCCTTGACCCATGCATCCGCTTCAGCATAATCTTTATCCGACACGTACGGAGGATTGGATATTACGACATCAAAAGTTCCTTCAAGTTCCGCGCCAATAGATCCAAACATGTCGGATTGAAGCAACTCGATGCCGCCTGTCCCAAGCTTTTCAATGTTCCTGCCGGCTACATCCAAAGCATCCGCTGAAATATCCACACTTAACACACCGGCGGCAGGAAGAAGTCTTGTAACTCCCAGCGGGATAATACCGCTTCCGGTACCTACCTCAAGTATGCGCGGACAAAGAAGTGACCTGTCCTGACAAAGAGCAACTACTGTTCTAATCAAAAGTTCTGTCTCGGGGCGCGGTATAAAAACTCTCGGATCCACTAAAATATCCATTTCCATGAACCGCGCGATACCGTCTTCATATTGAACTGGAACTGTTTCCGAATATTCTCTTATCATCCCGACCGTAGCCTGAGTTTTCTGTCTTCTTCAAGCAAGGCCGCTATCAATTTCCCCAGAGCGCCTTCCAGAATTCCGGATAGATTATACAGTGAAAATTTTATTCTATGATCCGTTACTCTGTTTTCCGAAAAATTATATGTCCTTATTTTTTCGGATCGGTCCCCGGACCCAACCTGTTTTTTTCTCTGTTCCGAGATCTCTTCCCGTTGCTCAGTTTCCTTTTGTTCCAGATAACGCGCCGCAAGCACCCGCATTGCTTTAGCTTTGTTCTTGTGCTGGCTCCGCTCATCCTGGCAGATCACGACTATCCCTGTAGGGATATGTGTCAATCGTACGGCCGAATCCGTCACGTTTACATGTTGCCCTCCCGCCCCGGAAGACCTGTACAGATCTATTCGGATATCCTGCGGATTGATCTCGACGTCAATGTCTTTTGCTTCGGGCAACACAGCCACCGTCACCGCGGAAGTATGGATCCTTCCGCCGGATTCAGTTTCGGGGACGCGCTGTACCCTGTGCGTCCCCATCTCAAAACGCAGGTGCTTAAATACGCTTTCTCCCTCTACAGCGAATATAATCTCTTTTATGCCGCCCATCTCCGATTCGCTCAAGCTTAAAACGGATATCTTCCAATCCATACGAGCCGCGTATCTCGCGTACATCTTATAGAGATCTGCCGCAAAAAGACCGGCTTCCACTCCACCGGTTCCGGCGCGTATCTCCATTATGACGTTCTTTTTAAGATCGGTTAATTCATCATCCAAAAGCAACTCTTCTAGATCCAATCTCTTTGCCGCCAGGGCTTCGATCACACTTTTGAGTTCTTTTTCCGCGAGTCGAGCGTATTCACTCTCTTTGCCTTCTTCCTCAATCATTTTTTCAAGAGAGATCCGTTCCTGGGAAAGCCCAAGAAACTTCTCGTATTCACCTATGATATTCTTTAAACCCGCGTACTCCTTGGCCTTTTCCTTGTATTTTTCTCGATCCGACAAAAACGCGGGAGACACTAGATCTTTCTCCAGTGTTTCATATCGTTCTTTTTTTTTCTTAAGTTCTTCAATCATAGGAACATGCGCCATTTAACAAATAAGGATGTCAAACGCCAGGTTATCCCTTTTTTTCGCCAGCTCCATACCGCTTCATGAAACGATCCACCCTTCCGGCGGAATCGACAAGCTTCTGCTTTCCGGTATAGAACGGATGACATTTTGAACATATCTCTACGTGAATATTTTCTTTAGTCGCTCGTGTATGCACGGTATTTCCACACGCACACACTATCGTGCAATCCACGTATTTCGGATGTATGCCTTTTTTCACTTCTAACCTCCCGCTAACATATCAGTTATATACCTACTCCCCTATGGCCATCATATTTTACAAGAAATCACGCAAATATCAAGCTTTTTATGACTTGCCACTAAAAAATAATAGAAATATTTTTTGATGGCACCTACGTTTTTCCAAGATTTTCGAGGAACTCTTTGTTTGTTTTTGTCTTTTTCATACGATCTATCAAGAGCTGCATAGCTTCAGCCGAATCAAGATCGCTAAGGGCCTTGCGCATGAGCCATATTTTCTGTAGTTCATTATTTTCGACAAGCAGTTCCTCTTTACGGGTATTAGATCTTTTCATATCGATCGGGGGATATATTCGACGATTAAATAAAGACCGATCAAGCTGTATTTCCATATTGCCGGTACCCTTAAATTCTTCGAAGATAACTTCATCCATACGGCTTCCGGTATCTATAAGCGCTGTAGCGATAATTGTTAAGCTTCCTCCTTCTTCAACGTTCCTGGCTGCTCCAAAAAAACGTTTGGGATCATGCAACGCGTTCGCGTCGACACCGCCCGAAAGGATCTTACCGGAATGCGGCGTGGCGGTATTATGCGCACGAGCCAGGCGCGTAAGAGAATCCAGCAGTATTACAACGTCCCTTTGATGCTCTACTAGGCGCTTTGCTTTTTCCAGTAGCATAGAGGCGACTTGTATATGTCTCTGCGCCGGTTCATCAAAAGTGGAACTAACCACTTCCGCGTTCACGGATCTCTGCATATCGGTGACTTCCTCGGGCCTTTCGTCTATAAGCAGTATAAAAAGCTCAACCTCCGGATGATTAACACTGATAGCGTTGGCAAACTTTTGGAGAAAAACTGTTTTCCCGCTGTACGGCGGAGCGACGATAAGCCCTCTTTGCCCTTTTCCAACAGGTGTCAGGATATCCATGATCCTCATGGATATCTCTTTCGGGTCGGTTTCCAGTATAAACCGCTCTTCCGGATATAGCGGAGTCAGGTTCGGGAAAAATATTTTATTTTTCGCGAGTTCGGGGTCCTCGTAATTTACGGCCTCAACTTTCAAGAGAGCAAAATATCTTTCCCCTTCCTTCGGCGGCCTAATCTGCCCGCTAACCGTGTCTCCTGTCTTTAAATTAAATCTCCGGATCTGTGAAGGCGAGACATATATGTCATCAGGGCACGGAAGATAGCTGTAATCCGAGGATCTCAAAAATCCAAAACCGTCTTCCAGCCGTTCAAGAACGCCTTCTCCGAAAACAAGGCCGTTCTTTTCCACTCTCGCCTGCAATATCTTGAATATCAGATCATGCTTCTTAAGGCCGCCGATGCCGTTTATGGACAGGTCTTTCGCCATGTCAGTAAGCTCTGCTATCTTCATGTTCTTGAGCTTGACTATATCCATTTCGTCTTGATCGCGTTTTTTTGTTCGATCTGATGTTTTGTGTGGCGCTGTGGAACGACTTTCCTTTGTGCTTTTTACAGGTTTTTCATTTTGTGCCATAATTTTTCTACTCCTTCTTTGGTTTTTTTCAGATTTCCGTCATTGTCTATAATATAATCGGCAAATCGCCTTTTTTTAGAAAGAGGCATTTGTGCGGCAATGACCCTTTTTGCCTCATCTTCCGTAAATCCGCGTTCTCGGGCTCTTTTTATTTGAGTCTCGTAATCGGCCGTTATAACAACCACGATATCGACATCTTCACGCATCCCCGCCTCTATCAAAAGCGGTGCGTCTATCAAAAGTGTTCCTCCTTTAAAACAGTTGATCTCTTCCCTTATGGACGCGATGATCCCCGGATGCAGAATATCATTCAATTTCTTCATTTGTTCCGCGTCAAAAAAGACCTCCTTCCTCAACTTTACCCTATCGATGTTACTACCGGTAAGTATCTTTTCGCCAAACAGGCCGACCAACCTATCTTTTACGCCCGCGTCCTCCTCCAATATCCGATGTCCTATCCTGTCAGCATCTATCTTTGTGGCACCTTTCGCGGAAAGCATATTTGCAACCGTGGTCTTCCCCGTCGCGAGGCCTCCCGTAATGCCGACAACTCTTTTCTTTTCGCTATGTTCAGTCAAAAACTACCTCCTCAAGATCCATCCAGTTCCTGCCGATCTTTACGTCCACCACTATCGGGACTTTCAATTTCATGACACTCTCCATCAGGCTCCTGATCTTTTCGGCGGTGTCTATCGCTTTTTTCTCCGGGGCAGTAAATATAAGCTCATCATGTACCTGCAAAAGCATTTTCGTTTCCGTCCCGTCCGCCCATTCACGTGATACGGCCAACATCGCCAGTTTTATCAAGTCTGCGGAAGACCCCTGGAGCGGAGTGTTAACGGCCGCCCTTTCCGCAAAACCTTTTACGTGCACGTTCGTTGAGGAAATTTCCGGTATATAACGCCGCCGGTTAAGCAATGTCGTGACATATCCATTTTTGCGGACAAAAGTGAGTGTTGATTCAATGAATTTTTTCACACCGCGGTATCTATCGAAATATGAATCTATGAACGTGCGGGCTTCTTCTATGCTTATCCCGAGATCCTTTGCCAGGCGAAACGGCCCCATGCCGTAAGTTATTCCAAAATTTACCGTTTTGGCAACGACCCGCATCTCGTCTGTAACATCGTTTACGGGTGTATCAAATATGAGGGACGCGGTGAATTTATGCACATCTTCCCGATTTTTAAACGCCTTTGTCATATTCTTGTCTTCCGAGAGATGCGCGAGTATCCTGAGCTCTATTTGTGAATAATCCGCCGATATCAACAGGCGATCCTTACTTTCCGGAATAAACGCTTTCCTGATCTCTCTGCCAAGAGGCGTCCTAACGGGTATATTCTGGAGATTAGGCTCACTCGATGAAAGCCTGCCGGTAGCCGTAACAGCCTGGTTGAAATGAGTATGCAATTTCCCAGAGCTTTTGTCGATCAAACGAAGAATAGAATCATAATACGTTGTTTTAAGCTTACTCAGCATCCGGTATTCCAAAAGAACCGTGGGTAGTTCATGTTTTTCCGCGAGGCGTCGCAAAACAGACTCATCGGTAGACACTCCCGTTTTTGTCTTTTTTCCCGCAGGAAGGCGCATTTTTTCAAAAAGCACATACTGGAGCTGCTTGGGTGAATTGATATTGAATTCCTCCCCGGCCAGACCGTATATCTTCTTCGTCACTTTCTCAAGTCTCCGCTCCATAGAATCGTCCATCTTTTGAACATACTCTATGTCTATATTTATGCCGGATCCTTCCATGCCGACGAGAACATTTACAAGCGGCATTTCCACTTCGTCAAAAAGTTTTGCCAGATGCTTTTTTTTAAGCAAGCCTTTCAGCTCTTCATAGAGCCTGAAAACAACATCCGCCTTCTCACATGCCGGTTGATGTTTTTTCTTTTCAGCAAAATCCAGAGTCCCCTGCCCCTTCTTATCCCATTCAATGGAACCACGATCCCAACGGAGGCCATACCCCAGGCACCTGAACGCGATACTGGAAAGATCATGCGAAGGAAGCGATGGCGCAAGGAGATAATCGGCTATCATCACGTCAAAATCGCATCGGGTAGCTTTAACACCGCAGGCTGCAAGTGTTAATAGGTCTTTCTTCAGATCACACCCGGCTTTTATTATTTTTTCATTTTCAAGAATGTTTTTTACCGCCGCCGGAATAAAAGTGGAGCCATTTTTTGCGGTATTACCGGAAATATAGCACGCTTCCTTCCGCCCCCAGGAAAAAGCTATCCCCAGAACCCCACGATCGTCCTCTTTTACGTCTATGCTGATGGCTACTATTTTGCATTCATTGATAATTCCGGTGATCTTTTCTATCTCTTCAGCCGTTTCACAAAGTTTATATTTCGTCTCGCCGGACCTTACCTCCTCCTTCGGCATTACTTCCCGAAGCAGAGCTGTAAACTCAAATTCCCGGTATAACTCCGCCAGTTTGACGGTATCGGGTTCGCTTCTTCGCAGGTTTTTTATGTCCAATTTTACCGGAAGATCCGTGTCCAATATAACCAGTTCCCTGCTAAACATCGCCATATCTTTGTCTTTTTGTAATTTTTCCTTCAGGGTCTCGGAACTTATATTTTCAATGTTCCGGTAAATACCTTCAACATTGCCGTATTCTTCCAGAAGTTTTCTGGCAGTTACCTGGCCTATGCCTTTTACACCCGGTATATTGTCACTGGCATCTCCCATAAGAGCCATGAGTTCCACCATAGATCCCGGGTCAACACCGTACTTGTTCCGCACTTCATGCCGGTCGTAAACCTTTCCCTCTTTCGCGTGCGGGCTAAGAACACTAATATCGTCGTTTACAAGCTGAAGCGCATCCTTGTCCGAGGTTACTATCACCACTTTCATACCTTTTCTGGTGGCCCGGGCAGCCAGGGTCGCGATAATATCATCGGCTTCATGGCCTTGCAACTCGTATATAGGTATATGGTGAGCGGTTATCAATTCTTTTATGCGAGGGATCTGGCATACCAGATCTTCCGGCATGGGTTTTCTGAGTATTTTGTACTCTTCATACTTTTTGTGCCGGGTCGTCGGACCTTTCAGATCAAAGACAACCGCCATCATGTCCGGTTTATGCTCTTTTATTACCTTCCTGAGCATATTAGCGACCCCGAATATTGCATTCGTCGGCATCCCTCTGGAATTGCTAAGCTCCTTTATAGCGTAAAAGGCTCTGTAACAAAACGAGTTTCCATCGATAAGGAAAATTTTATTTTTTTTACCGCTCATTATTGGATGAAATGATAAAAGGCCGGAAACCTCTCAAACTAACAGGTTGGGTTTGTTTTTTTTATAAAAGATTAATGAATCCTTTCAACTCCCCGAGCTGAAGTCCAGTGTTTCCAGATAGGGATTCATACTGAGGCGGCTCACACATATCCCGCCGTAAACGGCTGGGTTTAGCCTGTTCTGAACGATAGTGAAAGACGCCGCCGAATGTATAAAACGCGTTCACGGAATGTATACTCTGACAAGTAAAACCAAACGTAACCCCATTATACAACTTATCATCCGCAAGTCAATATTTTTTCACAATTTTTTTCACAAACGCGCCCGTTCACAGGTAAAATATAGTCACCAGCAAAACGGCTATGAGAAGCGTCGCGATTATATAAAAGTCGTAAAAATAGAAGAAATCAGCGACATTGTCCCCAAAAGAAGATCTATAGCTTACTTCATTCCTCTCGTGGCAAGTGTTTACGCTTTTTCTGGTGATATTCCGCGCGACCTTGTCGTTTGTACCGGTTTGAGAACTGATCTCGGAGCAGATAACGTCGATCTGATCTCTCCTGAAACGAAGAAACTCTCCTCCGACCTTATACGCGGATATCACCCCTTTTTCCACAAGAGAGACTATCTTTTCCTCGCTGATCCCCAAATACGAAGACAATTCCTGCAATGTCAGTAGCTTTTCAGGCACATTAACCCTTTATCTTTCCCTGGGACACCCACTCGTCCACTCTTTTCTTCTCGAATGTCCATTCCCCTCTTTCTGACATACCCGGCAGCATACCGCTCTTGGCCCAATCGGCTATCTTGGCGGGATCCACTTCAAGATATTTAGCGACTTGCGTGGCACTCATTATATCGCTGTCGCTGAAAGAGGCAGCCTGGGGGGCAGCGCCTTTTTCCATGCGCACCTGGCCTACCATTATGGCTCCTTCATCAACAATCAGTTTCGGGGTCTCCACATCGCCGTTAAGCCTGGCCGTACTGGCCAACTTTAACAGAGAGGACGCTTTTATATTACCGGTGACAACACCATCAATGTGAATAATTTCGCCGGTAATATTCGCTTTGATCTCGGCCTTATTCCCGACCATCAGCTTACCCTTCGTATCCAAGGTACCCTCAAACTTTCCGCTTATCCGCAAATTTACCGGATCATCAAAACGGAGAGTTCCCTGCATGGCAGCGTTAACATCCAGAACCTTTTCTTCCACTTCCGCGCGCCCCTGCAGATCTTCTTTGCTTTTCTTCCGCATATGTACACCTCCCTATGTTTTGGCCTTTTTGTCTTTCCATGGCCCAAATCTCTTTTTTATTCCGGACAGAACAAGAACCAATATCACAACCGCTGTCCCCACTATACCCACCGCGTAAAGACCTGCTCCGACAGCCAATCCGATAGCCGCTACTGCCCATATGCTGGCCGCGGTCGTTAATCCATGCACAGAAGCCCCGGACCTCATAACAGCCCCGGCTCCTAAAAACCCCACACCTGTTACAACACCGGACGCGATGCGTGAAGGATCCACCGGGCCAAAATGTCCGTATTGTAAAGAAAGAAGGAGAGATATTATCATAAAGATCGCCGAGCCGACACATACAAGCATATGCGTCCTGAGACCGGCAGCCTTATCGTGAGTTTCCCTTTCCAGACCGATCACCCCGGACAATGCCGCCGACAGCAATATGCGCAACGTTATCACTAATATTGACATCGCGTTATTCTACTTCTTTTTTTAGTTTTTTTCTACCTTTTTATCAGATTAGCCGCCTTCTTATCCAACACGCCGCTGGGTATTAAGATACAGGCTTGATCTCTCGCCGGCTCGATAAAGCATCTCCCCCATTACGGCGGACATAGCCGCGTTATCAGCACAATATCTTTTTTCAGGGAGATAAAGCTCGACGCCCTCTTCCCTGCAGCGTTCCATTATTCGTTCCCTTAACACGTTGTTGTTTATCACACCACCGCCGACAGCGAACCTATCCGCACCGGTTATTTTTATCGCGTGATAAATATTTTTATCGATAACATCTATTACAGCCTGTTGAAATGAAAAACACACCCGATCTTTTTCCGCTTCCGTCTTCGCGGCATCACGCCAATAGTATAAAACCGCGGTTTTAAGACCGCTAAAACTAAAATCAACATGATCCTTATCTCCGCAAACAGCCCGCGGAAACCCTATTTCCTCGTTTTGGCGGTAGTTACCGGCCCTGTCTTCAACCACCGGTCCACCCGGATACCCGAGCCCCAATATCTTTGCTACTTTATCGAAAGCCTCCCCTGCGGCATCATCCCTGGTTCGTCCTATAAGATCAAAATCCTTGATGTTCCGGCAATAATATATGTTTGTGTGCCCACCGGATATCACCATCCCCAGAAACGGAAAACTTTCTTCCGCTGTTTTTGAATTAACATCGCCGAGAAAAGCAGAGATCACATGAGCCTTAAGATGGTCAACCCCTATTATGGGAACCCCCAGCGCTAAACTTATCGCCTTCGCAAACGAAACTCCCACAAGCAAAGACCCCGGTAAACCCGGACGGTTCGTCACAGCGACAAGACCGACGTCTTTTATGTCCCGGCGCGCATCCTGAAGAGCTTTTTTGAGAACGGAGAAAATATATTCAACATGAAACCGTGAGGCTATCTCGGGTACTACTCCGCCGTACTCGAAATGCAGGTGTACGCTCGACGATATTTCGCTCGAGAGCACCCTCCCGTCTTCCACCAGGCTTACAGCCGTTTCATCACAAGATGTCTCTATTCCGAGTGTTATCATTTTTAGTTCTCTTTCGCCGGGTGATGCCGACTGCAGGCCTCCTCCTGCACAAGCTCCAATAACGTCACAAATTGTATGCCGCTTTTTTGAATATACGGTGTCGCGCGACGTAAAACTTCCACTGTTATCTTCTTATCGTGCCCGATGGCTATTGCCTTACCTTTTGCGCGAGCTATTTTCATGGCCTTACCTATCTGTTTGATAATAGCATCTTCTTCCGGGATATTATCAATAAAAATGTCCCTTTTTTCATATGGGACATCCATATCCGCCGCGATACTCGAACACACAGAATCAGGGGTCGTCATGCTGTCAAGAAAAAACATATTTCTCGCCTTTAATTCAGTGAACACCACTTCCATCACCCGCGGCGCGCCGGTAGCGGCAGACCCCATGTGATTGGACACCCCCCGTGCCCCGCTGACAGAAGTTAACGACCTTCTCAAAATATCTTTGATCGTCGCTTCATCCATACTCATCATAATGGTGTCCTTTTCCATGGGAGCGTTTTCTTGTATCGGCTCCATCGGAAGGTGCAGGATCCATTCCATATTGTTGAGTACGGCACGCGAACATGCTTCTTGAGAATATGGTAAATTGGGAAGAACGGCTAATGTCAAAGGCGCATCAATTTTTCCCAAGGCCTCAAAGTTCCTGTCCGTGTACCCGAAATCATCAAGAACCAGAGCCAGTTTCGGCTTTGTCCCCGTATACGGTACCGGAACAGGTTCCGGCGGCCGTGTTTGTTTGAAAAAAGGCCAGGATAAGACAACAATGAGGAACGCGATCAATGTCCCTGTTACTAAACGAAAACAACGCGTCATTTTTACGGCCTTCTACCTTTCTCGCGCATTGCCGGTTTTTTTTGATCACTATTTTTCTTGAAGGCCTCGAGCTCGCGGAGCGCGTCTATCGCCGCCTTTAACTGATTGTCATTCGCGTTGTCAATGGGTTTTTCACGTTCGACATAAACATCCGGTTCTATTCCCTTGTCCATTAAATTCGTTCCTGCCGGTGTAAAATACGCGGCAGTCGTCAATTTCAGGGCTGATCCATCCCCGAATGGGATCACCGTCTGGACAGACCCTTTCCCAAACGTTGTTACACCGACAATGCGTCCTCGTTTATTATCTTTGATCGCCCCGGCTAGGATTTCCGACGCGCTTGCCGAGCCCTTGTTTACAAGTATCACCATATCCAGATCAGTGAACTCCATATTTCTTTTAGCCTTGAATTCAACACATGTACCCGCTGCCCGGCCTTCGGTATATACGATCATCATACCAGGCTTCAAAAAATAATCGGCTGTTTCTACGGCGGCTTCAAATAATCCACCGGAATTATTTCTCAGGTCAAGTATCAAGCTCTTTGCTCCCTGCCGCATAAGCTCTTCAAGGGTTTTTTTTAGATCAGCCGATGTCCGTTTCTGAAATTGTGTGACCTTTATGTAACCAATATCACCGGCCAGAAGCTTCGCTTCCTTAATGCTTTTAAGTTTTATCACGGCGCGGGTTATTTTAAAATCCAACGGTTCATCTACCTCTTCCCTCACAACGGTCATCCCGACCTCCGTCGCGGGTTCACCTCTAAGTCTCAGCACAGCATCATCCAGCGTCATATCTCTGGTGGTTTCCGCGTCTATTTTTACGATCTTGTCCCCCGCAAGGATCCCCGCTTCAAACGCCGGAGTATCATCAATGGGCGTAATAACCGTCAAAATGTTATCCTGTATCCCTATTTCTATGCCAACTCCGGCAAATTCGCCTTTTGCCATTTCCGTGAGATCCTCATAGCTCTTGGGGTCAAGAAACTGGCTGTATCCATCAAGAGTGTCTGTCATGCCTCTTACGGCTCCATACACAAGCTCTTTTGTATCTACCGGTTCGGCGTAATCGGCTTTTATCAACGCAATGGAATTCGCGAAAACCTGGATGTGGCGGAAAAGTTCCGCGGCATCCCTCGCCGTATCGTTATCTTCGGCGCAGGCTGCGGGCACCGACAACCGAATGAACATCGCGACAGATATTAAAATAGTCAGTGATCTTTTTTCCAAGATTTACCCCTTTATTTTTTTTCGCAATATTTCACCGGTTAGTTTGGGATTAGCCTTCCCTTTTGTCTTTCTCATTACCTGACCGATGAGAAAACCCAAAGCGTTCTCTTTTCCGTTCTTAAGATCATTCACCGTTTTCTCATTAACGGTGATCACTTCATCCACTATCAGTTCCAGCTCGCCTTTATCCGACACCTGGAGAAGGCCCTTTTGTTCGACTATATCCGCGGGATCCTTACCCCTCTCAATGCATTCCCTGAGAACATCTTTCGCCGCAAGGTTACTGATGATCCCGTCCCGTACCATGCATATTATTTTGGCGAGATACCCCGGCTCAATATTAAGTTCAAAAATGCCGGCCGAGCGTTCGTTCATATGCATCATGATCTCGCCCTTTATCCAGTTGCACGCGGATCGTGGTTCTGTAAGCACTGTTACGGACTCGAAAAAATCGGCGATCTCTTTTTCGGATGTTAGTACTCCAACATCGTACCAATCCAGGTTGTACTTCTTTTTAAAACGTTCCCGCCTGGCCGCGGGTAACTCCGGAAGGTTATCGCGTATCTTCTGCACCAGATGCGGTGAGATATCAAAAGGGACAAGATCCGGTTCGGGAAAATACCTGTAATCATGTGACTCTTCTTTTGCCCTCATCGAAGACGTGACATTTTTCTCCTCATCCCACAGGCGTGTTTCCTGTTTTATTGTACCGCCTTCATCCAGCACTTCAGCCTGGCGTTCTTCTTCATAAAAAAGCGCGTCCCTTACGGCCTTGAAGGAATTCATGTTCTTTATTTCGACCTTACTCCCCAGTTTACTCCGACCCTTCTCTCTCAGGGAAATATTAGCGTCACACCTGAGACTGCCTTCGGCCATATTGCAATCTGATACACCCAAATACTTTATTATTCTCTTTAGCGCAACGAGATACTCATGCGCCTCTTCCGGGGATCTTATTTCCGGTTCCGAAACGATCTCAAGCAGCGGAGTGCCGGTCCTGTTAAGATCTACGTAACTGCACATCCCGCCCGGATCATGTATAAGCTTGCCGGCGTCTTCCTCCATGTGCGCCCGAGTGATCCCTATGCGCTTTTCTTGCCCGTCTTCAAGCGTTATCCTCACCTCACCCGCATATGCCAGCGGCATATCAAACTGGCTTATCTGATAATTTTTCGGCAAGTCCGGATAATAGTAATTTTTGCGGTCAAACTTCATGCTCTCCTGGATATCGCATCCAAGCGCTATCGCGATCTTGAGCGAACACATGAAGGCTTCCTTATTCAGTACCGGAAGAACTCCCGGCTGGCCAAGGCATACCGGACAAACTTGAGTGTTCGGTTCCGCGCCAAACCGGGTACTGCATGAGCAAAATACCTTCGTCTTCGTAGCAAGCTGAACATGCACCTCAAGCCCGACCACTGTCTCGTATTTGCCCTTCTTATCCATTGATTCTCCCGTCTTCAAACTTTCCCCCAAGACAACAAACTGTTGAGACTGCTGCCTACCTGCTCCGTTCATAGGCATGCGCCACTCTGATAAGCATTTCCTCTTTAAACGGACCGGCCATGAATTGAAGGCCGACAGGAAGTCCGCTTTTATCTTCGCCGCACGGAACGGATATAGCCGGCAGGCCCGCGAGATTCGCCGGAATAGTGAAAATATCCGAAAGATACATCTTTAGCGGATCATCTATCCGTTCGCCGATCTTAAATGCCGTCGTCGGTGATGTCGGAGTAAGGATGCAATCACACGCGGTAAAGACAGCGCGGAAATCATCCGCTATCTTTGTCCTCACCTTTTGGGCTTTGAGATAATATGCATCGTAATATCCGCTCGAAAGAGCGTAAGTCCCAAGAAGTATTCTTCGTTTGGCTTCGGCCCCGAACCCTTCATTTCTCGATGCTATATACATTTCAATGAGGTCTTCAGCATGAGCGCTTCTTCGTCCGTAATGAACACCTTCGTACCTCGCAAGATTTGAACTCGCCTCCGCCGGCGCGATGATGTAATAACAACTGACAGCGTATTTCGTGTGAGGTAAAGACACGTCCACGATCTTCGCCCCCAGCCCTTTCAAGGCCTTGATCGCTTCCTGAACGCGGCGGGAGACATCTTTGCTTATGCCGCAGGTAAAATATTCCTTCGGTATACCGATTGTGACATCTTTGATATCCCTCTCAAGGCTGGCAGTATATTCAGGAACATTTATATCTACAGAAGTCGAATCTTTCGCGTCATGCCCGGAAATGACTTCCAGCATACGCGCGCAATCTTCAACATTGGTGGTCACGGGACCTATCTGATCAAGGCTGGAGGCGAACGCGACAAGCCCGAAGCGCGAAACACGGCCATAGGTAGGTTTAAGACCGACCACACCGCATAATGAAGCCGGCTGTCTGACAGATCCGCCTGTATCAGACCCAAGCGCCGCTACTACCTGAGCCGCCGCCACCGCCGCGCATGAACCGCCGGATGATCCGCCCGGTATCCGCGACAGATCCCTGGGGTTTCTGGTGGGTCCGTAACAAGACGTCTCGCAGGAAGACCCAAAAGCAAACTCATCCATATTGGCTCTTCCCATGAGGAGGGCTCCCGCGGCCTGAAGTTTTGTGGCGACAGTCGCATTGTAAGGCGGCCTAAACCCCTCCAAAATACGAGATCCGCAAGTGGTTAATCCGCCTTTTATGCAAATATTGTCTTTTAAGGCAACAGGAACGCCCCATAAACTGCCCCTTTTGGTCTGCTTCTCCAAAGAAAGGGCTCTATTCGTTATGACATCAGGATCGATAGCAATGAATGATCGTACGTCTTTATTGATCTCCGCGGCATGCGCGGCCAGATCTTTGGCTGCTAAAGAAAGCGGTTTATTCTCTTTATTTAGCCACTTTTTATAAGCTGTTATGTTTGATAGTGTTATCTTCATAGTATTGCGTGGGCGTATCGCGTTCCGCGTTTTGCCTCATGCGTCTTCTCGTCTTCTCGTTTTGCGTCTTTGAATTGTGACACAGTCTGCTCGCGCCACGCGTTTCGACCCTTTTTTAGCTGAAAGCTGAAGACTGATAGCTCTATTGCCCCTTAAATAACCCTTGGCACCCTGAAAAACCCGCGGACACTGTCCGGCGCGGCATCAAGCGCCTCTTTTTGGGAAAGAGATCCCCCGGGCACATCTTCCCTGAAAACGTCCTTCATTGTAGGTAAAACATGGGTTGTCGGCGGGGTTGAATCCGTATCAACCTCGTTTAATTGGGCAATATATTCCAATATCCGCGCCAGCTGGTGTTGAAACGTAATGGTATCTTTCTCATCCAAAGATAGACGTGATAATTCAGCAACATATTTCACAACATCCGTGCTGATAGGGTTGTTATTAATATTATTCGCGTTCATCGGTTTAAATTAACATACAATTTCACGGAAGTCAACTTACTCGCCGCCGCCAGTCACCCCTCCGGCACTGATCACATCGCTGATTTTCGCGTAATCAGTAAGTGGAAGATCTTCCGCTCTGAGTGCGGGATCGACACCCGATGCCTCAAATACACCGCCCCACCCGACTCTCGCGATATCAAGGAACATATCATGCGAAAGCGGGTTAAGAACTTTCTTGCGCCTTTGGGAAAACGCCTGCCGGATTATCCTGAACATAAGATGTTCATCCCTCACTTTTATCGACGGCTCCGGCAGAATTTCCATACTCAAAAGGCGTGAATCAACTTTAGGTGTTGGATAAAATGAGTTTTTACCGATCCGAAAAAACTTTTTCACCCGGGTATAGAACTGAACGTAGCAGCTTATCGATCCGTAATCTTTTGAACCCGGATGCGCCGTCAAACGCCCGGCATACTCGTCCTGCATTACAAGAACGGCTCTTTTGACACAAGCGCGATTGTCGATAATGTTCTGTATAATGGGCGTTGTTATGTTGTATGGGATATTACCGTACACTATTATTTTTTCGGAGATTTCGCGGAAGCCCGCGAGATCTATCTCCAATATGTCCTTTGAAATAAGAGAAATGTTTTTTTTCGCGCGGAAAAGAGGCTTCATTATGGCGCATATTTTTTTGTCCTTTTCGACAGCGTAAAGCTTTTTACACATGTCGGCGATATCAAATGACATCACACCGAACCCCGGACCTATCTCCACCACAACATCGTTCGCGTCGATAGTTACGCGCTTCAAGATATTGTCTCTGACATTCCTGTCGATCAGGAAGTTCTGGCCAAAACGTTTAATAGGACGGAAATCGTGTTCTTTCCATAAGGCTTTCAGTTCACTTAGATCCATTATTCGCCCGTCGAGCAGGTAATACTTTTGACCGCGAGCTTTATGGCGTGTTCCATCGAACCGGAAGACGCAAGGCCCTTGCCGGCTATGTCAAAAGCCGTGCCATGATCCGGTGAAGTCCGGATATGCCCCAATCCCAATGTCACGTTCACTCCGTTATCAAAATCCACCATTTTAAACGGAGCCAGACATTGATCATGATACATTGAAATGACCACATCTATTTTCTTTGCCAACGCCTGATGAAAAATAACATCCGCTGGAATAGGCCCCTCGATATTCGGATAATCCGCCCTGATCGCGTCAATGGCCGGAACTATAATATCGATCTCTTCCCGCCCTATGTTCCCATTCTCACCCGCATGCGGGTTTAAGGCTGAAACTCCTATACGCGCGTCCGTTTTGCCGGCGACAATACGCAGAGAACCTATAACATGCCTGATCGTTTTGATAATGAGATCGGCGGTCAATGTCTTCGCGATATCGTGGACAGGTATATGTCTCGTCACCGGCACGACCCTCAAAGAATTGCCTATGAGGGCCATGGTAACCATCTCCTTCGAAAAGATCTTTTGCAAAAACTCCGTATGACCGACAAAACCCGGGTGAACAGCGGCTATAGCGCTTTTTGCTACAGGCGCTGTTACCATTGCACAGTGTCCTTCTTCTTTTTCAAGCATTCTGGCCGCCGCTGTAATACACTCCAATGCTTTTCTCGCGCCTTCCGCCGTCGTTTCACCCGGACGAACATTATTAAGCGCGGGGCCCGGATCCAGAATATTCAAACGATCTTCCGCTAAGCGGATCTCTCCGGGTTCCTCAAAAGAGAACCGGCAAGAGAAAAGCTCTCTTTCTCTTGCCGGGCCAAAAGCCTTTCTTATGACATTTTCATCCCCCACCATGACAAAAAAAACGGCAAGCCCTCTTATATCCGGGCTTGCCAGGGATTTCGCCGTGATCTCCGGGCCTATACCGGCCGGATCCCCCATGGTTATGAAGATACGGGGTTTACTTGTAGGCAATATACGCATTCTTTCGTTTCTCTTCCAGCCATTCCATCAGAGCTTTTTCAAATTTTTTCTTAAATATTTCTCCTCTCAAGAAATCGCTTACCTCCGCCAGTTCAAGTTTTCTGGGTTCTTCTATCTCTTCCACCAGAAACACATGATACCCTATGCGTGTTTCGACCACTTTCGTCAGATCCCCCTTATCACTGCTGAATATTACTTCTTCCATCTCCGGCAAAAGCTGACCCTTGACCACATAGCCTATTTCTCCGCCTTTTTCCGCATACGGGCCTTCCGAATATTCTTTTGCCACCTCGCTGATGTCCGCTCCGCCTTCGATCCGTTTCTTGAGATCCTTGATCTTTCTCATACCCTCTTCGTCATCCTCACCTTTACGGACCATCACAGTACTGACTTTCATCCGGCGCGGCGTCACAAACTGTTCTTCGTTCTCCTTGTAAAGGTCATTTATTTCCGCCGGAGTAACCACTATGCGGGCCGACACCTCTTGCTCAACGACTTGCTGTGCCAACATCTGTTCCGATACTTCTTTTGTAAATTCCGTTAGATTAGTGCCCCTCTCATTTAGCGCCTGGAGAAATGTATCTTCATCCGGATAATATGCCTTGATCTGATCAACGCGTTTTTGCACCTCTTCCTCTTTCGCCTCTACTTTCGCCTTTTTAGCCTCGCTTATCGCGATCTTCGTGTCTATCATCTGCCTGAGAAGCGCTTCTTTTGTCTCTGCCAAACGTTTTTCTAATTCCCCGCCTTTGAAATTTTCTTCGTAACTTTGCTGCACCGGTATAAAGATCTTGTCAAATTCACGCTGGGTTATCACTTCATCGTTAACCACCACTATGACCTTATCAAGCACCTCAGCGCGAGACAACGTACACGAAAGCAACAGACAACTCGCAACTGCGTTAAAAATAAATCCTCTGATGTTCACATTTTTCATGTTCACTTTCTTCCTCCCTGAATTTTTTATTCCCCGGCCTTTTCCAGGATATCTTCATTTATCTCTATCTCTGTTTCATCGTTCAATCGTTTCAACAATAAATTGAATTTCTGGCGCCTGTCCCCTCTGTATAGATCGGACGCGATCTTATCCCGCACACGGTCTATCGGCATCAAAACCGGTTCTTTTCGGTCCGTAAGCATGATTATATGGTAACCCAGTTTGCTTTTTACCGGCCCGCTTATCTCCCCGACTTCGAGGACATTACACGCGTTCTCAAACTCCGGCATAAGCTGACCCTTCGGGAAATACCCTATGTCCCCACCCGTCTGGGCAGTTGGATCTATAGATTTTGCGCGTGCCAATTCATCAAAAGATGCCCCCAGGTCAAGTTCTTCCCGGATCCCTTCTGCCCTCTCCTTGCTCGGAAGAAGAATATGTGACGCCCTCAATGTCTCCGGCATCATATAAGCGTCCTTGTTCGCGTTATACTCCGTGATGATGTCTTCCTCAGTCACTTTTATCGTATCGTCCACATTATCCTTTAGATAACGGGCTATCAATATTTTTACCGTCGCCGCCCCTATGACCTTTTGGACATCTTCGTCCTTATCAAGCCCGTTCCGAACAGCTTCCTGATAAAGCAACGTATCGTTTATGATCTCCTGCAAAAAATCCTTTTTGCGTTTTTTTATGACTTCCTGATACCGCACCGGCAGATGGGCTATCCTGTCATTAAATTCCGTGACAGTGATCACATCATCGCCTATCCTGGCGATCGTTTCTTCCCTGCCGGGAGTCCGGCTACAACCCACGATCCCGGCAGATAGAGCCGCAATTATCAAAAATGCCGCGACACCCGCCGCTTTTGTTTTTCTCCGCATAAATACCTTTCGATCGTAATGTGTTTACCATACATATTATTAGTATACCGTTCCTTCGTCAAGTCATTTCTATTTCTATTTCGTGGATATCGTGTAGGGGCGAAAAATGTTTCGCCCTTTTTGATTTGAGGGCGAATAGTTATTCGCCCCTACGATTTCAACTTTGTTATCTCCTCTCGCAATAGCCTGCAATAAAGGTCGAACCCAACTTGATCAATAAACCCGCTTTGTTCCACTCCGAGGATATCCCCGGCTCCCCGCATTTCAAGGTCCCGCATCGCCAATTTAAAACCTGAACCGAGTTCCTGATATTTTTTTATAGCGGCAAGGCGTTCCCGCACATCGTGTGTCAACGTTGACTGATCGCGAACCACGAGATACGCGAATGCCTGCCGGTTGAACCTGCCTATCCTTCCGCGGAGCTGATAGAGATCCGCAAGTCCGAACTTATCGGCTTCGTTTATAAACATCGTGTTAGCGTTGGGGATATCGATACCGGACTCTATTATGGTCGTAGAAACAAGAACATCCACCTCCCCCCTGATGAAACGGATCATGGTTTTCTCAAGTGTTTTGGCGCTCATTTGCCCATGGCCGACAAGAAGCCTTGCTTCTGGAACAAGCTGAGAGACATCCATTGCCACTCTATCAATGGTCTCGACACGATTATGAACAAAATACACCTGACCGCCGCGGGCTAACTCCTTTTTAACCGCGGCTTTTATAATGCCTTTGTCATACTCAATGACCTCCGTTTCAACGGATAGCCTTTCAAGCGGCGGAGTTTCTATGACTGAAATGTCCTTTCCTCCGACCAGCGCCAGATATAGTGTTCTCGGAATGGGTGTAGCCGTTAAAGTCAGGATATCTACATCCACTTTCATCCTTTTTATCTTGTCCTTCTGCATTACTCCAAAACGTTGTTCCTCATCAATTATCAAAAGCCCGAGATCTTTAAATTTGACATCGTCGGAAAGTAAACGATGTGTTCCTATGACAATATCAACTTTGCCGTTCCTTGTGTCCTCTATCACCTCTTTCTGTTCCGACCCGGAACAAAACCGGTTAAGCATTCTTATATTGACCGGATAATCTTTAAATCGTGAGTTAAACGTGTCCGTATGCTGTTCCGCGAGTATCGTGGTTGGGACAAGAAATCCTACCTGTTTACCATCCATTACCGCTTTGAACGCGGCCCTTAACGCGACTTCTGTCTTACCATACCCGACGTCACCACACAAAAGGCGGTCCATCGCCACATGTCTTTCCATATCACGCTTAACTTCTTCCGTCGCCTTGAGCTGATCTCGAGTCTCCGTGTACGGGAACTTATTCTCCACCTCTTTCTGCCAATCCGTGTCTTTGCTGAACGGATGGGCCATACCGCTCTCGCGCCGAGCCTGCAGGGTCAAAAGGTCCATAGCTGTCTTTGCGGCGCCTTTTGACGCTTTTTTCTTCGTATATTCCCATTTCTTTCCTTTGAGATCATTAACTTTAGGGGGTTTGCGGTGAAACGAAACATATCGCTGAAGCTTGTCGAGATCGGAACTTTCGATATAAAGCCGGTCGCCGCCTTTGTATTCAAGGACGAAAAAGTCCTTTTTCACATCGTTGTGAAACATTTTTTTAAGCCCAAGATATTTCCCAATGCCATAGTCGATATGCACAATAAAATCACCCGGTTCAATATCGACGAAGGAGTTGATCGGCTGCTCACCCGCCTCCATCCCCGGCTTCCTGAAACCGGCACGACGGAGCGTAGTTGCCGGAAGAATAATGACCACGCTATGAGTATCTATGGCCTTAAAGGTCAGAGTATCCACACTCTTTATCGACCGGACCTTGTCACCCGCCGCGTCGATCCGCACCGGATACTCGAAATTAACCGGATACACCATCAATGTCTCACCCGTAAGGCTGCAATCGCCTTCTCTCGATACCCGGCGGCATCTGGAATAGCCCGCTTTATCAAGCGAACGAACGGCAAGATCCAGATCGATCGTCTCATCTACATAAAACTTTATAGAGTCAAACATGAGGATAATTTATCTGAAAACTCTCTACATCTTCTCCGGGAGCGTGATATTTAGAAGTCCCAGACCATTTACCAGGACGATCTTAACGCATTCGACAAGATATAATCTGGCTCCTGTAAGCCCGGAATCTTCTGAAACCACACGGCATTCGGTGTAAAAGGAGTGAAAGTTTCTGGCCAGTTCGTTGAGGTAAGTTATCAGTTTCCCTGGTTCGAGAGTATCGGCGCTTGATCGGACGATCATCGGGAATTCGCTCAATTTCCTCATTAGTTCTTTTTCCTGTTTCTCGCCCAATAGCCCAAGATCGGCATTCTTAGAGGAAATATTCGTTTTTCCTTTCTGATTGTGCTTGAGTATACTGCATATTCTGGCGTGGGCATATTGTACGTAAAAAACCGGATTGTCCGTGGACTCTTTTTTAGCAAGCTCAATATCAAAATCCAGATGGCTGTCCAGTTTTCTCATCAAAAAACAAAACCGGGTGACATCGGTGCCTATTTCATCCATAAGCTCCCTGAGACTTATAAATTCGCCTTTCCTGGTGGACATAGAGACCGTTTCGCCGTTTCGCAGCAGAGTCACCAGCTGAACTATCAGGATATCAAGTGTTTCCGAGGGATGTCCGAGCGCCTGAACCGACGCTTTCATCCGTTTGATATAGCCGTGATGATCCGGTCCCAGAAGATCTATCAACCAGTCATATCCCCTCTGATATTTGTCATCATGATAAGCGATATCCGGTGCCAGATATGTATACGTTCCGTCATTTTTTATCACAACACGATCCTTGTCATCACCGAAACTTGTTGATCGGAACCACGTTGCATCATCTTCCCGGTAAATATGCCCTTTCTTCTCCAGCGTCTTTAATATTTTGTCTACTTTGTCGTGTCCCTCGATCTTCGCCTGGCTGGTCCAGACATCAAATTTCACACGAAAATCCTCAAGATCCCTCCGGATCAGTTTCATCATATGACGAACAGCGTATTCTCTGAAAAAGTCTTCGGTAGCAACCCCTTTTTTAAGAAGTTTGTCGCCTTTTTCCTGTTTGATCTCTTCCGCTATGTCCGCAATATACTCGCCCATGTACCCGTCTTCGGGCATCTCCTCGTTCTTACCGAAAAGGTTACGGTAACGGACTTCAACCGATCTCGCAAGCATCGTGATCTGCCTGCCAAAATCGTTCAGATAATACTCATTTGTAACATGATACCCGTTGAATCTCAATACGCGTGAAAGCGCGTCCCCGATCGCCGCCTGTCTGCCATGCGCGATAGTAAGAGGACCGGTAGGATTCGCTGAGACAAATTCGAGATTTACCTTCTTCCCTTTTCCGTGATCAGAAGATCCAAACTTCCCGTTCTTCCTCTTAATGTCCTTAAGTAGCTCTAAATAGTACAATCCGGAGAACCATATGTTTATAAACCCGCCTTTGGGTTCCACTTTATCGATCTCAAAGATGGAATCCAGCATTCCGGAAACACGCTCACTGATCTTACCGGAGATGACAGCAGGCGGCGCTTTGATCACTCGCGCGAACCGCATAGCTATGTTGGACGTCAGATCACCAAACTGTTTGTCTTTGGGTTCTTGCAGATGATCTCCAGGGACCGGCGGAAGAGGAACGCCCGGGCACATTTCCCGGAAAACATCCTGAAATGCCTTCAATATGATTTCTGATATTCTTTCTATCGGGTCTTTTTTAGACATTTGTCATCAAATATTTCCCGGGGAGCGTCAGCCCATAATTTTTCAAGCGCGTAGAATTCCCTCGTTCGGGCGTAAAAAACATGCACAACAACATCACCATAATCCATAAGAACCCATTGTGGGTCTTGACGTCCTTGTATGTTCATAGAAGAGATTTTTTTTGCGGATAGACTTTTATCTATTGCCTTGGAAATAGCTTTGATCATACGCGGAGAAGCGGCCGATATCAGCACAAACCAATCACAAACTGTCGAGATCCCACGCATGTCCAAGAGGACAATGTCACGACCCTTCTTTTCTAATGCTAACCTGGATACAAGCAAGGCCGTTTTGTGTGCCTTGTCACTTTCTTTAACCACAAATGGCATTTTCTAACAGACCATTATTTACCGAGGATCCTATACATACCTGTTCCACAATCCGGACATGCGCCCTTCAGGGCCTTCCTGCCGTTCTTCATTGTTACTTCTTTGGCATCTTTCATTTCCTTCTTCGCCTTGCACTTTACGCAATAACCCTCCGCCATGAAACACCCCCGTTTCGTTGTTCTAACGTTCACTTCAAACACAAGTGTATCATACTGATAACAAAAGTCAAGCTTGCGGTTGGCTATCCAGATATCAGTTTTCAGTTTTTAGTTTCTGGTTTCTGGTTTATAGAGTATCTATTAAACTCTAAAAACTAACAACCAACAACTATCTCGCCCCATGTCGTTTCGCGTCTCGCGTTTCGCGTTAATACACAACGCATAACGCCGGACACACAACGCAGGACGAGATGTCGTTCCGCGTTCCGCCTCTCGCCTTTCAATCTGTGGACCGTGGACTATGATATAATCCCTTATCCCTGATATATTCAGCGACCGCATCCGGCACAAGATCGTCAATTGATCCGGCTTCTTTCACGCGTTCCCTTATCATACTGGATGAAATGTCCACCTCCGGGATATCAATACGCTTCCATTTCCCTTCATACGGCCCTACCATATTCCACCCCGGGCGGGCCGCCACCACAAAAGTAGTAAGTTCCAGAATGCGATCTATCTCTTTCCAGGTCGAAAGGGCCGAGACCGAATCGGATCCCGTAAGAAAAAAGAGCTCCGTATCGGAGCCATACTCTTTTTTGAAATATTCTATGGACTCTATCGAGTATGATATGCCCTTCTTATCCATTTCATGAGTGGATACTTCGAAACCCTCCTTACCCGCAACGGCAAGACGTACCATCTCCAACCTGTCCCGCGGAGATACACCGGTTTTCACGTCTTTATGCGGCGGAGTAAAAGCCGGTATGAAGACCACTTTATCCAGGCCAAAGTGCCCCCGGCATTCTCTCGCAAGCGCAAGATGTCCCGAATGCGGCGGGTTAAAGGTCCCGCCCAACATACCGATCCGCATTAAACCCTCTTTGGTTTATTATTCTCTAACTTGACCTGTTCCTGTCACGACGTACTTATACGTCGTCAATTCGGAAAGCCCCATAGGACCGCGTGCGTGGAGCTTACCAGTCGCTATCCCGATTTCCGCCCCTTTACCGAATTCACCGCCGTCGGTGAACCTCGTAGACGCGTTTACGTAAACCGCGGCTGAATCCACGCGCTTCGTGAATTCCAAAGCGTTCTTTTCATTCTCCGTCACTATCGCGTCGGAATGATCTGTTCCAAACTCCGCGATATGGTCGACCGCTTCATCCAGCGAATCCACCACACGGATATTCAACACCAGATCGAGATATTCCGTATGAAAATCATCTTCGGTGGCTTCAACTATACTTTTGGAACCGAGTATTTTTCTCGCCGCGGTATCCCCTTTCAATGTGACACCGGCTTCGGATAATTTTTTAAATACGCGCGGAAGGAAGAAAGCAGCGACGCTTTCGTGCACAAGCATCGTTTCCATGGCATTGCATACACCGGGGCGCTGAACCTTGGCGTTATAACATATCTCCTCCGCCATACTCAGATCCGCGTGCTCATCCACATAAACATGGCATATGCCCTTATAATGTTTTATCACCGGAACGCGGCTTTTCTCGACCACCTGCCGTATGAGCGATTCGCCCCCGCGGGGCATAATAAGGTCTATACCGCCTGAAGAATTGAGCATATCATCCACCAGTTCCCGCGAAGTGTCTTCAACAAGAATGAACGCGTCCTCCGTCAATCCCGCGGCGGAAGCGGCTTCTTTCATGGCATTATATATCGCCTTATTCGATGAAATGGCGTCACTCCCGCCCCTTAAAATGACAGCGTTTCCTGACTTAAAGCATAGTGCCGTACAATCAGCTGTTACATTCGGGCGCGATTCATAAATAATACCGATAACACCTATCGGAACACGCACTTTTTCTATCACAAGTCCGTTCGGCCTCTCTAATCTCTCCAGCACTTCACCGATAGGGTCTTTTAACTCCGCGACTTTCCTTATCATCCGCGAGATACCATCAATACGTTCTGCGTCTAATTTAAGCCTGTCAATAAAAGCGGAATTCTTTCCGCTCTTTCCGGCTCGTTCCACATCCTCGGCATTCGCCTTTTTGATCCAATCCGCCGCGGAATCTATACCTTTCGCCATTGCAAGGAGTATCCTATCCTTCTCGGCAGTGGAAAGAATACTAAGGCCCCTTGCGGCTTTTCGTGCTTTCGTTACAATGTTCTTCATTGTATCTTTACCCATTCGCCCCCGTCACTCAGTTTTCAGCTTTTTCTTGAACCCAAATAACGTCGCTTCTATGTTAAAGTGTCAGAGTGTCAAAGTATCAGAGTGTCAGAGGATCAGAATATAGCAGCATCGAATATAAGCCTTATTTTTCTTTCTTCACACTTTGATACTAGCGAACGAAGTGAGCGATGACACTTTGACACTTCCTGTTACTCTAGCCTCGTGCCTCTCGCCTCTCGCCTCTATCTTCAATCCTCTATAACGACCAGATTATCCCGGTGAATAACCTCATCATAATCCTTGTACCCAAGCACTTTCTCAATGCTATCTGTTCTCAACCCTTTGATCTTATCGATCGCAAGCGAAGTATAGTTGGTAAGCCCTTTGGCCAGAAGTATTTTATTTTCCGCCACTACGTCGATCACGTCTCCATCGGTGAATTTGCCGCTTACGCCGAGAATACCGCTGGGAAGAAGACTTTTCTTTCCGCCGCTTATTGCCGCGGCGGCCCCTGAGTCCACTATCACTTTCCCTTTGGGCCTGGTCGTATAACCTATCCAGCGTTTACGCGCGGATATCTCTTTCTTTGCGGCGGCATCAAAACGCGTGCCCGCGGCCTTATCTTCGATGATATCAAGTATAACGTTGTTTTTCCGCCCTCCCGCGATAACACAGGTTATGCCGGAACGTGTGGCGTTCTTCACTGCCTCAATTTTTGTTATCATGCCTCCTGTGCTTTCCGCGCAACCCTTGCGTCGTCGGCATAAAGACATCACCTCGGCGTTGATCTTACGCACATGCTTCACCAGTTTGTTATCACGATCGCAAAGTCCCTCCACATCGGTTAAAATTATCAACATATCAGACGCCGCAAGATCCGAAACGAGATATGAGAGCCTGTCATTATCTCCGCATTTGATCTCTTCCGTGGATATGGAATCGTTTTCATTTATGATAGGAACGGCCTTATGTTTCAAAAGCGTATTCAATGTGTACCGGATATTCAAAAATCGCCGGCGGTTATCAAAATCCTCCTGGGTCAATAATATTTGTCCGGCAACGTATCCCCGCTTGCTGAAACAGTCGTTATACATATTCATCAAATGATTTTGTCCAACACTGGCGACGGCCTGAAGCTCTGAAAGCGACTTTTTCTTTCCCCCGAGCTTAAGCAGGCCGAGCCCGGCCCCTATCGCTCCGGAAGAGACGACAATAACCTCTATCCCCTTATCCATTAATGAAGATATTTGATCCGCGATATTTTCGAGTACGCGGAGGTCGATTTTATTCTGACAACCAGTCAAAACTTTCGTCCCGATCTTGACTGTTACTCTTTTCATTTTTTTCAACATTTTTTATCCTTTTGTGCACAACTTCTATAAACTCCTCCAAACCTTCGCCTTTAACCGCCGAAATGGCCAACACCTTTTTCCCGACCTTATCCCTGAATTCACACAACGCGTCCTCGGAACCTGAAAGATCCATCTTGGAAACGACTATCACCCTTGGTTTCGCGGCGACCGCGGCACTATACAGCTCAAGCTCTTTTTCAAGCTTGAAATAATTCTCTGCCGGATTCCCGCCATCCAGCGGACAAACATCCACCATGTGCACAAGAACTCGTGTCCTTTCTATATGACGCAGGAACCTGTCACCAAGGCCGCGGCCCGCGTGCGCGCCCTCTATCAATCCGGGCATATCCGCCACAATGAACGAATCATCTCCGAACTTTACCACACCAAGTTTCGGATCCTTAGTTGTGAATGGATAAGGCGCTATTTTAGAATGTGATTTTGAGATGCGAGAGATAAGGGTCGACTTACCCGCGTTTGGAAAACCTATTATGCCAACGTCCGCTACAAGTTTTAGTTCAAGAAGCAGCGTCTTCTCGGATCCGGGTTCACCCGGGGTCGCGCCGCGCCGCCCCCCGTTGCCGCGTCCGCCTGCTCCCCCGCGAATCGCTATCACCTGTTCACCTGGTTCGGAAAGGTCACGGATCACAAAACCGCCAGAAGCATCTCTTATGATCGTGCCGACCGGAACCTTGACATGAAGATCTCTCCCTTTTCGGCCTTGCTTGTTGTTTGATCCACCGTGAGCGCCGTCACTGGCCCGGTAGTGCTGATTGTACCTGAAATCAAGAAGAGTTCCGAGGTTGAGATCGCCGATGAATATCACATCGCCGCCGTCACCGCCGTTACCACCGTCCGGCACCCCTTTGCGATTAAAGAGATCCTTATAAAGGCTGGAACAACCTTTCCCGCCTTTCCCGCCTGTGACATAGATCTTGGCTTGATCTATCAACATGCTATTCCGGAATGATATTTACAAAACGCCTGCCGTCAAAATCGACTTTTCCACCGCATTTGGCGAAAAGGGTGTCATCTTTGCCTTTTCCGACGTTTAGTCCCGGCTTTAGGCGTGTCCCTCTCTGCCTTATGATTATACTTCCAGCCGTAACCATCTCGCCGCCAAACGTTTTAACACCAAGCCTCTGGGAATTTGAATCGCGGCCGTTGCGCGATGAACCTTGTCCTTTTTTATGAGCCATAGCTTATTCTCCTTAAACTACCGTCGCGCCGGCGATCATGATCGGCCGATGCGACGTAGTTTTATTCAAAATGTATCTCTTTAACACAAAGCTCCGTCAAATCCTGCCTGTGCCCGATCTTTGACTGTGAACTTTTCCTGTCCCTGTATTTGAACGCGATGACTTTTTTATCACGTTTCTCTCTGAGGATATCACACTCCACATAGGCACCCTTTACGTAGGGCTCTCCGATATAGTGTTTATTCCCTTTCTTGCCGAACAAAACCTCTTTTACCTTAAGTGTTTTACTTTTCTGTCCTTTAATATGGTTGACCGTAAAAACATCATTCTTTTCGCATTTTACCTGATCCCCGTTAAGCTCTATTATGGCGTACATTACATTCTCCCTGTCCGCTCGTAAATCATTAAAGCGGTTCTCATTGTTAAGTCATTCTACAACAAACAGTTACACTCAAATAGATACAAAATACCCACCTAAAAACAACTTAATATTATCAAAAGGTGTTTTTCTTGTCAAGGTAAATAAGCGTTTCGGTTAATACACAACGCATAACACCGGGCACAAAACGCCGGGCGAGATGTCGTTCCGCGTTCCGCCCCTTGCCCCTCAAAGTGCTATGGACTATCGACTGTGGACTAACTACGCTCTATTTGTTCCAGCTAACTACACTCGCTGTTCCGGATTCTTCGGTCATATCCAACGGGGCTTGTTTGACGTGGTTATAGTAAATTATGGCTTTTTCATTCCACATAGTTATATCGCCTTCGGCGATCATGCTACCGCTTATATCGATGATGGGCCCCCAATTCTCGTGTGTATATATGTCCTGTTTGGCATAAACAATGGCCTCACCGGCAGCCAGATGTCCGCGAACCACGATATCACCTGTCCTTGCGATTATCACATTCCTGTTATGAGCGGTCTTATTCTGCTGAAGCTTGGAGTTTGTCTCAATGGCAATATTATCGGCGATTAAGCCGCCGTTGATCGTGCATTGTCCGCTTATAGATACGTTACCATTGACATAGACTATCCCGTTTGCCGGCGACGACGTCACAAGCCCGGACGGAAAGACCTGGTCCCCTTCGTAGTAATCATCGGATCCCGGATTATCCACATCTTCTGCCTCCGTCCTGTACGTGCTGTAATCAAATATCGGAAAAGAGATCACCGGAGCGCCGTCAATGGTATTTCCATTAAGGATCAACGTACCCCCGCTCTGACTAACAGTCGAAACAGTGCCGGTGGCGGAAACATCTCCCGTAATAGTCAACTCGGCATTGTTCTGCACCCTGAGGGAGACATCACCGTTGGCGTGAAGATCGCCGGTTATGATCGCGCCGGTTACGTTCGTATGCAGCTTTATGCTTATGTTACCACCGGCCCCGGAAAAATAATCCGTAGCGGGGTTGACAGCTTCCTCGCTTTCCACCTCAACCGTTACGGCCCTGCTTACGCCCAAAACAGTACCGGTCGATGTAATGAGATGTCGATCTGAAACAGGCTCAGAAAATGTAACGGTATATGAACCGGAATCAAATAATCCCGGATCGCTGTTTATGGTAGCAGCCGTTCCCAAAGCAAAGCCATCGGCGTCTATCCTGGCAAGGGCATGATTTATCCCGGCCTCGGCCGCGAAACGAGCCTGCTCTTTTTCTTTTACTCCGCGAATAAGATTCACATCCTGTTGTATCATGGTTGACAGGGATACTGTGCTCAAGATCATAAGCGCCATAAACCCCAGCACCATCACAAGCACCATGCCGCTTTTCTTTCTTGCCGCGGAAGCAACTTCATGTAACACTCGTTTCGTCTTCATTTTCCTGTACTCCGTTGAGACCGTCCCGCGCTTTTCTTATTTTCCGGTATTCCGCGGTTCCACTTCAATGGTGTTTTCCGCGCTAAGCACCGTCCCGCGCATGTCCTTTGACACCGAAATATACGTGCTTAACACCTTAAGCAATGGTAACCCATCGATAGTAACTTCCGCGCGCCCATAGCTGTTTTTCTTCGCCACATACCCGGAAATTTCACATATACGCTCCTGCCCCGGCCAGTCTATCTCAATGTCATCCACCCACGTCGAATTAAGTCGCGTCGTGTATGGGTCTCCGGCCAGAGATGCCGGAAATTGCCAATCTGAAAGTGCCGTTTGATCCGCGATATAAGTCTTATAACTCTTTTGAGAGCTGTTAACCTCCCAGAATGGTTCCGTAGAAAGTCCCGCCTGAACTTGAACATACCTGCCGCTGCCGATGGACAGGCTGCTCCCGCTTGTAGTATGCGCACTGATAGCGTCCCAATCGGATGCGCTTAGCATGTCACTATTATTCGACGACCGTGCTTTCAACGAAACGACAGTGTTTACTGTCCCCCCGTCCTCCCACTTTATTTGATCATACGCCGGATCGC
>Ga0180007_10001516_pt1 | contig 31303 bp, 33 predicted proteins | sample MM_PC_MetaG_FD_121122 | JGI IMG/M metagenome (GOLD analysis project Ga0180007, IMG submission 121122) | Groundwater microbial communities from the Aspo Hard Rock Laboratory (HRL) deep subsurface site, Sweden - MM_PC_MetaG | ecosystem: Environmental > Aquatic > Deep subsurface > Groundwater... | reverse complement strand
TAAAACCAGATATGCTGTTCGGTAAACGAGGAAAGCATAATCTTGTCTTGCTTAATGCAAATTTCCATGAAGCACAGAAATTCATAAAAGAAAAGCTTGGAAAGGAAGTCGAGATAAGTGGAGTAAAAGGATTCATAACTCATTTTATCGTCGAGCCGTTTGTTCCACATAATAATGAATATTATCTATCAATAGTTTCCACAAGAGAAGGTTGCATGATACACGTTTCTGCCACCGGTGGTATGGAAGTTGAAGAAAATTGGGATAAAATGGCTCATATTTCTCTTCCAATAGATATGCATGTCGATCAGTTCGATTTTAGCACTGCCATTGGAGACAAACTTCCAAATGACAAGAAGCAAAAAATCATTGATTTTGTCAAGGCATGCTATAAAGTTTATCTTGATTTAGATTTCAGTCTTCTTGAGATGAATCCATTTACCTTTGATCCAAATGGAAATCCGTTCCCCTTGGATATGCGTGGAGAATTGGATGATACTTCTGCATTTAAGAATATGAAAAAATGGGGGGACATCGAATTTCCAAAACCGTTTGGCAGAACTCTCTATAAAGAAGAGCAGATGGTAAAAGAAATGGACGAGAAAACCGGTGCATCGCTCAAACTCACATTACTCAATCCACAAGGTCATATTTGGATGATGGTTGCAGGTGGCGGTGCAAGTGTTATTTATACAGATACTGTAGTCGATCTTGGCTATGGTGCTGAACTTGGAAATTATGGAGAATACAGTGGAGATCCAAACGAGGAAGAAACCTATCAATATGCAAGTGTTTTGCTTGATCTCGCAACTCGAAATCCTGATGAAAAAGGTCGTGCCCTGCTAATTGGTGGTGGCATTGCTAATTTTACTGATGTTGCAAATACTTTTAAGGGCATTATCCGTGCGCTTAAGGATTATAAACAAAAGTTAATTGATTCCAAAACTCATATCTATGTTCGTCGTGGCGGTCCAAATTATCAAACCGGACTAAAACTCATGCGTGATCTTGGGAAGGAACTTGGTGTGCCGATCGAGGTGTTCGGTCCAGAGGCGAGCATGACTAAAATAGTGCCGATGGCTATCAATTATGTTAAAGACAATAACAAAAGCAATAATCGAGGTGCTTAATATGGATGCAAAACTTTTTTCACCGGAAACACAGGCAATAATCTACAATTTCAAGGCAAATCCAGTACAGAGAATGCTTGATTTTGATTATCTCTGTAAAAGAAAAAATCCGTCGATAGCAGCACTTGTTTCACCAGGTTCAAAAGGCGGAATTCAAAAGGCCTTTTTTGGTCCAAAAGAAATATTACTATCTATCTACGGTACCATTGGAGACGCTTCAAAGGCCCATCCAAAAGCCGATGTAATGATAAATTTCGCTTCGTTCCGTAGCGCATATGATTCAACAAAAGATGCACTTCATAAAGATGGTATCAAAACCGTAGTTATAATCGCAGAAGGTATCCCAGAGAATCAGATCAAAGACCTTACCTTGTTAGCAAAGAAAAAAGACAAGATGATTATTGGGCCAGCTACTGTTGGCGGAGTTCAAGCTGGCGCATTCAAGATAGGAAATACCGCAGGTACTGTTGACAATATTATTGCATGCAGGCTTTATCGTCCTGGTTCAGTGGGGTTTGTTTCAAAATCAGGTGGACTTTCAAATGAATTGTACAATATTCTTGCCCAAACTACTGATGGTCTTTACGAGGGAATAGCAATTGGTGGTGATGCCTATCCCGGTTCATCGTTGTTGGATCATATCTTGCGTTTTGAAAAAATCCCAGAAATAAAAATGATCGTTGTTCTTGGTGAACTTGGTGGTAAAGAAGAATACAACATCGTAGATGCAATCAAATCTGGCAAGGTCAAGAAACCAATTGTTGCATGGGTTACTGGTACATGTGCAAGTATATTCCCAACTGAAGTGCAGTTTGGTCATGCTGGTGCAAAGAGCGGTGCAGAACAGGAAAGTGCACAGGCAAAGAACAAGGCATTGAAAGAAGCTGGCGTTATTGTACCTAATTCATTCGAGGAATTTTCAAAAGTCATTGCAGAAACATACCAAAAGCTTGTAGCTAATGGAACAATTCAACCTGCAAAAGATGTGCTGCCCCAAACAGTTCCTGATGATTTCAAAGCTGCTGCCAAATCAGGTAAGGTACGCAGGCCAACTGGATTTATGTCAACCATATGTAATGACTGTGGTGAAGAACCAACCTATGTTGGCATTCCAATGTCAAAGGTTGTGGAAGATGGATATTCAATCGGAGATGTTATCTCTCTTCTCTGGTTCAAAAAGAAACTGCCAAAATACGCTACCAAATTTATTGAAATGTGCATTATTATCACTGCTGATCATGGACCATGTGTTTCAGGTGCTCACAATGCAATTGTAGCTGCCAGAGCAGGAAAAGATCTTGTTTCGTGTGTCGCGTCAGGTACTTTGACAATAGGACCTCGATTTGGCGGTGCCATAGATGATGCGGCAAGATATTTCAGGGATGCTTGTGATCGTGGACTTCAACCAGATGAATTCGTAGAAGGTATGAAAAAACAGGGTATGAATGTGCCAGGTATAGGCCACAGGATCAAAAGTGCGAAGAATCCAGACAAACGTGTTGAGTTGCTGAAAGATTACGCAAAAAAGAATTTCCCATCAACAAAATATCTTGACTATGCACTTGGTGTGGAGAAATATACTTTGCAAAAGGCCAACAACCTTATCCTGAACGTTGATGGATGTATAGGCATTCTATTTGTTGATTTGTTAGCAACAAGCAATGAATTCAGCAAAGATGAAATCAAGGAAATAATTGATCTCGGCGGGTTGAACGGGATATTTGTCCTTGCGCGAACCATTGGCATGATCGGTCATGTTCTTGACCAAAAAAGGATGAAACAGCCGTTGTACAGGCATCCACAAGATGATATCTTTTATGGGGAATAAAATTATTCTATATTCTCTATTTTCTATTTATTCTTCAACCTATCTTATCTCCATTATTCACTTTTCTTTCTGCTTGAAGTAAAACCACATTATCATCTGAACCTGCATAAACTCCCATTACTAAGACTTCAGAGAAAAAGTTCGCAATTTGTTTTTTTGGAAAATTAACTACACAAATTACTTGCCTTCCAACAAGATCTTCTTTCTTATAATTTCTCACAAGCCTTGCTGATGATCTTTTGATACCTAGTTCAGTTCCAAAATCAATCTCAAGTTTATATGCCGGTATTTTTGCTCCTTGGAACTCTTCTGCTTTAATGACTGTGCCTACGCGTATATCTATTTTCTGGAAATCTTCCCATGTTGCTATATTGGTCATAATCTATTATTGTTTTTCCACAATTTAAAACTTCTTTAAGAATTTTTTTACTTATGCCTAACTTTTTAATCCTTTTTGTATAAAAATAAAACATATGGATAAAATCGATAGACGCATAATCCATGCTCTTGATACAAATAGTCGTGCTCAGAACACTGAAATCGCCAAGAATGTTGGGATTTCAAAACAACTCCTGAAATACCGCCTAGGTACTCTTCTTAATCATGGGGTTATTGAGAAGTTTTACACCGTAATAAATGGAGTAAAATTCGGTCTTATTTATTTTCGTGTTTATATCCGTCTTCAAGGTGTGGCAGAGGAGCAAGAAGCAGAACTTATCCAATCGCTTATCTCAAATCCATACATTACCTGGGTTGTCAAATGTCGCGGGCAATGGGATTTAATCATAAGTATCTATGCTAAAGATACCGAGCATTTCTCCAATAATTTTCAATCTATGGTAGACAAGTTCCAGAAAAACATCCTGAAAAAGAAAATCGTTTTGATAAGAAATGTAATTTTCTTAACTCGAAACTACTTGTCTGAGGATGCAAATAGTTTTGTTTCTGTTTATGGTGGAGTAACTGAGAACATTAAAATGGATGAAAGAGAACACAAAATTTTGTTTGAACTGGCACGAAATTCAAGAATTACAATACTATCTTTGGCTGAAAAAGCGCACACTGCTCCAGATACGGTAAGGTCAAAGATAAAAAAATTAGAAAAATCAGGTATTATCAAAGCACATAAGGTTGCCATATCTTATTCCAAAACTAATATCTTGTTCTTTTTGGTGTCAGTGACTCTTTCGAGTACTTCAGAAGTATCAAGGAAAAAACTTGAAGATTACTGCAAATCCCATTCCAATGTTATCTACCTTGTCAATCTTCTTGGGGATCATGAGATGGATCTTGAAATCGAGGTTAATAGACAGGAAGAAATTGATAATCTTCTAAGGGATCTAAGGAATAAATTTCCAAATATAATTCGTGATATGGAAACTACACAAATAACCGGACAACATAAACTTGAGTATTATCCGTTTAGGGAAAATCCGACAAAATGATTATTCAAAAGTTCCGGTATCCCACTCACTTCTTAACCTATCATATATCCTCCATGTGAATGAATCCGCATTTATATCTAACTCAACTAACATTCCATAATATCTCTTTTCTTTGCTAGTCAATCTGGGCCACGAGATTCCAGTACATCTTTTTGCTGCATTTTCCGAACCTCCACCATACACTCTTTGGCAAAGTTCATGTGCTTCATCATCATCCACATTGAAATTCCTATTTTTGTCAGCAGCAACCTCTGCAATTGTCGTGTATCTAATTCTTCTATTAATTATGTTTATCTCTTTTTCATAATTTAATTGTTTATCTCTTTGTTGGACCAGTTCCATGTAAACTCTTCTCTGATATTCGGTTCTATAAAGCAAGTATAATGTAATGGCAAATCCTATGGCTACTAATGCAATTGCTGTTGTAGCAGCTGCAACTGCTATCATTCTTCTAAATTGTTTCCTCACTCTTTTTTCAGCGCTTTTTTTATCATAAATTCCTTCACCCGTATTCACAACAACTACCATGTCTTCTGGTGTTAGTTTATATCCTACTGCACCTGCAAAAGCGACTGCTGCCGAAGGCTCTGCATCCATATCAATCATTTGTAGAAATTCGTGCTCTATTTTTATCGCCTTATCACTTACTGTGATTATCTCAAGTCTGCCTTTATCAACCAATAATTTAATCTCTTCCTTGTGATTAGAATGACCACAAACCAGTTTGTCTGCAACACTTTCCTTTGGATGCCCAAGGAAATCTTTGTTTTCATTTTCTGGTGCCAGAATATTTCCACTTACTGTTACACCAATTATTTTTGGTGCATTTCCAACCCATTCTTCTTGAGCTGCTTTTGCAAGTGCCACTGCAAGTTCGCCATCACCAACAGGGCAAAATAGGTATTTTGGTACTGACTCATTTTGTTCTTCCAGTTGTTCTCTCATCTCTCTTACAATCCGTTGATAACCATTTTTTGGTTCAGTATCATCGACTTTTATTATCCTGTCATCAGCTATCTCTCTATTCAAAGTCTTTTTTACTATACGCCTCATTTCGTTCAGGCATATCTCTTTTGTGATATCTACCTCAATCACAATCGAATGTTCTTCTAGTTTTCTTATCATTGCTTTTGTCATTTTTCCTTTGGGCACAAGATTGACAACTGTCCTTTTTTGACCTGTTTGTGTTTCCCAGTCCCTTGCAATTCTTCCTAGTTCATATCCTGAATTACCATAAGTTATGTGAACAAACACTATTTCATCATCAGTTCTTGAATATTTTTCAACAAATGGTTCCATTCTTATTGCCTTTATCGTACATGGCAGCGAGCCACCTCTTCTTCCACTTTCATCTTTGATTAAAACATTGGCTCCGTTACATCTGCCTTTATATCTGGGATTAGGATCGAGTGGACTTCGTACGAGTTTTGAAACATATGTCAGAGTTCTTACTGTCACCTATGATCACCACAAAGTTCTTCTTTTTCAGGATCAAACGGATTGTCTGGATCAAATTCTCTGAATCGGTATTGTGGCTCATCAGACCAGGGTACTCTTCTTCTCACTAGTCGTTGTGTATATATATCATAACTAAGTTCTCCAAGTGTTGGTCCTCTTTCTCTCACTGTTCTTCTTTTTTCAAGATACTCCTGTGTAATTCGTTGCCTACTCGGAATAGTTATAACGTCAGAACCCAGTTCTGATAAATGGATTATGAATATGGCCTCATCCATTGTAAAATCCTGTTCAGAGAATATTATTCTCTGTGGTCCATTTTGACATGGGTGATCATTCATATCAGGAAGTAATCTACAGCCCCTAATTAGTTCTTCTTCACTGAGTACCTGGCTACCATCTCTATTCAGATACAATCTAACTCTATCCATTGTCCTTTGTATTTTAGTATATTCTGTCTGCATCTCATATTCTCTTCTTTGCAATCGTAAAAATCTCTCTTTTTCAACATCTGTCTGAGGCATCAAACAAACTGATATCAGTATGTTAGCAAGAATTGCAGCAGCCAAGATGGTAATTCGATTATTTCTCAACTTTCTTTTTATCTTTTTCAAAATTTTTCCACTGGTTGAATCATCTACAATTCCCGTTCCAGTATTCACTACTATGTTTATCTCATCTGGTTTTAACACTCCGTTCTTCTTTAGGATTTCCAATCCGCAGAAAGCAGCTGCCGATGCTCCTTCAGTTTGAATTCCATATCTACTTAATTTTTCTTGAATCTGGCGTATTCGCTCATCTGATGCAGCAATTATTTCAACTACGTTCTTTCCTTCCTTCGTTCGAAGTTTTGCTATTGCTGATTTGAATGGAGTGTATGAAGTACAGAGTTTTTCAGCTTCATTTCCATCATGTTGTTCTACAAAAAACTCATCAGATAAAAGGGGACTGCCATCAGTGGTTACACCAATAATTTCTGGACATTCTTCGCCCCACAATTCAATTGCTTTTTCTGTTATTTCAAGAAGAGTGTGTCCTGAACCTGCAGATACGAATATTCTAGCTGGTTTTCTACCTTCTCCAGTCATTTGATCGTAAATTTCCTGTGTTATCTGATCATATCCTCCTACAATCCCATACTGTTCAACCTGAACTATATCAGATTCATTGAGTTCACGTGTCAATTTTTTCCTAACAGCTTCCTGTGCAATCTGTTGCATTTCAGGAACGCTAATTATTTTTTCGTTCAAGTCCATTTCTACAACTAGCGAACCTGCGTTGCATAATGCGTTTTTTATCTTTTTAGGAGTATTTTTTGAAACAATATTCACTACTATTCTTGTTTTTCCTGGATTCTCATCTTCAAATTGTTTTGCAATTTTTGCCATGCTAAATCCAGAATTGCCTGCAGTTATCTGGACAAATGCGATTTCAGTTCTATCTGCATACTTCTCAATTAGTGCTATATTTCTCCTATCTTTAGCAGTATGGCTAATTTCATTTCCATTCTCATCCTTAATCCATACTGACGTACAATGTGTTGAACTAAGTTCAGTACTTTCATACAATGGAGTGTGGCCTATTTTTGGCTTGGCTGAGGATATAGCTGCAGTTTTTTTGCCTGTCTGAGGTTCATCTCTTCGTCTGATTAGTCCCACAGTTATTTTCTTTGTCTATTTATGTTTTTAAATGTTTCTTTATGGTTATTTATGGTGGATCCTCCATCATTGTGCGATAATCGCCGTTCTGGAACGGCTCTAATCATATATACAAGGTTGTAGTAAATAGTTTCTAGTGTATTTAAATGGAAGTTCGGGAAATGCACCTTTATTCACCAAAGGTGGAAATGTTAGATGTAGCGAATCTCTTCAATCTTATCGTTAAGGCAAAATTCCCTCTTTTGGGGTTCATTGCCTTTTCAGATATCTTCTCCATCAATCCAATTAATTTCATTTTAAGGAGAAAAGAGAATACTGTCAAATTATACATTCGGGAAAAATCATGCCTTAAAAATCTCTCAGCATTAATATTCCCATTCCGTTTATGCGAAACAACCACAATACAAAAAATTCCTGGCTCGTTTTTTCCATTTCCAAGTTTTTTCCTGATCAACGGTTCAAGGCATGATGTTCTTGATTTCATACTTAAAGCTGATATCGAAGAGATCTCCTTGAACGTAAGCAAGATCTTGGGTAAATTCATAACAATCGGAACAATTACCAATGCACATGGGAAAAAGGGAGTTGTAATCGTACGCAAGCCCACCGAGTTTCTTAGATTTGATCTTGAAAAAAATCCGTCCATCTATATCGAGCTATTGGAACCATTGCCAAAAACAATGCACATGAGTTCAAAATTTCCTGTTTTTGAAGAAACTGGGATGAGTTTGGGTGTGGATAACTACGATTCCCTTCAACACACTCTAATCGTTGGTACTTCGGGTGCAGGTAAAAGCAAAGCTCTTGCTGTACTTCTAAAAGCGCTTGAAGCAAAACATAAAGATACTACCAGAACCATTGTAATCGATCCGCATGGTGAATTTGGCAAAATCCTGAAAGGTTCAAAAGTTATAAATTTCATAGATAACTACATTGAACCTCTTGACGTAGGACAAGAAAAATCACCGATGCTCACTCAGCTTATTTCGCAATTGATCTCCTCAAGTATCGGGCAGGAAAACAAATATTCAGAACGGGTTCTTTTCTATACAATACATCTCCTGGTTTCGATCGACAAGCTCGAATTGGCAAACATAAGCAAACTTCTGACCGATTCAGCTGTCAAAGCAGAATTTGTAAGTATGTCTGACAATTCCGAAGTCAAACGATTTTTTGATGAAGAATACAATGATATCTACATTCATCATTTCAATAATGCGATTCTACCAATCCTAAATTTTATTGGTGAATATGAGCTTTATCTTGGAAAAGAAAAGAAACGAGAAAATCTGCTCGAATCGATAAAAAATAATCGCATAACTGTGGTATCATTCAATCCACACTTCTTTGGAAGGCGAATGATCAGTTTTCTTGCAGGCGCAATCATAAACCAGATGTATATCCTTGCCATCACTGAAAAACTGATGGATAAACCGACAGTGTTGGTTGTGGATGAATTTCCCCGAGTTGAAACAAGAGTAACTAGAGATATCCTTTCAGAAACAAGAAAATTCAATCTATTTGCTTATCTATCATGCCAATATCTTGGTCAGCTGAGTAAAGAAGTGCTTGATAGTATTGTTTCAAATACTAGAAATATTATCGCCTTCAAAGTAAACAAACAGGATGCAGCTATGCTTAGTTCGATAATGGAAATTAAAGTCGAGGAATATTTCAAGAAAAGCAGAGGTCAGACAGAATTGGAGGAATCAAAGAAAGAGATGTTTGTTCGTTTGCATCAAAGGGAGTGTATTGTGAGGCTTTTTGACGGTACAAAATATCTACTTCCAATGAAATTAAAGATCGTTGATATGGCACGGTGGGGGTTAGGTGAAGCTACAAATCCTCAAATTCCTATTTATTCATCGGATTCATCTGATGATTCGAATGGCGAGTCTGGTTCTTCTTCTGTAGAGAAGATTGCGAAGCCCGAACTTCCAGAACCTATCGCTGAAGAAAATTCATCAGATGAAACTTCTTATTCTGCCAGTGGTGTTCCTGTTGTGCATGGAATAGCTAAAAACGGAGATCTTATATTAAAAAAGGAAAAACGAACCCTAAGAAGAAGAGGGATTAATAAGGATTAGTTTCACTATTCATTTAGTATCTCTCTTATCGTTGGCTCACTATCATGTAAAATGCCCATACATTGTGCATTATTTGATTCATTTACCATACTAAATTGCCCAATCATTGGTGGGGTTTCCCGTATTCTGTGATAACAGTCGAGTTCATCAATTCTAAAATCAACTAATGTCAATGATCCTTCCTGCGCTTTGGTTCTACATTCTTTGTTCCTTTCTGTCTGAAGAACTTTGCAAATATCTCCAATCTCGTTTGTTTCAATTCTCCCATCCTTATCTAAATCTGCACTTTCCTCTACTTTAGCTAATGCTAGGTATGCCCTCCTTTGTTCATAACTTGTTTCCAGAACCCCAAATGCATAAGAACCTAACAAAGTATTATGCACTGTGGCAACTCCATTCCTCATTGTACATGTTGTGGTAGCACCAAATGTTATTAGACTTATTACGCTCAAGACAACTGCAGTAAGAAAAGTAGCCAATCTCCTGATTTTTCTCCTCACAAATCTTTTCTCTTCATCACCACTATATTTCCCCTTTCCTGTATTGATTATAACTACTTCTTTTCCTTCTAATCTGAATTTATCTGGTCCACAAAATGCAGTTGCAGATGCTCGTTCTACGTTTATTCGCAAGTCTGTTAGTTGCATAAGTTTCTGTCCAATCTCTAAATCATCCACTCCTACAAGATGCAATATTTTCTCTCTTTCTAATCTTTTTACTTCACCTAAAAATGGACTATGTGGCGTTCTAATCTTGTTTGGGCTATCATCATCATTTTCTACAAATTCCTGGTTTAATAAAAGTGGACTGTCTGGTAAACACATTCCGACAAATATTGGGAGCTTCTCTCCATGCTCTTCTGTCCAATTAAGTGCAGCAGTCACTATGGCAAGTAATGTCTCCCCACTTCCGGCAGGTAAGAATACATAATCTGGTCTTATATCAGCATCAACTATTTCCTGCCATATCTTCCAATAACCTTCTTCTAATTTAATGTGTTCGTGTGACTCGACTTGTATGATCTCATAATGTTCATTTGGAGCTGCTGATTCTGCAAATTCCATCATCTCTTTATCTGTTATCAATTGTTTGCTGTCATGTTCAACAAGAGTAGAATATTCTTCATCATATTCTCTGAATTTAGCCTTTATTTTTTCATCCATTTTTGAAGAAATAATATTCACTACTTTCCAGTCTTTTTCAGGGTATTTTTCCCGGAATCTTTTTACAAGTTCTAAAAGACTCAAACCTGCATTTCCTGCAGTAATCTGTACCAACACTACATTGTCACTATGTCTGTATCTTTCTATTACTGCACGCATCTTTCTATCTTTAGCGGTTCCACTGGCTTCATTTTCTGATTCGTCTTTTATTATAATCCTTGTTTCTAGTGAACTAAGGCGATTGTGACGCAAACATGGGGTTTCCCCTATCCTTAGGCCTAAATATGCTGGTCTTTCTTTTCTTATTTGTTTCATCGTTGTTCAGTATTTACATTGCTGGTTTATGTTTTTAAATGTTCTTTTATGGAACATTGTGGGTTATTCACATCCAATGTTAAATATATCCCATTTCAAATCTTTTTTATCTTCTAATTCGTTTATTATTTGTTCAAGTATGGCCGTTTTCGTTTGTTTGTATTTATCCAGAGCATAAACTGCATTTCCTATTCCATGTCTCATATTCTTCACATTAAAACAAAACATGGAATCTTGCACGTTTTCGCAGTTATGTGAATAGTAAATATCCGAACAATTACTGCAGCTATCAACTTCAAATCCTCTTGAGAGTTTTAGTGAATTATAACATTTTATGCCCAAACTTGATTCAACGGTTAATTGACTTCCAAACATATATTCGGAATTCCTTGGCCAAAAACAGTATGCAGAGTTCTTGCTGTCATTATAAACACAGCCGCGGCAACAGTTTACAGAACTGTTTGATAGGGCGCTTTCAAAGACATTGTTGTTTTCACCTAGCCTGAATTCTGATATGAAAAAAGCTATTTTCCAAAGCGAACTTTTTATACTTTCAAAGGATTCCAGGTCAGTTTCATCTAGTTTTGTAATTGTAGCAATTTTTCTTGCTTCATGTTCCTTTACCAACCTATCTCCTGGCAATACTGAAAGAGGATAATTGCTGCTTTTGAATAAAGTGCTGTTGCTTACACATGATTTTGCTTTTTGAACTGGGGGTATGTGTTTTGTCAGCCATCTGTCATATCTGTCAAGATCTGTTAATTCCTTTCCAAGAATCGTTTTTGATGTTTTTCTAAATACGTTTTCTATGGTTTCTAAGTTCTTTTTTTCGTCGCAGTTTTCGAAATCCAGTTCAATCCTTGCTTTTTTTCCTGGTTCAGTTGCCATATCAATTACTGAAGGCAAGTATTTCTTATCCTCTAATTCGTCTCTTATTTGTTCCACTAATTTGTTTTTGATTTGTAAAAACTTGTCTTTACCTAACTCTAGGTTTCCAATAACAAAACTTTTTGTATCTGTATTAAAAGAAAACATCACATTTTGTGATCCTCTTGCTCCAAAACTACAATAACAATCGCTACAGTTAAAACAAGTCCATGTTTCAAATGATCTATGTCCGTTAAATCCCTCAAGACATCTTATAAGAAAATCAGATCCACAATCACTATTGGTAGTAAATACGTACTTGCAATTTTTGACGTGTGAAGAATAAGCAACATATTCACAACCATAGACATAATCTGATTTGTAAACATAATGTGAATTCTGGATGTTTGAACTTTCTCCGATATTTTTCGAATTTCCAAGTACTACATTTCCACAATACTGAAATCTCTCTCTGAACGCATCTGCAATGGAATCAATATCTTTTATTTCGTTGATGTCAAGTGGACTAAATCTTTTATTGAAATCTATTTCGTCTAATGATACAAATTTCCCATCTTCACAATAATATGGGACCGCAAAATAAACATTTTTACCTGATACTGTGGATTTTTTCTGTTTAACTGGTTCTACGTATTCACTAAGCCATTTGTCATACTGTTTAAGCTCTCCAATCTCATCTCCTAAAAGCGTTTTGCAGGTTATTTTCCAAACTTTATCTAACGTCTCATATGTAGCATCCATTGACATCTAACCCATATACCTTATGTTGAAAATATCACGTTCATAAGATTTTTTTTCCTGTAAATCATTTACGATTTCATTCAAAACCATTGATCTGATTCGTTTGTATTCCTCAGCACCAATAACAGTATTCCCAATGGCATATCTGAGATTTTTCGTATTAAAACAAAACATAGAATCCTGAACGTTTTCGCAGTTATAACAAAACACCAGTCCACTTGAACTCTTACACCCATCAACTTCAAAACAACGCGTGATCTTAGTAGAATTATATGCATGGATCAGGAAACTTGAATTCATTACTCCATAACATCCAAATGCATTTTGAGAAAATAACACATACCAACCATGTGAAATATTTTTCACTCCTCTATAGGTGTCATCTCCGTACATGATATTCCTTCCATCTCCAGCGCCACTGCATTTTTCTACGTTAGCATATGTCCAATGTCTAAAATTTCCACAATAATAATTTACTGGTTCGATGAATTTGTTTATCATATCCTTTATTGTGCTATTTTTGATTTCATCTGCGTTAAAATGAGTTTTTGGTAATTTTTCCATCTCATCAAGCGATATTGACCTTGCATTATAAAATCTTTTTTTCAGATATATTGGGCACGTAGGTATCCAAACATCGTTGCCACTAATTGCTGATGTTGTTCTCTCTGGTATCGGGACTCGTTTACCAATCCATTCCCCATACTCTTCAAGTCCTTTAAGTTCAGCACCAAGTAATAGTTTAGTGGTATTGGAAAATTCTTTTTCTAATTCTTCAATCATGTTTCCACCCATTGAGAATATCTACTATAGAAAATCCGAGTCGTTTCTTTGTTTTCAGTTCATCAATCATTTCACCAAGTAATTTGTTTTTCAATTCATTGTATTGATCCTTACTAAGCTGAACATTTCCAATCACGTTCTGTTTTGCTCTAAGGTTGAATGAAAACATGCAATTTCCAGAGTTCATTATATTAAAACAAAAATAGCAATCTGAAAGGGCCACTGATGATACGATCTCAAAACAACGTCTTAAACTGTTATTGTAAAAACACCTGATACAATTCGTACTTTCTCCACTTGTTGTCACTGCAAAATTTGATTCACCATCATAAATCAAATAGCAATATGCCATATACTTGCTGCGCACAATGTTGGCAGAATTCAGTATATATACACTATCAGTTATGTCATCAGAATACTCAACATATTTAGAGTTTCCAAGGGTTTTGTTTCCACAATATATTATCTTCTCTTGTAATTCATTAACCAATGAATCAATATCTTTTATCTTATTTACATTAATTGGTTTTGATAGTTCTTTTGAAGCGAGTTCTAATTCGTTAGCATAATCAAAAAATTTTGCATCGTTACAATACTGTTCAGATGCAACCCACAACTCCTTTCCGGAAAAATCCGATTTCACTGCCTTACCAACCATCGCTTCTTTCAAATACTGGTCGTACTCTTGCAACTCACCTAGTTCCTCTCCGAAAAGAATTTTACATGTTGTTTTCCAACCTTTATTCAGAATATTGTATGGCTCGCGCTCCATATTTAAGAGTTATTCATTTTCGTCTATATATCATTAATACCGCTATAGAGCGGTAATCATGTTTTCAATGTGCAATTTCGAGTTTTGATCTGAGTTCTGTTTTTGTTTTATGAACTATATTTTTCTCAAAACTTTACTAAGAACTGGTAACAATTTCATTTCTGCTTTCCTCAGATGCTCAGCAACAGTTGATGGGGCGAGATCAACTTTTTCCGCAAGTTCTTCTATTGTAATTCTTTTTGGCATTTCGTAATATCCATAATCGCCAGCGAGTCTAAATATATCAAGTTGTTTACCACTTAGCAATTCCTTTGCAGATTTAAGATCAAAAAATCCACTTTTGCTAAAAACACCATATCCATTTGCATCATCCGTTTTGAAATGTTTTTTCTTTTTTAATCTAACTTCATATCCTTCCTGTTCTTTCCATCTACTTAAAAGTTCATTCATTGATTTGTGTGATTTAGCTAATAATATCTCAGAATCATTACCGTCTGCCGTTGTTGGTGATTCTAAAAGCATTACATCTGTTTGATGCAATATATTGTAGGTCATTGCCTTGTAACTTGAAATTACTTTTAGCAAAGCACCATTGATATTGAGTAGAAGCACATCCACCTTTTTCACTAATTTATGATTTCTTATAAATTCAATGTCCTTTTCTGGTGTTGAGGATGTCAATTGTACAATATTTGTTATGCTGTCTTCGTGGATTGAAGACATTGTTGAAATCAATATTGCATCTCGATTTTTTTCAGTAACATCACAAAACCAGCACGGATGGTTAATACTAACCTCGAATAGAATTGAATTATCATCTTTTTTAGTTACCCATTCTGGTTCCATAATATCCCTAACCATATATCTAATATATTACCTAAATAAAACCATTTAAAAATACTCTAGTTTCCACAAATAAACACTCTACCTCATAATCTTTTAAAAGTACTACGTTCAATTCCATTAGTGATTCTATGAAATATATTATTGCTTTACTGATTTTAGCAAGCTTATCTTTTGCATGGACGAATGATGCAACAACTGATATGCTTGATGCAAGATATGATTATATGGTTTGCAATGTGGACTATGCAGGTAATTGGCTTCTTATGAGGGGAGAATGTGCTTCTGAGCATAATGTATCTGTTTTTGATTCGTCTGATTATATGGATGACCTAAGATCAGACCTTGCAGATATTCGGGAAGCTGCCGATGAAGATGACTCAGTTGATTTTGGAATTAATAGTCTGCAATTAAGTAAACACTCTCTCGATCTCTTGGGTGCGCTTGTTGTCGATGCACTGGCAAACAAATCATTAGGATTCTTTGCATGTGTAAGGACTAATGAAATTCATTTCCAAGAAAATCTTGCAGATTGTAGAGTCGCGGCTATGGAAAATGAAAGAGATGCATCAAAACAATATGTAAATAATGAAATCGACTATGCAAATACTCAGATCGAGGAACTTGATGCAATAGGTGCTGATACATCTGGAATGGAAGCAGTAGTAACACATGCTGAAGGTCTTGTTGATGATATAGATCCTGCATTTGATAGTCAGAATCCAACTGAAGTGCGTAAACTTTATCTAAGGCATTCAAGATTACTACTATTATTTAGACTTGAGAAGATGGTATCCACAATCGAATATGCAAAGCCTATAATAGAAGCAGGATACAATAGGAACAAAGAGGAAATTTTAGAAAAGAGCAATGTCCTTGAGGTAGATACTCTAACTCTTATTGAAGAATGTGAATACTCAAGTTCGATCTCATCTCCTGTTCAATACAGTTCACAAAATGCAGAGTGCTGGATTGATGCAGCAGAACTTTTCCATGATTTCAATTCAATAAAACTCTTGATATTGGATGGTGTGTTATAATGAATACAAAGATATTGGTGTTATTACTTTTGGCAGTAACATTCATCTTCTTTGGTTGTGCAGCCAAATCTGCAGAACCTCAAGAAGATGATCATGTGCTTGAAGCAACAGATGAAAATGGGACTAATATAAGTTCGGATTCATCAGCCTCAACAGAAGATAACAATGAATCCTTGAGCACAGAAGAGCCAGAAGAAACCATAGTTTCTGATGAAACGAATAAAACTGCTGCGGAAGATGATTCATCAGTTGAAGCCGAAGAACCTTCTGAAGAAGAAACTACCTCTGAAGAAACCGAAGTAGCTCCTGAAGATGAACTCGGAACAGAACCAACAGATGAAACAGAAGTATCAGAAGAAACTGAACAAGTAGAAGACGAAACTGTTTCAAATGAGGCCAATTCGACTTCTACACCATCAGATGATGAAATTGCGGATCTTTTCGAAATCGATACTGATTCGCCTGTCTCTGATGAGGGTCTTGATACAGAAATTCCTGGTTCTGACTAACTATTCTTTTATTTTTTATTATATCAGAGTATGTTTCTATTTGATTGTTGCATGATAAATTTATCTGTGTTTGCCATTCTAATGCAACTATCTCCCCACATTATCCGAAGCATATTGGCTAATAATTAAAATCTAACAATTAAAATGCTTGTTAGTGATAGTTACATATGTCGTTATTTATCCAGTTAATCGTGCTGATTGTTGTTCTGGTTGCAGTGTATTTCTTCTATCAAGTAATGAAAAGCATCATTCCAATCATAATCAACTCAATTGCAGGTCTGCTTGTTTTCCTGGCATTGAATTGGTTTTTTGGATTTGGGATAGAAATAAATTTCTGGTCCCTCCTCACAGTTGGGTTGGGTGGATTTTTTGGCCTGATGATAGTGCTTATATTACATTTCATTGGAATAGCATTTTAGATTAACCTTATTTGGTGATAAAATGGGAAATGAAAAAAATAAAAAAGAAGAAAAAAAGGGAATTTTGCATTCAGTAACCAAAAAACTTGATAGTTTCTTGAAAAAGGAATCAAAAAAGAAGTCGTGTTGTTGTGAGGGTAAATGTAAATGACTGATCCTTTCGAACTTTTTTCAAAATGGGTTGTTTACGAATTAATTAAACTCGAACCTGGTTCCACACTCGCCAGTTCTTTAGAATTTTTCATTTACGACAGCCCAAAAATTTTGTTTCTGCTGTTCGTGATGATTTTTGTAATGGGTATACTAAGAACATATTTAACTCAAAAAACCATAAGAAATCTACTTTCATTTAAAATTCCAGTATTACCAAATCTTTTAGCCTCCAGCTTTGGAGCATTAACTCCATTCTGTTCTTGTTCATCAATACCTATTTTCATTGGTTTTTTGGAAGCAGGCGTTTCTCCAGGTGTGGCATTTTCTTTTCTTGCAACCTCTCCACTGGTCAATGAGTATGTGGCAGTGTTAATGTTAGGATTTTTTGGAGTAGAAGTAACTATTTCTTATGTCGTACTTGGCATTCTTCTTGGAACATCAATCGGTCTTATTATAGGTAAATCTAGTTTAAGGGATGAACTTGAGGATGATTTAAAGCTAAACAAAAAGCAGGTAAAAGAACAAAAATTCGTTTCTTTTGTCCAGCGATTATCTTTTGGTTATACCGAAGCAAAAACCATGCTTTCTAAACTTTGGATTTGGGTAATTTTGGGAGTTGGGGTTGGTGCAGCAATCCATGGTTTTGTTCCTGAAGAAACAATAGAATCACTTCTTTCTGCCGGTGGCATTTTTGCAGTTCCACTTGCAGTTTTAGTCGGCATACCAATCTATGCAAATTGCAGTGCAGTGGTTCCAATTGCAGTTGCACTTTTCCAGAAAGGCGTTCCTCTTGGAACTGCGTTGGCATTTATGATGGCTACCGCGGCTCTCAGCCTTCCAGAAGCGATAATCCTGAGGAGGGTGATGAAGATCAGGCTTCTCTTATTGTTCTTTGGGCTTGTTGCAATCGGAATAGTGATCATCGGTTATGTATTCGACTGGTTTTTCTAAACCAGTTACATTCCCCTACTTATCCGGCTCCATATATTTTGAGGGCCCACATAAACAGAATCCCGACTATGAACACTACGATATTTCTTATCTTTTCCAGACCTTCTGATTTATGCATTTCCGGAATCAGATCCGATGCTGCAATGTATATGAAATTCCCTGCGGCAAAAGGTACAAGAAATATTGCAATCCCTCCAACTATTCCAGATAAAAAATAACCTACAAGAGCACCAAGAATAATTGTTGACTGTGCCGCAAAGCTGTACAATAATGCCTTATCTCTCTTAAGTCCGCCTTTTATTAAGACTCCAAATATTCCGAGCTGCTGCGGAAGTTCGTGTGCCACTATGGCAACAATGGTTGCAATTCCAAGTGGTATACTTACCAGAAAACTTGCAGTAAGTACGAGTCCACCAATGAAATTATGGACTCCATCACCAACAAGCATCACATATGAGAATGGGTGTATTTCACATTCTTTGCAATGGTGCCAGTGTACATATGCTTCAAGTAATATGAATAATGAAAAACCTATCAGAGTCATTAAAAATGCTTGTTCAGTATCAAGATTTTCCATGGCTTCAGGCAAAAGATGGAGGAAAGCGCCTCCAAGAAGGCTTCCTGCTGCAAAAGCCATTAATATGGCGGATATCTCCGTAAGATTTTTCTTACTGATCCAAAGTGAAAACACTCCTGCAAATCCCAATCCTGCATCAAGGATTGCAGCTCCAAGTATCCATATCAGTTCTCCAGCCATACCATCATTCCTTTACAATAGTTATTAAATATTTGCACATAACTTATTAACTTTAGATAAAAAATTATCTCACTGTTAATAAAAACCAGTTAATTGAAAGATTAAATATCGGAGTTGGATTGGATGAAAATCATTAGTATATCTATAGACAATAATACACTTGATGAATTTAACAAGTTGCAAATCATGCTCGATTTCAAAAGTCGTTCAAAGCTACTCAGAGCAACTATTAATTCGCTTATTAACGAATACCGCGTTCTTGAGGGTATGCGTGGTCATTGTGATGTTGTTTTTACGATCACTTACCGTGATCATGCTGGAGTGTGTCTCGCAAAAATAATGAAATCCTTTGAGGATATTATAAGAACCGAAATTCACCAGCATCATGCAGGTACCTGTCTCCGTATTCTTGTTGTGTGTGGGGATGCAAAAAAAGTGCGGGATTTATTCATAGTCATAAAAAAGCAGAATGAAGTTCGCTCTGTAAACTGTGCAGTTCTTTGATCAAGTGCTTACAGATTGACGGCAGGCTTTTAAACCTGTCTTCTTACAATACTTCTTGTTGCAATAGCAACAATCTGGAACAAATCATTGTTCTAGGCGTACAATTTTTATAACCGATGACATTATATCGAGGTGTAATAAATGGGATATGTAGATCTAGAAATACCAGAGGAATTAGTGCCACAAATTATGGAAATGCTTTCAGTAGCAAAAGATAGTGGCAAGATAAAAAAGGGTGTAAACGAAACAACAAAATCAATTGAAAGGAAATCTGCACAGTTAGTTGTAATAGCTGGTGATGTAAGTCCAGAAGAGGTTGTAGTTCACATTCCTATATTATGCAAGGCAAATAACATTCCATATGCATTTCTTCCAACAAGAAAAGATCTTGGGTCTGCAGTTGGTATCTTGGTAGGTACATCAGCTGTGGCTGTTGAAAATGCTGGTGGTGCAGCAGAAAAACTTCAGGGCATAGTTAAGAAATTGCCAAAACCAGAACAAAAAGAAAAAAAGTGATCTAAATGGCTGAAGGATATCCTGCTGAGATTATGGAGATACGTACCAAAACAGGCGTATATGGGGAGATTTACCAGGTACTATGCAAAGTTCTGGAAGGTCCTGATGCTGGGAGAGTTATCCTCAGGAATATCAAAGGTCCTGTCAGGAAAGGCATGGTTATAGTACTGCTCGAGACAGATAGAGAAGCTAAAGAAATAAAATCAAGGTGATATTGATGTCCAGATGCTTTTTTTCAGGTGAAACTATTCAGAAAGGTAAGGGGATAACCTATGTGAAGAAAGACGGGACTATGTACACCTTTGCATCAAGCAAGTGCAAAAAGAACTTCCTTAAACTCAAAAGAGAGGGGCGGCGACAGAAATGGACCGTAACTTCGAGGGAGTTCAAAGAACGTCAACTAGGTGGAACGAAAGCTGTGGTTGATAAAAAAACTGGTGGCAAAAAAGGCACTTCCGGTAAAAAGTCAAACAAATAATGTTTCGTGGTTGGATTATATGGAACAAACTCTGATCCTTTTGAAGCCTGATGCATTACAAAGGGGGTTAGTAGGCAGCATTCTCTCAAGATTTGAGAACAAAGGACTGAAAATAGTTGGATTAAAAATGTTTCATATGGCAAAAGAAAAATCAAAAGAGCATTATTCCCATCTTGTTGACAAGCCATTCTATCATGATCTTGAAAAATTCATGACTCATCATCCAGTAATAGCAATGGTTATTGAAGGAAAAGAAGCTGTTGAAGTTGTGAGGCTTATTGTAGGGCCGACAAATGCTTCAAAAGCGCCTGCCGGAAGCATAAGGGGCGATTTCTCAAATAGCACATCAAGAAATGTTATTCACGCTTCAGATTCAAAAGAAACTGCAAAGAATGAGATAACTCGGTTCTTTAAACCAGAAGAACTCTTTTCATATGCTTTCAAAAACGAAGACTATCTGAAGGCATCTGATGAGTAAATTTTTCATTTCTTCTTTTTCAATATATTTTTAATCTTCATTGTTCTTTTCATTATTCATGAAAATTGAAGAAAAAAGTGCGTTGGTTTCACTATTCATAAATATCATCCTATTCTTTATCAAGATATTTGCTGCAATGCTGTCAGGAAGCATAGCTGTGCTTTCAAGCGCTTTTGATTCATTGAATGATATAATCTCATATCTCATAGGTTACTATTCCATAAAAGAATCATCCCGTGGCCCTGATCAGGATCATCCTTTTGGTCACAGGCGAATGGAACCATTAGCCGGTATGCTTATTGCTGTTTTTGCAGGCATTCTTTCATTTGAAATACTTAAGTCTGCAATCTCAAATCTATTGTCAAACTCACATACTGTGGACATAACTATCTACACATTTGGTGCTCTCATCATAACCATAATCGTAAAAGTTGGTATGCACATCTCCCTCAAAAACACTGCCAAAAAAACACTAAGTGCTGCTCTTGATGCGATGTCTGTGGACAGTCGTAATGATGTATTATCCAATTCAGTGGCTCTCATAGGGGTTATCGGTGCGTACTTCGGTCATTTTATGCTCGATGATATCGCTGCAATTATAATCTCAATATATATTGCTTATTCTGGTTATATGATTGCAAGAAAGAACTTTGATTATATTGTTGGTGCACGACCTGATGAAAGTACGGTTAATTTAATCGCAAAGAAAGCAAAAATACCTGGAGTAAAGAAGGTAGCCCGAGTTCGTGCACATTATGTTGGCGACAGGATACATACCGAGATCGTAATAATACTTGAAAAAAATACTCCTGGTCCGGAAAGTCACAGTATTGCAGTGCGGGTGCAACGATCTGTCGAATCAATTCAGGAAGTATCACATGCATTCATACATATCGATTATAACTAGCAGTTTGATTTACTAGGGCTTTTCACTTCCAGTTCATTTGCAAAGTTCATAGATATACTTTTAATATTCACTATTGAAATTGAAACATGGCATCACTTATTGAAGCGTTTATTCTTTTGTTGGGCATTATCGATCCGCCTGCCAGTTTTGGCGCATTTATGTCATTCACAAAAAAAATGAACGAAAAGAAAAAACGAAGAATTGCATTAAAAAGCGTTTTTGTAGCATCCCTAGTATTTTTTGTATTTGCTATATTCGGTGGCAATCTTCTTGATCTTTTAGGTGTCAACATTGAAAGTTTCAGGGCAGCTGGAGGGATAATTCTTGTACTTCTAGGAATTCAAATGAGTCTTGGGCTCTCACTTCCAAAAGAAAAAAATGGAGTGCATGAAGTTGCAGTTATTATTGGTACACCATTGATAACAGGACCAGCAACCATCACAACCGCAATACTTTTGGTCAAAGAGTCTGGTCTGATAACAACTTTGATTGCAGGGACTGGTGCACTTTTGATTACCATGACTGCACTTCTTCTGTCAACATATCTTAGCCGAATCATCGGTGTAATCGGAATACGTATATTGTCGACTATAATGGGGATTATAACTATCGCATGGGGGTTGCAGTTTATCCTGACCGGAATAACGAATTTCGGTCTTTGAAATTCTAATATTTACTATTTCGTCAGTCATGCGACTGTTTTCATGGCTCAAAGCGTGCCATAGTTCTTGGGAATGCAATTGTGTCTTTTATGTTATCTGAACCACAGATCCAGCGTACTACCCTTTCAACTCCTAGACCATAACCAGAATGCGGAACTGAACCATATTTACGAAGATCAAGATACCATTGATATTTCTCAATCTTTTCGCCTTCTTTTTTCAGACCTTCTTCAATTTCCTTTATATCGATCGATCGTTGGCTTCCCCCGACAATCTCTCCAAATCCTTCAGGAGCAAGCATATCAAAGCACAAAGCTTCTTTTTTATTTTTCGGATCCACGGGTTTGTAGAATGCCATTATTTCTTTTGGATAGTGCGTAACAACAATTGGGGTCTCAAAATGATTCATTATCCTTTCCTCTTCTACTGTTCTGAGATCTTTGCCCCATTCAACTTGCATCTGTTCCTTTTCTTCGAGTATCTTTAAAACTTCCGAATATTTTACTGTAGGAAATGGTTTGGAAATTGCCTTTCTTAATTTTTCAACATCCCGACCTAAGAATTTAAGATCTTCTTCATGTTTTTCCAAAACTTTTTCAACAAGAAATTTGACTTCGTCTTTTGCTACTTGAACTACATCATCCAGGTTCATCCAAGGTGCTTCCATTTCTGCCATCCAAAATTCAGCTAAATGTCTCGATGTTTTGCTTTTTTCCGCTCTGAAAGTAGGTGCAACATCATATATCTTTCCAAGGGAAAAAATTGCTGCTTCTGCGTATAATTGCCATGATTGGGTGAGGTACATTTTTCTATCAAAATATTGCACTTCGAATAATGTTGATCCACCTTCACATGCATTTGGTGTAAATATTGGTGGGTCAAATAATGTATATCCTCTTTTTTGGAAAAATTCATGAATTCCTGCTATGACTGTGCTTCTTATCTGCAATATCTTTGTCAATTTTTGACTTCGTAACCAAAGATGTCTTATATCTAACAGGTACTCCTCACTAAGGTCCTTTGCAACTGGAAATGGCTCTCCTTTTGATACGAGTTCAAAGTTTGTTGCTTGCAATTCATATCCTCCTGGCGCCCTTTCGTCTTTTACAACGTTTCCCTTAACCATAAATGAACTTTCCACATATGTGTCATTTGCATCTTTCCAACTTTTTTCATCTACTTTATCTTGTTTGACTGCAAGTTGGATAATTCCAGTAGAATCTCTCATGGTTACAAATACCATCTTTCCACTGGTTCTGTGCCTATGGGCCCAGCCTCGCAATGAAACTTCTGTTCCTTCCATTTTCTTAGCAAAAATAGTACCTATATCAGTAAACATAAGACGTACTTTATCTCAAAAGAAATATAAAGAATTGCACAACCTGGGGGGTATATTGATTATAATACTATTCTTTTGGTTAGGCAACAAAAAATAGAAATAAAATTAAAAAGAAAAAATTATAGAACTTTTGGCTTGATGTCAAGCACAACACCAGCTGCGACTGTCTGACCCATATCTCTAATAGCAAATCTACCAAGTGGTGGATATTCAGAGAATTTCTCCATGACAACCGGTTTCAATGGCTTTATCTTTATGACTGCAACATCTCCAGTCTTGATAAAGTCAACTTTACCAGGAACTGGTTGGCCTGTCTTTGGATCTTTCTTTTCAACAATCTCAATTACTCTTCCTGCAAATTGTGCAGTGTGGACGTGCAGTACTGGTGTGTATCCAACTGAAATTGCTGTTGGGTGATTTAAGACCACTATCTGTGCAGTAAATTCATCTGCAACTGTTGGTGGCGCACTTGAAGGACCAAGTACATCTCCTCTCTTAATATCCTTTTTATCAACACCCTTAAGGTTAAATCCGACATTATCTCCAGAAACTGCTTCAGTGAGTTCTTGGTGGTGCATTTCTATTTTCTTTACTTCACCCTTTGCTCCTGATGGCATAACAATTACGCTGTCTCCTGGTTTCATTTTTCCGGTTTCAACTCTTCCTACTGGCACTGTACCATGTCCAGTGATTGTAAATACGTCCTGAATTGGAAGTCTGAGTGCTTTGTCCAATGGTTTTGGAGGTATCTTGAAGCTGTCAATAGTTTCAAGCAAAGTTGGTCCAGTGTACCATCCGAGGTTTGCTGATTTCTTTGTAAGATTATCTCCAACATAACCAGAGCATGGAATAAATGGCACGTTTGCAACCTTGTATCCAATACCTGTAAGCAATTTTTCAACATCTGCCTTTACTTTATCATGTTGTTCTTTGCTATAGCCTACAGCATCCATTTTGTTCAAATTTACTGCCAGTTGACTAATACCAAGAACTTTTGCAAGGAATGCGTGTTCTTTTGTCTGTGGTTGGACACCGTCCTTTACCGAGACTACCAGAACTGCGGCATCTGCTTGGCTTGCACCTGTGATCATGTTTTTAACAAAGTCACGGTGGCCTGGGGCATCTATAATAGTGCAATGGTAATTTTTACTTTCGAATTCACGATGTGCAATATCTATGGTTACACCTCTTTCTCTTTCTTCTTTAAGGGCGTCCATGACAAATGCATACTCGAATGTTGCCTTACCGAGTTTTGATGCTTCATCCTTGAGCTTATTCAAAACCTGCTCAGAGATAGCTCCTGTTTCATACAATATCCTTCCTACTGATGTTGACTTACCAGAGTCAACGTGTCCTATAAACACCAAATTCAAGTGTTCCTTCTTTGCCATATTGTTCTAACCTCCATTAATACATTTCAAAATAACTAACTATATACTCAAACCTTTAGAAAAAGGTAACAATTCTTTAATACGAGAAATTTTAAAACCTTTCCTCTGCGGTTTCCTTAGCCTAATGCATTATAACCATAGTCTGGGTCTTCGAAACTCCTTCTAATAATTGTATTTTCTCCATAAGAACCTTGTCAAATTCTTCCATATCAGTTACTCTAATTCTAGCGATAAGATCAGTGCCTCCTGTTACTATATTTACTCTTTCAACACCTGGAAGTTTTTTGATTTCTTCGTATAAGTCATATTGCGTTTTGTTCTTTTCTTTTAATGATTTGAGGTCAACTGATATCATTACATACGCTCCGATTTTTTTACCTATCTTCTTTTTATCTATCTCTATCGTATATCTTTTAATTACTCCCAGTTTTTTTAATTTTTTTATCCTGGCATGTACTGTAGTCGGTGCCAGCAAGCTTTTTTTTGCGATTTGTCTTACTGTATATTCTGCGTGTTTTTCCAGTATATAAAGAATCGTAATATCCTTTTCGTCGATTTTGTCTTCCATATCAGAACAAGTGTTCCAAATCTATTATAAATATATGTATTTTTTGATCATTTCTTCAGAATTTTCAGGACAAATTATATATAGTAGTTTTGTAGCGTTAAGTACCACAAATAGAGGTAGTTGAATATGGAAAGAACAATAAAACACATAACAAGACCTGAAATGAAAGAAATCCTGCACGTTCAGAGTGCCGTGCTCAAATCACTTCATGATTTTATGTGGAATGAAAATTTGGTGCAACTTATGCCAGTAATTCTTGCTCCATTCACAGATCCCCTTGCACATACAGTTTCTGAAAGTGCAATTGAGTACAGTGGTCAGAAACTCCAGCTTACAAAAAGCATGATTTTGCACAAGCAACTTTCAATGCTCAGAGATGATATCCATGGGATTTACGTCATTTCACCGAACGTCAGGCTTGAAAGAGGTGAACTGTCATCAAGTGGAAGACATCTGTTTGAGTTTAGTCAGGTTGATATCGAACTCAAGGGTGCATCGCATACTGATTTCATGCGGTTTATGGAACGTCTTTACCTACACATGTTCAGTTTTGTTAGAAGCGAATGCCGAGATTCGTTGAAAAGTCTGGGCCGCGAGATCGAGTTGCCCTCCGTTCCATTTCCTGTTTACGATTCAACTGAATTGGAAACGGAATTCGGGGCTGAGTGGGAACATCTGATTTCGATGCAAGAAACTCAACCCTTTTGGGTGACTGATCACTATCGGGAGTTTTACGATAAAGAAGATCCTATAACCAGGAAACACATCAACTATGATATTATTTATCCCGAAGGTTTTGGCGAAGGTTTATCAGGTGCAGAACGCGAGACAGATTACGACGTGATAATAAGGAAGATGAAGGAACGCAAGACTGATCCAACCTCCTATAAATCCTATCTCGAGATCGCAAAAAAAGGGATTCTCAGACCAACTGCCGGTGGTGGTTTCGGGGTGGAGCGGCTTGTAAGGTATCTGACTGGAAAAAAGCAGATCCAGGACGTATGCATGTTCCCACGCGTTCCCGGCGAAGATGTGGTTATCTAATTTTTATTTTTATTCAACTAAAGAAATGTCAAATTCGAAACATAAAACTCAAAACCAGAACTATATCTCGGGGAGTGATGGTACACCCAAAGGCTCCATCGTTCTCCCACTCTTTCTCCCTTCCCATATCTGATCAGAGAGATACTGCGTTTTTCTACCAAAGTTTAAATACCTGAACCTTTATCTCGATTTATCATAAACATAAAAACTCTTTTTTTGCGATTTTCTGCAATATCTGGTTTTTAAATATTCTCTTCGCATATCCCCACATGACTGGAAGCAAGGTGTATAATTTTAAACGTGGTGCTGATGACAACAAGAATGCAACTATGGTTATTGGCATTTTGCTCGTACTTATAGTCGTGATCGGTGCACTACTAATATTTATTTTGTCAGAACAGCCCGGGAACGGCGGTCAAATTGGTGTAGGAAATCAGAATCAAACTATTATTCCTGATATGCCTCCTGACAACAGTACTACTAATGATACTGTCGAATGTGATGATCAGTGCCATTATGATCTGGCATTATTGAATATCGATGTCGGCGAATGCAATACAATAATTGATGGGGCAAAAAAACAAGAATGTTATTCGGGTCTTTCAACACTTTCATTGGATGCATGTATACTACTTGACAATCTCACAGTAAAAACACACTGTGCGATCGATTTTGCCATAGAAACGGATGACCGGTCAATATGTGAATTACTTGGGGAAAACGCACAAGCTTGTTATGATGAATTTGACAAATGTCTTGATGCTGATGATGAGGATCTTTGTTACGCCCTGCGCAATGAAGATCCATCAGAATGCAAAGAACTATCATGCCAGATAAAATATAGTATTGCAAAGAATGATGGGGCCTTATGCGATATGGTATCAGGCAACGCAGCGACAGTTGCATGCCGCGCGGCAGTAAAACAGAGCGATCTCTGCTATGATCTGTCAAGTCAATTCGAACGTGATTATTGCTATCAACTCTATGCGATCTATACAGACGAGATCCTTATGTGCAGTCAGATAACTTCTGATACTCACTATATAGTTGATTGTTATGCGTCATTCGCCATAAGCAGAGGCAATGTTTCCATATGCAATCGTGCTTCAGTTTCATTGGATAGCAGATGGGACTGTTATACCAACTATTCACTTATGTCTGGTGATATTGCTGGTTGTTATGCCATAGACGAACTAGCTACAACGAGTCGTTTTGCATGCGCATTTGAGTTTGCAAAACTTCATGGAGATCCATCAGGTTGTCAAGCAATCGTTTATGCTCCAAGTAGAACCACCTGTTATCAGGGTTCTATTCTATATTTGAATGACAATCTTGACTACAGAAACTGTGCGAACATTACTGACTTTGACTGGAATCACAAATGCTACAATGAGGCAGCTAAAGTTCAGGATGATATTGCCATATGCGATAATATAGACGTACCATACGCAAAAGAAGCGTGTCAAATCGCTTATAATGTATATAAAGAAAATAATAGGGAAGAGGACTAATTTTCTTTTTTCTCTTCCTTTACTGGTTCTGGTTTGTTTTCTTTCTCATCAGATTTCTTTGGTTCTACTTTGTTTTCTTTACCTTTTTCATCCGATTTTTTTGATTTCTCTTCCTTTACTGGTTCTGGTTTGTTTTCTTTCTCATCAGATTTCTTTGGTTCTACTTTGTTTTCTTTACCATTATTCTCCGTTTCCTCTGGCGTTTCTTCCTGCACTGCCTCTTCTACTTCTTCTGCATCATCTTCTTGTTTTTTCTTATCTACAACGATCATTTGTTCAAAATATCCTATATCATATCTAAATTCATCATAGGTTTTTATCTTACCCTGAGACATGAGCAGTTCTCTTGTTAGAATATAAAAAGCAAGTGCGAGTGCTCTCTTACCTTTGTTATTTATGGGGATGACAAAATCAATAAACTTTGTTTCATTGTCTGTATCACAAAATGCAATAACTGGGACTCCGTTTTTCACTGATTCTGTAAGTGCTTCTCTTTCACCCTTTGGATCACAAACTATCAAAAGTTTTGGTTCAAGGAATCCTTTATATTCAAGGTTTGTCATAGTTCCTGGGATAAATCTGCCTTTTATTATATCTACTCCTGTTAATTCAGCAAATTTATTCGCAGGATTACTAGAATATACACGTGATGCTACCACTGCGACTTCTTCTGGGGGATACTTGCCAATAATTTTAGCTGCAGTTATTAGTCTTTCTGCACTTTGTCTGATATCCAGAATATATAACCCATCATCTCTTCTCTTGAAGATATAATCCTTCATGTCATCTGTTCTTATCTTTGTTCCTATATGTACGCCAGCTTCAAGAAACATCTCTTGCTTCAGTGGCAATCCTTTTTCATTGTTTTCTTCTTTTTCTGCCATTTTCTCAACCTCCTGAAATTGTTTTCATGTGCCGGTACTAAAAACCTAGAACCCGGAACCGAAAACATTAAATGGGGCGATTGTGAACGTTGTTCACTTCCGCCTCATTTCCCAAAACAAACCAATTCCACAACCTGGAATTAGTGGGAAATGGGGCCGCTGAGATTAATTCTCTCCGATCGCAGGTATTTGTAATCGAAGAGTTGAATTTCCGAATCTTTTTAACCGATCAATTCTGATCAAGTTTTTGTTAAAAAGTTTCTCAGATAACGTGCACCCCAAGCACGCAGGATACCAGGTTGTGCGCTTTAAATCGACATTTATTTTTGACGCCGATCCAAATCTTTACCTCACGGCCCCAGTCTATTGTATTATGATTTTTTATCAGTAGGATTTAAATACTATCTTTTAATCGAGTGAAACCTGCTTTTTGGTCATTTCATCAAAACACATCTAATCTAACATGCACTTTTTTATTTGTTATCCTATTCTATCTAACATGAAATCAAAAATACTGATTCTGATTTTGCTGGTTTGTTCTTTGGCATTTGCCGATGTTGGTCCATCTCCCGATCCACCTCAGCTTATAGTTACATTTACGAAATCAAATTTGACATACGATGGTCCAGTGGAACTCATTTATCATTGTAATCTCTTGAGTGATGATTCAAGTCCTATCGGTGAGCGGGAGGTTGAATTATCTTGCAATGCAGGTCTTTGTACTAATCCAGAATGGTTCTACAAATTAAACCCCTGTTTTGACCATGGTGGGGGTCAGTTCTTATATAAAGAATCTGGGTCAGTATATTCTGAAACTACAATTGTTTCTTTTGACAACCGTGGTGCTCGGTTTGAGATCAATCTTGATACTGGTGAAATAAATCAATTCCCTCACGATAATGGTCCTGACAATCTTTCATGTTTTGGAGTTTCTGCATTCATCTTCTTAATTTGTTTCTCTCTGTTTGTGAGGAACTGACATGGAGTTTCTATTTGCATATGTGTTGACATTGATATTGGAAACTTCTCTTGCCATTATTATCCTTAGTGATACATATCCAAAAATAAGAATAGTGTTTAATTCTATTATTGCAAACACCATAACCCTCCCATTCGTCTGGTTTTTCTTTCCATTTATCGGCTTTTCATACTTGCTTGGATTTTTTATCTCTGAGTTATTTGCCATTATTCTTGAGTCGTTTATCTACCAAAAACTTTTTAGTATGCGTTATGTTGCTGCATTCAAAATTAGTCTAATATGTAATGCGGTGTCATTATCCGTTGGTCTGATGTGTTTCTAAAATAAAAAAAATAAAAAATTATATTCTAAAATGTTTTCTCCATCTTGATACAAAGTCCTGTGCATCTTTCTGGCCACCTAGACCAAATGAAATGCCTATTGCAAGTGCAATACCGTATACTGCTGCCTGTAACACAGTCACAAATATCTGGTTTAATAATGTTGTACTAAACCCGATAGTTTCAAGTGCCATTGTGATACCGATATATATTATAAGAAGTTTTGAACCTCTTGCAACAAGTATTACGAAAGGGGATTTGCTTCCAAGATCAAGTAATATTTCTTTTACGTATTCACCTATGATAACTGCCATCAGAGCAAGAAGTACTGCTCCTATTAATACTGGGGCATAAACAAGCACCGAAGCCATGAAAAAGCTTAGTGTGTTTAATTCTATCATAGATACTGCTGCTTGCAAGAATATAAGTATAATATAATACTTTAATATTTTTACAAACACATTACTTATTTTAACAGTTCCGAGAGCATCATCTACCCTGTGCTCTTTCAAGAAAATTTCGAATTTTATTGCCTTAAGCAAACCTGCAAATATCCTGCTTATAATCACTGCCAAAACCCAACCTATGATAAACAACAGAATTGCAAATACAAGTCCTGGGAGGGCAGTAGCAATATTGTTCGCCGTATTCTCAACCGCCGAACTAATTGTAGCCATCAATACATCCGTAGCATTATTTAATTCAACCATTATGTTCACCTCTAAATCTATGTATAGCCCTTTTGTTTGAGTTTTTTAAATCTTTCTATTTTATAAACCAAAAAT
>Ga0180007_10001515_pt1 | contig 31314 bp, 26 predicted proteins | sample MM_PC_MetaG_FD_121122 | JGI IMG/M metagenome (GOLD analysis project Ga0180007, IMG submission 121122) | Groundwater microbial communities from the Aspo Hard Rock Laboratory (HRL) deep subsurface site, Sweden - MM_PC_MetaG | ecosystem: Environmental > Aquatic > Deep subsurface > Groundwater... | reverse complement strand
GGCTTCACCTGGCGCCCCTGGCCTGGTTCGCCGACTATGGCTTCACCACGGTCGACCGCTTCTCCCTGTCCATGATGGGGTACGATCCCGTCGAGCTGCACGCCTGGTCCGGCGGTGCCTCCTGGAATCCGGTCAGCCACGACTACGATGCTTCCCTTTACTACACCTACAGCGGCTTTTGGTGGCCCCTGGACCTGGCCTTGACGCTTGGCGACCAGACCCGCTCCAATGCCATGATCAACCGCGACTGGTACGACTACGACTACGATTGGTACAAGCTCGAGGCCACGGTCTCGATCCCGGTCTGGCAGCGCGTCAAGCGCTACGCATCGACGTTCTTCACCGTGTCCTGGAACGAGGGTCTGGTGCCCGACCGGTGGCCCGCCACGCGTCCGGACTATCCGTTGCCCTCGATCCCGGGCTCGTATTCGCGTGTGGCGGCCAAGGCCGGCGCATGGTACCAGCGCACCGAGAGCTCGACCTACGCCCTCGAATGGGAGAGCGGCGAGTACGTCTCGGTCTCGGTGGAGCCGGCCTGGCGCTCGGACACCGACGGTATGCGCTGGCTGGGATCCTTTGACGGCACCCTGCGCCGCAAGCTGCCCCTGGGGCAACACACGGTCTTCTCCACGCGCCTGCGGCTGGGTGGTTCGATCAATGCCGGCGGACCGATGTACTCCGTGGGCGGCACCCAGATGGAGAACCGGTTGTTCCTGAAGCCGTGGATGACCCCGCGCAACATGGTGCCGGGCTTCCCCGACACCACCGACATCGGGAAGCATTACTGGGCCGGAACCTTCGCGGTGTCCTTCCCTATCACCTACCTGGGCTACGGCTTTTCCACGCTGCCGTTCTTCGCCAGGCGCCTGAGCGCCAAGATCTACGGCGGCTTCGGCGAGGCCTTCGATTCAACTGCAGACTGGGCCGATCCCCTCATCGGCGGGGGCGTCGAACTGCGGATTCACTTGATCGCCGGGTACGCCGGTGCGATGGACGTCGTCCTCGGCGTGACCTACGGATGGGGAGAAGAGGGGGCGTGGCAGCCCTATATCCAGATGAGCTCGCCTCTGCCACAGGGAGTGTTCTGATGAAATCACATATGATTGTTTCAATTTTGATGATCGTTTTTCTGGGAGTGACGGCCTGCGCCAAGCCCAAAGCCGAAAAGAAAGAGCCCCAGGCCGATCCCGGCAATGTGATCACGAAGGTCGCCATGCCGCCGATCATGCTGCAGGTGTTCTATCGTCTGCCCGGTCAGCACGCAGCCCTGAAGAAGGCCCTCGAGCCCGTGACGGGGCCGGCGATCGGGTTTGTCTGGCCCCACGTCGAGAGCGTGCAGTCCCTGTCGGTCTGGGTCTTCGAGCCGCCCGCGTCCACGCCCGGCAAGTTCACGCCGCCGCGGTTCGTGATGTGCCTCAAAGGCAAGGCCACCGACTGGCTGTACCTGGCCCAGCTCCAGTCGCCCGAAGGGAAGCCCCTCGAGTTCGTGAAGGATTCAATGCAGCGGATTCGCGGGCCGGAGGGCTCCCACCCCGTGTATTACCTTCAGGACCGGGGGCAGTTTGCGTGCCTTGGTTCCTCTGAGGCTCTGGCGCGCGACGCCTTCGGTTGGCCGGATCCGGCGCTCCCGGCCGGTGGCTTTGCGATGGTTCACGGGCATGTCCCTTCGCTTTTTTCCCTGTCCGGGCAGCAGGATTTCACCACCGCGGTGGATTCCCTGATGGCCCTCTCGGGCGTGACCCAGCAACAGATGGCCAAGGTCCGCGAACTGTTCGCCAGCCTCGAAGACATCACGCTCACCTTCGATCTGAGCTCGGGGCTGGAGTGGCTCTCCCGTCTGGATCTGGTCTGGAAGCAGGCACCGGAGTTCTTCCACACACCGAAGAAGAGCCGGATTCCCTTCTCGGAGCGCACCCTGGCGGATCTGCACCTGGAGTTCCGCGATGGCCGCTGGATGGGCATCGAGTTGTGGCCCCTCTTCGAGAAGGAGACCGGCCCGGACCTGCGGGAACAGGTCAAGAAATTTATCAACGATCTGCAGTCCATCGACTTCCAGCTGGTCCGGCAGGATGAAGACCGGCTCGCGGCGCGGATCATCATCGACGCTCCCGCCCAGGATGAGTTCCTTCACGGCCGCATGGGCGAGTTGATGAAGAAGCTCCCCGAGAAGGATAAGTTCTCCATCAAGAGCCTCCCGACATCACCCGGAAGCTTGGCCTGGGAGGCCGCCCCCACGGCAGCCGAGGACGCCGATGTCCGCAGCGTGGTGAACCAGTTCTTCGGCGGCGCCGTCCGCGTCGAATCCAGCCGGTCTCCGGGCGCCATCGTCTGGACCTTCGGGCAGTGGCCCGAATCCGGAGCGCCCGTGGCCATGCCCGACGACAACCAGCGCGCGGTCTGGGCCATGCTGCCATTTTTCAACATGGCACTTCCGATCATCGAGGAGCAGAACAAGACACCGCCGCCGCGCTACACCCCGTACCCGACGGTGCCCCAGGATCCCTGGCGCATCTCGGCGCGCTTCGACCCCACGAAGAAGGCCCTTCAACTCGAGGGTTCCATGCCGCTGGGCGCCTGGCTGACCAGCTTCAAGGTTCACCCCGAGCTCCTCAAGCGCATGCAGAACATCAACAAATCTGCTGCTCCCGCCGCTGCCCCGCCCTCGGATCTGTAGGCGTCTTCTTTCATCGCAGGCCCCCACGCCCATTCACATGAAGCGTGCGCCGGGATCTTCCGGGTGGGCTTTTGCTTGGTTTTTTCCGCCATTTCCGCTAAGTTGTCCGGGCGATGATTCATCTGATCTTTTCCCTGCTGTTGTCCGGCTCGTCGTTCTTCCCCGTTCCAGTGGTCTCCGACCTCCATTCGACGGCCGAGAACGTCAAGTCAGCACTTAATGATTATCTGGAGGACTGGGATCCCGAGACCACAAAGCGGCTCGTCGTGTCCCAGAAGGAACAGAAATTATACCTGTTTCACCAGAACACCCTGCTGGCGGTGTTTCCGGTGTCCACCGGCCGCAATGGATACACGCCCGACGGCGTATACAGGATCTACTATAAAAAATCTATGGTGCGCTATCGCGAGGGCGACGGAATGCCGTTCTGGATGGAGTTCAAGCCCAAGTTCGGCTTCCACGGGCTGCCCTTCGACAAGGACGGGGTCTCTTACGGCGCCGAAGACCTTGGAAAGCCCGCATCGGCCGGGTGCGTCCGGCTGGACACAGTCAACGCGGGCCTGGTCTATCAGGTCACACCGTCCCACAGCCTGGTGGTCATCCAGCAGGAACCCCCTTCATATTGACATAAAGCCCACAAACGTTCAGGTCGACAGCGGGTTGGTGAACTCCATCGTCACGCGATTGCGCCCGTTCTGCTTGCTCTGGTACATGAGCTGGTCGGCGCGGGAGACGAGGCTCTCGACGGTGTCCTCGAGATTGACCAGGGTGGCCCCGACGGAAATGGTGACGTGTATGACCTCGGATTCCCGGCGCAGGTTCGAGTTGGCCACGAGCATGCGGAACCGCCGTGCGAGCTTGAACAGGTCCTGCTCCTCGGCAGAACTGATCAGCCCGACGAACTCCTCGCCCCCCCATCGCCCGAACACGTCGCTGGGCCGGGTGTTGGCCTGGAAGGTCTGGGCTACGAGCTTCAGAATTTCGTCGCCGGCGGCGTGACCGTACCGGTCGTTGACGTCCTTGAAGTGATCCACATCGATGAAGATCAGGCCGAATTTCCAGTTGTAGCGTCGGAATTCGTCGATCTTGCCTGCGATGCGCATCTCCAGGTACTGCCGGTTGAAGAGCCCGGTGAGCCGGTCCACGTAGACCTGCTTCTTCAGTTCCTCGAGGTTCTGGTAGATGATTTCGTTGGTGGTGTTGTCCTGGAAGATGTGGGCGACGCCGATGAGGGTGCCGCCCGGGCCCAGGATCGGCGTGGCCTTGAGCAGGACCGGAACGCGGAAGCCGTCCCGGTGTTCGAAATAGACGTTTTTTTCGTGGTTGGTCTGATCCTCGAGTGCCAGGCTGCCGGGGCAGGCGCCGCATGAGGGAGAGCCTTCCTCGTCGATCTGGCGCAGGAAGGTCTCGCAGCAGGTTTTTCCGACGACGTCCTGCCGGGTGTGGCCCGTTATCTTCTCGGCGGCGGGGTTCCAGTACACGATCCTCCGCTGCGGCGTGATGACGTAGATCCCGTCGGAGATGTTGTCGAGGATGTGTTTGTAAAGGATTTCCTGAGTGAAAGCGGACTCGGTCATGGCACAATATCCTGCTAAACTGGTGGGTCTTATAGCAGATCCGGCCTATCGGGGATAGTCCCATTCCACGGCCACCGACAAACCGAAAAAGCCGGGGAGGAAGAGGCCTGCCTCTGCGATGAAGGTGGCGGTTCCGTAGCGCCGGGTGGCGCCGATGGCCCCATGGAGAAACCCCATGACCGGCGGAAGGTCGACGACCGTGGAGCCATAGGGATCCGGATCGTGGTAGCAGCCGCCCCAGGCGGGATCGGTGTCGGCGGTCCGCCAGTTGGAAGACCGGCAGCCCTGGGCGTTCTGCAACACCATGGCGCCCGTGAGCACGCCCACGCCGGCGCCGAGGCTCCAGTACCATGTCCAGGGGCCCGTTCGGGCAAAGGACCGTTCGCGGTTCACCTGGACATGGTAGAGCCTCACAGGGTCAAACCACACGAATTGCACGTCATCCCAGTCATGGCCGCGGCCCAGGTAGTTTCCGTTCTTCAGGCGCACGTCCGTGACTGAAAGCCGCACCACATAGTCGGCCACCGGGCCTGGAAGGCGCACGCGCAGCCCGGCGCAGAGCGTGGTGAAGTCGTGGGCGGCGGGCAGGGCGGGGGAGAGCCCTGCCGCTGGCATCCAGCCGACGCCGGCTTCGAGGCCGAGGGAGGCCACGGGCCCCCGGGCGACGGGAGGCTCGGTCATGGCCGCGGCGGGCCGGACACCGGGGGAGACGGCGAACCAGAGAAACAGCGCGACCGCCAAATAATACTTGTGGAGGGACATGGTGAGTTGGGACGGGCTCGAACCGTCGGCCTACGGATTAAAAGTCCGTTGCTCTACCTGCTGAGCTACCAACCCAGGCCGGGGTCCTGCATACTGATTTTTCGGGTTTTTGCAAGCTGAAACGACAAAAACGTCGATTCAGTGGAAAAATACACGCTAGGTGAAATTCACAAAACATGCTATGAACGCAGGTCCGAACAGGAGGTGTAGCATGTTCGGTGCCAAAGCCTGTCTTGCGGTCGCTCTCGCCATGGCGACCTACATGTGTGAACCCGAAAAGGAAAACGACGAAAACAAATGCCAGTCGAGCTCGAACAACCAGCCCGACGGTGGCCTCCAGTGCGGCGTCGATTATGACGTGAGCGATCACAACGGCGGCCCCGGTCGATTCGCCGGCAAGGTCATCCAATACGTACATATCAACGCGGCCGGACTGGTCGAGACCGACGCCATCTCCGAGCTGCTCTTCATCGCCGAATATGACGTGCCCAACCTGTCGGTGCGTGTGCAGTTGTGCCGCCTCGAGATTCCCGCGGTGCAGGTGCCCGGGCAGCCCGAGCCCACCAGCTTCCAGTTCCTCGGCGGCTTCTTCGACAACCTCGGTGCGGTGGACGTCGCCATGCACAAGGAAGGCACCACCACCTGCTCGCGGCTGGGCTTCGACCCCGCGATCACGCTGTTCGGCGTGCGCCTGACCGACGAGTTCAACGACCAGCTGCCCATCGACGTGGCCACCCAGAGCTGCCCTGACGGCGGCGCCAACCCGACCCAGCCGGCGTGCATCTACGACATGGACGCCGACGGCATGCCCGGGGTGACGCTCATCGCCAGCAACCTGCCCGGCATCGACGTCAAGGAGGCCTACATGGTCATCCGGTCGTGGACCGGCACCGACGCCATCGTGGCCTCCGACGACCTGATCCTGGGCCAGGCCAACTGGGGCCTCGAACAGTTGGTCATCGGCTGCAGCATCATCCCAATGGGACAGACCGTGATGCGTGTCTGCAACAACGACGAACGTGACGTCGCGCGCAACGTCAATCCCGTGCTCGGTCAGGTGACCAACAAACCCGGCGACTACATGGGCGTGCGCATCACCGTCGACTATGACTGCGATCGCGTCATCGCCGAAGAGGACGAGCTTTTCGGTCGCTAGGCCGGCAAGGCACTCTTCGGCCGCTGACCGCTTCGCCCACTAAAAATTGGAAGGGAATACACAAGTATGAATCTCAACCAAGCGTTTGAAAAACTGGCATTGATCGACATGTCCTGGGTCGTGTGGGTCCTGGTGATGATGTCGGTCCTCAGCGTGGCCATCATGATTGAGCGGTCGATCTTCTTCTTCCGCTTCGCGAAGGTGCGGCACGAGGACATCCTGGCGAAACTGACGTCGATCCTGGCCAGCCGCAAGTACGCCGAGGGCGCCGAGGAGCTGGCCAAGATGCGCCAGACGGCCCCGCAGGTGCTCTCCGCGGGCCTGGCGCAGGTCCAGTACGGCCCCGGTGCCGCCGAGGAGGCCATGCTTGGCGTGATGGTCCGCGAACGGCTGTTCCTGGAGCGCTTCCTGGTGTTCCTGGGCACGGTCAGCAACAACGCCCCGTTTCTGGGGCTCTTCGGTACCGTGACTGGCCTGATCAAGTCGTTTTACCAGCTGGGCGCGTCCGGAACCCCCGACATGAAGGTCGTCATGTTCGGCGTCACCGAGGCGCTGGTCACCACGGCCCTTGGATTGATCGTCGCGATTCCGGCGGTCATGGCCAACAATGCCTTCCGCCGGCAGGCCCGCGGCATCATGACGCGCACCGAGGAACTGGCCCGGCTGCTGCTCACCCACGCCCGGCGCAATGACTTCGTGGCGATCCCGAAGGAGACCGAGGCAAAGAAATGAGCATCCGTCTGTTCTCTCCCGGCGTGAGCCGGCCACAGGAGGCGCCCGCAAAAGGGCGCCGGATCGAGGCGAAGAAATGAACTCCTGGCAGAACGACAATGAGGACGACGGAAACGTCACCGGGATCAACGTGACCCCGCTGGTGGACACGGCGCTTTCGCTGCTGCTGGTGTTCATGATCGTCACGCCGATCATCATGAACCAGGCCGTGAAGGTGAAGCTGCCCAAGATGGCCAACGCCGAGGCGGTGCAGCCCACGACGGTGTCGGTGATGCTGCAGAAGACCGGGGACATCATGCTCAACGGCAAGCCGGTCACCCACGCCGAGCTGCGGACCAGGCTCGCCGAGCTCGTGGCGGTGGCCCGTGAGAGGGCCGAGGACCCCGCCAAGCCGAAGATCCAGGCCATCATCGCGGCCGACGAGGAGGTGGCCCACGGCAGCGTCATGCACATCGTCGACATCGTCAAGGAGATGGGGGTGACCGAGTTCGCGTTCAACATCAAACGCGTGGAGAAGGTACCCTCCCCATGAGCAGGAGCCCCGCGTGAACCGGATGAACTACACCCTCATCGGCTCGGTAGCCGTGCACGTGATCATCCTGATCGTGCTGCAGTTCGTGGAGCCGGATTTCCTCTCCACCGACGACGAGGACGTCCTCATGAAAGAGGAAAAGAAGCCGAAGATCGTGAAGTTCGAGCCCATCGAGGACAAGAAGCCCGAACCCAAGAAACCCGAGCCCAAGCCCGAGCCCAAAAAGGCGCCGCCCCGTTCCAGCGCGCCGATGTCCGCGCAGCCCTCCCAGCAGGCCTCCGAGACCACGCATGTGGATCTGACCGTGGGCCTGGATCCGAACTCCTTCGGTGGAGAGGGCATCGTCGTGCCTTCGGGAGAGACGGTGGTCGGGGATGTCGGGGACATGGCCGGTCCGCCCCCCATGGCGCCGGAGCGCACGCCGCCCCCGCCCGAGCCGGTGGTCACCGTCAAAAGCATGCCTCGCGTGCTGTCGGTGCCGCGCATGCCCTACCCGGAGGAGGCCCGCCGACGCGGCATCCAGGGCGAGATCCAGATCCTGGTGACCGTGGACGTCGGTGGGCAGGTCGTGGCCATGGATTTGAAGAAGAGCGTGGATCCCAAGCTCGACGAGCTGGCCATGGCCGCGCTGAAGAAGGCCCGCTTCGCCCCCGCGATGGGCAGCGACGGCAAGCCGATGCGCTACACCCTGGTTTACCGCTACGTATTCCGCCTGGAGGACGAAGAGTGACCCATTCCCCGCAGAAAACCAATGGAGATTTTCCACCACGGAACCTTCTGGAAGAGGGAAGAGTCTTTCCACCACGGAATACACGGAACACACAGAATTTGAAGAAGGGGACCCGTCAGACAAGTCAGACCGTGCATAGCCTTGTGCACAAAACACTTTTCCGAGTGTTCAGCGTGTTCCGTGGTAGATATCTTCGTCTTTTTCTTCTCTTTCTTTTCTCCTCCTTTTCGTGGTTTTTTGTGTCCCCGGCGCTGGCGCAGGATCCGCCGGCGTCCACGCCCACCCAAGACGCCACGGCCATGCGCGCCAAGGTCGAGTACCCCAAGCTCGTGAAGTTCGTACCCGCGCCGTATCCCGAGGCCGACCGCAAGGAGAAGCGCGAGGGGGTCGTGTTCATGTCCGTCGAGATCGACGACACCGGCAAGGTCATCTCGGTGAAGGTCGTACGCTCGGTGGCCCCGGATCTGGACGCCGCGGCGGTCGCCGCCGTCTCGCAGTTCGAGTTCACGCCGGCCAGGCTCGATGGAAAGCCGATCTCGGTCACCGTGCCGCTGTCGTACCCGTTCAAACTCAAGGACGCCGCGGAGAAGCCGGCCGAGGGAGGCGACAAGCCACCAGTGCCGGACAAGCCACCGGTGCCGGACAAGACGGCCCCGCCCGAGAAGCCCCGTGAATACACGGGCGTGATCAGCGGTACGCTGTGGCGCTACGGCCAGCGGACCCGCGTGACCGACGCGACGATCGTGGTCGCCTCGACCACCGAGCTGCCCGAGGTCGGGCGCGTGCAGAAGCGCGTCTACGGCAATGATTCGGGCGGTTTCAGGGTACGGAACCTGCCGCCGGGCACCTACGAGGTCATCGTCGAGGCGCCGGGCTTCTTCGTGCAGCGCAAGACCATCACCGTCGAAGACGGCGAACGCTCTCTGGAGTATTTCCTCAAGGCCACTGGCGATCCGGTCTATGTCACCATCATCACCGGCCGGACCGTGCCACGGGAGGTCACCCGCTACCACATAGCCCTCGATGAGATCCTGAACATCCCCGGGACCCAGGGAGACGCGCTGCGCTCGATCCAGAACATGCCCGGCGTGGCCCGCGCCCCGTTCGGCCTGGGGCTCATCGTCGTTCGCGGCTCGGCCCCCCGCGACACGCGCATCTTTTTTGAAGGTTTCGAAATACCGCAACTATTCCACTTCTTCGGGCTGACCTCGGTCATCAACTCCGACCTGCTCTCGAAGATCGAATTCGTCCCCGGCAACTTCTCCGCGCGTTACGGCCGTGCCATGGGCGGCATCATCGACGTCTCCGTCCGAAAGGGAAAGAAGGACGGCTGGCACGGCTACCTCGACATGGATCTCTGGGACGCCTCCCTGCTGGTCGAGGGCCCCGTGGGTGACGGCAGCATCGTGCTCTCGCTGCGCCGCTCGTACATCGACTCGGTCCTCCGCCTGATCCCGAACATGGAGATCGCGCCGGTCTACTACGATTATCAGGCGATGCTGGACTACCCCATGTTCGGCGGCGACTTCAAGCTCATGGTCTTCGGCTCAGACGATCGCGTCATGTTCCTGGAGAAGTCCGAGACCCCGTTCATCACCCAGTTCCACAAGGCGACGGGGCAGTATCAAAAGCGCTTCGGCGAGAACCGCCTCTACGGCTCCATCGCCGCCGGGCTCTACAACATCTCGGTGCTCAACGACGAACAGACCTTCCGCCTCGGCCTGGAGACCACCCAGGTGGAGTGGCGCATGGAGTGGCTGCAGCGCTTCTCCCGCAAGCTCTCCATGGTCGCAGGCTTTGATGGCAGCCGGGCCCGCGGTGTCTTCTCCCTCGAGACCCGCTTCGGCGGCAACCGCGAGGGCCAGGACGAGGGCGACGTCAACAACCCGTTCGGTGACAAAAAACTGGTCTTCGACGGCACGATCCTGGCGAACTCCTTCTTCGTCGAGGGGAACTGGCAGCCGGACAAGCGCTGGACCCTCGTCCCCGGATTGCGCCTGGACCTGGTGCGCGTGGGCGAGACCAACATGGCGATGACCGATCCGCGGCTGACCGTGCGCTTTGCCGCCCTGCCTGACAAGCTCTCCATCAACGCAGGCGTCGGCCTGTATTCCCAGGAGATGGAGATCCAGGAGGTCTATCAGGACTTCTTCGGCAATCCGCGCCTGACCTACAACAAGTCGCTGCACACGACGCTGGGGACGACCATCAAGCCGATGCCGTCGCTGTCCATCGAGAGCGCATTTTTCTATAAATACATGTGGGATCAGGTCACGCCGTCGGATCGGGTGCTGATGCTCAGCGGTGAGCAGGTCCGCGAGAACGTCGCCAACCTCGGCCTGGGCCGCGTGTTCGGACTGGAGCTGCTCGTGAAGAAGGAGAGCGACGCCCTGTGTCCGTCCTGGCTGGGCATGAAGAAGTGCTTCGGCTGGCTCTCGTACACGCTCTCGCGCTCGGAGCGCAAGGAGAACAACACCATCGACTGGCACGTGTTCACCCTCGACCAGACGCACATCCTCACGCTGCTGTTCTCCGGCCAGTGGAAAAACGGCTGGCAGGCGGGCTTCCGCTTCCGGCTCTCCACGGGCATCCCGCTGACACCGTACGTCGGTGGCATCTACAATTCCGATGAAAACCGCTACACGGGCGTTCAGGGCGTGCTCAACTCCGAGCGGCTGCCGCTGTTCCACCAGCTCGACCTGCGTGTGGACAAGAAGATCGAGTTCCAGCGCTGGAGCCTCACGTTTTATGTCGACGTGCAGAACGTGTATTACAACAAGGCCACCGAGTATATCGACTATAACTTCAACTACACCAAACGTCGGACCATCAGCGGGCTGCCCGTGTTTCCGTCGTTCGGCGTGAAAGGGGAATTCTGATGCTGCGCCGCCGTGACATTGCAATTCCTGTTTTCATGGTCCTGGCCATCGCCGGCTACGCCGGATGCGGCGGCGGGTTCGACGCGGCCGGCAAGCTCAACGACACCGAGAGCCTGATGCTCGGCATCCGTGCCGACCCGCCCGAGATCGGCGCCGGCGAAGCCATGACCGTCGACGCGCTGGTGCACTGGCCCCAGGGCCAGCCGCACTACCTGTGGTTTCTGTGCATCCCGACCAACCTCGAGCAGGTGCAGACCTGCGTGTCCTCCCAGATTGGGGAGACCCTGCCGCCGCCCTGCGCCGGCAGCCTGGCCACGCTGTGCACGGCCGGCACCGACCCGTCCTTCAACTGGACGGCTCCGCCGATCCCGCTGCCCGAGGGCGTGACCGACGCGTTCTTCTTCGTGCAGTTGGTGCTCTCCGGCTCGCCCGACGTCTGGGCCGCCTGCGGTCAGGCCATCCGCGACAACATCCCCACCACGGACTGCCTGCTCGGCCTCAAGACCGTGACCTTCTCCGATCGCGAAGTCAAGAACGCGAACCCGCGCATCTCCCACTTCGTCGTCGCAGAAACCGACGTCACGCCCGGCGAGGTCGCCGTGGCAGCCGCCGGGGAGAAGCTCCTTTTCAACGTGGCAATCGATACGACCAGCCTTGACGAACTGAGCGACGAATCCGAAGACACCAACTACATCTACATGGAAATGACCTACTACACGACCTGCGGCTCCATCGGGTCCTGGGACGAGCAGTGGTACTGCGAGATGGCCCTCGACGGCACGCGCGAAATCACCTGCGACGAGCAGGAGCCCAACGCCGTCAATCCCCGCAAGGACTGGTCCGGCGACTGCATCGTACACGCCGTGCTGCGCGACAACCTCGGTGGCATCACCTGGTTCACCCAGGAGTTCTCGTTTATGTAGTGGATTCGAGATCCAGCACTTCGCGCACCTTCTGCCGCAGCGCCGCCGCAGTGAAGGGCTTGCCGAGGAAATGGACCGCCGGGTCGATCACCCCGTGGTGGACAATGGTGTCGTGGGTGTAGCCGGACATGAAGAGAACCTTGATGCCCGGACGCGTCAGCGCCAGCTGGTCGGCCAGCTCCTTGCCGCTCATTTCTGGCATGATCACGTCCGTCAGGATGAGGCCGATCTCGCCGCCATGCAGTTCGCACAGGTGCATGGCCTCCTTCCCTCCCGCAGCGGCAAGCACGGTGTAGCCCGTTTCCCTTAGAACCCGAAGTGCGACGTTGCGCAGTCCTTCCTCGTCTTCGACCACCAGGATGGTCTCGGATCCTCCGCTGACCCGCTTTGGAGCAGGAGCGGGTTTGACAGGCATCGACACCCAGTCCTCCGAGAGCCGTGGCATGAGGACCCTGAACGTGGATCCCTGCCCCGGCTCGCTCTCCACCCGGATCTCTCCGCCGCTCTGCTTGACGATGCCATAGACCGTCGACAGGCCCAGGCCGGTGCCACGGCCTTTCTCCTTGGTGGTGAAGAAGGGCTCGAAGATGCGTTCCCGCGTTTCATCGTCCATGCCGCAGCCCGTGTCCGTGACCGCGATCTCCACGAAGGATCCCCGGGTCAGATCCACGAAACCCGCGGCGAGCGCATCATCGATCTCCACATTGGACGTCTTGATGGTCAACTGTCCACCCCGGGGCATGGCGTCGCGGGCATTGACGGCCAGATTCATCAACACCTGCTCGATCTGGCCCGGGTCAGCCATGGTCGGACCCAGATCGGGGGCGAGGACCTGGACGAACCTGATGTCCTCGCCGAGGATCCGCCGGAGCATCTTCTCCATGCCCCTGGCGACCTGGTTCAGGTCCAGCGGTACCGGCTGCATCACCTGTCTGCGGCTGAAGGCCAGCAACTGGCGAGTGAGCGCGACAGCGCGTTCGGAGGCCTTCTCCACCTCGAGCAGGTCCGTCTTGCGTGAATCATCATCAGGCAGGGAGTCCAGCACGAAGCCGGTGTAGCTCAGGATCACGGAGAGCAGATTGTTGAAGTCATGGGCGACGCCTCCGGCGAGGATGCCGATGGCCTCCATCTTCTGGGACGCCTGCAGTTGCTCCTCGAGTTTGGACCTGACCTCCTCGGCCTGCCTGCGTTCGGTGATGTCGAAGAAACTCACCATGACCAGTCGGCGCTGGCCGTCCGGTTTCCGAATCTTGTAGGCATCGCACTGGACCCATGTCGTCGTCTCCCGATCGGGCCGACGCACGCCCAGGATCAGATTCGTGACGGGTTCGTCCGATGCCAGCGCCTGATTCACCGGATACCGATCAATCGGCATAGTCTCACCGGCTTCATCGATAAAGCGCCAGGCCGGATCGATCGCCGCTTTTCCAGCCATCTGATCCGCCGTCAACCCCAGGAGTTCCGACGCCTTGGCGTTTGAAAGAAGGATGGTGGTGTCCGGTGCATGGGCTACCACCCCCACCTGCAGGTTCTCCACGAGGCTGCGGAACTGTAACTCACTCTCGGCCAACGCTTTCTCGGCCTGCATCCGCTCGGTGATGTCTCGGACAAAGCACTCGGCGCCGGCCATCTGACCGCGTTCTTCTTCGAAGAAACGTGCATTGAGGGAGACCCAGAACAGGGAGCCATCCTTCTTTTTTCCCTGGCCGATGCGGTCGCGAATGCTGCCGTGCCGTCCAAGCTCACTGATGACCGTATTCCGATCTTCTTCGGTCGAATACAGGGCAAGCGTGGGGAGTCCGATCATCTCTTCGACTGAGCCGTACCCGTAGATGTCCACCGCGGACGGGCTCACCATGAGGATGCGGCCTTCCCGGTCGACGCGGATGTAGGCGTCCTGCACGTTCTCCAGGATCCCACGGGTCAGTGCCTCGCTTGAAACCAGCGCCTCCTGGTTTCGTTTCTGCTCGGTGATATCAATGAAGCTGGTGATGAAGTACAGCACCTTGCCGAGGGCGTCACGGACCGCAGAGGTGTTGACATCGGCCCAGATCACGCTGCCGTCCCGGCGGAGGTAACGCTTCTCGAAGCGCTGGGTCGCGGCCCCGGCGAGCAGGGCGCCAACAGCAGCCTGACTCTTAGCCTGGTCGTCGGGATGGGTGAACTCGGAAAACAGACGGCCTTCGAGCTCGTCCCTGGAAATTCCGATCATCGTTTCGAAGGCATCGTTGACGTGAAGGAAGCGTCCGTCACAGGACACCACCGCCTTGCCGACCGAGGATTTCTCAAAGATGATCTGGTAGCGCTCATCGGTGGCGCGGCGCTCCAGCGCCTGGGCGCTGATCCGGGCCACTGCTTCCAACGCCTTCGGGGCGGGGAGGGTGGCCCCTTCGGGCATGATGGCAACCACCGTACCCCACAATTCACCATGATTTACCATGGATAGACATATGAACTTGCCTAGGCCGAGCACCTTGCTCAGAAGCTCGGCGATCCCCTTGGGGATGGCGCCCAGGGATGCCTCGTTGGCGTCCGACAGCACCTCGACGGGGATGTTGAGTATTCGGTTGTAGGTGGCCTGATCCAGCGTGGTCCTGAAACCGACCGGGCTGGCCTTGATGATCGACGAGATGGCCTGCACGACCTTGGAATCGGTCTCGACATGCTGTGTCTCGAGAACCTGTTGTTCGCGCAGGTACCTGGAGACGAGGACGATCGAAGCCGCCGTGTGCTGGCGAACGATCTTCGCGACACAGGCCTCGATGCTGTCCCGGATCGACAGGGAATTCAGTTCATTGGAGAGGGCATAGATGAACTCGAGGTTGTTCGCATGTCGGCGCAGTAGGTCCTCGTTTTGTTTGCGGTCATGACGCAGCCTCGCCTCGCGCAGCTCCCGCTCCACGGCCAGAGGGAGCCGGTTGAGCCTGTCCTTCATCACGTAGTCGTGGGCGCCGGCCTTCATGGCTGCCACGGCGGTCTCCTCACCGATCTTGCCGGAGACGATGATGAAGGGGATGTCGAGGCCGCTGTCCTGAAGGATCTTCAGGGCTCGCGGCGCGTCGAACAGCGGCATCGTGTAATCGCAGAGGATCACGTCCCATGGCTGTTCGGTGAGGATCGCCAGAAGGCCGTCCGGTGAATCCACCCGCGTCCACTGGGCGTCATATCCCCCGAGCCTGAGTTGGCGCAGCTCCAGCTGGGCGTCATCTTCACTGTCCTCGATGATCAGAACACGAATGGGTGTCGTCACGGTCCCTCCAGGTTGTCTCAAAGACCATGGTTCGTTCCCGGGGACTCGTTGAGCACGAGCCAGTAGAGCCCGAGCTGGCGGACCGCCTCGGCGAACTGGTTGAAGTCCACGGGTTTGCGGATGTAACTGTTGCATCCATAGGCGTAGCCGTTGAGCATGTCGACCTGCTCCCTGGATGAGGTCAGGATGACGATGGGCAGGAGCCTGGTCCGATCATCGGCCCGCAGTTTCTTGAGCACCTCGATGCCGTTGACCTTGGGCAGCTGCAGATCGAGCAGGACCAGCGCGGGCAGCGCGTCACCGCCCCTGGAGGCCGCGCCGTTCTCTCCAAAAAAGAAGTCCAGCGCCTCCTGTCCGTCGGCGGCCACGATGACCTCGTTGCCGATGTTGCTCTTCTTGAAGGCGCGCAGGGTCAACTGCACGTCATCCGGATTGTCTTCTACCAACAAAATTTTCATGAACGGATCCCTCCAGGTTTATCGTTGAAGACGGAAATGGAAAGTCGCGCCGTGGTCGACTTGGCCCTCGGCCCAGACCTCTCCGCCATGACGATGCAGGATGCGCGCGACGGTGCCCAGCCCGATCCCGGTGCCCGGATACTCCTGCATCGAGTGAAGGCGCTGGAACGGCGTGAACAACTTGTCGACGTAGGCCATGTCGAAGCCGGCGCCATTGTCGCGCACGAAATAGGTGCGTTTCCCTTCGTCGGTGGTCGCGCCGAACTCGATGGCGGCCTCGGCGCGCCTGCCGGTGAACTTCCAGGCGTTGCCCAGCAGGTTCTCCAGGGCGATGCGCATCAACTTCGGATCGGCCCGGTCTTCGAGCCCTTTGGCGATCTCGATTCTGACCCTGCGCCCGGGCTGGGTCTTCTCCAGGTCGTGGACGACGGACCATGCGAGCTCGCTCAGGTTGACCTTTTCAATGACCATCTCCGCGCGGGAGATCCTGGAGAGCCGGAGCATGTCGTCGATGAGCAGCCCCATGCGCTGGGTGGCGGCCCGGATCCGCCGCAGATAGTCCTTGCCGTCGTCGTCGATTCCGTCGGCGCAGTCCTCAAGCAGCGCGAGGCTGAAGCCGTCGATGGTGCGCAGCGGGGCGCGCAGGTCGTGGGAGACGGAGTAGGAGAAGGCCTCCAGCTCCTTGGTGGACGCCTCCAGCTCGAGGGTGCGCTCGAGGACGCGATGCTCCAGCTCCGCGTTGAGGGTGCGGACCGCGTCCTCGGCCCGCTTGCGCTCCAGGAGCAGCCACATGCCCTCCATGAGCAGGGTCAACTGCTGGACGTCTTCGTCACCGTAATCTTCGGACTTGTTTCCCACGCCCGCGACGATGACGATGCGATTGCCGTCGAACACCGGCACGTTCATGTGGCGCGTCATCAACACGTGCCCTTCGGGGCATCCCTTCTTCAGCGGGTTGGCGGCGGCGTAATCGTTGGTGAGCACCGGACGGCGCTGCCGCACCGCCTCGCCCCAGAGCCCGGTGGAGGCGACCGGATAGACGATGGGTTTGTCGATGATGGCGCACTCGGCCATGGCGGACCTGGACCAGGAGTGCATGGTGAGGACGCTCTCGTCCTCGCTGAGGAACGCGAGGTATCCGAGGCTGCTCCGCGTGAGCCGCACGGCCTCCTCCAGCGCGAAGTCGGCGATCTCCTGGAGGGTCGCCGAGGTCAACTGGTTGAGGTGCAGGAGGGCCTTCATCCGTTCCGCGCTCAGCCGGGTCATCTCCTCGACCTTCCTGCGTTCGGACACGTCCAGGATGAAGGCCAGCAGATACATCGGCTGCCCGGATTCATTGCGGATCACGTTGATGCTCACCTCGCCCCAGACGATGCCGCCGTCCTTGCGCACATAGCGTTTGGTCACGCGCGAGGTCTTGATCTCCCCCTTCACCACGGCCATGATCTCGGCCATGCCGATGCCTGTGTCCTCGGGATGGGTGATCTCGGAGATGGTCTTCAGGCAGAGCTCCTCCTCGGTGTAGCCGAGAAACACCTGAAACTCCTTGTTGCTGCTGAGGAAGCGCTTGTCGAGGGCGACCTTGGCAATGCAGACGGGCGCCTCGTGGACGATGAGCTTCCAGCTCGAGGTGCTCTCCTCCTCCGGCGCGGACCTCCCGCTCTCGAGGTCGGCGATGCGCTTTCGCAGGGCTTGGTTCTCCTGTTCGAGTCGCTCGAGATCGCGTGCATCGTCACTCATGGCGCCTCCCTCCGGGGTGCGGGGATGTTTTTCTTCCGCCTTTTTCGGTGCACACCGACAGTGCGGGGCCGCCCTGGCCCATGAGTCCGGGACTCCAGAAGATAGGACGGCCATCTAAGTATTGGACGGTAACTTTCATGTGGCATTAACTCCGTCAAAGATAATGCAGGTTTTCAATGATACCTGTCAATAAAGAGTTTACATTCCACTTTCTGGTTCCAGAGCGATATCACACGCGACCGACCAGCGGAGCTTCGAAGGTCAATGAATGTCCTGGCCATTTTGTCGCGAATGACGCAGCGCGTCGGTCGAATTCCCTGAAAATTCCTTGCGAAATCAAAGAATATAACGGATGTTCCGCATCATGACCGAAGGAGTCGGCGATGCGTGAAACCAACCTGGCGAGCATGATTCACGAGCGTACAAAGACGTACGGGGAGCGTACCGCGGTGCGGTACAAGGACGGCGGCGCGTGGAAGGACACGACCTGGCTGGACCTCGGCGAGCAGATTGACCGCGCGGCCGCCGCACTGCTGGCCGTCGGCGTCGGCGAGCTGGAGAACGTGTGCATCTTCGCGCCCAACCGGCCCGAGTGGTCGGTGGTGGACTATGCGATCCTGAGCGTGCGGGCGGTGTCGGTGCCGATCCACGCCACCAACACGGCGCGTCAGGCGAAGTACATCCTCGACGAGACCGAGGCGCGGGTCGTGTTCGTGGGATCCCAGGCGCACTACGACCGCGTGCTGGAGTTCCTGCCCGAGTCGCGGTTTCTGGAGCACGTCGTCGTGTTCGATCCTTCGGTGAATATGAAATCCGAGCCCCGGAGCGCGTATTTTTCCGACTTCATGACGCGCGGAAAATCCTCAGAACTGCTGGAAAAAGTGCGCGCCCGGATGGAGTTGATCGATCCCGCGGATCTGGCGACTATCATCTATACCTCGGGCACCACCGGCGAGCCCAAGGGCGTGATGCTCCTGCACGCCAACTTCATGGCGGCGTTTGTGGCCCACGACACCCGCCTGGCCATCAGTGATGCCGACGTTTCCATGTGCTTTCTGCCGCTGTCCCACGTGTTCGAGCGCACCTGGGCGTTCTACTGCGCCGACCGCGGCCTGACCATCGTCTACGCCGATCACCCGGCCAACATCGTGCCCTGCATGCAGCAGACGCACCCGACGGTCATGTGTGCGGTGCCGCGCTTCTACGAGAAGATCTACGGCACCATCCTGCACAAGCTCGAGCACGCACCCTGGTACCGCAAGGTCCTGTTCCGCTGGGCCATGGCCGCCGGGGCCCGCGCGTCCCAGTTGCGCCGTGAGCGCCATGACCTGCCGCTGTTGCCGGGGATCCGCCATGCCCTGGCGCGCAAACTGGTGCTGAAGAAGCTGCAGTCCATCACCGGCGGCCGCATCCGCATGTTCCCGTGCGCCGGCGCGCCGCTGTCGCAGCACATCGAGGAGTTTTTCCAGGCCGCCGGGCTCAACGTCGTCATGGGCTACGGCCTCACCGAGACCACGGCCACCGTGAGCTGCCACGAGACCTTCCACTTCCGCCCGGGCACCGTGGGGACGCCCATCGATGGCGTCGAGGTGCGCATCGGCGAGGGCGGCGAGATCCAGGTGCGCGGCGCCACCGTGATGACGGGTTACTACAAGAAGCCCGCCGCCACCGCCGAGGTCTTGACCGAGGACGGCTGGTTCCGCACCGGCGACGCCGGCGTGTTCGAGGACGGGATCCTCACCATCACCGACCGCATCAAGGACCTGATGAAGACCTCCTGCGGCAAATACGTGGCGCCCCAGCTCATCGAGACCACCCTGGGCAACGACCACTACATCGAGCAGGTGTCGGCCATCGGCGACCTGCGCAAGTACGTCACCGCGCTGATCGTGCCCGCCTTCGAGGCCCTCGAGGCCTTCGCCCGCGAACACGGCATCACCTGGATCTCCCACGAGGAGTTGATCCGCAAGCCGGAGATCGTCAAGTTCTATGAGGACCGCATCGCGCTGCAGCAGAAGGACCTCGCCGACCACGAGAAGGTCAAGCGGTTCCGCCTGCTGCCGCATCCGTTCTCCCAGGAGACCGGCGAGATCACGCCCACCCTCAAGCTGCGCCGCAAGTTCATCGTCGAGAAATACCGCACCATCATCGACGCGCTCTACGCGGTCGACTGATCTCGCCCGCCCCCGGTCGCTGAAGCACGGACGCGGCGGGGAAACACGGACACGGACGCGGCGGGGACGCACGGTCACGGACGATCACGGACCGACACGGACGGTCACTGACGAACACGGACCCGCCGCCCACGGACTGGGACACACGGACCCAGCTTCCTTTCTTCTCCCCTTCTTTTTCTTCTCCCAGGCGGCCCGGTCCGACAGGTCCGACCAGTCCGACCAGTCAGACCAGTCCGACCGGTCCGACTGTTTTCACGGGCCGCCTCTTCGTCCGTGTTCGTCGTTGTTTGTCCGGCTAATTCAAAATGCCCGAGGCGCGGATCTCCGCGATCATGACGGCCGCTTCGCGGTAGCCGACCACGGTGCCGCGCATCTGGCCCTTGGCGTCGATGAGGATGAAGTGGGGGATGCCGCCGACCTTGAAGGGGGCCGGCAGGTCTTTGTAGGCCTTGCGGGCGGAGCCGTCATCGAGACAGACGGGGAACTTCTTGTCGGGGAACTCGGCCTTGATCTGATCCGCCGCGCCTTTGTTGCCCGCGTGGACCGAGACGATGGCCAGCTCCGGCAGGGCGGCCGCGATCTTGGGAAGCTCAGGGATCATCCTACGGCAGTGGGGGCAGCCCATGCTCCAGAACTCCAGCAGCACGGGCTTTCCCTTGTGCGCCGACAGGGTGCAGGTGCCGCCGTCCAGGGCCGGGATCGTGAAGTCGGGGGCAGCCAGGGGGGACACTTCGGCCCCGTCGGCGGCAGGCCCCGCCTTCATGGCGCCGGGTTCGTCAGGGATCTTCGCGTCCTTCATTTCCCCCTTGGATTTGCAGGAGACGAAGGACGTGGCCAGGAGTGCGAACAGAACGATTTTCTTCATCAGCATGATTCTTCCTTTCGGGTTTCATGTGGACCGCGCAGGGTAAAACTCGCCACGCATGCCCACTAACGACTTTATTGGGGGCGGTATTCCAGCCGCGCGATCGCCTTCCACTTGCTGAAGTCATTCTCCACTCGGGTGACGGTGTCGGTGAAGGCCCGGTAGGTCCCGATCGGTCTTTCCACCAGCTCCTTCATCTGCGCCAGACTGCCGTATAACTCGATCGTGCCGCGATACACCTCCCGATCGAGCTTGGTCACGTCCTCGGTGATGCGACGAAATATGTAATTGGACACAGTGTAATACTGTGTCTCTTCCAAAATAGTCCGGACTTTGTTCACGGCTTCCGAGAAGTCGTTCTCTTGCCTGATGGCCTTCCACCACGTCTCGATGATGATTTCCTTGACGACGTGGGTGTTGATCTCCATGAATTTTTCCATGGCTGGGATCAGGCTCGTCTCCGACAGCGCATTTTTCAGCAGAATCAACTTTTTCCATGCCTGTTCGGCCCGCTCCACGTTCTCTTCTTTAACTTCGTATTCGTTTTTGGCGTTGGTCGGGATCAGGGGGGGATAGTCATTTTGGGCCAGGGCGCAGCCGGATAGCAGGAAAAACGTGAAGACAGCAAAAGTGCCCAGGTTTCTCCGTTTTGCAACTGCATTCATGGAAATGCCAGCTCCCTTCTTGATTCGCAGATTAACTGCGCGCATCCCGCTCGGCTGAGTGGCGGTGAAGACGTCGGCGGAGGGCCGGGATGACCAGCGCCAGCGCGAACAGGGGCCAGGAGGCCGGCAGGGAATCCGGCGCGGAGCCGCCCGCGGCGCGGCAGGCGCAGGCCGGATCTTTTTTGGTGCCGGGGTCAGGACCGATGTCCTGGTCCGCGTCTGCCCCCGTATCCTCGTCAGCGTCGGCGTCGGGGCCGGCGTCGGGATCCGGTCCGGGATCGCAGTCGTCGTCGAGGGCGTCGGCGGCGCCGTCGCAGTCGTTGTCCCGTCCGTCCTCGCACAGTTCGTTGGCGCCCGGGAAGGAGGTGTCGTCGTTGTCGTCGCAGTCCACGTCGGCGCAGGCGCCGTCCTCGTCGATGTCGGTGCAGGGGAGGCACACGCCCAGGTCGTCGAGCCCCTCGAACACGGGAATCGTGCACACGTCGGTGCCCCCGCAGTTCTCCTGCGCAGTGCAGAAGGCGCGGCACTCGCCCTCGCCAATCCCGGCCGCATCGAGGCAGATCAGGCCATCGCCGCAGGGAAGCTGGGTCCAGTTGTTCGCGTCTGGATCACAAACTTGACCTTCCTGGAGCCCGTCCGTGGGCAGGCACGAATACAGACCGGTGCCGTCGGGCCAGCAGGCGTCCGCGCCGCAGTCCCCCCCGGTCGGCAAACAGGCGGCGCACACGGAGTGCGTGAAGGAGAGCGTCATGAAAAACCCGAGACATGCGATGGATCGACAAAGAAGTCTTTTCATGGGCCTGTTTATAACTGCAAAGGCGAAAGACGGAAATGAAAATCTTTCGTTGGGGGATCCGCCGTTGGCGAGTACCGGCCAAGCGGCGAGCGGGAACGCGGACGGGCGCTGCGACATGGGCGGTGAGCATGAACGCTGGCGGGTGCCTTGACAACCCGGAGGAACATGAAATACTTGCCAATGGTCTTTGGACCTGGAGGGGAATGACATGAAGTCGATCGTGGTGGTTGTGATTCTCGGTTATCTGTGCCTCCAGGCGGGCTGCAAGAAGGCCCCGGGCCTCAAACCCTGCAAGGACATGACCTCGCTGGACGAGTGTTACAAGGCCGCGCACTGCGTCGGTTACATGGACAACGTCAAGGGGGATCACACGGGAAAGGCCTGGAGCTGCGAACCTCGGCCCGAGCCGGAGAAATAGCCCGCAGGCCCCAACAGCTTGAAGTTTTGCGCCGATTCGCGATACAAGGGAAGGACAGGCGGGGGTAAACATGAAACGATTCATTGTTTTGATGCTGACGGTTTTCCCATGGGCGCCCGCGGCCGTGTCCGCACAGGAGACCAAAGACGCGACGTCGGTGAAGACGGGCGACGATAGCTCGTCGAAGACGGTCGACGAGGCGCCGGTGAAGGCGCCCGCCGCGGACGCCGAAGAGGAGAAGTCCGACGGCTGGGAGAAGAGCTTCGAGATGAACTTCGCGTCGGCGTACGTGTGGCGCGGCCTGAACCTGCTGGGGCAGGGGAACCAGCACTACTCGCCGGGCGTGTTCCTGCCGGGCGTCGAAGCGACCAGGGGAATCTGGACCATCGGCTGGGTCGCGGCGTTCCAGCTCGGCGGAAGGAACGTGGCCAGCAACGTCGACGGCGCTGCCGGGATGGAGCAGGACTTCTACGTGCAGGTCGAAAAGACGCTCATGGGTGACTTCTCGTGGACCGCGAGCCTGACCGCGTACGGCTTCCCGGCGTCCAAGGAGGCGGAGTCCGGCGCGGACCGCTCGCTGTACGCCGAGCCCAGCGTGGGCATCACCTGGGCCAAGAAGTTCAACCCGTTCGTGAAGATCCACTGGTTCCACGGGGTGCAGTCGGCGCTGTCGGACTTCGACTACGTCTATTTCAACGTCGGCGGATCCCGCGACGTCAAGCTCTCGGGAAAACTGACGCTCAAGCTGGCCGGCGAGGGCGGCATGAAGTGGTTCTTCCCCGACGACACCGTCGAGGACAACGTATGGGACATCCAGTTGGGCGCGATGCTCGAGTACGCGGCCACCGACGAAATCTCGCTCACCGGCGGCCTGGGCACGGCGTGGTCGAACTTTGCCGGCGTCAAACCCATCGACGAGGCCACCGCCTGGCTCGCCGGCGGAATCTGCATTTCGTGGTGACTCAGAGTCTCGATTTCAGGGGGAAACGCTCGGGGTGGGCCAGCATCTCGTCGGTCAGATCCACATCCAGCTCGGGCCAGTGGTAGTGCCCGGGGACCGGCTCCTCCACGTTCCGCAGCGCAGTGATGGGTGCATCGAGAAACCACGGAAAGTCTTCGAAAGAGAGAAGGAACTCTCCGCGTCGGGTACGGATCTGCAGGCCAAGATCTGTCACCAGTTTCAACTCAATCGGGGAAGTGACCGTCCCAGGCCTTTTCGAGTTCATCCAGATTCTCCTTCAGAATTGCCTCGATTTCACGCAACTGAAATGCGGAAAATCGTCGATTCTGCGCCAATTCGACCTTTGGCAGGATCCAGAACTTCGCTTCGCAGGATCCGGCCGCGACATGCACGTGCATGCGACGTTCTTCGCGGGAGAAAAAGAAAAAGCGATAGCCGCTCTTTCGAAAGACCGTCGGACTCATGTGCCCACTGCCGACCGTGTGCCCACTGCCGACCGTTCGAAACAGTAGACGGAAGTGCAAACGCTCAACGCCGCCATTGATATAGTGGAGATTCCAGGGCGCATCAAGTCACATTTTCCCTGTCACTTCAGGCCCCGGTCGAGGTGGCGATACTGCAGGGCCTCGGCGATGTGCCCGGTGCCGATGTCGTCTGCGCCTGCGAGGTCGGCGACCGTGCGGGCGACCTTGAGCACGCGGTCGATGGCGCGCACGGAGAGTCCCCAGCGCTCCACTGTGCGCTCGAGCAGGGACTCGGCGTCGGGCCGCAGGCTGCAGTGCGCGCGAACTGCGGTGCCGCTCATGGAACTGTTGAGCAGCGGGCGTCCGTCGAAGCGGCGACGCTGGCGGTCGCGGGCGGCCTGCACCCGGAGGCGCACATCGGAGGACGGCTCCCCTTCGGGGGCGGCGCGCAGCTCGGCGTACTGGATGCCGGGCACCTCCACCTGCAGGTCGAAGCGGTCCTGCAGGGGGCCGCTGAGCTTGGATCGGTACCGCAGGATGGCCTCGGGCGTGCAGGTGCAGGTTCGGATCATCGCGGACCCGTGGTAGCCGCAAGGGCAGGGGTTCATGGCCGCCACCACCTGGAACGCGCAGGGGTAGGTCACCGTGCCCCGGGCCCGGGTGATGGTGATCTTCCGTTCCTCCATGGGCTGCCGCAGGGTCTCGAGCACCTGGCGCGGGAACTCCAGCAGCTCGTCGAGGAACAGCACGCCGTGGTGCGATAAACTGATCTCCCCCGGACGCGGACCGAGGCCGCCACCGACCAGGCCTGCCATGGAAACCGTGTGGTGGGGCGAGCGGAACGGCCGCAGCGTGAGCAGGCGCGTGCGGTCGAGGAGACCTGAGACGCTGTAGATGCGGGTGCACTCCAGGGCCTCCTCGAAGGCCAGCGGAGGCAAAATCCCGGGCAGCCGCTGGGCCAGCATGCTCTTGCCTGCCCCGGGCGGACCAACGTAAAGGAGGTTGTGGCCGCCGGCGGCCGCGATCTCCAGCGAGCGGCGTGCCAGGATCTGCCCGCGCACGTCGCACAGATCGAGGAATCCCTCGGGAACCCGTGCCTCCGTGGCCGCCGGAGCCGACGGCCACTGGTCCTTGCCCATCAGACACGCCACCACCTGCCTGACGTGCCGCGCCACCCGCACCTGCAGCCCCTCCACCAGGGCAGCCTCGGCCGCGTTCTCCTCGGGCACGACGATGAACTCCAGGCCCATCTGTTGCGCCAACTGGGCAATCGAGAGCACGCCGCGCACCGGCCGCACCCCGCCGTCCAGCGCCAGCTCGCCGACCCACAGCCCGTCCCTGCAGGCGCCGGCGTCGAGATCGCCGTTGACCACCAGCACGCCCAGCGCGATGGGCAGATCCACGGCCGTGGTGTCCTTGCGCATCTCGGCGGGGGCGAGGTTGACCGTGAAGCGCTTGCTCTTGAGCTGGAAGCCGCCGTTGTCCAGCGCGGTGCGGATCCGCACGCGCCCCTCGTTCATGGAGGTCGACGCCAGCCCGACCATGTGGAAGCCCGGCATGCCCACCTGGCAGTCCACCTCCACGGTCACGGGAAAGCCGTCGATGCCGATCAGGTCTCCGGAGGTAATCTTCGTATGCATGGCCGGATTCCCAAGCAGATTCCATGCCAACGGAAATGGGCCATCCGGCGAGGTTTCAGATTCGCAGACGGGTACCCCGCAGGCCGATTCCGGCTAAACCTGACCAAAATCTGTGAATCCATTGTGGGCCGGAAGCCGTTTAAATGGAAAAATCTCCATTACAAATAGTTGTGAAATCACACTTTTGTGCTACAAACTTTCCTGAGGTTCTTTGTCCTGTACGAGAGAACCGCTGCGGAAACTCGGGGTATTCACGTATCCCTTGGCCCGAAGCTGAATGGAGCTGGCATGTCCCAGGATGATATCGAAGCCCTGATTGGCACCACCATCGGCAATTACGAGATTAAATCGCTGCTCGGCGCGGGCGCCATGGGCCAGGTCTTCCTCGGCGAGCACCCGCACATCGGCCGCAAGGTCGCCGTCAAGGTCCTGATGGCCTCGTTCTCGTCCAATCCCGAGATGGCCGATCGTTTCATGTCCGAAGCCAAGGCCGTCAACAAGATCAACAATCCGAACATCATCCAGGTGTTCGACTTTGGCAAGCTCCCTGACGGCAGGCTCTACCTGGTCATGGAGTTCCTCGAAGGCGTCGAGCTCTCCGGCTACATGGAATCCCGCGGCACCGTCAGCATCGACGACACCATCGAACTGATGGGGCAGATCGCAACGGCGCTTGACGCCGCCCACAACGCGGGCATCGTCCACCGCGATCTCAAGCCCGACAACATCTTCGTCGTCGAAGGCCCCACGGGCCCGGTCATCAAGGTCCTCGACTTCGGCGTGGCCAAGTTGCTCGATCCCGCCATGGGCGGCAAGCACAAGACGGCCACCGGTCTGATCATGGGCACGCCGTCGTACATGAGCCCGGAGCAGGCCCGCGGCTCCGGCGCCATGATCGGCCCCGCCACGGACATCTACGCCCTGGGCGTCATCGTGTACCAGATGCTCTCCGGTCACCTGCCCATCGACGCCGAGTCGGTCACCCAGGTGCTGCTCAAGCACATCACCGATCCGCCGACGCCGATCTTCGAGTTTCTGCCGGCGTTTCCGCCCATGCTGTGGGACGTCATCGAACGCTCCCTCGACAAGAACATCGACGCACGTCCGCCCAGTGCCAGCGCCTTTCACCACATGTTCTCCGAGGCGGCCCGGGGCATCCCGTCGCACATCACCGCGGTGGGCATGGTGTCGCCGATTCCGGCGCGCAGCACGTTCCCCGGGTTGAACACCTCGGCCGTCAAGACCTCCATGACGGGCGAGCAGATCGCCGTCGGTGGCGGCCGCTCGGTGATGCTGTGGGTCGTGATCCTGCTCGCGATCGCCGGCATCGGTGGCGGCGTGTGGTGGTTCGGCCTGCGCGACAAGGGCGAAATGAAGCCGGCTGCGCCTGTGGCCGCCAACAACATGGCGCCCGGCGACATGCCCGTCGCCGACATGCCCGTCGCCGACATGCCCGTGGAACCAATGCCGCCGGATTCCATGCCGGTGGAGCCCGTGGTCGAGAAGAAGACGTTCAAGCTCAAGGTCGGCTCCGACAAGCCGGGCATCGAGTTCAAGATGAAGATCAACGACGAAGCCGACGTGGAGTTGCGCACGCCTTTCGAGCACACGCTCGTCGAGGGCAGCCGCGTCCTGATCACCCCCAAGAGCTCCGATTACGCCCAGCATTCCTTGACCGTCTCCAAGGACGAGGCTCTCCAGCTCGTCTCCACCGCGCCCGCGCCCATGTCCGTCATGGGCACCTCGCCGATGCCGCCGTCGATGACGGCGCCCATGGATGTCACGCCCGATGTCATGAAGCCCATGTCGGTGGGCGAAGACACCATCAAGATCATGTTCTGAGTCTTTCTCAGGCCATCTTCAACCTCAAAAACACCAGCAAACATGGGAAATTGTTTGCCTTCACAAGGGGAGGGTGGTAATAATCGGCGACGGGGTTTCAGAAGAAAATCCTATGAGGTTTCCCATGCCTACCCGCATATTTTCGTCTTTGCTTGTCATGATGGCGCTCCTGTTCTCCGGGCCGGCCTCTGCCCAGACCAAGAACCGGGACAAGGCGCGGGCCCATTACGAGTCGGCCGAGAAGTTCTACCAGAAGGCCGAGTTCCGCAAGGCGCTGGATGACTACCTGAAGGTGCTCGACTACATCGAGCGCGACAGTATTCCCGATATGTACTTCAATATCGCGCAGTGCCATCGCCAGCTTGCCGAGGTTGAGAAGGCGCTGTTTTATTATCGCCTGTTCCTGAGCAAGAGCCCGACCTCCCCGCTGCGGCCTGAGGTCGAGAAACATATCGCCGGACTCGAGTCTGAGCGCCAGAAAACCACCAAACCCAAGGGCAAGGTCACCATCATCACCGACCCGCCCGGAGCCAACATCCTGATCGACACGTTCGAGGGTGTGGGCGTGGGCGTCACGCCGAAGGTCCTCGAGGTGGAGGTTGGCACCCACATTTTGGTGCTGCGCCTTGAGAACTACAAGGACATCACCCACCAGTTGGTGGTCGAAGCCGACAAGATGGTCGTGGTGCAGCACAATCTCGTTCAGTCCAGCGGTGGTGACAACGTGAAGACCGAGGACGCCAAGAGCCTGCTGACCCGGGACGACACGAACAAGAACGGCAATGCAAAGACCCCCGATGTGGTCGGCACGCCGCTGCCCGTTCCGTTCTACAGTCGCTGGTGGTTCTGGACGGGTGTGGGCGCCACGGTCGTGTTCGCTGCCGCCACCGGTTATTTCGGCATGCAGACCCTGTCCCTCAAGAAGGAATGGGATGACACCGGCGACCCGAATAAGAAGAGCGATGGCGAAGACGCCCGCCTGTTCACGGACATCTTCCTGGGCGCGACGGTCATCACCGCGGGACTGACGCTCTGGGGCGTGCTCTCCTATGATGGCGGAACGGCCATGCCCAGGCAGCCCGAAAAGGGCTCCGCCTGGCTGCTTCCCTCCTGCGGAAACGCCGGCTGCGGCTTCGTCTTCACGTACAACTTCTAAGCCCAACAACTGACAAAACAAACAAGAAGATTTTTTACCGCGGAACACGCGGATGACGCGGAAAAGGGAAAGACGGGGTGTGCAGGAGCAACCTCGCCAACGAACGTCCCCGTTATGCGAGATCCTGTCCCTCAGTCACCCTGACCATCTTGCCTTCTTGCCTTCTTGCCTTCTTGCCTTCTTGCCTTCTTGCTTTCAGCTTTCTTGCCTTCCGCGTGTTCCGCGTGTTCCGTGGTAAAAATTCTTTTCTCTTTCTTTTCTTTTCTTTTCTTTTCTTTTTCAGCGGTGTCAGCGTTTGCCGGGGCAGGTGAGCAGCACGCGGGGGCGGCCGTCGGCGACCGTCCAGGTGCGCGCCACGCGCCAGGTCGGGGCGGCGGCGCGGGCCTGCTCCTCGGAGGCAAGAAACCACAGCGTGTGCGCCAGCGGCGCCGCCATGCGTGCAAACTCGGCCGGATCCGCCAGCGCCTTGCACACGGCGTGGTCCCACTTGCCGCCATGCACCTTCGGGCTCTGGGTGGCCCGGATCTTCCCCTGCTCGAGGCGCGCCTCAAGCCGGGTCACGGTCAGTTGCAAACGCTGGGCTGCGGCTTCCAGAAAGAGCTGCTTTTTGTGCTGGGGCTCGACGAGCGTCACCTTCAGGTCCGGACGGGCCAGGGCCGTGATCAACCCAGGAAAGCCGGCGCCGGTGCCGATGTCGATCAGCGTCCCGCCCTGCGGCAGGACAGCGGCGAAATGCAGGCTGTCCTGGAGGTGGATCCACGGCGCCGTCTCCTTGCGGGAGATCAGGTTGATGCGGGTGTTCCACTCCAGCAGCAGGTCCAGATAGATCTGCAGCCGGGGCTCAAGCTCCGGATCAGGAAAGATGCTTGCCAGTTCAGTGGGGAGGATGGGCACGAAGACTTATTCTTCGTCGGGCTTTTTCAGGGCGTCCTGCAGCTTGGAACCGAAGACGTCGCCCAGCGTGGCGCCGGCGCTGCCAGCATAGCTTCCGCCGCCGGCCGCGTTGTTCTCGGCCCGCTTGGCGTGCTTGATCGACAGGGAGATGCGGCGCTCGTCGATATCGATGCCGATGATGACGACCTTGACCACGTCACCGGGCTTGATGACTTCGCGCGGGTCTTCGACGTGATCCTCGGAGAGCTCGGAGATGTGCACGAGGCCGTCGATGCCCTCTTCGAGCTCGACGAACGCGCCGAAGTCCAGAACCTTCAGGACCTTGCCCTCGCGGATGGCGCCGGCGGTGTACTCACGCGGGATGCGGCTCCAGGGATCCGGAACCAGCTGCTTGATGCCGAGGCTGATTTTGGGCTTCTCGGCTTCGATGTCGATGTTGAGCACGACCACTTCGACCTCGTCACCCTTGTTGTACAGTTCCGAGGGATGACGGACGCGCTGCGTCCAGGACAGGTCGGAGATGTGCACGAGGCCGTCGATGCCTTCCTCGATCTCGATGAAGATGCCGAAGTCGGCGATGTTGCGGACCTTGCCCTTGACGCGGGAGCCCACGGGATACTTCTCGCGGAGCACGTCGTACGGGTTGGGCTCGAGCTGCTTCATGCCGAGGCTGATGCGGTTGCTTTCCTTGTCGATGTCGAGCACGACGGCTTCGATGACGTCGCCCATCTTGAGGATCTGGCTGGGATGCTTCACGTGCTTGGTCCAGCTCATCTCGGAGACGTGGATCAGGCCCTCGATGCCCTCTTCGAGCTCGACGAAGGCGCCGTAGTCCTTCAGGGAGACGACCTTGCCGTTGACGACGGTGCCGGGCTTGTAGCGCTGGTGGGCGGTTTCCCACGGGTCGTCGGTGATCTGCTTGAGACCCAGGGAGACCTTCTCGGTGTCGGCGTCGTACTTCAGGACTTTCACCTGGATCGACTGGTTGACCTTCAGGACTTCCTTCGGGTTCGTGATGCGTCCCCAGGACATGTCCGTGATGTGCAGCAGGCCGTCGACGCCGCCCAGATCGATGAAGGCGCCGTATTCGGTCACGTTCTTGACTACGCCTTCGACCAGCTCGCCTTCCTTCAGGCGGGCCAGCGTCTCGGCTTTCTGCTCGTCACGCTCGCGCTCGAGCAGGGCGCGACGGGAGAGTACGATGTTTCCACGCTTCTTGTTGAACTTGATGATCTTGAAGCGGTAGGTCTGGCCCACGAACTGGTCGAGGTTCTGCACAGGGCGCAGATCGACCTGGGAGCCGGGCAGGAAGGCCCGCACGCCGCCACGGATCACGACCGAGAGTCCGCCCTTGACCTTGGCGCGAACGGTGCCCTCGATGACGCTTTCCTGTTCCAGCGCGTCGGAGATCTCGTCCCAAACCTTCAGTTTGTCGGCCTTCTCCTTGGAGAGGATGACCACGTCGTCCTTGTTCTCCAGTTCCTCGATGTACACTTCCACCACATCGCCGACCTTGGCAGTGTTCTTGCCCAGGGCGTCGATGAATTCACCGGCGGGGATCTCACCTTCGGATTTGAAACCGATATCCACGATGATCTTGTCGGCACGCACCTCGATGATGCGACCGTCGACGATCTGGCCTTCTGACAGGGTGCGTTCTGCCTGATCGAGCAGAGCTGCGAAGGAGGCTGAAGCGTTGGGGTTGGAGAAATGTTGACTTTTACTCATTGTTGTTTCAATTGAATCCTTTCGAGAATTCTCCTTCCCTCAGGTGGAAAGAGTGGAAGGTAGATACACTTACCCTTTGAAATTGTCAACGGGAGAAAGCATTATTTCGAGGGCGATCGATTTCTCATTTTTCTGGACAAGAGGATCCACGTCGTATCCGCCTGGAAGCTTCGGGGCAAAGTGCCAAGTCGAAATCGAAATCGAAATCGAAATCGATTCAATTTCCTCGTAAATCAACAGTTTTTCGATGTCATCGGTTCTAATGAATCCAGCCAATAGACTCGACGGCTGGTTG
>Ga0180007_10001514_pt1 | contig 31365 bp, 27 predicted proteins | sample MM_PC_MetaG_FD_121122 | JGI IMG/M metagenome (GOLD analysis project Ga0180007, IMG submission 121122) | Groundwater microbial communities from the Aspo Hard Rock Laboratory (HRL) deep subsurface site, Sweden - MM_PC_MetaG | ecosystem: Environmental > Aquatic > Deep subsurface > Groundwater... | reverse complement strand
GTCATGCCAGCATGTTTCTAGCTGGCATCCAGCGGATCACCTGGATTCCGGCTAGAAACATGCCGGAATGACAGACGTTTCGAGAATTGGTAAACGGTATATTAACAATTTCCGAGTCCCTTATATAAAGAAAATGTCAACCCGGGCAACCTGGCTTCTCGAACAGGCCCATGATCTTGCCCCGGACAATCCTCTGATCAATTTTCATCTTGGCATGACTCAGTACTCCCTCGGCAAAAGCCCTGAAGCCCGGACCAATATCAAAAAAGCTTTACAGCTTGGCTTACCCCAGGAAGAAGCCCTTCATGCGGAAGAAGCCCTCAAAAAACTTGCTACTCTTTAAATACTTAATTATAATCGGCAGTCATCATGCTCTAACCGAATGCTCTAACCAGCTTTGAACAAACAGATGTTAAGACTACTCGCTATAAAAAATTTTAAGGCCATCCTCATGCTCCCAAATTTGTTTACTGAAATATTGTTTGATAATCACTCCACAATAAACCTATTAAGCCAACAAATTTTATCACCCTTCACTCATCAGGCGTAAAACATGAAAAATATATTTTTTGCTCCACTACTTGTTACACTATTTCTTCTTGCCATGACAACCCCATCAATTGCCTCCGGTGTTACCAAATCAGTCACCATAGACTGGACCATGTCGGACACGACCAACGTCACCGGCTACAAGATGTATTATTCATACAACAGCGATATCGATATGTCTTCCCGCGGCAAGCAGGCTTGTGGGACCAACGATCCCGCTGTCACATCTTTGACCTGCGCCAATGTCGACATAGTAGCCGACAAACCGATTTATTTTGCTATTGCGGCGATAACAGCAGAAGGAAAGCTTTTTTCGGCAAGCAAATCGCCCATCTCTGTGGTACAGAATTTCTCGTTTCTTACTCCTGCTAACAGGTAACAGCTATAATTTCGGATAAAGACACTTCCGCCAAAGGTATTGGTTTGAAGGCGACTTGGAATTAGGTTGTTTAGGCTATTAGACTGTAGTCTGTTAGGTAAAAAAATAAAGCATTACAAGCAAGTTAGGTATTAAGGCTAAAATTTGTTTACAAATGAGCCTCTTGCAAAAGTCCGGAAAATGCACTTTTCGTCATTCCGGCGAAGGCCGGAATCCAGTTGTTTCAAGGAGTTACGAAATCAATGGACCCCGGTTGCAATTTATCCTCACGAATGTGGGGACCGGGGTGACGACTTTTGCAAGAGGCTCAAATAGGTCGAAATTAAGAGGTCAAAGCGGGCCTCATCTGGTAATTTTTCATCACTAACAGACTAAACACCTACAGACTAAACAACCTGAATAGTTACTCAATATCCACACGTTCTTCGTAATTTTTCGCAACGGAAGAGATTAAAAGGGAGAGCAGCACCATGGCCACTACAAAACAACTGGGACAGGTGTTAATTGAAAAAGGGCTGGCAACCGAGGCTCAAATCAAGGAAGCGTTGCGTCTACAGGTGGGTGGCAACCGGCGTCTCGGCTACATCCTCATACTTATGGGTGTTCTGACCAATGATCAACTTCTGAATGTCCTCGCTGATCACATTAGTATACCGATTGTCGACATCGATCAGGAATTTCGCAGTGAAGCCAAGTCAATCATGCCTCGATATTTATGCTTCAAGTATTCGGCAATTCCTTTTGCCCTTGAGAATAATAATGTCGTCAAACTGGCGATGCTGGACCCCTCGGATGACGAGGCAATCCGGGATATTGAGCAATATATCGGCAAGGCGGTGAAGCCGTTTCTGGCTCATGAGAAAAAAATAAAAACCGGAATCATGAAACATATCCCATACGGGGTAAAGGATCTGTTCAACTCTCCGCTTTCGCCGAAACTCATCAGATTTGTCGGATTCCTCCTGATTCTTGGAGTATCCCTTACCGGATATTATTCCTACAACGCCTACAAGCTCGAAAAATACGGGTCAATCACCACCTCGGGCAATGTCACCACATACAAAAACCACGACTTGATGCTGGGCGTGGAAGACAACTCCATTTCGCTCATGGGACATGGCGCCTACGCGCAAGGCTTTTACAAAGTTTCCTTCAACAACACCGCCGATCTCAAATCCTTCCTGGAAAAGAAAAGATCAAACTTCTCTGAAAAGCAATACGAATGGCTCACCTGGGCGATAAACACCGAGATCCCCTCCCGGAAAAGATAATATGGTACTTTCTGATCAGAGAAAACCTTTCACTTTAGGCACTTAAGGCACTTTATTTGCAATCCGTTATCACCAACAATCTTCTTGCATAACAGTCAGGAATCAGTTATCAGAAAGGAAATGATCCTTCACAGCCTTAAGGAATTCAATGTCATTAACTTAAGAAAAATCGTACGACCCACGCCGTCACCCCGGCGAAGGCCGGGGTCCAGAACTCTCTTAACTACCTGGATTCCGGCTCTCGGCTTCGCGGCGGCCGGAATGACGAACCAAGGCTCCGGCAAAAGGCAAAAAAGCTTAAGTTAATGACATTGATAACGAATTGACAAAAATACAATGATCAAGAACAGACTGCTTATAGCTCTCTTTTTCCTTTTTGCCTCGGCGGGTGTTGCATCTGCATCCACAATTACCCAACTGGATTCTAATTCCGGACGCACTATCTATTTATTCGACTCGCAAAACGGAGTAGGCCAAACATTTACCGCAACAGCACAGAGCTATGATTCCATCGGCGTCTTTCTCTATTCGCCCATATCATATTCAGACTCAGACACCTCAATTTCCTTTTCTCTTTTCGAAGGAACATTCACCCAACCCGCCCACACTTGGGCGAACGTTGATCTTTCCACTTTTCTGCAGAACGACGGACGGCTCGACATAGACATCAGCAACTTTACCTTCACCATCGGCTCGATTTATTCCTTTGCTCTTTTTAACGACACAAACCAATGGTGCGTTCGATACATGCATGCGAATACCGACCTTTACACAGATGGAGCCATGTACTTAGGCTATGATGGTTTTTTTTATCCATCGAATTCTTCCTGTGATTTGAAATTTGAGATTACCACCCACCCCATACCCCTTCCAGCGTCGCTTGCCCTTTTCAGTGCAGGAATCTTTGCCCTCATCCCCACTCTCATTAAAAAAGTTAACAAAATCTCGTAATAAGGTTAATACCATTAAACCATTACCTGATGATTTCTAATGATTTCATCAGGTTAGATATTATAAAAAGTATAAATTCCTCGTTATTCGTCATTCCGGCCGCCGCGAAGCCGAGAGCCGGAATCCAGTATTTTCAATGAGTAAAGTACTCTCTGGACACCGGTTTTCCCCGTGGTGACGACTTTTTACGAGACCATCAAGTATAGCCCTTCACCACGCAAAAATGCAGGAATCTTTGCCCTCATCCCCACTCTAATTAAAAATTAGTTAACAAAACCTCGTAATAAGGTTAAATTATTTGTCTATCGCCTAATGATTTCAGTAGGTTATATATTCTAAACAGTAAAAATTCCTCTTTATTCGTCATTCCGGCCGCCGCGAAGCCGAGAGCCGGAATCCAGTATTTTCAATGAGTAAAGTACTCTCTGGACACCGGTTTTCCCCGTGGTGATGACTTTTTACAAGACCATCAAGTATAGCCCTTCACCACGCAAAAATATTGTAACATATCGCCCCGCATCGTTCCAGCCGCACACCTGTAACAACCTGAAAACAATACATTTTCCGTTAAAATCACTCCGGCATGCAATGTGCTATTACAAAAATCAAAAATCGCCGGCCTTCTCCACCAGGCTTGAACGAACCACGCCGTCACCCCGGCGAAGGCCGGGGTCCAGAACTGTCTTAACTACTGGATTCCGGCTCTCGGCTTCGCGGCGGCCGGAATGACGAACCAAGGCTCCGGCAAAAGGCGAAAAGACTTAAGTTAATGACATTGACTTTACACTTTTTAATAAAATAATCTACGCAGGGTCATCATGTTGATTCGTCAATATACTTCCCAAGCAAACCAAATCAACCTTAGGCCCATTTGCCATTATAAAGAGGCAACCTGAATGCAAACTTTTCAACGGCATCTTTCCCTTTTCCTCGCGGCACTGCTTATTGTCCTGCAACCGGTTCAAATCCTTGCCGCCACCCTGAAAACCATCCATGCACAATGGGAATTCGGGGGCGAGGCGGATTCGTTTCGCCTTTATCAGGAAGGTTCGCTTCTCTGCGAAAGCTTTGACACAACAACTCTTGCCATGGACTGCGACACATTTATTGGCGAGACCCCCATCACCTTCACCATGACCGCAGTGGGCCCAGATGGCGAAACACCTCATTCAGCGCCCTACACTCTCGTCCCTCCGCAAATCGACGAATTCGGCAATTACACCCCGACAGCCGCATTCCAGGCAGATGTCACCTCCGGCCAGGTCCCCCTGCAGGTAACATTTGACGCCTCAGCCTCATCAGACTTTGACGGCTCACTCATTGATTATGAATGGGATTTCGCGGACGGCGATGCGGGAACCGGCGTGGTTGCCAGCCATATTTTTTATCTCCCCGGCACGTATATGACCACTCTGACGGTGACGGACAATTCCGGCGGCACCGCAACAGCATCCGCCACCATCATTGTCAGCGATACCACGCCTCCCGTTCCCCCCACCAATCAAGCGCCAACCGCGGTAATCAGCTCCACTACCGTTTCCCCCTCCTCTTATCAGTTCAACGCCTATGATTCAGAGGATGCCGACGGAATGATCGTAAGCTATACCTGGAATTTTGGGGACGGCTCCACCGCAACAGATTCATACGCCGAACATGAATTTGCCACGGCAGGCGCCTATTCCGTCACCCTTACGGTAAAAGACGACGAGGACGCAACAGCCACGGCCCAAACCAGCATAACCGTTACCACCACGGCCCCGTCAGACGAAGCGCCTATTCCCGTCATTCAGACAGGAAGCATGCAATACAAAATAACGGCCAACTGGGATTACAATGATACCGCAAATATCAGCGCCTTCCGTCTCTACCAGAACAACAGCTTTATCTGCCAGACAACCGACCCGAATGTGACGGAATTAAGCTGCCTGACCTATTTTGAAAACGGTCCCATGACCTTTGCCCTTAAAACTGTCGACACAACCGGCAATGAGAGCCTCTTGTCAAATGGACTCACCTATTCACCCGCATCAACAGCATCCGTTCCCCTTGAAGGAGACGCCCCCTTCACCCTTTTCTTCAACGGCGGCAGCTCAAGCGATGCGGATGGACCCATTGTGGGCTACAATTGGGACTTTGGTGATGGTGATACGAAAAACACCTCCGCGGCAACTCACACTTACAGTATCGGCGGCATCTACACCGTTACCCTGGCTGTTACCGATGACACCGGCAATACCTCCTCGACCACCACAACCGTGACGGTCCATGGCAACACGCCTCCTGTTGCGCTTGCGACAACAATCAACGCCATTGAGGACACTCCAGCCACCGGCACCCTGATGGCATCCGACGCAGACAACGACCCTCTTACCTACACCATCGCGGTTAACGGCAGCAAAGGGAAAGCCGTAATCACGAACAGTAATACCGGAGCCTTCACCTACACACCGGCAGAGAATGCAAACGGAACGGACACCTTCACTTTTCTGGTTCATGACGGCGAGGTCTATTCAAACATCGCCACGGCAACCGTGAATATTGCCCCGGTAAATGACCAGCCTGTTGTCATGCCACTTGCAGTCACCACAGCGGAAGACACACCGGTCACCGGCGTTGTTACCGCAACAGATGTCGACAATAACTCTCTGACCTTCACCATCGGGTCAAATGGCTCCATGGGCACGGCAATCATCACCAATCAACAAACCGGCGCTTTCACCTATACTCCCAACGCCAATCAATATGGCGTTGACAGCTTTTCAATCAATGTGAGCGACGGATACGCAACCCAAAGCTCAACGGTTAACGTTTCCATCACCCCGGTTAATGATGCGCCAACAGCGATGAACGACGCGGCTGCAACAACCTACGGCATAGCTGTAACCATTAATGCCTTGCAAAACGATTCCGACCTGGAAGGAGATCCTCTCACATTAACTGCTGTATCAGCGCCGGCTAACGGCTCAGCCATGATTTCAGGACAGGAAATTGTGTACACTCCGTCAAGCAATTTCAGCGGCCAGGATTCATTCACCTACACTGTCAGCGACAGCCAGGGAAGCACGGCAACCGCTTCCGTAGCTGTTACCGTCAATGCAGAAATTGAGCAGTCGACCAGAAGCCTGCTTACCATGCAGATTACTTTCACCTGGAACTACAACACTACAAATGATATCAAAGGCTTCAACGTTTACCGGAACAGCAGCAAAATCTGCTCAACCACCGATCCGGTTGCACGTCAGTTAACCTGTGAAGTTCCATTAATTACCACTGCATCGGCTTTTGCACTGACCAGTGTTAGTACCGACGGCACAGAAAGTGAGCCTTCCAACCTCATTACTTTTGACCCGGCAGGCATGATGACAAATTATCGGCTCGTCACTCTCTCTTGGGAATTCAACAATGATACGGACGTTCGAGGCTTCAGGATGTATATGAATAACACTCCAATGTGTGAGACGCTTAACTCACAATCCCGAAGCATCACGTGCCTGGTTCCGGAGACAACAGGCGCCATGGCCTTCAGTCTTACTGCCCTGGATCAAAACAACAATGAAAGCAGTATTTCCAACACCATCGCGTTTCATCCTGAGACACTTGATACACCGGTGAATATTTCCGATTATGATGGAGATGGAGATGTTGATGGTATAGACGCCCTCAGCGCCGCCACTCAACCAGCTGATATCAATCTTTTGGCTCAATCGTTTGGAATTGTAAAATAACCTGCGATGGATTAATATAAGGAGAACACCTATGAAAATAAAATCAGACCTCCTGATGTCGACAGTATGACAGCAGTTTTCTATCTGCACCCTTGGGAGGTCGATCCGGGGCAACCCAGAATGAATGATGCAAAACTCTTTTCTAAATTCCGGTATTATTATCTGAATAAAACGGTTGGCCGCTTGGGTCGGCTTTTGCGCGATTTCTCGTTCGCTCCTCTGGCCTGTTCGAAGCGTGGTCAGTTCGCCCCCCTGTATGGTCGATCTTGAATGAATATTCGTCTTGCTGGCAATACGGATGCACCTCAGTGGGATGCCTTTGTCGAGAGGCATCAAGACGCATCGCCTTACCATCTATGGGCTTGGAAAGAGGCTGTTGAAGACGCCTATTCCCACAAGGGGTATTATCTGCTAGCCGAAGAGAATGGCGAAATCATCGGTGTTTTCCCACTGATCCACATGCAGATGTTTTTCCTGAGCAATCAATTGGTCAGCCTGCCTTTTTGTGATATCGGAGGCTGCCTGACCAACTCTCCAGAGACGGAAGCTCTGTTGATAAATGAAGCGATCAGGGTTGGTGCAGAGCTGAAGGTCAATACGATTGATATCAGAACGCATATTCCCCAGATCCAAACGGTCAATAGGCAAACGACAGTAAGTTCCGATAAGGTCAGGATGCTTCTTGATCTGCCCCATGGATCTGAAATTCTTTGGGAAAAATTCAAGTCAAAGTTGCGAAGCCAAATCAGCCGCAGCACAAAAAATGGCTTACGTTTTACCTGGGGAAATCAGGACTGTGTAAAACAGTTCTATGATGTTTTTAGCGCCAATATGCACGATCTCGGCTCACCAGTCCACGCCAAGTGTTGGATCCAGGCGGTCTTGGACCATTATGGTGATGCTGCGAGGATGGGCTTGATCCACAAGGAAGGAACAACTATAGGTTGTGGCATCATCCTCATGACCGGCAAACGGGCCTGTATCCCTTGGGCCTCAACCATTCGCGAATACAACAACCTGTCTCCCAACATGCTGCTCTATTGGAGTTTTCTTAAATATGCGGCGAATTCCGGCCTTCATCGCTTTGACTTTGGCCGTTCGACCCCTGGGGAAGGGACATACAAATTTAAGGCCCAGTGGGGGCCAGAGCCGCAGACACTCTATTGGCATACCGTGTATCTAAACTGTCCTCCAAAGGAAAACGAAAGTGCGCCATGCAAATCCAATGGCAAACGGGAGCGATTGGCATCTCTCTGGGCGCGACTCCCACTCTGGGTGGCGAATTCCCTGGGGCCACGTTTGCGGCGCCATATCAGTCTGTGAGTATTCGGATGCCAGATAAATGGAATTAAAAGAGCACGTCCACTATTGGCTGGAAAGTGGGGAAAACGATCTGCAAACAGCAGAATCATTGTTCGCCAGCGAGAGGTATGATTGGTGTCTTTTTATTGCTCACCTTGTTCTGAAAAAAATGCTCAAGGCTTTTTTTGTTCAGGACAAACAAGAACGCCTTGCCTCCCAGAACTCTCAACTTGGTTAAACTGGCAGAGCATAAATCGGTACCTTTTTCAGAGGAACAAAAGATATTTCTGGATGAGGTTAATGACTTCAACTGGAAATTCGATACCCAAAATTTAAGCGAGAATTTTACAAGATCTGCACAAAAGATTTTACGGCGCGGTACTTCGTTGAAATCAAGGAGATTCATAAGTGGCTGAAATCCCGAATATCATAAAGTCAACACTGTTGCGTTTCGTTGATGAGCTGAAACGAAATCATATTGATATCCGGCAGGCTTTTTTTGTTTGGCAGTTACGACCGGGCACTTTCGACAGCTGGAGCGATATCGACATTGCGTTAGTTTCCGATGGCTTCAGAGGAAGTCGCTTCCAGGGCAGAAATATGGTTTGGAAAATAAAACTGTCCGTCAGCAGCAATCTTGAACATCTGCCCTTAATAGGCCCGAAGACTTCAATACCGCAGACCAGTTTGTTAAAAAAATCCTTGAGACAGGAATTCGAATACTTTAGCAGGTGTAACTGGGTTTCTACCAGCAAATCCAGGGCTCCAAGGATCATCATGCGCAACCTCTTTCAACAGTCTTCAGCCTATAGCTGAACAACCTGCGAAGTTTACAATAACGACACGGACCCAATTATGTTTCCTCGGTCACTTCCCCCATCAGGTGTTCGTATTCGCTTTACGGATATCTTTGTCGGTTTCCAAGCTACCCTGCAGGGGGATGGCGCGCTTGGCTGTTTTCGTGATGAGATCTGCCAATATTTTGGGGTGCGCCATGCGGTTTTTACATCATCCGGCCGGGCGGCCTTGAGTGTTTTGCTCTCCGCTTTTCACCGTCTCTATCCAGATAAAGACGAGGTCGCCTTACCCGCCTATACTTCTTTTTCAGTGCCGTCTGCTATTGTCAACGCTGGACTCAAGGTCAGTCTCTACGACCTTGATGGAACAACATTAAGCCCCAATTTGCAAAGTTTACGAGACTGTGTCATCGACAAAACCCTCTGCATTGTAGTCTGTCACCTCTATGGGTATCCATGCGACATGGACGAGGTCCGAGAGATCGCCTCAGCAAAGGGGATTCCCGTAATAGACGATGCGGCTCAGGCGATGGGCGCTAAGTACAAGGGGGGCTTTGCCGGAACTCTCGGAACTGCCGGTATTTTCAGCCTGAGTCGGGGGAAGAATATTACCACCGTTGATGGCGGGATTATCGTTACGGATGATGATCGTCTCGCTGAGGAACTCCAAAAAATAAACTTGCCCCAACCTTCAGGAACAGACAGTATAGCTATAGCCCTGAAGGCGTTTATCCTCTCCATCCTCCTGCACCCGAGGGTGTACTGGTTTCCCCAGTGGTTGCCGTTTTTGAATATTGGCGCTTCTGTGTTTAATCCTCGATTTGAAAGGCAGGGGTTAACTCCTTTTCAGGCAGAGATTGGGCGGAAGATGCTGGGCCGCTTGGCGGAGATAAACAGGAAGCGCAAAGTGATTGCGGATGCGTTTCGTTGCACGCTCAAAGAAGTTGCTCATTTTGTTGAGCAGGTTGATGGAGCAGAACCGGTATATTTGCGGTTGCCAGTTTTGAATGACACGACTTCGAAAAGGGAGAACTTGGAGCTTGGGGTGGTAAAATCCTACCCCCTTCCGCTTAACCTTATTCCAGAATTGCGGCCGTATCTTGTTGCACCAGAAAAAAATTACCCAGTAGCGCAGATGTTGGCGAGTGCCATTGTGACCTTGCCGACTCATGAATTTGTGAAAGAGTCGGATATCGACGCCACCAAGGAGCATGTTCGTTATGGAATCCGGACAAAATAGAGTCAGCCTGTTGCTCCACACGACCTGCCTTGCCATTATCTCGGCGCTTCCCATAGCTGCGTTATGTGCTGTGGATGTATGAACGGTTTGTGAGCTCCGATTCATGCAGAAGGTGGAAGACAAACAGATTGCTCACTATTGGTTTCAGGGGCACGGTCGGGTAGTGGCCAATGAATATGTGTATAATGGCTTGATGATTTGGGACTCCATTACCCGCAAGAGATCGGACGGAACTTTGGTCCAGATTATCGGGCCAGGGAATAATGAAGAGCTGGGTGCCCACCCTTCCTCCTTTCGGCTTATTGCCTGGTGAACGATTACGATAATAAAAGACAAATTGACTTTATAGGGGCTTTGTTGCCGATGATTTCAGCGTTTTTGCCTTGACAATGTGATTGTTTTGATTTCAATCAGTCTGCAAAGTTTTCTGATTGTAAACTTAGCTGATTTGACCAATCTCTGTCGTCCTTTTAACCTTGGAGACAAGGTAATTACTAATCGGGTCAGTAAATATTGTGTTCAAATTTTCGACTATACCGCGGGTAGAGAAATCAAGGATTCAAGCCTGGGAGGCGAAAACTTCAAGCTATCCCATCCTCTCTCCAACTTTTTGACTTGGTAACAATGAATTCATATGGCTAATTTTATTTTTTGGGCATCATTATTAATTTTGGCTTATACTTTTGTTGGTTATCCTTTGTTGCTAAATTTAATTGCAGTATTTTTTAGGAAAGTTAAAAAAATAGACATTAATTTCTCCCCAAAGGTAAGTATTGTCTTGGCAGTTTACAATGAAGAGCAAGTTATTAAGGGAAAAATTGAAAATTTTTTAGATATTGATTATCCATTTGACAATATTGAGTTAATAATTATTTCTGATTGTTGTGACGATAAAACAGAAGAAATTATCCGATTTTATGAAAATAGTAGAATAAAATTATTGATTCAATCAGAGAGAGCAGGGAAAACATCAGCGTTAAACAGAGGGGTTGTGGAAGCAAATGGTGAAATAATTGTTTTCACAGACGCAAATTCAATGTTTAACAAAAATGCAATCAACAAAATAGTGCGACACTTTTCAGACCGTCAAATTGGCTTAGTAAGTGGTCGATCAATATATTCTGATCCAGAAAATAAATTTGAAGAAATAGGAGGGACATACCGAAAATATGAGGAAATGATTAAGAGGAAAGAAAGTTTTATCGGATCCATTGCCGGTGCCGATGGTGCGATATATGCGTTGCGAAGAGACCTGTATTCATTTTTGCCCCCTCAGTATATCAATGATTTGATCCATCCGATCCAAGTGGTACTTAAAGGTTTCCGAGCCATCAGCGACCCAGAGGTACTATGCAGGGAAACTGTTGATGACCGGCACACCAATGAATTGGATCGTCAGACACGAATCATGGCCCAATCTTGGCTTATTCTTCTTTCGCATTTTAAATCGTTACTTTTTGGCAACCAATATCTCTATCTCTTGGTTCTGATATCTCATAAATTGCTTAGATGGCTCACTGTCCTATTTTTACTCCTTTTATTATTAGCAACAGTTTTGCTTCTTTCCACTGGCGTTTTTTATAAGGGAGCTTTTTATGCACAACTTTTTTTCTATAGCACTGCCTTGGCAGGGATAAGGATCGAAAAAGGGATTCTCAAGGTCCCATACCTTTTCTTACAGTTGCATTATGCAGCCATTTTGGGATTGGTTCGTCTTCTCTCTGGCAATCAATTCATAATTTGGAACCCGCGCACCAAGTAGTGACATATATTGAATGATTATGAGCATTTTAATAACCAATGCAAAAAATAGAATCGCCTATGCAGTTACCCGTAGTCTGGCTGCTAAGGGAGTTGAAGTAATTACAGCTGACAGTGTCAGAACTGCAATGTCTTTCTATTCACGCCATTCTTCACGTCACTTCATCTATCCAGCACCGTTTCAGCACGAACAGGAATTTATAAAATCGCTTATTGATAATTGCATAAAATTTAAACCGGAGGTTCTCATTCCGGTCTATGAGGAAACATTCCTTATCGCCAAGCACAAGAAGGTTTTGCAGGATTATGTTAATATTCTCGTCCCAGACTACGAACAAATACTGATGGTGCATAACAAGGCGAGACTGTATGAGACTTGTGCACAATTGGGAATACCGGTTCCCAAATCATCCCGCGTGCCGGACCTTCAGACAGACCTTTCCCTGCTGGAACTTTTTAAATTTCCGGTCCTGCTCAAGCCCAACCAGGGAGGAGGCGCTTGGGGGATTGAAATGGTCGAAGGGCGCGACGAGTTGTTGAATATTCTTGTTCAGGGCAATTTCCCACATGGCTTGCCGGGAGAAAGGTTTCTTGTCCAGGAAAAGATTGCCGGGACAGTCAGCTGTTGTGGTATGCTGATGTACGAAGGGAAGTACCAGGCTGGGCATTGTTACCGTCAATTAAGGGAAACCCCCATTACAGGAGGCACAGCAACCTACAGGGAGAGCATACTGAATCCACAGCTCATATCTCAACTGCGTAAACTTCTAGAGCACCTTCACTGGAACGGGCCATGCCATGCTGACTTTATGGTTGAAGAAGAAACCGGCATCTCTTATCTGATAGATGTAAACCCGCGTTTATGGGGCTCACTCTTTCAGGGAATAATTGCAGGGGTTGACTTCCCTTTTCTTATCTACAAACTGGCAAAAGGGGAAGAAATTAATCCCCCTCCGATCGAATATGATACTACCTTTCGTAGCCGCTGGTTGTGGGGAGACGCCAAGTGTTTCCTGGAATATCTCTCCAAACCAGAGTCTCGTGGAAAGATGCGTCTGAAAGATTTTTTTGTCTTCCGTTCCACAGACCGTTATGATGACTTTCAATTGTCTGATCCTCTTCCTTTTTTTGCCTGGCTTGCGGATTACCTGCACAAATCGTTGAAACAGAGGACATTATCCCCGACACCACATGACACCTTGGCGGGGATTTGGGAGTGAACTCCAGCTCTCGCCACAAGGCTTTATTATGATAGGCACCATCACCAGCTTCATATCTAGATTATTACGTGATCGTTCAAAGGCATGGCAAAGTTCCACTGAACTTGATAACCTTGCCCTCTGGGGGTTGATAAGGAACCAGCACGGTGAAATATCTATCCAGGGGCATTCAGTCACCCAATTAATGGCAGAGTTTGGTTCTCCACTGCTGGTGGTGCATCAGGAAAAGCTGCTGGCCGATGCGGCCAGCATATGCGATGCCCTGAATCGACTTGTTCCGGAGGCCAAGGTCCTCTATTCATACAAAACCAACTGCATTCCTGGCATACTCAGAGAATTGCATGCCATCGGGATCGGTGCAGAAGTCATTTCCCCCTATGAATTGTGGCTGGCTGAGCAGCTTGGAGTGCCTGGAGATAATGTTGTTTACAACGGGGTAGACAAGAACGATGAAAGCCTGCGTCGTGCCATTGCCATGGGAGTCATGTCCATTAACCTGGATTCGGCGGACGAGATAGAACGGGTATATGCAATTTCAAGAGAGATGAATAAGCGGGTCAGGATTGGTGTACGATTAGCCCTTTCCGACAAAACCCAGTTTGGCCTTAATTTGAAGAATGGAGAGGCCCTATCGGTATGCCGAAGGATTGCATCATACTCCGATTACTGTGACTTGACCTCAATCCACTTCAATGTCACCAGCAACGCCAAAACCCCTGACATCCATATCCGATGTGGTGAACAAGCACTTGGCTTTATTAAATTGTTACACGATACCACCGGCCAAAAAATCACCTTTTTGGATATTGGAGGAGGCTTTGGAGTGCCCACCTCTAAAAATATGACAGGCGGCGAATACGGTCTGTATCGTCTTTTCGGCACCCCTCCGCGCCCACCCCGCCTGCAGGAGTGCCACGAAATTAGCGATTATCTGGCAGAGGTTATTTCAGCACTTAATACATGCGCTGCAAATTTACGCATCCCCATGCCACGGTTGCTGGTGGAACCTGGTCGCTTTATTACCAGTCGAGCCGAATTCCTCCTCAGCACGGTGCTTGCCATAAAGGAGAAGCAGGGAGCCCCCCTTTTTGCCATCACAGATGCCGGACGCCTCTCGATCACCTTTCCCTGTGATTTTGAGTATCACAAGGTTCATCTGGCCCTTCTGCCGGAAACCCGCAAAACTGGCGAAAAATTGCTTTATCATGTAATGGGACGGATATGCACCTCTGCCGACTGGATGTTTAAGAACTGCTACCTGCCGAAAATGAAAAGCGGCGACGTCTTGGCTACCATGGATGCCGGGGCTTATTTCTCGTCATACTCATCAAATTTTGCATTTCCACGTCCGGCAATTGTAATGGTTGTTACGGCAGGCAAGACGTACGTTCTGAGGAATCGGGAAACATTCGAACATCTGGTGGCAATGGATATGCTGGGCTGCCAGGGGTAAAGAAAACTCAATTATTGACATTTAATCGTATCATCTGGGGTCAACACAATCGGTTGACTTTTCTTCTACAGTTGTGTGGTTCTGGATTCTATTATTATGCAAGATAAGCCTTGTCGAACAATACTTGTTATAATGGGACGCTATCCATGGCCACTAAATGACGGATGGAAGATTCGCACCTTTAATTTAATAAAATGGATGTCATTACAGGGGTATGTTGTCGATATTGTATCATATACTAACAATGATGATGAACTTTCTCCAGATGAACTATGCAAATACTGTCGTAAAATATTCTACATAAAAAGAAAAAACAAATATGAGCTGAGCGATCTAATGAGAGGTCTGTTTTTCAGAACACCATTTTCTATTATAAATTACTATAGTAATGAAATGCTAAACAAGATATTAGATATTGTTGATAATAATAGTTATGATTTAATTCAGGTGGAAGATATTGTGATGGATAAATGCATATCAAATCAAATTAATTTACCAAAAATTCTTGATATGCATAATGTAGAATCTGAACTAATGAAACGTTATTCTGATAATGAACATAATATATTAAAAAAGCTTTATGCAAGATTAACAGCATCTAAATTGAGTAAATATGAGAAGTCTGCTATTGATTCATATAATTGCCTTTTTGTTTGTTCAGAAAATGACAGAAAAATATTGCTCCGCAACAATACAAAATTTAACATCGAAATAATACCAAATGGTGTAGACATAGCCCATTATTCATACAACAAAGCAGAAGAAGAGGAGGAAAACACATTACTTTTTGTTGGCGCCATGGATTACCATGCCAATATTTCAGGAATTATACACTTCATTCGAAATATTTTCCCATCCATTAAAGAACGAAATCAGTCCGTGAAACTTCGCGTAGTAGGTAAAAATCCCCCCAAAAAGCTATCTGATTTAGCTGATGAATCAATAGAAATTATCGGAGCAGTGAACGATGTGAGGCCATATCTCTATAAAGCAACAGTAGTTATAGTTCCTTTACTTGTTGGAGGTGGAACCAGATTGAAAATATTAGAAGCTATGGCAACAAAAAAAGCTATTGTATCAACATCTGTTGGGTGTGAAGGAATTCCAGCCATTAATGGAGAAACTATCAGTATAGCAGATACTAAAGAGGAATTTATTGATGCAATTATGAACTATTTGAACAACAAGACTTTGCGTAATGCAACAGGAAGTCGAGCATACAATTTTGTATCAGATAACTTTGATTGGATGAATATAGTTAATAATATGTGTTTGATCCATAGCCGTTATATTTAACAAATGAATACAATTTATGATTAATGTTCTTATAGTTATTGCTACTGACATAATTGGAGGGCCTGGCAAAGGTATCATTCAATTCATGACTACCGCCAAGCAATATTGCGATGACCTTGCGTATGAACTATGCGATTTTTCTGTTAAAGGGACTCCTTTGGAGGAATACGAATTCTCTCGAGTTGCATTGGCTAATGGACTTAAAATACGTAAAATAGATCAACGTTGCCAGTTTGATGTGAAGATGCCTTTCCAAATCATCCGGCACCTGAAAGAAGGTGCCTTCACCATTCTCCAAACACATGGGTACAAGGCAAATGTGCTTGGAATGATAGTACACAAAATGACAGGTATTCCATGGGTTGCATTTGCGCATGGTCAAACAGCGGAAAACCGGAAGATGCGGTTCTATGCCTGGCTTGATGGATTTGCCATGAAACATGCAAATCTTGTTGTCTCTGTATCAAACGGTCTCTATGAGCAGCAACTGAAATCTGCCGGGATCAGGCAAAGTATTGTACGGGTAGTGCATAACGCCATAGATATGGCATCTGTTCGTGCGACGGTCTCACGCGAACAGATGCGGACAAGTCTTTCGCTGCCAATGGATGCCTTTGTTATTGGCGTAATTGGTCGGCTCAGTCCTGAAAAAGGTCAGGACATTTTCCTTGAAGCATTTGCGCAGTCGTTTCGTAACAACCCGCTGGTTTGCGCCCTCCTGGTAGGTGATGGACAGGAACGTGATCGTTTGATTGCCCAAGCAAAGCGCCTGTCCATTAATGGCCGTATACACTTTCTTGGCTATCACAATGATATGCCAAACATTTATAAGGCATTAGATCTTGTTGTCATGCCGTCTCGCTCGGAGGGGCTGCCGAATGTATTGCTTGAAGCCCTGGCTGCCGGCAAAGCGGTAATCGCCACCGATGTGGGCGGTGTTGCCGAGGTTCTCGTAGATCGTGAAAATGGCCTACTGCTGCCACCAGAGGATGTACACTCTCTGGTGGCGGCTATGGACAAAATTTATCTCGACAATGAACTTTTTCTTCGTATTGCAGGAAATGCACAGAAATCAGTGAAGGTCCAGTTTTCACCTGAAGCACGGGCAAGAAAAATTTACGCTGTTTATAGAGAGCTGATTGGTGAAAAATAATTTCAAATCTGCAAAACCACACCAGCCGCAAACAGGCTTGCAGGCAACAGGAGGTCAGCAGCAGGTTGAGATTAATTTAAATAGCAAGAACGATAAGATTGAAACCAAACTTGTTCGCTTACCTATCACGCTCATTGTTTTCTTTTATCTTCGGCCATGGGAAATGCTGCCGTTTCTAAGCGTGCTGCATCCCTCAGCTGTTTTGACCATTGGGACAACAGCCTGGGTCCTGCTTTCCGCTAATGTTGACCGAAAGCAATTGTTTGCCTGCCCAACAACCGGATGGGTTATTGCTCTGACAGTGGGACTTGCTGCTTCAATACCTTTGACCATGTATCCAGGTTTGAACGGGTTGCAGAATTTCATGACTCCGCTTTCAATATTTCTTGCACTGACTGCGGTGGTTCGCTCTAAGAAAACGCTTATCTACTGCCTTTGCACACTGCTTTTCTGCATGGATTGTCATGCTGTTTCGGTAAGCCATACGTATTTTACAGGTAATTATACTGACAGAGTTACCGGTTTCGTTGGTGGAGAATTCATCGGCGCAAACAGCCTTGGTGCTTTTTTTGTCATGACTCTTCCGATTGCATGGTATCTGTGGTCTGAGTTGCGCAACAAAACAGGCAGGATCTTCGCCCTGTTATCTCTTGTGATATTGCTTCTTGCCATTCTGTCAACCCAGTCCAGAGGAGGAATGATAGGTCTCGGAGTGCTGATAGTCCTTTCAATTTGTCTTTCTCGCAAGAAGCTCAAAGCCGCTTTAATTTTCGCGGCGATCATAGCCGCAACAATTCCGGCCATTTCCCCGGAACAGCTGGAACGATATACCTTTATAAGCGTTTCGCAAGAAGAGATGGATCCGAGTTCGGCTTCAAGAATCTATGCCTGGGAGAAAGGCATTAAAATGTTTCTGGACTACCCGATTGCCGGTGTCGGAATAGGGCAATTTTCAATGGCATTCGGCAAGCATTATCGCGGTGATGACTGGGGTGATAAATTCGGGAAATCCTTAGGGTACAACGCTTTTTTACGGCCTCATAATATTTTTATTCAGTCACTCGCAGAAACTGGCGGCATCGGGTTCCTTGGGTTTATTATGATTCTGGTGACGTCTCTTCGAAGCGCATGGCAAACGATCAAGAATAACAATGAATATTCATTTTATGCAAAGTGCCTGATTGCTTCCGCAGTGGCCTACTTTACATGCATGCTTTTTGATCACCACGCCTTTTCGACACCTACATTTACTCTTTTCGCCCTGCTGGTCATACCCGAGATTATTACTATACGTGCGAGCAGCAAAAGGTTTCCCAGCAGGTTCTGAATGAAAAAAAACGAATCCCTGACGAAGAAAACATTTGTCCTGACCCTTGGCCGTACCGTCGGACTCGTCATAAACATCTTGATTCCGATCTCTTTGGTGCGTATCCTGAGCGTGTCTGACTTCGGCACCTATAAACTCATCGGCACGGTGACGCTCTTTCTGACCGCTGTCGCACCCCTTGGCATTGTCCAGTCCCTCTATTATTTTATCCCCACCAACAGGGAGCACCCTGACGCGGTAGTCAACAACACCCTGTTGTTTCTGCTTGCGAGCGGAGGGGCCTGTGCACTTGCCGGGTTTGTTCTCCATCATGCGAATCTGCTCTGGTTCACTAGGGGGTTTACCCCGGCGCTGTTTCTTGCAACCTTGCTCATCTTCCTCACGTCGCTTTTGAACAGCATTGCCCCCCCCTATCTTATTTCAAACAATCAAACAACGGCTGGAGCAAAATATTTAGCCCTCAACGATATCGTTGGCGCTACGCTTATCATGGTTTTTGCCTTCTGGGGGCGGAGCATTTCCTGGGTGTTGGCAGGATGGGCCCTTGCCGGTCTTGTTATGCTCGTGGTCACTATGTCATATTTTCGCCGGTATATGTCACTGCGTATTGCAAAAGGCCTCATGAAGGAGCAGCTCAACTATGCGTTGCCTTTTGGATTGGCAAATATTGCCAGTATGTCCCAATTTTACCTGCATCAGTTCGTTATTTCTGCATTTTTTACTTCAGCCATGTTTGCCATCTATTCTGTCGGCACCTTCCAACTGCCGCTGGTGCGCATATGGTATTCCTCGGTTGCCGATATCATTTTGGTCAGGATTACTGAACTGCGTGCCAAGGGTGACGTTGCTGGGGTTCTCTCGGTCTGGTTAAATTCGGTCCGCAAGCTTGCACTGGTCTTCATCCCGGCCATGGCACTTATGCTTATTGTTTCAAGAGACTTCATTACCACTGTTTTTACGGTACAATATACCGAAAGCATTCCGATTTTCATAATATCTTTGGGCCAATATCTGACCTACATTGTCAATTGCCATTCTGTGCTCAGGGCGTTTGATGAAACAAAGTACATCTTACGTATAAATCTGGTAATGCTTGCGATTACCACTATTATGCTTGCCGGCTTTGTACATTTTTTCGGGGTAGTCGGTGCCGCTGTAGCAACTACCCTCGCTGCCTATACCTCTAACGGTTTAATGCTTGTTAAAATTGCAAGCATCTTGAGTATCAGGGTGTGCCAATTATTCCCGTGGCAAGATCTGTGGAAAATCGCCATTCTTTCCATTGGTTCAGCGCTAATAGCGCTATTAGTGGCATACCCCTTTCCCTTGGCCGTCTTGCGACTGATTGTCGCGGGAATTGTCTTCAGCGTCGCCTATCTGGCGGGCTTGTGGGTAATTCCAGGACTACTCTCCAGAGAAGAGCAGTCAACGCTTCGCCTCCTCATACATAAAATGGTAGGCAAAACTTCGCTGACAAGGTATGAGCCATGAGCAGATGGTTTTGGTATAGCGTCTATTATTTTTTTGCAAAGATGCTCCCTTCGACGTACTCCTACGGCATTATTGGCAAACTTGCCGGAGCATTGCGGCGGCGAGCATCCAAGAACCTTTTCTCCGAGGCGGCAGCCAATTTTAATGTGGAAAAAGGCGCGGACTTCGGTTCAGGCCGTGAAATACATATTGACCACTGCGGCAATATTGGCATTGATGCTCGCATCTATGGACCAGGGCAAGTTTTTATCGGCAAGCACGTCATGATGGGACCGGAAGTCATGATCATAACCCAAAACCATAAATATTCGGCCGAGACCTTCGAGGGCGCCGTGGTCGGCGACGTCAAGATCGACGATTATGTGTGGCTGGGAGCGAGAGCCATTATCCTGCAGGGTGTTACTATCGGACAAAAGGCCATAGTGGGCGCCGGCGCGGTTGTTACCCGTGATGTCCCGCCCTACGCAATTGTTGGCGGAAGCCCAGCCCGTATCATCAAGAGTCGGCGATGAGCGTCTGGGAGGATCTCCCTGTATATTGTTATTCTCCCACGGTGCTTGGTGTCGTTGTTGCTTTTTTCAAAATGGATGGTGTTCCCCTTGCTCTGGTTGGACACAGAATGATGCAAGGTAACGTCTGCCAACGCCTTGCCGGTAGACTTCTGCGAAAAATCGTTCATATCACATATGGTATCGAGATTCATCCCTCGGCGGAGATTGGGACGCATTTCTATGTCGGACACATTGGCCATGTTGTTATTGGTGAGAAGGTCAAAATCGGCAATAATTGCACTATACTTCATTTCTTCACCTTGGGTGCGGCAGGCAGCGGCGCTCGAAGAGGGTATCCACAGTTGGGAGACAATGTCTACGTAGGTGCTCATGCGGTTGTCATTGGAGATATTACTATCGGCAATCATGTAACGATTGGCGCAGCGAGTGTTGTCACCAAGAGTATGCCGGACTATGCAGTTTGTGCAGGCAACCCGGCGCGCATTTTACGAATAAAGTTGCCCAAAGAGACTCCTTCATGTGTGGAATAGCAGGAATTGTCTCATTTGCTCGCGAGTGTAAGTTTGATGCGGAACTTGTCAAACGAATGACCGACAAAATCTCGCACCGTGGTCCTGACAGCGCTGGTATCTGGACAGATCAAGGCGTTGGTCTCGGGCATAGGCGATTAAGCATCATTGATTTGTCTACTGTTGCCAATCAGCCATTGTTCAATGAGGATGGGTCAATTGTCATTGTTTTTAATGGCGAGATTTACAATTATCAGTCATTGATGGAGGACTTGGTGGGGCATGGCCATATTTTTAGGAGCCGATCCGATACGGAGGTGATTGTCCATCTATACGAAGAATACGGTATGGATTGTTTGTCTCGTCTGAGAGGTATGTTTGCCTTTGCAATTTGGGATGGTCGCCGCAACAGCCTTTTCCTAGCCCGCGACCGCATCGGCAAAAAACCTTTATATTATCACTTGTCTGGCGACACACTGGTTTTCGCCTCTGAAATAAAAAGTATCCTGGAATGCCCATGGGTTAAGGCGGGAGTCAATTGGCAAGCGATCGATTGTTTTTTGGGGTTGCAGTATATTCCCACTCCAATGACGGCTTTTTTGGGAATTCATAAACTACCGCCGGCTCATTCAGCCACGTTTAGCAAGGCTGAGCACTTTTCAATTTCGCGCTATTGGCAAGTGTGTCCAGCGCAACATCAGCCAATGGAAATGCCAGCCGCAAAGAAAGCGCTTAAAGAATTGCTGATTGAAGCAGTATCGCTCAGGTTGATCAGTGACGTGCCGCTAGGTGCATTCCTGAGTGGAGGGATCGATTCAAGCATCATCGTTGCAATCATGAGCCAACTTTCGAAGAGGAAGGTCAAAACTTTTTCTATCGGTTTTACGGAGGAACGCTTTAATGAGCTGCCCTATGCACGGATTGCTGCGGAACTATGCAAGTCCGATCATAAGGAGTTCGTTGTCCGCCCCGATATCTGCAACGTTCTTCCTAAACTAATTTGGCACTACAATGAGCCCTTTGGCGACAGTTCGGCGATTCCTACCTATTATCTTTCTCAAGTTACACGATCTGAGGTGACTGTCGCCCTAAGCGGGGACGGTGGCGACGAACTATTCGGCGGATACTCACGCTATCTCGACTTAAATGCGTGCCGTATTTTTGACAAATTGGGGATAGAATTCAAAGATATTGATACATACACAGAAAATCAGTTGGCAAGAGCTGTTTCTTCCATCAAAATGCGCCTAGCCGACTCAAAATCGCGTAATTTCAACTGGATGACAGTCTTCAACCGTAGTTTACGACATAAGCTCTACTCAAAAAAACTAAAAGAACGTCTGGTAGAAGATTATCCATGGAATCATTATTCTGGCGTTTGGGATTCCGTCAAAGCCGCTAATCCCGTTGAGACAGCAATGTTCACCGATCTTAACCTCTATTTGCCGGACGATATTCTGGTTAAAGTTGATGTTACAAGCATGGCCAATTCTCTTGAGATCAGGGTCCCGTTTCTCGACCAGAATATCATCTCCTTCGCTGCCAAACTACCATTTATACATAAAATTAATCAGCAACAAAACAAACGTATATTACGTGAGTTAGCGGCAGATTTTTTTCCTGAAAAATTTTTAAATCGCCCAAAGAAAGGATTTTCAATTCCAATTCATGAATGGCTTCGCAAGGATCTCTATAATTTCACGGAACAAACTATTATGTCTTCTGCCAGCACACTCAACGATCTATTTGATTTTACTCTTATTCGTTCACTATTGGACAACCACCGCCGCCATGGCAGGCTAGGTACACAAATCTGGCTGCTTCTGAATTTTGTTCTGTGGCACAGGCTATTTATCGAACAGAGCGATATCTCTAAACCTTTTTCTGCCTGGCATGGCAACCACGAATTAAATCCAGGAAGAGGTGGTGTTGTTGAATTATCATTTCATGAATAAAAAACCGCGCGTCCTCATTGTCACGGATAAAGGCTATGTCCTGTCTGGAGGCCGCTATTATTCATACGGTGGGACGCAGAAAGAATTGAATGCGATCTCAGCTGTTTGTGAGCTAACCGTGCTTGTTTCAGTTGAAAAGCGTCAGCAGGTGCCCCACGGTTACGAGCCGTTATCCGAAGAAATCCAAGTATATTCGAATGGATTGATTCGTTACTGGTATGCTTTGCCAGCGTTTTGGATAATGTTTTTGACCTTTGTAAGGGTCAAAAGACTTCAAAGCCAATTCGAGTTCGACATAATCGTTGGCAAGGCCCCACGCGAGGTTGGCATAGCGGCCATATTGGCGTCGCGTGCAACCAAGACTTATTCTATTTTTCATTACTCCTATGACTGGGTACCAAATGTTACGGAGGAAAAAGGTCCCCTGCTAAATATTTTTTTGAGAATGTACCGCTGTCCCATTTGGTTTGTCAGAAAAAAATTATTAAAAGCTGCTTGTAAGATATCTGATAGTGTCACAACGGTTAGTCACGAATTTGCCCGCCAACTTGCTTCACTCTCAGGAACTTCATTGCCTGACATATCCTTGCTTCGCACCACATTTACCCTTCAGGATATGCTGTTTGAAATTCCACCTATTACTGTCGATACACCCCCGAATATTCTTTTCGTTGGCCGCATGGATTCAAACAAAAATGTTAGCCTGCTTTTGCGGGCATTTGGGCAGGCGAGAAAGGATGGCTTCAAAGGTACACTCCATCTCGCAGGTCAAGGGCCAGAATTTCAGCGACTTGTGCAATTAACTAATGAATTGGAACTTAACAACGTAGTGCGTTTTTTAGGATATGTGGGAAACGACCAATTGCCAGAACTGCTTAATAATAGCTTGGCTCTTGTTCTACCTTCGTTTTCTGAAGGCTTTCCCAAGGTTCTGCTCGAAGCTAGTGCTGCAGCTCGACCACTGTTCGGCTCAAATATCGCTGGCAACAAAGAAATTCTTGAACATGAACGGAATGGTTTTCTGTTCGACCCCCACAACTCTCATGATCTTGCCGACAAGTTACTAAAATTAAATGATCGTCAGAAAATGATAGGATTAGGGCTTGAAGCACGCGAAATGGTGATGCCTTACCGCCCCAAAGAAGCTATTAAGGCATGGCAAAAGGCATTTGCAAGAGGGATCGACAGCCGCAAAATACTTTAACATGAAAGGAATATGTTATGGCCCAGAGGTTAGATAACGAAAAAAAATTTCATGACCAGCTCTTTGCTGGAAATCAAGGGAGAGGAGTAGGCAAATTTTACTCAGTAACAAAAGTGCTGGATCAGTATATTGAGAACCTTTTACTGAGCGACTGTGCCGGGAAAAAAATTCTTGAATACGGTTGCGGCAAAGGGAGTTATGCTTTTTTGCTTGCGAGGAATAACGCAGAGGTAACCGGCATAGACATTTCTCGGGTGGCTATTGACCGAGCACGACAGCAAGCCGTTGCCCAAAATGTTTCAGACCATACTCGCTTTTTGGTTATGGATGCTGAGCGCCTTGAGTTTCAAGAAAACTCTTTCGACGTTGTCTGTGGAAGTGGAATATTACATCACCTCAATCTCGAAAGAGCTCTTTCAGAGATAGGTAGGGTTATTACCCCAACAGGCAAGGCAATTTTTGTGGAACCTATGGGGGAAAACCCATTCATAACACTCTACAGGGCAATGACCCCAAAAAAGCGGACTACTGACGAGCATCCACTAAAATTTCAAGATTTTTGCATCATGAGCCATATTTTCTCAGAAGTTGAAATGAAATTCTTTAATGCCTGCACTCTCATGCTTGTTCCCTTAAGGCGCGTTAGTTTTTTTGACCGTCTTTTGATTAGGATAAGTAAGTTCGATGATTTTCTGTTTTCTGTTTTTCCCATTACAAGGCGCTTTGCTTGGAGTGTAGTGCTCCAGTTGTCGCACAAAACACTCAAAAAAGGAAAAAATGATTAATATTTTGTACCTGATTTCCAGTCTAAATAGGGGAGGAGCTGAAAATCAATTAATTGAACTCGCCAATAGACTGAACCCTAATGAATTCAAAGTGCATATTGTCACATTTAAGGACCTTACTGAACGTACAATCTCCCTTCGGCATGGTGTGTGGAGAGAGGTTGTTTTCTCGGGATTCTGTGCAATTAGTTCGATTCAAACAATGCAAGCATTAATTCAATATTGCATTGACGAAAAAATTGACATTATTCAATCATTTTTCTTTACGGAAAATGTTATCGCGGCCTTCATTTCCCAGCGAACAGGGATTAAACATATTATCTCGGGGAGAAATCTCTTCCCAAATCGGTCGGTTTGGCAGAAATACATACAAGGGTACATTCTTCGGCGATGCCATAAAGTTTTGGCAAATGCTGAAAGGGTAAAGCGTCGCATAATTGAGTTGAGTGGGATAGAAGAACGAAAGATTCAGGTGATCTATAACGGTATTGATATAGCGCCATTTTCTCATATTGTTCCGAATGAAGGCAAGCAAGCGTTAATGAGAGAGAAGCTTTGCATACCCCATGACGCGTTTGTCATTCTAATGGTCGCAAATTTCAGACCTGAAAAAAATCACCGATGCTTGCTTGAAGCGTTGATTTTGTTAAAGCAAAAAGGCCTAAAGGTGAAGGCCATTCTTGTGGGAGATGGTCTTCTTAAAGAGGAAACAGAATGCATTTCTCGATCCATGGGGATTGAGGATTATGTGTCTTTTGCAGGAAAAACCGACAACATTATCCAGTTTCTTCATTTAGCCGATATCGGGGTATTGGTGTCAACTCATGAGGGCTTGTCAAATGCCCTTTTGGAGTATATGGCTGCGGGTCTCCCTGTTGTAAGCAGCAATGTTGGGGGATGCAAAGAGGTTGTGATTGATGGCGAAACCGGCTACTTATTCGAGAGTGGTGACTTCCAAATGTTAGCCGAGCAGATAGTCGTACTCGTGAAAAACAAAAACGTCCTAGCTCTCATGGGTGCAGCGGCAAGAGAACGAGTTAGAAATCTATTTTCCATGGCCGCCATGATAAATAATTATGAACTATTTTATTCAGTTGTACTGAGCGAGGAGTTAAGGTCAATTAATGGATAGCTATGTTTTTTATCGATGGAGTTGGGGAAAAAATAAATGTGCTGACAATGAATACATCATGCCGAGCGGTACTACTGCTGCCATTCCAATTTGAATAAAACAAGACATATTTCCCGTCTGGTGAGGCATACGTAGGTATTTCATCATACGAGTTATTGTAAAAATTACTCCACGCATGACACAAGCGTAAAACTTGATTACCGTTAGCAGATGCGTCCTGCACCGTTATCCGTACAACCTCGTCGTGGTATGCTACCCACGGGGTTGGGTGTCCTGTTGATCTGAAAAACCCACCGTAAACATACTGTGCAGACGACATTGCAGGGTGAACTGATCCAGTGGTTTTTGTTGGGCCTACAAAAATATTCTTGGGGCTTCCACCACTCCATGGTGACTCGCCTGGAGAATCAATAGATAAATCCCTAACCACCAATTGATATGTTGAATGCTGGGAGTCTTCATTTACAATTAAATTCCCTTTAGAGCTTGTTTTTCCAGCCATGAAATCCGGAGCATATTGATTATAAGCATACTCGGTAGTTAATTGGTAATTGTAAATCCACTTGATTTGATCACCATTAACTTGATGTCCTTTCACTTCTACATAGCTACCACTATCAACAATCTCACATTCATCAAAACTATACCAAGAACTACAATCTTTTGAATACGTTGTATTTGTTGATTTGACATATACTTTAACTACATTTGCACTCGTCCAGTAGTTGAATTTATCGCAATCGCTTGACACTGTAAGTTGGCTTATGCCATCGACATCAGTAAGTATAACTTCTGACGATCCTGCTGCTAATCCATCATGCGCGGAAGTTAAATCAACATTCCATCTCTTTATTGTATTTGGCGTCGCGCTGGAATCAACTGCATATAAAAGATATTTATTATCGCTGTTCGACAATGATGGGTTTGTAGACCACTTTATCCCCCGGTTGTAGTTGACTTGGGAAGCAGCAGATGCCCCAAGTCGGTTAACACGAGAGACACTAAAATCGGTAGAGTTAAACGAATAAACAGTCGTGCCACCTCCAACACCCTGTGAGAGCCTATCCTCCCAGACAATAAACAAATCCCCAGTTACATTCCAAGGATTGTGGAAATGCTGGATCGGGGATAGGTTTTGCGTCTCAGCTGATTCCCTAACAGCGTTTGACCCAGATGGCCCCGTTACTCGTAAAATTGTTGTATAAAATGTGGGATCGACAGCTTTATGATCAGCACCGAACAACGGTGGAAGCGATGGGCGATCTCTTACGACAGAGTCTGTGATCAGTTCACCTCCATATACATTGGGCATTCCTGCTATAACTGAAAAAAGAAAACAAAGCGCTATTGAATTAAATTTTTTCATTAACAGACTCCTTTTTTGCACCCTATGCGAGGTGTCATTTGGTCTTAGCAGTCAAATTATCAATGGTCACATCAGCATTTGCTGAACCGCGATAGAGACGGATGCCAACATATGGCCCTGCAGGATACGTGGTGTCAACTTTGGTAATGACCTTTGTGCCGTTAACATAAATATTCAAAGTCGAGCCAACGGCTTCCAACTTTACCTTGTAAGTGCCGGTTGCGTATTGGCCTTTATAGTAAGCGAGCCAGGTGCTTAATGAGCCGACAAATTTACCTAGATGGATTGCCCCAGACGAAAAATAAACCGCATAGCCTGTTTGATTCGTCGGATCAACACGCACAATGAGCCCCCCGGAATCGGAGATGCCATTATACGTTACATCAGCTTGAACCCAATGGTCTTGCCCGGCAAGAGCGATTTTGGAGTAACTCTGAGTAAGAGTCCATTTTTGGCCATGAACCACACCACCACTTACCGTGATCCCACCAGCAAGATTAGTGTAATTATCAGAGGAATCGTTATCAAAATTGTCCACGATTTCAAAATATTCATATTTTTGGAATGCTAAGGAAACAGCACCGCCATTATCGACCACAGTTAAGGTGATATGCATTTCCCCATCATTGACATACTCGTAAGTCACAGTTTTCCCTTCCGCCGTTTTACCATTGCCGAAATCCCAGCGGTAGGCAACGATAGAACCATCTGAGTCAGTTGATGCGCTTCCGTCAAAAATTAAGAAATCCCCATCCTTAACAGATTTAATTACTGCCGTTGGCGGTGCATTCGCCTTTGCCGGGTCGGTGATAGTCACCCCTTTAAGGTTGCCGTCAAAATCAGCGGCAGACGATACCATCGGGGCAACCAGGGCGACTAGAAAAAAAAGATAAAGTGTTGAAAAAGTAGATCTGCAGATTCTATCTCTTTGAGTCGGGAAAAAAGAAATCATTTGCTTTTGGTCCATGGGGTCACCTCCTGAAAGTAATTGCATTCAAGCGAGCCTTTTGCAAAATGGTCAAAAAAAGCGGTAGCGACACACCGAAGGTATTTGGTTGAGACGACTGAATGAGTCTTGTTACCTCGTCATGTTCATTTTGCAGAATTTTTGTGTAATTTTATGGCCACATCGGCGCACGTCTCTTGTAATGCTGTTTTATCATTTTTTGACAATCTATCCGAGCAGCCGTAGGAGTTGATCAGCGAATAAGACGATCACCCCGAACATCAAATGCTGCGCCACATTACTGTACCTTTTTACCATGATGTTGTTGGCGCCAAAATCTTCTTTTAACCGGCTATTGGCCCGTTCTGCGGAAGAAGATCGAACTTTGTAACGTTCTGCTTCATGGGCGCCATTAGAATGACTTCTTTGCCACGAGCATTCTTATCAATGATCGGCTCATGTCCAAACTGCCGGCTTGTTTCGTCAAGTCACTTCCTTCTTCTTGCTCATTCCTTATGTGTGATCCAAACACTCCAAGCTACCGGTTTGGGAAACTATCGCTTATGGCCCAGAAGTGCTGTAATTATTTTAACCGGCCATTAAGTTTTTTTGTTGTTTTTGCTTGCTTTTCCAAGGACCGGCATGCTGGAAAAGCCTTTGTCTCTTGTGTTTCTGGTGTTTCGTTTCAGGCTACGACTGGTTAAATATGCATGGGGTATGCCAAGAAGGATATTGGGTTAGATGGGTTGCTTGGGGTCATTGCTGCCTCATCAGGTAAGGATTTATTAAAAACTGGTTGATTTGGATAGTTATTTTCCATCCGTTATAACCGAGGTAAGTAATCTTTTTCCCCTGACCGATCCGACGAACAACCTCAGAGTTGTAATTTTTTAATTTTCAGGTTCCCTTCATTTGCTGGAATCAGTTTTCAATGAACAATAGTTTTTTTACGAACATAAGGGTGACTGAGGTATGTAAGGCCGAACAGAATCAGTATTATAGTTAAACGAAACGACGGATTTATTTGCATGGTGATGTTCCCGCAACTCTATTGTGAATGTATCAAGCATCGGCTCCCAATGGGCCAAAATCAAAATCGTTGAGCAACCTTTCCAGCCTCTGTCTTGTTTTGTGCAAATTATTGTAGTGCCGGAATTTTGAAAGTTGTCCGGCATGGTTGAAGCGAGGCTGATCTGGGTCGATTTCCCAGGGGTGCAGGTAAAAGACAAAGGGCTTTTGCTCCCTCATATTGATCTTTGCCAGCGCATATTTTGTAAACCAGTAAGGAAAAAGGCGAAAATATCCGCCACCGGCCACCGGAATCTTTCTGCCCAACATCAGTGTTGTGGAAATAGGATATTCCATTATGTCATGATTCGGCAGCTTATATTCAAATCGCGGGGCATCCGGTATTCCGTAATTATCATGATAGATGGGAAAGATGCTTGAGTCATATTTGAAGCCGAGTTCTTCAAGGATATCCAAGGCCCAGAGGGATTTCTTGGTAATGGAGTAACTGGGGGCGCGGTAGCCCAAAACAGTCTTGCCTGTGATATCTTCGAGAATGTTCTTTGCCCGTCTGGTGTCTTCCCTGAATTCTTCCGGGGTCAGATCGTAGATCTTTCTGTGCAGGTAGCTATGGCAGCCTATTTCATGGCCATGCCTGCTTATCTCCCGCACCAAGGCCGGATATCTTTCCGCAATCCAGCCGACAACAAAAAATGTGGCCCGCACCCTGTGTTTTTCCAGGATGTCGAGGATTGCGGCTGTATTCCTTTCGACTCTGCACTCCAGAGAAGACCATGCGTCAGGATTGATGATATCCTCAAAAGCCGCAACCTGGAAATAATCCTCCACGTCTATGGTGAGGTAGTTTGTCAGCTCATGGCTCATGGGGGACAGGTTTGTCTGGTTTCTTAAGCTGAGTGTTTAGTGGCGGACATTATAGCAGGCGTCATAGCACCCTACCACCTCATAAAGTGCCTAAAGTATTTAAAGTGCCTAAAGTACTTAAAGTGCCTAAAGTACTTAAAGTGCCTAAAAGTGCCTAAAGTACTTAAAATGCCTAAAGTACTTAAATGCCTAACCGGCAATTTGCAGACTATTCGGGCAGATATGAATCAAGATTTTTCATCAATTCAGCCACAAACTGCTGCTGTTTTCTTATATCGTCCGGAGAGAAAATTGCCCCTCACCCCGGCCCTCTCCCCTCACCTGCTATCTGCCGTACGATTACGCCAATAATCTGGACGGCGATGCGAGTGAGCAACGGCCATTATGCGGATGTCTTCTTCATGGACTTGATAGATAATGCTATATGGAAAACGCTTGGTCAAACAGCGGCGAGTTCTGTGTGAAAGCTGACTCCAGGCCTGTGGGTATTGAAGTATTCGAGCTATGGTGGCATAAACCTCTTCAAGGAACTGATAACCCAACCCAGGCGCACATTCCTCGTAATAATCCACAGCCTTGTTTAATTCGACATAAGCGGCTGGATGAAACGAAAAAGTCATTTCCCAAGCCGTTTGCGAATCTCCACAAAGACCTGTTCTCCCGGGATGGTTTGAGCCGTGCCAGTGTCGAGCTCATCAATCCTTTTCTCAGCCTCTTCCGCCCAGAGCCGATCAATTTCCTCACAACTGGGAGAATTCAGACTCCCAAGTAATTTGTCCACCAAGTAGATGCGGTCTTCGCATGGGAGAGACAGCACCTGATCTTCTAATTTAGCCATTGTTGTTGCCATATCTCACAACACCTCCATACGCTATATATTCGTAACTACTCAGGTTGTTTAGACTGTAGTCTGTTAAGGCCGCGCAAAGAACGTATCAAGGATCCCAACACCTTTTTGGTCTCTCAAAGTTTTGAGTCTGAAGTGGACCCGAAAAGATACACCTCCTCTCCTCAACACCTGTCAGAATCTTTCGGAGGATTTCGATGAGTCCATCTCTCCCCCTCATCCCAGTCCTCCCATTGGGGAGAAGAGGAAGGTGAATATCTCACTTACCCCATTGCCCCTCATGCGTGGTAGTCCTCCTCGC
>Ga0180007_10001513_pt1 | contig 31380 bp, 32 predicted proteins | sample MM_PC_MetaG_FD_121122 | JGI IMG/M metagenome (GOLD analysis project Ga0180007, IMG submission 121122) | Groundwater microbial communities from the Aspo Hard Rock Laboratory (HRL) deep subsurface site, Sweden - MM_PC_MetaG | ecosystem: Environmental > Aquatic > Deep subsurface > Groundwater... | reverse complement strand
GGCGGCTGGTCAGGTATTGACAAACGTAGCACTTGGAGCCGGGAATAAAACAAGTCTTGGTGCAGTTGACATGAAGGGAAGCGATGTAAAAGGTGCTGTGATAAATACGGCAGCGGGTCAGGTGCTGACAAATGTCGCTTTAGGGAAAGATAACACTGCTAAACTTGGCTCTGTTGAAATGAAAAACAGTGACCTTAAAGGAGCTATAGTTAATACTACAGCCGGACAAGTCGTAACTAACGTAGCTTTGGGAGCTGGAAATAAAGCTGAATTAGGCGCTGTCACTATGAAGTCGAGCAGTATGAAAGGGGCTATTGTAAACACTACAATGGGTCAAGCTGTAACAAATGTTGCCTTGGGAAAAGATAATAAAGCCAGTCTCGGTGCTGTAAATATGGAATCAAGCAGCATGAAGGGTGCTATTGTAAATACTACAATAGGTCAAGCAGTCACAAATGTTGCTCTTGGGGCCGGGAACAAAGCCAGCCTCGGATCTGCCGATCTTAAAAATAGTGATGTGAAGGGTGCAATAGTAAATACTTCGATTGGAGCCGCCATAACGAACGTTGCTTTAGGTAAAAATAATAAAGCCGGGCTTGCTTCTGTAAATTTGGAAGGCAGTAATGTAAAGGGTAATATAATCAATACGGCAGCGGGCGGAGCGGTAACAAACGTCGCACTTGGCAGCAATACCAAAGCAAGTTTATCTTCTGTTGATATGAAAAACAGCACTATGAAAGGAAACATAGTAAATACGGCAGCAGGTGGAGCCGTTACTAATGTTGCTTTGGGCAGTAATTCTAAAGCAAGTTTGTCTTCTGTTGATATGAAAAACAGCACTATGAAAGGAAACATAGTAAATACGGCAGCAGGCGGAGCCGTTACTAATGTTGCTTTGGGCAGTAATTCTAAAGCAAGTTTATCTTCTGTTGATATGAAAAACAGTACTATGAAAGGAAACATAGTAAATACGGCAGCAGGTGGAGCAGTGACAAACGTTGCACTTGGCAGCAATACCAAAGCAAACCTTTCATCAGTCAACATGGAAAACAGTACGATGAAAGGAAACATTGTAAATACGGCAGCAGGTGGAGCAGTTACTAATGTTGCTTTGGGCAGCAGATCCGAAGCAAACCTTTCGTCAGTAAACATGAAAAACAGTACTATGAAAGGAAATATAGTAAATACGGCAGCAGGCGGGGTCGTTACTAATGTTGCTTTAGGCAGCAGATCCGAAGCAAACCTTTCATCAGTCAACATGGAAAACAGTACTATGAAGGGAAATATCACAAACACAACTGTTGGCGGGGTGGTTACTAATGTTGCTTTAGGCAGCAATACTAAGGCGAATTTAGGTTCTGTGGATATGAAAAACAGCAGCATGCAGGGAAATATTTCAAACAGAGCGGCAGGCGGAGTTATGACTAATGTTGCTGTTGGAAGTAATTCAAGGGCAAACCTTGGTTCGGTTGTTCTTGAAAACAGTACTGTGCATGGCAATATTTCAAACAGAGTGAGCGGAGGTGTTGTAACAAATATTGCCGTTGGATCAGGAAGCGAAGCGAATTCGGGGTCTGTTGTTGTTAAGAATCGTAACATAGGAGGCGCCGGCACCAGCTCAGGAACAGGTCTTGTGATCAATGATACCAGGGTTCCTTTCGGTGGTATGGGTGTACATAACACCAATGTTGCTATTGGAGGAACTTCAAATAAAAATTCAGTTGTTTACAAATAGCGTAATTGGCAAAAAACAAAAAAATGGTGGGTCTTTCTTTACAAATAACTAATTATATGGTTTATGCCCAGTATATGCATAGGAAGGAGAAAATCACGACAAACAAAAATTTTATAAATGTAACTATTTCACAATAAATATGAGAAATCATTCACTGACAACAAAAATTTTATGAAGTATAAATAAACTTAAAACCGAGAGAAAAAAATTAACAACAACCAAACCAAGGAGGAATGTAAAATGAAAAAAGCTTTATTAGTAGTAGGTATTGTTTTAATCAGTGGTTCATTGGCTTTTGCAGGTTCAGATGTTAAAGGCGCAATTATTAACAAATCTGATGTAAAGGGCGCAGCCAATATCGCTATGGGCAAAGGCGCAACAGCTGACATGGGTACAGTAAAGATGAAAGATTCCAGCTTAAAAGGTGCTATCATCAACCAATCCAGTGTAAAGGGTGCAGCAAATATCGCTATGGGCCAGGGTGCAAAAGCTCAGATGGGTACCGTTGATATGAACAAATCCAGTGTAAAGGGTGCTATAATTAATCAGTCCGATGTAAAGGGTGCAGCCAATATCGCTATGGGCAAAGGCGCAACCGCTCAGATGGGAACAGTAAGTATGGATAAATCTGATCTTAAAGGTGCTATCATCAACAAATCCAGTGTAAAGGGTGCAGCTAATATCGCTATGGGCAAAGGCGCAACAGCTCAGATGGGTACTGTAAGCATGAATAAATCCAATGTAAAGGGTGCCATAATCAATCAGTCTGATGTAAAGGGCGCAGCCAATATCGCTATGGGCCAGGGAGCAAAAGCTCAGATGGGTACTGTTAGCATGGATCAATCTGATCTTAAAGGTGCTATCATCAATAAGTCCAGTGTAAAGGGTGCAGCTAATATTGCTATGGGCAAAGGCGCAACAGCCAGAATGGGCACAGTTGATATGAGCAAATCCAGTGTAAAGGGTGCTATAATCAATCAGTCTGATGTAAAGGGTGCAGCAAATATCGCTATGGGTCAGGGCGCTGAATCCAATATGGGTTCTGTAGTGCTTGAGTAGTTGTTATGATGCTGTAATAAAAAATGTTACAAGGCTGCGGGAAATATCCGCAGCCTTGTAAACCGTAAACTCGCAAAATTATTAATAACAAGATCAGTTAAAACAACAATTGTTTCAGGCCCTCCATATTTTTATCTTTATTATTTATAACGGATGTTTTATTATAACAAATAAATAGGTTTTACTAAACTGTTAAATTACAACAAATTATGACAAACAACATCGTAACATTTTTAGGGGTAATCTGAATAACATATCAGATATAGGGGGGCATATGATCAAAAAATATTTTATAATGTTTTGCTGTATAATGATCGTTCCTGTTTCATTTGCACAATATTGCCGGGGCGGTGATCTGGATGATGATATTTCAAAATACACTGATGATTCTGTCAGTGCAGACGATGAATTGGGTAAAAAAGATAATAATATCAACTTCATTGTTCTTGATGCTATGGCAGCTGCTTCGAGGAAAGCCAGTAAAGGACAACAGGCTGGAGAGAAGGATAGCAGCGGAGATATAACGGGTGATAAGAATGAGAACAGCGTCGTGGTAGGGCCTGGCACTCAGACTGGAAATATTTATAATATTCAGGTTATGAAATAAGCCGTGGCAGATTTTATTTAAGATAAAATAGCCGCAGCCGATAAAATGTAAATATATAATTTGAAAGAGGGGAAGATGAGATACATATTCCGGAATAATAAAGCCTGCAAGAAAATGCTAATCGTTTTGACTATTATGTCATTTTCCTTGCTTCTTGCTTCTTGTGCGTCAATTGATCCGGCCGATACAGATGTTCAACTTAAAACAGAGCCGCCGGCAGCTAAAATCACCTCATTTACGCAGGCCCTGGCAGACCTTGGATTAATGACTGAAATCTATAATGTTGATGTTGTTAAAATACAGAGCAATCCTATAGGTGATAATACCGGCACATCGGGTTCTACCGGCGGAGAAATACCAAGAGATATAACCGAAATGCTAAAGAGTTCTCTTAATTCAATCGGTGGAAGAGTTACCTTTATTCCTTATGATCCGTCATTTATTCAAAACCAGATGGTAACCGGTTATTCGAATTTTGATGAAAAACTTATACCTGATATAGTAGTAAGCGGCGGTATTACAGAATTTGACAGGGGATTGGAAACAAGGGGTGACGGCACTGATGTCAGCGCCGGTGCTGAGTTTACCGGATTGCCTGATTACCTTCCATCAAAAGAAGTAAAGCTTAGATATGGTGATGCAGGAAAAACAGGCTTGGCCAGCATAACACTTGATTTTAACCTTCTTGATTTCAGAACTATGGCAGGTGTACCCAGAATGAGTGCCGTGAACACCATGAGGGTATCAAAAGCCATGAATGAAAGGGAATTAGGAGTAAGCCTTTTTGGTCAGACATTCGGAAGAAAGGGCTCTATAAAGAAAGTTCAGGGAAGGCACCATGCGGTAAGACTTCTTGTTGAATTGAGTATGATCCAGATTGTTGGAAAATATAATGGACTTCCTTACTGGAGATTATTGGGCGACGATGCCATGCCTGATAAAGATGTAGAAAGTGCTGTAAAGAAGTTTTATTACAAATTAACTGATTCAGACCGATTATTTAAAATTCAGGAATGGCTGTATCTCCATGGATATGATGTCGCACTTACCGGGCAGCTTGATAATGCAACTGTTGCAGCATTAAAACAGTTTGACAGCAGTTTTAATAAAATAGATGCGGATTTATTCCTTAGAATATATGCATCAATTCCTATAAAAGAAAGTACATTAGGCAGAAGAAACCAGTTAGATAGGATTATGAACCAGCCCGCAGAAGTGGTTGAGGCCAGTGCGCCTGTTCAACAGCCTGTACAACAGCAACAAGCTCAGGCACAAGCTTATGTGGAACCTCAACAGGAAGTTGCCGCTGAACCAGCACAACAACCCGCTCCTGCCGTCTCAAAACAGCAACAGGCGGCTCCAGCTCCAGCTGCTGCAAGCGTTTCCAGGAGAAAACCAAATTCTATCGGCAGAATCCTTACAGATGAAGAATGGTGATAAATATGGGCTTATGCTGCAGAGTGGGACTTGCCATAATTTTATTCTTTGTAGTATGCCTTTTGACATCAGCTTTTGCCGGCAATAAGAAACTGGTTGATAAAAGAACCGTGGAAATGGATGGCCAGAATAAACAAATGGTCAGACAAATTCCAAATCTGCCGAAAAATGGAACAGTTGATGCGAAAGCGAGAGTTGTTAATGAAGGAGGAAGTCTGGTTTTCGATATATATCATGTCAAAACCTCTGTTAAGGAAGAAAGTATAGATTTTAGCGGAAAACAGAAAAATAAAGAAACAAAAGAAGAAATAATTTCTGAGCCTGAAACAAATGCAGGAAATTCAGGCTCAGATGACAGGCAGCAAGAAACGGGAAGTAACGATATATCAAGTTCTGGTATGCAGGAAAACAATGATGACTTAAATGTTGCCTCTGAACAAAATAAAGAAGAGATAAATACAGAGTTAACTTCTGAGACAGACATAGAAGTTTCAGACTTAAGTGAAGCTCAGCAAGAAGTCACAAGTCAAGATGAGTCAGTGCCCAATCCTGATGGTGATGTTAAAAATGAGATAAATTTAAAGATTGAGCAGCCGGAAGAGACTCAACAGAATAATTAAATAAGTATTATTTGTTCGATCAAGTATATTGTTAAAAAGATAGATAAAGATGGCAATGAGTTTGAATTACTCCAAAAGGAGGAGGGAAGTTCTATGGTAACCAGATGTTTTAAAAGTATTTTAATTTTATTGATTTGTGTGATATTTTCAGCGCCTAACGTATTAGCCGGCAATAAAAAAATGATGGCTATCATGGCAGCAAAAAACGATGCGATGAGGGGGCTTACAGAACAGGTATATGGCCTGAAAATCCGTGCCAGCGAAGAAGTTAGAGATATGGCTGCGGACAGTTATGTCGGAAAAACCGATTCAAAAACATCGGCAGTCATGTCCGGAATTAAGATTTCAGACATAGCCTATGATTCAAAACAAGATATTGCAAGAGCCACAGCTACAATGACGGCCAACCAGATTGTAAATATTGAGGGGGCAGACGTTGCTTTAAGCGGAAAAGTTTTCAAGCATGTAGGCTTTGGGACAAGCTCTCCGGCTAATGCAGGCCCATTAAAGGCATTAAGGGCAGCACAGATAGATGCCTATAAACAATTGGCGCAGCAGATTGCAGGATTTACACTTGAAAGCCAGACATCAGTTGAAAATTATATGCTTAAATCAGATTTTATTAAAACAAAAGTTCAGGCGTCTCTTGCTTTTGCCGAGATCGTTGATTTTGGATGGGATGAAGCCGGTGATGCTTTTGTAAAGATGGTTATCAGCATAGATGATGTATCTGCGATGCTTGGAGAAGCTGTTGTAGGTGCAGGAGATAAATTCGAGGTTGAAGGCCAGGGTGCTCTTGTAGATGATTTCAGAAAATCCAAAGCTGCGAAAAAATAAAATGGGATTGATCTGAAAAAGTTATAAAAGGTCTTATATCCGGCGATTATTACCATAACACTATGAACATTAATTAAAAAATTCCTCTTCTTAGTCCTTCGATATACGGGGGCATTGGGAAGAGGATTTTTTTTAACTAAATATTACTTCTATGATTAAAGGAGATCTTAAAATGAAAGATAAGTTATGGAAAGAAAGAATAAAATATTTTCTTTTGGGTATACTTGTTGTTACAGGAATAATGTTTTTAGCCGGTGCAGATTCTTTGAATCCACCTCCGCCTAATTATGGCAGATTTCAAATATCTTCATGGGCAACTTCTCTTGGTGACAATTCAGGAGCTGTAGGAGCATTTGTTGTTGATACTATTACAGGTGAAACAAAAACAGTTTATGGTAGAATTTATGGTAACCCCGGTGATGGCAAACTCATAAAAAATGAGTTGCGAAAACCCTTTATTGCTATAGAATAAACCCAATATAGGCTAATAAAATTTTTAAAAGAATTTAAAACATTGTAAGAGCTGACTGGAAAGAGTCAGCTGAATCACTACAATTTATAAATACCTGATATAAGGAAAGGAGAACATATGAAGGCAACTCACTATTATTTAATAATATTGTTTATTATTCTTTCCGTAATGTTATTGAGTGCAAATAAAGCTGATGCGAGCGGAATATCTATAAATTTAGGTGATGGCAGCGCTAGTGATATATCAATTGATGGAGGTGTGGCGCAGTCAGGAAATATTTCAATTGATGGAGGTGTCGTAAGCTCTGGTAGTGGAGGCTGCGGAAGTGGTATTGAGGGGAATGGAATTGATAAGAAGGAAAAAAGAGTTGTATCTGAATTTAAATCTGTAGAGATAGACGGTGCCTTTAATGTTTATATCGAATGTCAAAAGAAAAAAAGTATAGAGGTAAGGGGTGACAGCAATATATTACCCCATATCATAACAAGAGTCGTGGGAAATACTCTTCAAATTACTTCAAATAAAACTATATGCCCGAAAAAATTGCTTGAAGTTAGGGTATCTGTAGACAATGTTGAAAAAATATTGGTTTCGGGTGCTGTTGATCTTTTAATTTCCGGAGTAAATAATAATGGCCTTGATGTTGAAGTTGATGGGGCAGTAGATGTAAAAGCATCTGGAAAAACAAAGAATTTAAAGCTTGATATATCCGGTTCAGGCGATATTAAAGCAAAGGAACTTAAAGCTGAAAATGTAGATGTAATAGTTAACGGAGCCGGCAATGCGATTATAAATGTTTCTAAAAAACTTAATGCTGAGATAAACGGTGCCGGTGATATTACTTACTATGGTAATCCAAAAGAAGTCGTTAAAGATGTTTCAGGGGTAGGCGATATTATCAAAAAATAATATTATATTTTGTAAGTTGTAATTCAATTTACATGTTTTAATAACAATATCAATAAATAACCGCATATTGCATGCTTTTCGCTTTCATACTTTTATTTTAAGGTTGTTGATTCAGTAAAAACGTAAACGGCTTGACACCTGTAGGTGGAGTATGTTAGATTTCAAGTCATTGTGAGGACTTGTTTAATTCCCGTATTTTGAAAAACCTAAAAATTGGGGGTGCAATGGACGAAAAGGATAAATCGGGGCAAGAACCTTCTGAAAATGAACCTTTTAAAGACTCGGAATTGATGAGCCTTATTAATGACTTAAAAAATTCCATAGATAGCGATGATGAAATCATTGAACTTACTGAAGATATGATAGTATCTTTGGAAGATGAAGTGATTGAACTTACAGATATTGTCGAAGCCGCTGGTACAGTTAATCCTGTTGGAAATGAACAGGAAATTGTAATGAAAGATCTTGAGGAAGATATAGTAGATTCTGATGAGTATATAAAAGATGATTTTGCTGCTTCCTTAGGAATGGAAATTGAGAGTGAAATAGATTTAGCGGAGGAATTTGCTGAAAATAAAACATTTGATTTGGAAGAAGAATCCCCAATAGGCTCAGGAACAATCAATGTATCGCCCCAACAGGTTGAAGCCGCGATTGAGCGGGTGGTCCAAAAAATATTGGGAGATAAAATTGATAGCATACTGATTGAGGTAATAGAAAGGGCTGTTAAACAGGAAATTATAAGATTGAAAAATGTTCTTCGTGTTGATGAAAATGATTTTGATTGAACATAATTTTATATTTTCGCGGACATTTTTTTATATCAATTATTGATCTTAGCTTGTATCCATTACATTTTGTAAATGTCTTCCGGGTTCAGATAGGCAGACAGAATTGATTATTATAGATTTTTTAGATACCCTGTAGCTCTTGCTGCAGGGTAGTTTTATTTAGGGGCTTATATTTCGTTTTAATATAAAGTTAACTATTGCGTTACGAAGTTATATTATTGTAAATAAAGGCTTATCGGTTTGTTAGCCTATTTGCTTGATTTCTGCTTTTTTCATCATTGCAGTTTACAGGTAAGAACAGTTCATTTTCTTGCTTTTTGCGTATTAAACTTTTATAAATCCGTCTGATTTGAAAATTACTATGAATCCGTCAGGATTTTATATATTATTTGGAGTATTGTTTATGAGTTCAGATTTACTTGAAAAGAGTTATGATCCTAAAGGTGTTGAAAAATACTGGTATGAATTCTGGGAAAAAGAAGAACTTTTTGCAGCCAGTGAGCAAAGTGATAAAAAAAGTTATTCAATAGTTATTCCTCCTCCTAATGTAACGGGTGTACTTCATATGGGGCATGCCCTTAATATCACTATGCAGGATATCCTGTGCCGCTACAGAAGATTGCGTGGAGATAATGTGCTTTGGATGCCGGGTACTGACCATGCCGGGATTGCTACACAAAACGTTGTCGAAAAGAAACTTGCCGCCGAAAATACTGACAGGCATAAACTCGGACGGGAAAAATTTATCGAGGCGGTTTGGGAATGGCGAAATCAATACGGAAGTGCGATCATCAATCAATTGAAACGATTGGGTGCTTCCTGTGATTGGAAACTTGAACGCTTTACCATGGACGAAGGCCTTTCAATTGCAGTTCGCAAAGTTTTTGTTCAGCTTTATAACGAAGACCTTATTTACCGTGGCAATTACATAATAAACTGGTGCCACCGCTGTCATACCGCTCTTGCGGACCTTGAAGTAGAACATGAGGAAATCGACGGCCATCTTTATCATATAAGATATCCTTTCCCGGACGGATCAGGCAGTATTGTGGTTGCCACAACACGTCCTGAGACTATGCTTGGTGATACCGCGGTTGCTGTTAATCCTGATGATAAGAGATACCAGAACATAAAATCATCTTCGGTTATACTACCTGTTATAAACAGGCAGATTCCAATAATCAGAGATACTTATGTTGACATGACTTTTGGAACCGGAGCCTTAAAAGTTACTCCTGCCCATGATCCCAATGACTTTGAAATAGGAAAACGCCACAGCCTTCCTGAAATTAAAGTAATTGATGATAACGGAAAAATGACAGCAGATGCCGGAAAATTTGAAGGGCTTGACCGCTTTGAATGCAGAAAAGCTGTTGTCAAAGCTTTAGAAGAAGATGGGTTATTAGAAAAAATTGAGCCTATAAAACACAATGTGGGGCACTGCTACAGGTGCAAAACAATTATAGAGCCGAATTTATCAAAGCAGTGGTTTGTAAAGGTAAAGCCTCTTGCAAAAAAAGCAATTGAAGCTGTCGAAAATAAAAGAACAAGAATTGTGCCGGAAATGTGGACAAATACCTACTATGACTGGATGAATAATATACGAGACTGGTGCATTTCCCGCCAGATCTGGTGGGGGCATCAGATACCTGCATGGACATGTGAAAAATGTCTTGATCTTGTTGTTGCAATGGAAGCGCCGGCAACATGCCCTAAGTGCGGATCCGGCAATCTTGTACAGGAGACTGATGTTCTTGATACATGGTTCAGCTCGGCTCTATGGCCCTTTTCTACTATGGGATGGCCGGAAGAGACCAAGCTGCTTAAAACCTTTTACCCTACATCCGTTCTTGTTACAGGCTTTGATATACTTTTTTTCTGGGTAGCGCGTATGATGATGATGGGACTACATTTTATGAATGATGTCCCGTTTAAGGATGTATATGTTCATGCGCTGGTAAGAGATGAAGACGGCAAAAAGATGAGCAAATCAAAAGGAAACGTAATTGATCCTTTAAACATTATTGATCAATACGGAACCGATTCTTTTCGTATGACACTTGCTGTTTTTGCCGCTCAGGGCAGGGATATTAAAATGTCGGAAAAAAGAGTTGAAGGTTACCGGCATTTTATAAATAAATTCTGGAATGCTGCCCGTTTTGCTCTTATGCATTTAACCCAAAATCAGTCTGAGTTAAAATTTGTGAGCATGTCTCTTCCCGATAAATGGATACTTGCAAGGCTTAAGAATGTAACTGATATTGTTGCAGACGCTATAGACAATTACAGGTTTAATGATGCGGCAAGTACTCTTTACAATTTCGTATGGCATGAGCTATGCGACTGGTATCTTGAAGCCATTAAACCTTGTCTATACGGCCATAAAGGAGAAGAGAATAAAACTGCTACCTTAAGTGTTTTACAAAGGGTGTTTCATGATGTGCTTATTTTGCTTCATCCTTTCACACCCTTTGTAACGGAAGAAATCTGGCATAAATTCCCCGGAACACAAGGCTCGATAATGAAAGCAGTATTTCCTGCTGATGCAAATGATTTCAAATCTCTGTTATGCGATTCAATGGCAGAGCATAGCATGAATATTGTTATGGAGGTTATTACCGGCATAAGAAATATTAAAGGCGAAATGAATATTGCGCCTTCAGCATCATTGGATGTGATTTTGCATTCGGAGAATGACTCTTTTAGAAGTATAGTTTCAGATAACGAAGATATTATTATTAATCTTGCAGGTCTTAAAACTTTTGTATCTGAAAAGTCAGGTGTAAGACCAAAGAAGGCAGCTACAACTGTAATTGGCGATGCAGTAATTTATGTTTTACTGGAAGATATAATAGACTTTTCCAAGGAAAAAGAACGCCTTGAAAAAGAACTTACAAAACTGAAAAATGAGATATCCGGATTAATCAAAAAGCTTAACAATGAGGATTTTCTCAAAAAAGCCCCCGATGATGTAGTGGAAAAAGTAAAGGATAAACACAGTTTAGTACTGGCAAAACAACAGAAAATTATTTCAAATCTTGAAAAAATGAAAAGTATTGAAGAAGAACAATAACTTTTTTTGGGATGTTATAATATGCACTCATTAAAGCATCTGATTCAAATCGCACTTGAAGAAGATATAGGCTCCGGTGATATTACCACGGATTATACTGTTGATCCGGAAATAAAAGGCAAAGGCATAATTGTTGCCAAAGAACCTCTTGTCATAGCAGGTCTTGATGTAGCCAGGGATGTTTTTACTTTTATCGATTCAGAAGTTATTTGCAGACCTTTTTTTAAAGATGGGAATTTGGTCAAAAACGGCGAAACAGTAATGGAGATTGAAGGAAAGCTTTGTGTTCTTTTAAAAGGTGAGCGCATTGCTTTAAATTTTCTGCAGCGTTTATCCGGAATTTCAACAAACGTTCGGTCATATGTCGAACTTTTTGATAATAAAAAAATCCGCCTTGTTGATACACGGAAAACCATACCTGGCTGGAGAGTTCTGGAAAAATATGCTGTCAGGGTAGGGGGTGCATATAATCATAGAATCGGATTATATGACGGTGTTTTAATAAAAGATAATCATATCGCCGCATGTGGCGGAATAAAAAAAGCGATTGAGCGTGTTCGCAATAAAATATCACATCTGATAAAAATAGAAGTAGAAGTTTCGGATCTTATTTCCCTAAAAGAAGCTCTTGCCGCAAAAGCCGATGTTATTATGTTAGACAATATGAATATCAGCCAGATTAAAGAGGCAGTGTCATTAATTGGCAAAAAAGCAATGGTTGAAGTTTCCGGCAATATTACAAAAGAAAACCTGAATTTGTATTCCGATACCGGGGTTGATATTATCTCAATTGGTGCTCTTACCCATTCAGCAAGAAGCATGGATTTAAGTATGCGTATTATCTAATGATACCACTTCGTGACACAATAACTTCCAAAAACTATCCGGTAGTAAATAACACCATCATAGGCATTAATATAGTTGTTTTTCTTGTACAACTTTCCCAGGGACAAAATCTATATAATTTTGATTACTTATACGGCCTTGTGCCGGCACGTTATTCCGTACCCCATATTTCCACTAATTTTACAGCTATAGAGCAGTTGTTTCCTTTTATATCCTTCATGTTTTTACACGGAAGTTTTTGGCATATTCTGGGCAATATGTGGACACTTTATATATTTGGCGACAATGTAGAAGACAGTATGGGGCCTTTTCGCTATTTTGTATTTTACATTGCATGCGGGCTGTTATCAGGATTGACACATCTTTTCTTTAATTATTATTCCAATTTTCCTACAATAGGGGCAAGCGGGGCTATTGCAGGTGTGATGGGCGCTTATTTTATTCTTTATCCTAATGCAAAAATATTAACGCTGATTCCTATAATTATTATCCCATGGATTATTGAAATACCGGCCTTTTTCTTTCTGATTTTCTGGTTTTTCCTCCAGGTCTTAAATGCTGCCGGAAGCAGTGGACAAGCCGGAGGGATTGCATGGTGGGCTCATATCGGAGGGTTTTTATGCGGAATGATCTGGATAAAAATAATGTCAAAAATGCCGCAAATCGGTTTAACCGGAATGATCAAAAATCTGACAGGGAAGAAAAGAAGTCATAGGCTGCAAGTTATAAGGCCGGTCAGCACGGGAAATGATAACAATCTTTACGGCATTCTTAAAATTACTCCGCATGAAGCTGCAATGGGGACACAAAAAATTGTCAGCATATCACAGGGATTTAATAAAAAGCTCTATAAAGTTGTTGTGCCGGCGAGAGTTTCTGATGGGAGTATACTTAGATTAAAAGGATTTAAGTATCAAGCAGAAAATGGCTTAAAAAGTGATTTGTTTCTTAAGATGGTTATAGAAGAATAACATCCAATAATCATTATTACTGTCCCATAAAAGAAATGCGGTTATCCGGTGCAAACCCAGAGTGTAACTTGACATATAAGTTTGTTAATGCGATATAAGAGACTAAAAAACATATATATTTTGGTTGCACCTGTTAATGGAAGCAGTTTGAAATAAATTGACAACATCCCGGAATCAGATTGATTTAAAAAAAATCACTACTCATGTGAATAACAAATGCATAAGACCGAGCAAGCCGTTGGGCTCTATAAAATTGATTTTGAACCTGTAGGCCGCAGAGGGCAATGCGATTCCGACAAGTCTCTTTTGGAATGTTCTCATCAGCTTGGAATCAATATTAAGAGCGTATGCGGAAGCCAGGGAAAATGCCGTTCCTGTAAAGTCAAAGTTATTGACGGGACAGTGTCAAAACCGACTCAAAGCGAAAAAGAAATATTTTCGAAAAAAGAGTGTGATGATGGTTGGCGTCTGGCCTGTAAAGCATATCCGTTAAGCAATTGTAAAATATACCTTCCTCCTGAATCAATTACAGCTCCTCAGCGGACTCAGACAGAAGGGCTGGAAATTAATATTTTGCCGGAACCTGTCGTAAATTCTTATAAGGTTAGTCTTAGTCCACCCGCAATGTCGGATCTAAGAGCTGATGCTGACAGGCTTTTGGAACTGCTTAATTCAACATATAATTTAAATTGTAACAAGATTGATATAGATGTTATGCGGAGTATTTCCCCGAAACTGCGGGAATTAAACTGGATGTGCAATGTTTGTGTACGGGAAGACGAAGTAATCGGTCTGACTTTATCGGAGCGTAAACTTGGTCTTGCTGTGGATTTGGGAACAACTAAAATTGCAGGATATCTGGTTGATTTAGAAAACGGTAAAACACTTGCAGCCCAAGGTGTAATGAATCCTCAGATAGGTTATGGTGAAGATATTATTAGCCGGATCAACCATGCAATTCAGTCACCTGCCAAAGCATTCGATTTAAAGAATCTTGTAGTAAATTCCATAAACGAGATGGCAAAAGATTTATGTTCAAAGATAGATGCAAAATGTGATGAAATCATCGATGCAGTGATTGTAGGAAATACCGCGATACACCACTTACTTCTTAATTTACCGGTAAAACAACTGGCTGAATCACCTTTTATCCCGGCAGTAAAAAAAGCTTTGGATATAAAAGCCCGTGATGCCGGTTTGCAAATTGCCAAAGGTGCTTTTTTACATCTTTTACCCAATATAGCCGGTTTTGTTGGTGCTGATCATACTTCGGTATTGCTTTCAACTGATGCCGGAAATATCGAAGAAGTTGTGTTGATTATCGATATCGGAACAAATACCGAAATTTCTTTGGTTGCAAACGGAGAAATTGTCAGCGCTTCATGTGCATCCGGTCCAGCATTTGAAGGAGGGCACATCCAATACGGCATGCGCGCTTCAGCAGGAGCCATCGAAGATATTCTGATATTAGACGGAAATGTGCAGTATCAGACAATTGACGGGGCTCCACCTGCAGGGATCTGCGGTTCAGGTATTCTGGATGCATTGGCGCAACTTTATTCGGCAGGTATTATAGATAAAGGCGGCAGGATGTCTGAAGCATATCCTGGAGTGAGGTCAAACGGTAAATATCTTGAATTTGTTCTGGTAAGCGAAGAAAAAAGAAACGGGCAGGAAGCAATTGTTATTACTCAGAGTGATATAAGAGAATTGCAGCTTGCAAAAGCTGCTATCCGCACAGGGATTCAGCTATTACTGGAAGCTAAGGGCTGTGGTGAGGAAGATATTACCCAGGTAATCATTGCCGGAGCTTTTGGGAGTTATATTAATATTGAGAGCGCTGTGGCAGTTGGATTGCTGCCGTTATTGCCTTATGAGCGTTTCAAACAGGTGGGAAATGCCGCCGGGATAGGGGCAAAGATGGCTTTAATATCTTCACGCAAACGACTGGAAGCTCAGACTCTTGCTCAAAGAGCACATTATGTCGAATTAAGCACAGTACCTGCTTTTATGCAGACTTTTATCCAGGCGGGTTATTTAGGAACATACAGATTGTCTTGTGGAAAGAGACTTGAAATTAACAAGGAGTAATAAATATGGCTAAAGCAAAAAAAATGAAACCAAATTATGTAGCACAAAATCCTGATAGTATTAAATCAGATATATTAATTTCTATGGATTATAAATACAGGCAGAAAAGAGATATAGATATCGAAATAAAACAGCCCGAGTTTACTTCAGTATGTCCAATGACAGGCCTTCCGGATTTCGGCACTATAATTATCCGATACACACCCGATAAAAAAATTATAGAACTCAAATCCTTGAAATACTATCTGCTCCAATACAGAAACGTAGGTATTTTTTACGAGCATGTAGTAAATCAAATTTTAGATGATCTTGTAGAAGTGCTGAAACCAAAACAAATGGAAATTACAGGAGAATTTAGTGCAAGAGGTGGTATATTAACAAAAGCCGTTGCAGAATATAAGATGGGTTGATGTGTAACTTATATAGACTTTCAGATAATTTTTTTGGCAAGGCCATAAGGAACCACCCTGAGTAAGACATACAGACCGTATGTCGTCGAAGGGTGGCGACTGATAACGCAGTCCAAAAACTTTATCCGGAAGTATATAGGAAATCATAATATGAATTTATGATATCAATCGCTTCTTGCTCCGAAGTGATATGTTTTATGGATTCACGAAACTTTGCATTTGAATCAAGCCCCTTAACAAACCAGCCAAGGCGGCTTCGCATCATAAAGCATGCCTGTTTTTCCCCGAAATACTCCGCATTTGCTTTTAGATATTCTTTCATGCAATTAAAACGTTGAGCCAAGCTTGCAGGAGGTAACGGCTCTTTTGCAATAAGAGCATTTATCTGCTGAAATATCATAGGATTGCCAATAGCTGCCCTGCCTACCATAACCGCATCGCAACCGGTTTGATTCAGCATCGAAACAGCATCATTTGCAGTAATAATATCCCCGTTTCCAATAACCGGAATGGATATATTTTCTTTTACTCTTGATATTAAAGACCAGTCGGCCACACCTCTAAAGCCCTGACTCGCCGTTCTGGGATGAACTGCAATAGCATCAATACCGCAATACTCTGCAATCTTAGCTGTTGCCAGCGCTTGATCACCGGATTTGTCCCATCCGGTTCTTATCTTTATTGTAACAGGAATTTTAACGCTTTGTTTTATAGCTTTTAATATAGCTTCGGTTTTGCCGGGCTCTTTCATAAGAGCAACACCAGCGCCTGTTTTTACGACTTTTTTAACGGAACAGCCGAAATTTATATCGATTATATCAGCACCGGCAGATTCAACAATTATTGCAGCTTCTGCCATAATAAAAGGATCGGAGCCGAAAATCTGAAATGAAACAGGTCGTTCTTCAGGCAAAGAATCAAGCATATTAAGGGTTTTTTGGGAACCATAGGTAATGCCGTTTGCACTTACCATTTCAGAACATACAAGGCCGCATCCGGCTTTTTTTGCGATAAGCCTGAATGGAAGGTTCGTTATGCCAGCCAGAGGAGCCAGAACTGTGTTGTTATCTATAATTATTGAGCCAATTTTCATTTTTTCAGGGCACTATATAGCTTGTCAGCCTGCTCCGGGGTTATCCTATAAGCAATACGCTCATCATTACAAATCTCAATTGGGCATACTCCAGTCGGCCTCAATACAATGGCTCCGTCATATGAGGTATCAACCAGAAGCGACGTTTCGCCACTTATCCCTGCCTTATGCAAAATAGCCTTGGGTAACAAAACCTGTCCTTTCTTTCCTAATTTAACAAATTGCATCTTTTTTCTTCGGCTAATCCGACCTCAATTGTTTATACTATTTCTCAACGACCCTATTTTTCCAATAAGATGGTTTTCTACTGCAATGCATAACGGCTAATATTAGAATATAATTATCTTCAATTGTGTAAAGAATAGCATAGGGGAAACGTTTTGTTAGGCAGCGGCGCACATCTTCATCAATCACACGATACAGGGATGTATTCTCAACTATTTTTTCAATTGCACATTCTATTTCAGAATAAAATGCTGATGCAAGCGATGAGCTGTTCTCAAAATAATAAAGTATAGCTTGCTCAAATTCAGCTCTTGCAGCTGGATGGAATGAATAGGTCATTTACAATCAAAAAGTTTTTGGATGCTTTGCATTGCCACATCACCTGGTATTGCTTTAACTCGACCGCCTCGTACTTCATCGCGTCGCTTTTTTGCCTCGATTAGCCAAATCTCATGAATTGACTCTTGATCAAGGCTCTCAACAAGTTTTTCAGCCAGCAAAGCTCTTGCTTCGCCAGATAAAGACATAGCTTTTGTAGCTAATTCTTCCACAGATATGTCCATAATATACACCCCCTTAAAAATCTTGTTTATTTTACAATAGCTTATTTGTAGAATCAAGTATCTTCTATAGACTTTTGAATAAAGTTTTTATACTGTGTCATCAATCAATCGCTTCTACAATGCATAAACTTAGGGAAAATGGTCATGACTGATATTTTGCTTATTCAACCACCCATCAGGGATTTTTATCTTACAGCAAAAAGGACTATTCCTTATGGGCTGGCATGTATAGCATCAGCACTTGATAAATCTGGTTTCTCAGTTGAGATATTTGACGGTCTTGCTACTTCAAAATCTCACAGAATTCAAGTTCCGGATGAGATGAGTTACCTTGATGAATATTACGGCAAAGAAGATATATCTCCTTTTGCACTTTTTAACAGCTTCAAGCACTTTGGATACAGTTTTGAACATATAGCAAAAGAAGCGGCTAAAACCGGAGCCTTTCTTATTGGAATTTCATCTTTGTTTACGCCTTATGCAGAATATGCGCTGATGACAGCAGAAGCTGTTAAAGCGTCTAACCCTGATTGTAAAATAGTACTTGGCGGTCATCACCCTACAGCTCTTTATAATAGTGTAATGGGAAACAGTGCGGTTGATTTTGTTATTCGTGGTGAAGGAGAAGAATCAATGACTCTTCTTGCTGCGGCTATTAAAGAAAAGAAAAGCCTTGATTTGATTTCAGGCATTGTTTATCGCAAAACAGACGGAAGCTTACATGTAAATAAACCTGCTTTAATTGGCAATCTTGACAATCAACCTTTGCCTGCAATCGCTCTTTTAAAAAATAGTTTTTACAAAAGAGGAAAAAGTGCAAGCATAGTTATTTCTGCAAGCAGGGGTTGTCCTATGAAATGCTCTTATTGTTCCGTAAGCGCTTTGTCATATCTGAAATACAGGAAAAGAAGTATTGAATCAGTTTTAAGAGAGCTTGATAATAATATAAACAAAAATGAAGCAGCTTTTATAGATTTCGAAGATGAAAATCTCAGCCTTGATAAAAAATGGTTCACAGAACTTCTTTGTGAAATAAAGGTTCGATATAGCAAATCAGGGCTTGAACTAAGAGCAATGAACGGGCTGTTGCCCACATCGCTTGATGAAGAAATGATATGTCTTATGAAAGAGTCGGGCTTTAAAACCCTTAATCTTTCCCTTGGTTCATCTTCATCAGAACAACTCAAAAGATTTAAAAGGCCGGATGTAAGAGAAGCTTTTGACAAAGTACTTTTATTTGCTGAAAAATATGACCTTAACGCAGTCGGGTATATAATTGCCGGAGCACCTTTCCAGGCACCGGAAAACTCGGTTTCGGATCTTTTATATCTTGCCGAAAGAAGAGTACTTGCAGGTGTTTCAATTTTTTATCCCTCTCCGGGAAGCAGCGATTTTGACCTGTGCAATAAGCTTGAAATACTTCCCGAAAAATATTCTTTAATGCGTTCAAGCGCTCTTCCCGTTTCGCACACAACAGTCAGAAAACAGGCAGTTACTATGTTAAGGCTTGGAAGAATATTAAATTTCATGAAATCGTTAATCGACAGCGGATATAAAATACCTGAACCAGCGCCATTTATAGAAGAAGAAATTAAAGATAATAACCGAACCGACGCAGGTATAAAGCTTTTAAGTTGTTTCCTTTTTGATGCAAAGATAAGAGGAGTTGACAAAGAAGGCTCTATTTATGAGCACAGCATATGCGCCAAGACTGCCGGTTTGTTTGCTGAACAGATAATAAAAGTCGATTTGAAAGGATGCTGAGATATAATAACCCCTTTCTTTTCTCTTATTCAATCTTCAGATTGGCGGCTCGCTCGTAAATACATTCGTATTCTCCCATCTCAAATTCACGGCAAACCCATGGCCGATTCTCGTAAATATTACAAAGCATGGTGTTTCGGTCCAAGGCAGAACACCAGCCATCTTCCATCCGCTTCATGGTCATACCTCCCCACTTATCTATCTCAATAAAATTATCGGGAACTCCGGTATCGGTAATGAGCATTACTTCTAAACGGCAACAGCAGGCCTCGCAGTTTACACAGGACACCTCGGAATCAGGCAGTGTTGTAAAATCGATTGTCATAAATTACTTTTCATTTTTGATATAGGTCTCCTTATAACCACCTAACTCACGTTCTCATTTGACTTGTACACGGATTTTGTTTTCTCCAAATTCTACGACATCACCTGAAAAAATCTTTTTTCTTTTTCTGGTTTCGATTTTCCCATTTACTATAACTTGACCTTCAGAAATCACATATTTAGCTTGACCGCCACTGTCGACCATATTTTCAAACTTCAAGATTTTATAGAGCTCAATTGGCTCTTCTGAAATTTTAATTTCTCTCATTTTACACACTCAGTCTTGATATAATTTGTATACGTATAATGTTAAAACTAATTTCTGCAAGGAACACAACATCCCCTTTATTCTTACGCATTATACATGAAATTCATCCATGGTGGCAAAATAAAAATAGATAAGATCGATTCTTATAAGATTGCCCTGCTTATTAAAAGAAATCAGGCAGTTACTATGTTAAGGCTTGGAAGAATATTGAATTTCATGAAATCGTTAATCGACAGCGGATATGAAATACCTGAACCGGCACCATTCACTGAAGAAGAAATTCAAGACAGTAACCGAACCGACACAGGTATAAAGCTTTTAAAGTGGTTTTTTTTTGATACAAAGATAAGAGGAGTTAATAAAGAAGGCTCTATTTATGAGCACAGCATATGCGATAAGACTGCCGGTTTGTTTGTTGAGAAAATAAGAAAAGTCGATTTGAAAGGATGTTAAGTTATAACAAACGCATTTCTATATTTTCTTTTGAAGCAGTTTGTACGTTTCCTCGTAAATCTGTATACGAGGACCGACGGTGACTATTTCCACTTCTTTTTTCATAATGCGGTAAATAATCCTGAATCTGCTGACGCGAAAACTTCGCAATCCGACCAATTCGTTACGCAGCAGCTTGCCGGTATGGGGATCTTCCAGGATTGCTTTAAGGCCCGACTTGATTTTGCTCTTTAGTTCCGGGTGCATTCCACGAATCAAGGTTGCTGTTTCATCCGGAATCCTCAGTGAATAAAGTTTGGGCTTCATAATTCCTCAAGAGTGTAAACCTTCGCCCGTTTAGCCTTCAAATCTTTCAAACCTTGTCTGATCTCAGACATCAAATCCGCATCCGAGATAATTCGGGATGTTTCTTTTATGCTTTCATACTCATCGGAACTGATAATAACCGCCGCAGGACGACCATTTTTTGTCACGATGATCTCCTCGTCATTTGTATTTACAATATCCACAAGGGCGCTGAACTTCATTTTTGCTTCAGATAATGACATTATTTTCATAATATGACTCCAATTAAGATTAACCAAAATTCTGGTCAATTTAAGCCTAAATCTGTGAGTCTGTCAAGAAATGATTCGCAGGGGGATTATCATGTAAGTTTAACGGCAAACCACGGCTCTCAATTTATAAACAATCGGACGTAAAGCATAAAAACATAGACGTCCCTATTACTACTCGGTGAAAGTGGTTCAGGTCAATCCCATGCACACAAAGAAGGTAAAGGAATTAAGCGATAATTCTCCTTTAAAAACCGATGATAAAGATCCGCGGGTAATTGCAGATATTATACGATGGGGTCACGCGTTGAGCATAGTCATTCCTGAGGGTGATGCTGCGTATTTACGGAGGTTGAACAACTCGAGGGAGAGGCATGTAAGGGAACGGACTGCTCTTGTAAACCAGTTACAGCAATTGGTCTTTCTGTTGTTCCCCGAGTTTAAGAAAGTGATGAAAGACATAAAATGCCGGACACCGCTCTATCTCCTCAAGAAATATCCTACGCCGGACGCCATAAGTGTTTTGGATAAAAAACTTCTTGGCGAAGAGATGAGGAAGCGGAGCAGGGGCAAGTTTAAAGAGCAGCATGCGGATATGCTTATCAGCCTTGCCAAAAACACCATAGGGATCAGAGAAGGTATTTTGGGTCTCTCCATGGATATACAACACATTCTCGTTCAATTGGAGATGCTAAAAAACCTTATTTCCGAGATAGAGAGTGAAATGGAGATAACTCTCGGGAGGATAACCTATAGCTCAAAGCTGCTTTTCATAAAAGGGCTTGGTGTTGTATCTGTGGCAGGTATCATCGGAGAAATAGGAGATTTTAAAAAATTCAAGACACGCTCAGAGATCATGAAATTGGCCGGTCTTGATCTCTACGAGATAAGCTCCGGTAAAATGAAAGGACAGCGGAGGATCTCAAAAAGAGGGAGGAGTCTGCTCCGGAAGATCCTTTATTATACAGCGATCCAGACCATAAGAAAGAATGGTATCATGTATGATTACTACACAAGGCTGACTAGTAGAGGCATGAAAAGGATGGTGGCCCTTGTTGCAGTTTCCAGAAAGCTATTGGGAATCATCTATGCGATTGTAAGGGATGACAGTGAGTATTCAATCAACTTTAAGAAAAAGCAGGTGATAAAAAAGGCTGCATAAGATATTATTACATAGGCGGGGAGATTATCGTTTTCTTCCATTGAGGCGCATAGCGACCTCCTCTTTCAGAATACATAACTCCCCGTCAACATCCTAATCCCAATTGAGCAAGGTAAAAGCGTTTCATGCGACTTTCAAATTACAAGGGTTGGATAGGATGTTCTCATAATGATGGGGAAAACCGCCTATGGAAAAACCTTTTATGGAATACGAAATAAAAAATATTTCTTGATTGGAATAAACAAGGAAGAAAGAATTTCACACAAGAAATAGTACTCCAAGATTAAAGCAACTCCTTCATACATTCTTCTTATCAAAGGTTTGGGTGAAACTGTGATATGTAAAAATATCTTAACCGAAAATTTAAAAAAAGTAAGCGTATTATGGCTTGAATTAAAAAAAAATGAATAACTAAAGGGCGCGCACTATCCCCCGGAAAAAGACCATCACGTGCAGATGGGGGTTGAAGTCCCAACTATTGGGATTTTTACCTAATAAAATGATGCCATCGACCTATATACAAATCATACATAACGCTTATTTTATAAAAATAATACTTAAAAATAATGAACCGTACGTCATTTCCACTTATATAAAGGAGGTCGTTATGGATAAAGGATTTAAAAGAATACTCTGTCCAACGGATTTTTCAGATTACTCCGCCCAGGCCCTCATAAAAGCTACCGGATTGGCTTCACTTTTTGGGGCAAAACTAATTGTCGCACACATTATCAGCAACCCTTTTTCAAGCATGTATCACGAAGGGTCAGAGAGCCTAAGAAAACTGAGTGACATCGTGACTAATGCGGAAGGAATGTTGAAAAAATTTACAGAAAAACATATATCGGATATACCAGTTACCATGAATGTAAAATACCATGAAAATATTTATGGCGGGATTATTGAGTGTGTAGAAGCCGATAAGGTGGACATGATCGTAATGGCCACCCGGGGGGTCACAGGTCCCAAAAGAGTATTTATGGGCAGTGTAACGGAAAGTGTCGTCAGAAGGGCCCCCTGTTCCGTGCTGGTGGTTCGTCCCTGATATCTCTAACCCCGACTCAAACAGAAAGCCAGGGGTCAAGTCCGCTTTTGGCTCTTATTTTCCATATTAATAGAAAGAAAAAAGGGGTCAAATCTCCTATTAGCTCTTCTTTATTTTTGTGCTTTGAGCTTAACTGTGTAATTGTTATTCTTGACCACTATGCCCTATACAGCACTGTTTTTTTCATCAATAAGAGCTAAGCGGAGATTTGACCCCTTTATTATTCCGTTGCATTCCCATCAATAAGAGTTAGAAAATCAATTTTAAATCAGCTCCTCTTGGACCCCTTGTCTTCCAGACGATGGGATGTTCAGTTGGCGGAATAACGCGAAAACCTATTGAATTGTTTCCTTGCAAATCCAGTACCGATTAATCCGGTCAGAATTAACAATAATGAGCTGGGCAGCGGAACGACATGGGCAGATACGCCATCAATCAGCAGTCCGGAATCACCATAATCATCAAGAACGTTTACAACGCCAAAGGCAACTGTATGTAAACCCGGTGAACCAAGGCTTAGTGACATTGAATTAAATCCAGTTTCGCTTACAAAAAGGGTACTTGAACCTGTAAGGGTGGAATAGGTGTTGGCGAGACAGAGGAGTTGATTATCCAGCGTGACAAAAGCAAAATCATTTCCAATTGATTTGCCCGGTTCATCAGTAAGAAAATTCCATGCAAATGAAACTGTGCCCCCGGTAGTTGTAACAAAGGTTTGCTTGATTGCTGATCCGCCAAAAACAGGCTGGGCGGGATTTGTTAGTGTATTTAACGTCCCCGTTGACAAGCCAAGGAATGTCTCCAGGTTTTCGGCTGATGATGCTCTTGAAGTTGATAGAACAGCTTGATACGCACCTTCTATCGGCCCACTACCGTATATACTTCCTACCACAGATATATCACCAGCCGAGTTCCATCCGGTAAAGCCACCCGTCTCAAAACCACCATTTTGGATTAAATTGGCAGAGACAACTTGAGAACAAAGTAAAATTACAACCACAACAATAAAAACCGATTTGAACATTTTCATAAAGCCCCCTTATAAATTTATTTATTTTCCTCTGGAATATCAAACCGTAGCATCCACGGTCTAACTCCAAATAGATAGTTCAATTAATCAAGAAACTTTGGCCCTCAGAAGGAAAGTCCTTTCACGGTCATATTGATGCTATCACCTTGGCGGACAGCCAAGCCCGCGTCCTCACAGTTCCAGGAACCGGTCAATGCCACAGACTCTCCTTGGATGATTACGGACTGTCTTGTGGATAGGTTTGTACATACGACCTTCTGTATACTCGTTCGCTTACTTATGCCGCCCAGACTCTCATCAGGACCGATGGCAATACTATTGACACCAATAAGGCCAGATATACGTGCAACTACCGTATTGCTGGCTGCGTCAATAACCGAAACAGTCTGAGACGCTGTCGTTCCCACATAAATATGGGCGCCTGATTCATCTATTGCTACGCTGCGCGGCATACCGTCCGTCACGGGAATAGTGGAAACCACTGTATTGGTGGCCGTGTCGATAACTGATACAGTATCTGATAACCAGTTTGTGACATATACCCTTGTACCTGCCGGATTAACGGCTACATTCTCGGGATTGTTGCCTACGGGGATAGTTGCTACGACTGCTCCGGCAGACGTGTCTATGACGGAAACAGTACCGGGTTTGTCTGTCGCCGACGAAATTGGCTCACCGTAGTTCACCACATAGGCACGAGTGCCGGACGGGCTCATAGCAACGCCAATAGGCGAGATACCTACAGAAACAGTTCCAATTATTGTGTTTGTGGACGTATCAATCACTGCTACTAAGTTTTCTTCAGGAATCATCGCGTAAAGGCGAGTACCTGCCCTGTTAATTGCGATACCCATTACAGTATGCCAAGGCTGTGCAGTTATGGGAATTGTTGCCACGATTGAACGTGTGAGCGTATCCACAACAATTACGTCCCCGAAAGTAGAAGCATAAAGCTTCGTGGTCGCTGAGTTTATCGCGATGCCATGGGTTGCAGAAGTTGTTGATATTGTACCTATTATAGAATTAGCGCCTGTGTCAATCACTTTGATCTCGGAACCTTCGGCTACAAAAACTCGTGTTCCTGCCTGGTTGACTGCGACACCTGTTGGCCAATTGTCAACGGGTATGGTTGCGGTTACCATATTGGTAGCAGTATCCACTACCGAAACAGTATTCATGCCAAAATTGCCCATATAAGCATAGGACGCAGCCTGGGCTGATACAGCTATTCCGATAAAACATGTTAACACTGCGACAAGACATGAAAAGTACACCAATCTATTCATCATTTGTTACCTCCATAATTATTAATGATATTTAACGACTTCGGGACAAACCAAGAAATGGCCGAATAATATCTCCCAGAGGGATAAGAGTATATTAAACCATTCCTGCCATCTCACGAATTATTTACCCATGATCAGCTATCTTCATACAGGATCAGAATCCGTAGATTTGTCCTGAGTCCTTCCTTTGTTGGGCCGACCCCCAAAATGTAATCTTTATGGTCTCTTCCCACCTTATCCTGCTCACCTTTTCTGGCAATGAGAATCTCAAATCAGGTTGAGGAATCGACAAGCTGTTACAGAACTACTTTTTTTCAAAATTGAGAATCAATAAAACCAATAAGATACAAGCTCTTAAATGAGGAAAATCAGCATTCTGTACCAGCCTGTCGAGAAACTTATGCCAGTATCTGTACCGAAGTACTGCCATTAGCTCCGTTGTTGTCCATCGCGGAAGTTCTTCAAATCATCACAAGGCATCACCTCGCTTTTATAGTATGATAGAAGCCACCTATACCCCTCCTGCCTCGCACTCTTCTGAGATTTATACCAAAATAGCCATGAGTCAGCCCAACATTCTATTTATTAGATCATATAGAACGATAAATTATTTAGTTTTAAATCCTTACACCTTTACAGTATCCACATAGATTTCATGTTTTTTCAGAATTTATTAAGAAGATACTTATGAAATATATGACGAACCAGTCCGATGATAATCAACTTATCTAAAAACACAAAAGCCCCATGCTTCATCTATCTGAAGATTGGGGCTTAGTTGTATCCGGTCATACTCAATCCTTTTAAAATTATAAAAATAGTATAATTTGAAATATGATAATGGATTATTTATTCCAGAAAATGCCAAAACGGCACAAATTGTATAATGAACAACAATATAAAGATTTGGCTAACATTTTGGATAAATTAAATCAATAGAAAAATAAAATAAAGGGGAAATCGGCACTCAAATAGAAGTAATTACGGAAGCAGGTGGCCACAGCCGGTTAAGCGGCCCGGGATGTTACAAAATCTGAAACCAATGGTTTATACTTCTGATATTTACGTTTGGATTTCATATTTTTTTATATATAAGACCTGGGTTTTCCGTATTACTAATGAGTTCTTAAGTCTATATACATCACTCGCTCAAAATATAGACACATTCTGGATGTCGAAAGAATGAAGAAATTATTTTTGGCAACTTTTGAAGACGGCGTAGTTTATTAATTACCGCCCTTTTTAGCTGATCAGGACCATTTACAGGTTGTATTCCAACGCCATTGTTTTTAGTGTGGTTCCATAACTGTTCAATAGGGTTCAAGTCAGGAGAATATGAAGGTAGTAAAAATATCTCTAAACGCCCATCAAATGAATCTATACAAGTTTTGACTTGTGAGTTGGATGACCATCCCAAATCAAAAATACTTTCTTATCATGACCATGCATAAGACGCTTCAAAAATTCACAAATTTTGGGAGCATTAACTGAGGAATAATAAAGGGTCAAATCTCCTATTAGCTCTTCTTTATTTTTTCTCTATTTTTGTGCTTTGAGCTTAATTGTGGAATTGTTATTCCTGACCACTATGCCCTATACAGCACTGTTTTTTTCATCAATAAGAGCTAAGCGGAGATTTGACCCCTTTACCTTTACTTATTCAATCAAACTGTGATATATAAAAATATCTTAAATTGAGAAACAGCAAAGAAGTTGTCGATGTAACAAATTTTTTCCCCGGAAAAAACTGCAATTCACCTACAACTGTTAAGTAGGAAACAGTTGTATGAATTGAGGAATACGGATGGAAAGAGAGTAACGCCGAACTGTGCGGCGTCGCCCTTAGCGTCCGCACCAGTTATTTGTTGGGCTTTCCACTTTCGATGCAAGCGTTAATGAAATGTCGCCCAAACGATGTTAATTCTAACAACTCATATTCGGTATTAGAGACAGAGGCTCCGTAATCACCATGTCGATTGTATCCAGGTGGCTCATATTTGGCATCATTTCCAACCACATGTCTAAAAATGCGAAGGCGAATAAGGTTGTCCATATAAGTTTCAGACCCATCTAATTTTTTGACACCTGCTTCTTCACACCATTTTTTGAACTTTGAATCGACTGAATCTTTTGCATATCCTTCAACAGATGTGTCTTCAGATAAAGATGGCCATTTCTCATCGATTTTAGCAACGTATTGTAGTATCTTTGCTTCATCCGGCGTCAGTTGTTGAATGATTGATACAAATGAGGGATGGGCTGAGTTATCATCTGCATCCATTGCCGTTGCCAATAATGATGCATATAAATTTTTTAGATCTGGTTCATCTTTAGCGAATATTAATTGAAGCACAAGAGGTCCAGCAATGTTGAAGGGAGCTGCTTGAATTTTCTTTACCTGCTTTTTTGCAAGTATACTCGTAACACGGAATGAAAGCCATTCCTTGATTTGCTGGTAACCCCATACTCCTGCCTCTAATGGAGCAAGGGATATTTTTACGGCTTTTGCTATTACAGCAAGGCCTTCACCAACCTGCCTGACGGCTGGTTGGAGCATATCACGATATACCTCGGGTATCAGATCGCCAAGTCCCAGCGCCTTTGCCGCATCAATTATTTCTTTTTCTTGGTTCATCTTTATCTCGTAGCCCAACGCCGCTTCTCACCAGAGCGGGCCGCCGTTTGGCCCGATTCTGGTGAAGAAGCATGTTATGTGTTCACATTAGTCTAAGCGTTCCAAGTTTAAAAGTTTTTCGATGGCCACTATCCGTTGCGATATTTCCTTTACGTTTGATGCTGCTTCCTCACCAATTTCGTGTACATAGGTAGATAGGCCCCGCAATCGCTTTGCTGCGAGTTTCACATTTTCTTTACATGGTAACTTACCAATAGAAATAAACGAAATTGCTTTGTAAAAGGGTATTGAATTAACTTTTTCTATCAATTCACATGAGTTTTTCAATATATCTTCAAATGCACGATCTGATTTTTCTGGCGTCCGGGATATTGACGTACTGATTGTAGCGGCGTGGTAAGCCAAATTGTATCTCACTGACCCAATCACCTTGTACATTTCATGTGTTGGCTCTATTATAAATTTAGAGATAACTTGGCCTAGTACATAGACAATAACTCCACCGCCGATAGTTAATGACGATGTTATAAGTATTTTATCCAGTTCAGTCATAAACTTACTCATTTGCACATAACGAAAAGCTTACCGGATTGTGTGGAGCAAGGCGGAACACAATTCCGAGTAAAGCGCCAGGTTAGGTTTTGTATCGGTCATTGAATGTTGCTATTAAGAATAGAGAGAGAGCACCGGACAAATTAACTGCAAGCTCAGCATGCCGTGATGCTGGACGAACAGGTGCTTTGCCTTTACCATGTGCATCACCTAGCCTGTTTCGCAAAGTCCCCAGCCCATTAACGATAGCAGAACACCCCCACAATATTTGTTTAAAAACGTCTTCTGTGTGCTGACTTGGTGATAGCGAAAGTTCACCAGCTGTTAGCTTGTATAGTTCATGTAATTCGATCTTATTGTTATCATATGAGATTTGCTGTTCGTCAAGTATATGTTTGCAGACTGTTTCAAGTAATGTTCGCGCTGCCGTTATTGCGCCCTCTGGGTCAGTTGTACGTCGTTCCAACGCGCGTTGCCATACTACATGTACCCCATCTGAATCGAACTGCTTTAGAATTTCGGATGTGGATTGATCTAGTGGGGCTCGATTTTTACCTTCCAAAAAATCGAGGATGGGGGTAAATTCTTGCCAAATATACGCACGGCGCTCCGCATAGGTGCCGTATTTATTTTTTATAAATGGCCAAAATTGATTTAACTCTCTATTTGTTCTTACAAACGATGGTAGAAGTTGCTTGTATGCAGAATTCTCTAATAAGTAACCTCTTAGTTCCGTATAATCACTACTTTTAGCTTGTTCACCTGTTGAGATAGCAATAAGCATATTTTGCAGGGCTTGAATGCGTTCAATATCATTTGAAAATTCGTCAAGCATAGAAATTTATCCTCAAAAACCTAACAATTAATATACGTAATATGCCTTATTTGATGCCGGTAACAAAATCTGTATGAAAAGTAGTTAATTTATAAAGAAATTTATAGTTTTTGTCAAATTTTCTGTGTGATATTCTGTAATTTCTATTTATTATTTCTTAACACGTATTACGTATAACACAGGATTTTGTCCAATTGATTTCATTTTCATTGATTACTGAATGAAACTTTGTAGATCTAAGACATCTGCCGTGTTGCTGCTTTCAGGAAGCTGTCATTATCAAACATGTTATGCACAAATGTACAGTAGCAGTCGATCTTAAGAAAAAGGAACCATGAGGGTCGATCTTAAATATTTACTATTCGACAGAAACGGCAGGTGGTAATTTTTTTCTTTAACCGCTTGTTTTAGGGAGGGTGGATGGAAAAATGGTAAAAACAGACCGGCTGCCCCTACAGAGTGCGGAAGAATCGCTAAGCAGTATAAGCTGGCTAAAATTTAAGGTGGCAGACACTGCCGCTATTTAACAAGATTATCTTTCTTTATAGGCGGTAACAAATTCGTCAACAGTAATACCGGCCTGACGGATAGCACTTCTGAGTGTTCCGATGGCAAGATTTTTATGTAATGGAATTGCGCATCCTCTGTCGTCCTTGCGCATGATGACATGGCTGCCTTTCTGGCGTGCTTCATAAAATCCAAGTTTTTTAAATATGTTAACGGCTTCCTTGCCTGAGATTCTCGGAAGTTCAGGCATGAACGGCAACCTCAAATGTTGTCATTATCGGTCGGTAAGTATGCTTCATGGGGAATTCTTCCAGATAAAGTTCTGTAGCTTCCTGAAGATTTTTCACTGCTTCTTCTATAGTTTCCCCCTGACTTGCTGTTCCCACCTCGGGACACAAAGCCACATAAAGATTTTCTTCTTTATGCACGATAGCGGTAAATGTATTCATTTGTTCACCCCATAAATGATTTTTTATCCCTGTGCAAGTTCTCCAAATTTTCTAATGAACCTTCTCTCCTTTTCTATCGTATCTCCCGCTAAAAATCAACCGGAAAGGAGGTGATGTAATTGGCTACATCCAGCCTTGAGACAATGGAAATTTTAGGGGGGGCGTTTTTTGTGTGCATGGAAGGTATTTATAGGAGGGGAAAAGGGTCTACTCAGCTTTTGGCTGTTGGGATTTTTTCTAACTTTTGTTTCCAAATCCCTATCCTTTTGAAATTATATTGATAATAGCATAAAATTACAACCTCGGTAAATTTTCTTGACAACAATTCAAACCGTATGTAAATATACTAAAAAATTATTTGAAGAAAAACTTATGAAAAAATATTTTAATAAAATAATTGTGGAATCGGGAAATAAAAATTGGTGTTGGCGGGCCTATGAAAGAAAGTTGCCTGCGAAGCCCTATTAATCTAATTATCTGATATAAAATAATAAAACAAAGGATCGCGGACAACTTGAATGGTTTTGCGATCCTTTTTTAATTTTAAAGGGTCGTAAATAAAGTTTACGGCCCTTTTTTTGTAGAGTTTATTTGAAAGTCTGTTTTATATAATATATACAAAGGGCATACGCGATATAGATATAAAAAAGTCAATAGAGCCACTTTCAAAACGTTTCAGTTTGGTCAAGCTCAAGGCGGGAGAAAATTTCAACCACAGGAATACATTTAGTATTTCGAGGATTGAAATTTGAGCCCAACGCAGAGATCGGCCAAAAT
>Ga0180007_10001511_pt1 | contig 31426 bp, 53 predicted proteins | sample MM_PC_MetaG_FD_121122 | JGI IMG/M metagenome (GOLD analysis project Ga0180007, IMG submission 121122) | Groundwater microbial communities from the Aspo Hard Rock Laboratory (HRL) deep subsurface site, Sweden - MM_PC_MetaG | ecosystem: Environmental > Aquatic > Deep subsurface > Groundwater... | reverse complement strand
TTTTTGCAATAATAAATATCATAATTCGCTATAGCACTATTGTCTATATTGAGTCGCCCCAAGCATTTCGGACACGTTAATCTGTATTCATCATAATAATTAATCATCTTAATGCACCGTTGGGCTGATTAAATGAGTACCACATTCAATACAGTAATTAGCGTTGTAGGGATTTTCAAACCCACATTTCAAGCAAATGATTTTAGTTTTTTCCGATTTAATCGTCTCTTTGATTTCATCCGCTGCTTCAATGACCGTTTGGGCCGCCTCATATATCTGGTCGTCCTTTTTACCTGGGATGATTGCCGTTACTATTTGACCGATGAAGTTGAACAGGCTTTTGAATGTAGTCCATTTGCTCATAAGTTACCTCAAATAACTAAATACTCCATAAATTGAAACCGCCCAAACACTCAGGTCAATGCTTGATTTTACCCAATATCTCGGTTTCGGATGTGGATCGATTAAAATCTCTTTTATCAGGATAAAAAATAAAGCTCCATAAATTACTAAGAAATTCCAGGCAAAAGGCATCATTGCTGCTGATAGACCTATACAAGAACCTATCAAAGCGTGCCAGGTATTTCGTTTCAGAATATATAGTGCAAAATCCATCATTCTTCTTTTTTTACCGAACCGTTTTTGGCATTCGTTGAGGTCAGGCCCTTTGACAATCCATCAGCGAAACCCTGGCCTAATACTCCACCGAGACCAGTAGTTGAAATGCCTCCTACTACCCATGCAACAACATCGCTAGGAATATCCGGCCAGATATGATATAGAAAAAGGATCAGACTATTGCCGAGAATCGTTCCGATAAGCATTTGCAGCTTTTTCGACATTTTAAACTCCTATGCAGTTAAATTTTCAGGTTGATCGGGCATTTGGACATAATGAGTCTTGCGATCAGGACGCAGATCACAATGGACGAAATGGCGGCCTAAATAATAAATACAACCGGTGAAATATTCTTTAGCATATTGATAGAGAATTTCAGTGGGTAGATAAACGCAGGTAATATCGGCGGCGCAGCCTTTGGGATGATACGAGTTAGGCCTGCCTTTACTATTTTTGTTATGTTTCGGGCAACGGATTCCCGAAATTGGCTTGATAGGCAATTCATTTGGAGCGGCTTTGTCTTGATATTTTTTGAGTAAGGGATTTTCTGAATTGAGCTTGTCTCGCAGATCCTGCAGGGCAAGGGCCAGAATAGATAATTCTGGTATATAATCCTCCTCTATTCCACAGCAACATTTACAGGCAAATTCATCAAGGGTGAAATTTTTGGCGAGAACGATATTGGGCATTTATAAGGCTCGCTTATAGAAGTTGCCCCATTTATAACTATTTATAATATGTTTGTCAAGGCCCAATATTATATAGCATGTAAGGTATTGCTATATACTACGTTAGGTGCTGTTTTGGGGGAAATAAAAAAGGCCCGACAAGTTTTTAGACCTGCCGGGCTTGGGTGAAGTGGATTATTATAGAGAGTGCGCCATGGCTTCGACTTTCGTGTAAAAATATTGATTCCCCGTAGGTTCTTCAGGCGCTCCTTTAAAATTAGTTGTTACTTGATATATTTGTCTGCCTTCGGCGTCTTTTGATTGCCAAAGGGTTTCGTCTTTTTTCGGACAATCTCGTTTGATTATTTCCCAAGACATTTCAAGCTCCTTTCAGTTGGGGTTAAGATTGTAACTCTTGTTCATATTCTCGTTTTATTTCTTCTAATTTTCGCATTCTGCTTTCTACCTCTCTTGTTGCTCTTTCATGTTCCGTCAATATCCTGTTATATTCTCTGGCAACGTAATCAATCGCTTGCCCGAAAGACGAAAAGGAAAGTTCATCTTGCACCTTTTCAACTGTATCTATCGTAGCAGGCGTTATGTAGATTGTTTTTTGAATCTTTTTAGCCATTGTTTAAGCTCCTTTCGGATAATAGTCTGTTTTTTTGGGTTGATGTTCTATATTCACGTCCAGCAGCATAAGCGGCATAAGTTGTATGGAGTCTATTTTGCCTTAATTGGACTCCATCATAACCCTGCCAGAATCGTTCGTATAATATAGAGCCGGTTAAGCGTGCCCATTTATGTTGATGATTATAAAATACTGGGGGCCGGTGTATCATTGTTTGATACACCTTTTCCTGTTGTTCGGCTTTGAATCGTCTTTTCATCTCGACATTCTGAAAAAGTGTGATTGATTGTAACCTCTATATATAATATAACACTTTTCCCCTTGATTGTCAAGAGTTTTTCAAGGCAAATTCAATTATTTTTGAATTATTTTAGAATTATTTTTTCAGCGAGGTTTGGCAGTGTGATTACCGGCCTTGCCACCGGCACGGGCATTACAGGGGCCGAAGCCCCCGGCTCTGCTATTTGGCGTATCTTGGAACAAAGCAATTTTCGAGCTTACCAGTTGTTTGATTTACATTCTGTATAATGCCACATACATCATGAAGAAAATTAAACTCATCCGCACCCAAAAGCCCCCGAAGATTTAATATACAACCATTGCAATGCACGGCCTCAATACTCAACCAAATATTTATTTTTTTAATCGAATTTCCATGAGAACTAAAAAGATTATCTGCTCGGTTGACGATTTTCTCAATAAGTTCTCGGTCTTTTGAACTTGTAGTGATATTTAATGGCATCTCGACCTCCTGAAAAATGTTAACGGTTTACCGGCCTTGCCACCGGCACGGGCATTACAGGGGCCGAAGCCCCCGGCTCTGCTAAACATCTAAGTAATCTTGAATATATTCTTTCTCCTCTGGATCATCAGATTTTGAATCACATAATATCAATTCTCCATCTACCCTATTCCCGCATTTTGATGCTGTAAAATTTTTTATTTCTACCTTCTCGTCAATTTCTTCACCTGGAAAATGTTTATTCATGTTCCGTATAGCGCTTTTTTCTGTGCGTCCCTGGCCAATAATAGTGCATCCATCCTGAATTATGTAATACATTTGAACCTCCTAAAACGGTGAACGGTTAACCGGCCTTGCCACCGGCTATGCAATTCTTTTAATCCTCCTTACGATTAAGTCTTTTTCAGTAACGACTTGATCGTAAGTTTTTCCCGCATTCTTGCGAGTTGAAAGCCCTTGCTTGATCGAAACGGCAAAGGCATACTGGCCCACATCAAGGCCAGCGAACAGATTGCTTTCGGCCTTGATTGCCCCCCACCCCTCTACTATCAAAGCCGTCGAGGGATGGCCAATATAGTGCTTGATCCCGGTGAGATCAAGCACCCTGCTTTCTCCACCCACTAGGAGGGATGGCGAAACTTTACTTGTTTCAGCCTCTCCCCAAAAAATGGGGATTTTTTTGATTTCATAAGTTCCATCTATGGGGAGAACCGTGGCTGATAACACGGCTACTACTGCTCCCGCACTACAACGGGAACAACCCCCTTTTTAGAATTGAACTGCGAATCATCTGGCGGTTCACCAGAGTACTCGCAGTAGCAATTCTCACACAACACCTCGCCTCCACCTACCCCAATAACCCTTATTCCCCCTACCTGCCACATCTCGACCTCCTGAAAAAGTGTGATTGATTATAACCTCTATATATAATATAGCCCTTTTTCCCTTGAAAGTCAAGAGTTTTTCAAGGCAAATTCAATTATTTTTGAATTATTTTAGAATTATTTTTAGCGAGGTTTGGCGAGGTAGGAATACTTCTCAGGATCAATGAAGTATAGATATTCAATGACTCCGGTTTCAACGATTTCCTTCATATTTCTATCAAATTCGGGGTCTGCGGCTTTTTCGTCTCGAACATGGCCTTTCAATGCTCTATGGATATACGGTTCAACGTAAAATATCCCATATTTTTTAGGTTGGGGACAAATATTGCCTCGTCTTTTCATTGGTATGCCTATTTCTCCTCCTTGCCCTCACGGGCTGTTAACCTTCAATAAATCCGATAAGCCTTTGTATTTGAGCGATTAAGATTTTTGCTTCTTCTATGCTCAAAGTCAAAGATCGACATCCTATTATAAGTATTATTTTATCTCTATCAAAAGTCGGTTTTATTATCTCCTTTCCCACCGTCCCTCCTTGCCCTCACGGGCTGTTAGTTATGCCACTTTTATTCAAAAAGAACAGTCTGGTCCGGATCACCTTTGTGTTTTCTATCATCAAGCCACCATTTCATTACTTCTTCCGGGGTTTGCCATTCCGTTTTTAATCCTTTAGACCATCTATATTTTAGCATTTTATTAAATGCTCTTAAATAAGCTTTTTCAAAATTAGGCCACAATTTAAAATCTCTTTCACGGTTTCCCATTGGACAGCCTACGCAACCAATTCGTTTAAAACCTTCATCGTATAATCGGCAATGACTAAGATTTTCTTTTTTGATAAATTCCCAAACCTCTTCCTCTTTCCAATCAATAATCAGATTAAAAATTTTTTTGGTTTCATGCTTGAGACAATTTTCAATCATTTTCCTACCTGCTCTTTTTGTGCTTTCTTCCTTCCTTATACCCGTTATAACAATCCTATCTACTCCACCACGTTCTTTTAAATATCGACAACAATATCTCTTAATTCGACAAGGCGGTCCGTTTTTAACTATCAATTTCCACATCGTTTTTTCTGGTTTTTCCCATTTAACATCTGGATAATTATCTCGAATAAATCTCAAAAGTTCCGGCGGATCGACTGTCGTAACGCTAAAATGGGCATCGAATTTAACTCCTGACATTTTAGCGAGTTCATAAATCACCTGGCTGTCTTTGCCGCCACTAAAAGCAAGGTAATAACCCTCCGGCGGCTCAAATAGCCGCAAGCGTTCAATGGCTATTTTAACCTTGTCAATTTCACCAAATAATGTATTCTCAATTAATGACATTTTGCCTCAAGCGTTTTTGTGACTATTTGTGACAAGATTGCTTTCAAGGATAACTCCGATATCTTCTGCGGTCTCGAATGCTTAAATCTCTTTCAGTCCCACAAGGATCATTCCACGGCTCAAATGGATCATCTTTTCGAGATATATCGTTCCAAGGTGCATTAGGATCGTCTTTATAGGCCTGATCATTCCAAGGTTGCGTTGGATCGGTGTTCCTCATCTTACCCTCATGGCTCACGCCGGTTTGTGCCTGTTTGTGACAGGGCTATTCACAAGAATGAATGTTCTCTTCCATTTTTAATCCGTTTTCATCTCTATGAAAACGAAATGAAAAACAAAAGCCTTGCTTGATAAAATTTCTTGCCGCTGTTTCGCTATGCCCTTCCTTTATAAGCCAATTAAACATTTCTTCTTCGGTTTCAAAAACCGGACTAATAGGCGTTCCCTCTGTTACATTCTCATAAATCTGATAGGCCGTTGGTTCTGATTTAAATTCGGGACGGTAAAATTCTTCATCGGGTGGATTACTGCAATATTGCCAATAATAGGGATACTTTTCCTTTAGTTCTGGATTATTGATTAAATCCAAATGTTCGCCTTTTTCCCAAGCAAAGCAATTAGCAATCCAATTACTAGCAGCTATTTCAAAAGGCTCATCAAATACTGGTTGGTAACCACCTTCTTTAGTCTTAGGATGTTCCCAATCGGGTGTTACTCTTCTTATTTCTCTACCCACTTTCTCCTCCTGGCTTACGCCGTTGATTGTTTGTGACAGAGTTTATTTTCTGTCGTAATGGTAAAACCCACTACTGTTGCGAACGGAAATAGTTTTTGAATGAGAAGATCAACATTATCTATCATAATTTCCGTATATCTTTTCCCCAAACCGTGGTCATATCCATCCATCATGTCCCTACAAGTTTCAACCTGATGAAAATTCAATCCGTATTTTCTCATTATCCGTTCTTTTTCATCTCTACTCATTACAATTAGCAACCGTTCATTGGGTTTTTCTTTTAACCATTCCGCGGCTTGAGATGTTTTCCCTCCTTGTATTGGTCTGCTAATAACTTTCACCTTCACCCCCTGGCTTACGCCGGTATCTGTGGTAAAAGTTCAAGCGGATCACCCAAAACTTTATGATGTATATAACCCGTTGTTGTGGCACTATCTCTATGGCCCATTAAGTCCTGAATATCATCTTTGCCGACTCCTGCCTCACGGAGCCAGGTAGCGAAAACGTGTCGCAGGTCATGGATACGGAGCTTGCTTCCGTCTTTGGCAGTGAGGCCCAGGGCCCGTACTGCATTATCGAATGTTCTGTGAATGGAAAAATATCGTCTGCCTGTTCCTGGATTGAGAAAAACATAGCCCTCTGCTCGAATACCTATTGCCTGTTTCAAAACTTTAACCGCCATGGTGCTCAATGGAAAGGTAGACCGTTTGCCGCCTTTAACCGTCAAATCCACCTGGCCTGTGCCTTTGAAGTCATGAAAGATTATCTGATCTATTTGCAGACTTAAAATGTTCTCCTTGCGGAAACCTGTGTATAACGCAAAGAGTACAATATTTGCGATGGTAGGGGTCTTTTCCCTGAGTAACGCAATCAATTCCCCGGCCTGTTCTTTCGTCAAATTGACCTCCCGTTTTTCCTCTTTGAGTTTTTTCATCCCCCGCAGCGGATTTGAGGGGATTAACTCCTGCTCGACTGCTACCGAAAGCATTTTGGAAACCAAGGCAAGCTCACGGTTGACGGAGGCATTGGAAGCTTTATGTAATTCTTGCCGCTGCCTCATATATTTTTTCATGAGCTTTTGGGTTATCTGTGATAAAGGGCACTTGTAAAGAACCAAACATAAAGAAATATTATTAACGCTATTATAATAGCTTTGCCGTGTTTTCCCCGCTTGATATTTTCCATGCAAAATCATAAATCGATGAAAAAAGTCGAATAAAGATTCTGCGCCTAATTCTGCTATTTGTAGCATTGTCTCTGGATCCTTCCCCTCTAAAAGCCAGTTTGAAAATTTTAGGGCAATCTGTTCGGTTTGTGCCTTATTTCTCCCTGCTGATATCCTGCGCCTTGTGCCTTGTGGATTGAAAAAGTCAAGCTGATAATGACTGCCTCGTTTGCGAACTGCTACGTTTATCCGCTGCATGGGAACCCCCTTGTTGAGTTACCAAGGAAGTTAATTGATTTGCATCTTTGTTTCAAATTCTTTTATCATTTCTCCGATAACTTGGGCAACTTGCGGGACTACTGCGTTACCTAAACATTTAAGTCTGTGTACCCCATTTGAAACCCCATTACCTTTTCGTACAAACAAGGGTCTGGTATTAATTTGACATCCCTCATCCCTCCATTTTGAAGGTGCCATTTTCCCAACAACCAACTCAAATTTGTCCCAATATGTTTTCCTGTGTCCCTTTCCTTTTTTCCCTTGAATAGATATTCCGCACTCTTCCAGAGATTTATCAAAGCATTTGCATTCGGGGTAGGCAATAATGAACACCCTGTTTCTAAGGTGCGGGGCACCGACCTCTTTAGCGGATAGATGCGTCCATTCAGCATTATACCCGATTTTGGCAAGGTCAGAGAGCACTCTATTAAGCCCGGAAACATAGATACCTGGCACGTTTTCAATGAGTGCGTATCGAGGTCGTAACTCCCCAATAATTCTGTGCATCTCAAACCAAAGACTGCTCTGTTTTCCGTTTTCAAGTCCTGCTCTCTTTCCGGCAACTGATAAATCCTGACAGGGAAAACCACCGCAAATAAGGTCGACTTGCTTGAGGTTGTGTTTCCCGGCTTCTTTGACATCCGTAAACCTTTCCACTTCCGGCCAATGTTTTTCAAGTACTTTCAAAGCATATTTATCACACTCAACTTGCCAAATCACTGGCCCAAGTCCAGCCCACTCAAGCCCCAATTCCAAACCGCCTATACCACTGAATAGGCTTCCGATAGTCAGCATTTCCTCTCCAGGAAAATCAATTCTTTTTTCGACACCTTCGGCTTGCCCTTTACCGTCTCATGACTTTCTAAAAACTTCTCGAGTTTTCCCATGTTGATCCGCTTGAAATGTTTTCTCCCGAATCCGGGGAGCTCCACAACGGGCAATCCGCAATCGGAAATCCACCAATAAACAATCGTCCGGGAAACACCCAGTTCTTCTGCCACTTTTGCGATTGTCAATAGTTTGAGATTTTTCATAGTATCTTAAGCCGCCGCCCGATGATTGTTTTTTAATTGTGTTTTTAATGCTTTTTTGGTTTAAATTGATTCCCCCAATAATGCTTACCTCTTGAAAATCAATCAGTTACAGATTTATTAATTGATTCCTTTTGGGTTTTATTGGGTCTTTTTTAGATTAAAACAAAGCTAATTCTGCTTGTAATTGTTTCTCTTTTGCCCGTTCCAGATTTTTTATTGCTGTATTGTAATATTCCTCTTTTAGCTCAACTCCTAAAAATTGCCGCCCAAGCTCAAGAGCAACATATCCCTCCGATCCTATACCGGCAAAAGGAGAAAAAACTAAATCTTTTGGATTTGTCCATAATTCCAATGCCCTTTCTATAACCCCAAGCTGCAAAGGACAAATATGCTTCTCATCTTTTCCGCTTTTTGCTTCTCTGATATTCAATACATCTGTCTGCTGTATATCAAACCAAACAGGCGAAGCATAGGATTGCCATTTAGGAAGTTCAAAATTTTCTTTTGTTTTCCAATTTACCGGTTCTGGATCTTCTTCGCCTTTTGACCATTTGCGAAAAATTATTAAATAATCAGGAAGTCCTTGCCTGCTATATGTTGAGTCTTTCCTCGTTTGTTTATACAGCAATCCATGTGCTTTAGTACGATACATTTCCGTAACCGGACTTTTCCAGATGCAAACTTCTGAATGATAAATCCATTCATTGGCAATCATATTTCTGATAATTTCCCCCCTAAAATCCCGTAACCCTGCTTCATTATCTCTGCCTTTATAATTTACTAGCTGCTTGCAATGAATCGCACATAGTCGGCCAGGAATCGTAATGCGATAAAGATCAGGTATCATAAATCCAAAACCAGTAAAAAACTCATCATCTGTCTTGCAATTTCCCATATCCCGATAAGAATCTGAATAAATATAATAATTGCTAAATGGCGGTGAAAATATTGAAAAATGGATGCTTTCTGATTCTATGGCTTTTATTTCTTCTACTATATCACCACAAATCAATTTCCATTTTTTGTCTTTTGATGTTGTTTCTTTGTGCACATAATCCATTTTATATTGCCTTTCATTTTGAAGGTGTTTTTTGCTATCCATTGCCAGGATCATATTTTTTTTAAGTATATTGAAATCTAATTCTTTTCGTCTGATAATATCTATTATCCTTTTTTCAGTTTCTCCATAAATAATATTTACATTGACTGGCTTCTTTTGACCAAACCTCCAAAAACGCCTCGTTGATTGATAAAATGATTCATAGCTGAAATTCATTCCGCAATAGATAATATTATGACATGCCTGAAAATTCATACCAAATCCAAAAATTGAAGGTTTGCTTATAAGGGTTTTTATTTTCCCACTGGCAAAATCTATTGATTTTTGTTCTTTGTATTCAATACTATGATTGCCTCGCACTTCAATGGCCTCTGGAATTGCTTTTTTTAAAGCATCCGCTTCGTAATTTGTATCGCACCAAACACAAAATATTTCCTCTGATTGCGCTATTATTTCAGTCGTCTTTTTGGCCCTGTCATTACAGGTCAATCTTTTTTCCCTATGATAATCAGTAGCATTTAAAGCAGGCATTCTAAATAACCATCCGTCTTTTCCATTTGTAATGTCCACCGGAATTACTGTTTCTATTATATTTAACTCGGGCAAATTAAAGTCATTGTTTTCATATCCTAAATCAGAGGGATGGGATAAACTAATCGCCCAAGATGATACCCATTCCCAAAATTCTTTTATGGCGTGATTTTTTATTCGATATTTACCCATATTCATCGAATCATTTATAAACCAAATAGCAAGCGTCTTGTGCGATTCCATAACCCCTAAAAATTCAGAATGATTGAGAATTTCCATATGATCATTAGGCGATGGTGTGGCAGTACAACATAATTTATATTTTGCATCCCTAAACATTTCGATTATTTGTCTTTTTATTTTTCCCATATAAGACTTTAGAATCGAACTTTCATCTAAAACCACTCCGCCAAATTTACTTGAATCAAAATGATTTAACATTTCATAATTGGTAATATTGATACCTGACCTATAATCATCCTGTTTCCTACATTTCGTAATTGATAAGTTTAACCTCTCTGCTTCTTTTATTGTCTGTAGAGTTACAGCCAGAGGCGCCACAATTAATATATCCAAATCAGTTTTTTCTTTGATCAGCCTCGCCCACTCAAGTTGTATAAATGTTTTGCCAAGTCCGCAATCGGCAAATATAGCACTCCGTCCCTTTTTACAAGCCCATTTTACAAGTGCTTTCTGAAAATCAAAAAGCACGGGGTTAATCTCATCAAGGGAAATATCTAATCCGGTCGAATGAGCTACTATTTTCTTTTTTTCAAGAAATTCAGAATATTTCATATCGGCAGTCCCCGCAGATAATCTTGTTTAACTGGTCGAGCATTCGTTACCTTGATTTTTAAGAACTTCCTGAACTTTTTGAAGTTTAATTATCGCATCCTTCAAAAAATATTCAAATCCCTCTGGTATGCCTAGCTCAGTGTTTTTTAATATTTCACGAAATCTATCTTCCCCATTCCAGCCGAGAACATCATAAGGATTTGCGCCTATCTTTTTTAATAGCTCTTTAATTTCTTCATACTGTTTATTTTGATTTAATAGTCGTTCATTTTCTTCTTCCACTTTCAATATTTTTTTGTCAATTTCCTCCCGTAATGCCTTTGAAACCAGCCATCCCAATTCACGATTTACCTTTTTTTCTTCTAACCACGTTTCAAAGAGAGCTTTTTTGCTCCCTTTATAATCTCGTTCGGTTTCAATAATCGTTCGCGCCATTAAAATATACCTAAACAAATCTTCGGGAATTTTCACTTCTCTGGTTATAGCTTTTTTCTTGCAGTATAACCGTGTTCCGTTTTTTGTACTTACAAACAATCCGGCTTCGGGCGGTAATTCATTAGGTTCAATGATCCCCGGTGGAGTAACAAAATAAAAATCTGAACAATATTCGAGATATTTTTGCCATTTATCATCATTGACAAAATCGCTCCGTGATATTTTTATTTCATAACAGTATGTTTTTGGATTTGCCCATGATTTTTTCATTACCCATAAATCAAGGCGCAAACATCCGGTAGTTAGCCAGGTTGAACCCACCTTGCATTCTGGAATACATACATCTTCCCAATGCTTATTTAGTAAAGCGTCAAGCAATACTCGAGCTGTTATCATTCGTCCTCATCCTTTTTCAAATAGTCCCTGGCAGCACTATCGTAGTCTATCTCTTCGCAATCAGTACCATCAAGTATATTGTCCTCAATGCACGCCCTGAGTTTCTCGCAATCACCTTCCCACGACATAAATTGATAGCTGTGCACAAGCGTCCCTTTATCCAACCAGAAATGCTGTTTTAGAAAATCAACTAAATCATCGTGATTCATTGTCGACCTCCAGTTCCTTGAGCTTTTGTAAAGCCATGATGAGAGCCACGTTAAGGGATTTGCACCACTTTGTTGTCCAATCAAGTGCAAATTCCCTAAATGAGATTATGCAGTAATTACCCGTGAAGCTTATATCAAATTTTTTGTGTTTTTTCTTCACTTCTTCCCAGAGCTTGTCCTCTAAATGATAACGGAGTTCCGAAGTATAAAAATCCGGTATGGGATGTTCTTCTCCATATTCATCTTTATACCAGTAAAATTTATGTGCTACTTTTCTAACTTCACAATCATATCCAAAAATCTTTTTAAATATCCATAAAAGAGCTTCTTCCAGATTAAACTTCTTATTTTCGGGATCAAGAATCGGTATATTCATGATTTCTCCTGTGGTTCGAGTTTCGTTGAATGTCTTTTTTCTTCGAATGCCTTTCTTCCAATTTTCGCCATTCTTTATAACCGCAATCCGGGCAAAGATCATAATCGGGGTTAAAAGTATTGCCCCCACAGATTTTGCATTTCATCGTACTTTCCCTCCAGTTTGATAATTATCTTTTCGGCCATACAAACAAGTCTAGTGGCTGCGGTTTTGATATAAATAAGAGCATTTCTTGACCAACGTGCTTTAATAGCGAGATTTATATTTTCCCAATTTATAATTATTATTTCCGCTCTCATATATCCAATACTCGCTAATATGGCTTCCGCATAAGGTATAATTACTGCGTCTCTATTTTTACCGTTCTGAATAGCTTCGAGAACTTCCTTTTCTTCTTCACTCATCGTCCCTCCAGTTGTTTGAACTTTTAGTTGGTTAAGCAAGGCTATTATGGATGATCTAAAAGAATTAAATCTCTATCAACCGTGAATCTTTTTGAAATTCCTGGTATATCAACATGGCATTTGTCTTTTCCATTTTTTCTGTACTCTTTTATCATAACAACTGCTTTACCCTTTAAAAATAGTACTGGCCCGAATTTAAAATTTCTTTTGAGTGTTGCCTTTTGAATATTATATGAATAATCAAGACTCAAATCCTTAACTATTGTTTTCATCGTTTCTCCAGTTGTTTTAGCATGGATTCTTTTAAATGCCTAGCGGCATACAGGCCCATATTGATAGTATCGGCGGCGTCCTGATCTACTAAGTCAGGCTTCTCCAATAGAGCCATTTTAAGGCTTATCTCTTTAACGTGTTTTCTCGTAGCTCGAACCGGTATTTTTAAGGCGGCTTGCCAGGACTTCGGGTGAACCTCAATAATCGTATTTTCCCCGCCGTAATAAATAAGCCAATCAGATTTTTCGCTTTCAGCCAATTGGATGAGTTTTCTAAAGGTCTGTGGATTTTTTCCAAGGTATTGCTGTTCGATTGCCAATAATCCAGGTTTCCAACCCAGGTAATAAGCCCCCTGAATACAGCTTGATCCTGAGACATTTCGTTTTACCGATCCTGCAATTAGAACTTTTTCGGATTGAATATCTATCAGGGCCACTCCTGTTCTTTTTCCTGGATCAATCGCCAGCAAATTGCCATTAAGCTCTTTCACTTTAGCCCTTCCCTTCTTATAAATTCTTGCCCGATAAGTTTACTATATAATTCCACAACACATTTTGCTCTTTCTGCAAACACCGCTGCTTCTTTTAATTCTATTATGCTTACCTTTGATATTCTTTCGGAATAAAATTTTTCTTCTTTTTCTAAAAAATCTACTTTGGGTTCATCGGGAATATATATATACCAACAACCCATCATAACCCCGCTTTCTTGATGTGTATTTTTTCATATCAAGTTCCTTTGACTGGTTTTGATAATCTGTTTTTTAAGTCTTTCAATTCCTTCTATTGCTATATTTACATGAGCACTTGCCTGGACAAGCGCATCTTCAATATCGGAGAGTAAAATCGGATCGGGATTGGAATTTTGTATCTCGCCTATCATATTTTGTAGCCTATTTTCTATATGATTCAGAACATCTGTCTCGAATGACTGAACCGGAACCAATGCTATCTCTTCCGTTTTCTTTTTGGCCGCTGCTTCCCGATCCTTGCGGAAACTGGTTATTTCAATAATTCTCATTTTGCTATATTCTGGTTTTTTGCCATAACCCGTCAAAATCCAATCGACATCAATACCTGATTTTTTGAACATCTCTAATTTTTCGCTTGTCAAATTCCCTTGCTGTGCCCTGGAAAACCATTTACGTTTTGCCCCGCAAGCATCGACAATATCAGACCACATAATTTTTTTGCCATATTTCTGATAATATTTGTTGTATAACATACAACGAGCAGCGTGCATTTTTTCCCAGGGCGTATTGAGTTTATCGGGCATTTTAAACGTGGTCATAAAAACCTCCTTTAGGCTTTTACAAGCCGGACGATGGTTAATCTTTTATTTCAAACTTTTTAAAAAGCTTTGCATTGATTTCAGCTATCCGCTTTGGATCCGCCGGTGGCCCGCTATCTTGAAATTGACAATCACAATGTGGGTTCTTCTTTTTGTCTCGTTTGGTTTTGCATTTTTCGCATTTAACTATCCAGGGTTCATATTTTGATTGGTTTATATTGGTTATCTGATTTTTCCCATTATTGTGTTCTTTTTCCAGCCACCGTCGTATGTGTTCCCGTATGCCTCGTTTTGTTTTTCGCTTCGTGGGGTTTGATAGATTCCATTGCCGGATATTTTTAAGTACTTGCCTTACATCCAGGGCCGGCCATGTTTCTTCCCAATCTTGTACGTCACTGTCATAAATTGAATATTCTGTTTTGTCTTTTAAGGGAATTTTTATGAAAATTAATTTTGGTGGTTCGGATACCTCTTGAAGAGGTTCCGAACAATCGTCTTTCTCTGTTTCTGTTTCTTCTTCTTCTACTGCTTCTTCTACTGCTTCTTCTCCTGCTTCTAGAGGATATGGTATGGATATGGTATCTATACCGTATTTTTTCAGGATTGATATGGTATGATTCTTATATAACCGTTGCAAATAATCGGGTAATTTAGAAATTGCGGAAAGAGCGGCAACGGCAAATTTGTAATTCTGGCATTGATATTTAAAAAAATTTTTGACCCATATAACAGATTCCTTTTCAAACCAAACGATTTTCTCTTGTAATTCAGGATAAAATTTTTCAAAGTCTATGCCACTTTCAAATTTTATCCGCTTTAAGCTTATTTCATACATACCAGCCTGATTTGTTGAAGTATTTGTCCAGAGATAAACAAAAAGTAATTTTGCTTGTGGTGATAATTTTTCAAACCAAGGATCTGTCCAAGTCAACGTCTCAATCTTGCGAAAGGTCATTTATTTCCCTTCAATCCATTAAAACTGTTCTATAAATTATTATAGTTGCTTTTTTGCTGAGAAAACAAAGGCGCCTGCCACAATGTTCACATTTTCCCACATGACCATTTTTATAATACTCATGATCTAGGGAAACACCGCAATTATCGCATACAAAAGTATCGGTGTTCCACTGTTTGCCATTTTCATCTGTAAAAATCATGGATGTTTTTCTCCTTTCAGTCAGCAGGTGGGGGCGGTTTGCATTTAATTATTCTGATATAACACTAAAATCATTAAAACATTCCAAGCTTGTATTATACTTTTCCCTTAACATTACCTTTGGAAATAAATGCTCTGGCCAGTTTTCTTGTTTCAATCCATCAAATAAGGGGCAGCTATTTAAAAGACGCTCTTTATCTTCTTGACTTAGGGGGATTCTTGATAAATTAATGCCTTGCCCATCTAATCCATTATAAACTATTCTACCTACCCTTCCGTCCGATAATTTTATTAAAGTACCAAGTTTTTTCATATCTTCTCCTTTTATTCTATTTATGTAATTTCATGTGTCTTATAAACGCTATATTTGTAATGATTGTCGCTATAGCTAACAGAATAATATTCCATATTATAACGTTCATTTCATTTCTTTCATTCAGCCAGCGAACGATGCTAGAATAAATCCTAAAATCCAGCCAATAATTAATCCTAAAGCAAACGTCCAAATGATAGTCGAAGGACACGTCACAGCATTTATTATATCATCTTTCATGCTTCACCTTCTTTCTTATTCCGGCGGGTGGGGCAGGCACCAAGTCATTGCAATCTCTTGACTACCTAAATGTCTCAAGTCTTACAATTTTAATTTAACTACCTTGAGCCTGCGCCACCGTTGCCGGATGTTAAGGCGGGCGGGTCGGATTCCCCTTTAAACTTTATCCCCGCTCCGACTAAGGCGCACCCTACTCCAAAACGCCGCCGCCCGCTGGTTATTTGCACATTTGTCGTACACCTGAATCAGTCCATTCCTGTTTTATCGGGTCCCAAAATCCTTCATTCACCATGCGCTCCCAATAAGGCCCACAGTCTTCACACGGATCACTTGGCGTACAGGGTTCTAAGCATTCAGACATTTTCTTCTCCTTTGTTTCTCAACCCCGCTGACGGGCCGGATTTGAACCGGCTACTTGGTCTATAGTCCAATGCGTGTTACAGAAATTTTAGGTCGGTATCGAGTAGAATCGACCCTACTGCTTTGCGTAGTCTGTTCTCACCACGCCGCCGCCAGAACGGGGCCGAGAACTATTTGTTTATCGGTTGCAATTTCATTTTCCTCTGATAACAGAGATTTCTTAAATCCGTGATCATAGATTCCGGCAATGCATCAATCGTTTTTTTATTGGCGCTACCCCACGCCTGAACCCCTTCTGCGGTTTTCAGCTTCGGGATTTCCTCTTTGAGAACCGTAAACATATCAAATTGAGCGGAAGTCGGTTCATTTTCCACTACTTCAGCGTCTACCTCTTCCGGTTTCTCGTATCTATGATTCATGTCCTCAAGGTCTTGCGTGAATTTATGATGTAATCGGGTAGCGGTAATGACAGCCGCTCGTTTAGCCCGAACAGCAGCCATTTTAATAATCGTGTTTTCCAATTCATAGGCCGGTAAGGTTATCGCCACTTCATATACCCAATAATCCGTGCCTTTTTTTGATTGCTTTTTAACCCTCTTGCCTGTGGCTTTCTGTTCTGCTGTGGCCTCCCATTCAACAACAAAATCAATTTTGTTTAAAGCCTTGTGATATTTAGATTCTGCTGTCGAGCAAGCTCCTAAACCGGCCCCGATAAATATATCGTTTATGCTCACTCTGCATTTCAAAACATATCTTACAAGTTTATCACTAGCCTCTTTTTCAATGATTTCAAAATCTGGAACCAATGAAAACAATCTGGACAGCTTATCCACCCCTGGTTGATGAAGCGTCGGTTTATCGCCGCAACCGGGAATAATACCATAATCACCATCGCATTTACCTGGTTCACTATCAGGTATAAGGCATTCAGCAATAAACTTATCCATTTCAGCAAGTTGTGCCTTAAACTCATTTATCGTCAATGCAAATATCGGCTGTTCTTGTTTTTGCAATGCTGTTTCCATTGTACCTCCCGCCTCTTGACATCGTGCCAAAAGTTAGTTAAATTAAAAATGAAAGTTTTCTTGCTCATGGCCTGGTGGGGATTCCCGCCGGGCCAATTTTATTCTAATCTCTTAATAATCTCATCAAGATCATTTATAGCCCGTTCTAAATAGGCCATTCGCTCTTCCATTTTGATTTTATATTCCCGCCCTATTTCCGTTTCGGTTATTGCAAGAAGTTCTTTATAGTTATCGAATACAATTTTTAATCCATTATATTCCCTTATTACCTTCCACAACTGCTCGCCTGCATCAGCGGGCGTAACCGTTTTTAAATTGCGCCTATCATACATAAGACCTCCTTTATGCTTCCTCAATGAACCAACATTCACGATCCGGGCAATATTGATAAAGCTCTCCGTCCAAACCTCTTTTAAAATAGAGTGGCCCCTTGCAACATGGACATTCCCCAATAAAATCTTTCTCTTGCTTCGGGGAATATTTGTCTTTGGTTTGTTTAGTATCCATAATATTTTCCTAATTGAACGATTATCAAAACAACACCAAAAATTATTAACACGACTACCATGCAATGATCGAATTTCTCCCATCCATCATTACTCATTAAACCCTCCTGCTGTAATTGCGGTCACTGTAATCAAGTTCCCCGTTTTTAAGGCGAAGTTTTAATACTGTGTTTCCCAATACCTGTTGCTCCTTTTTTAACCATTTCCGAACGGTATCAGGCGACACCCCGATAAGCTTGCAGGCGGGCACAAAAAACATCCCGTCCTCCAGAAATTCTATAATCGTCTCAATTTTTTTCTTTCGTTCTTCCGGGGTGTAATTTCTCATTGTTCACCTTTCCGCTTAAAGTTTTAAATCGTTTGCCTTGCCTAGCCATGCCTCGCCCTGCCTCGCCGCGCCTTGCCCTGCCCCGTTATTTTTCTTTCCATTTTGTTACTATGAATCTGCCAAACCGAGGCCGATAAGTCCCCAGTCCAATAGTAATCCCGCACGCCCGAAACCAGTTTTCCAATTTGATACTGTCAATCTTTATATTTTTAATTAGTGTTATTTTAAGCTCAAGCAGCCAGGGTAATTTTAGATATGGTCTCGGCTTTATCTCTTGTTTAATTGATAGTGAGCCTGATTTTGTTCGTGGAGCAGAAAGCCAAATAGCAAATTTACCATTCTCGAAACCGCTAAATATTATTTGCTTGCCATTTTCATCCAGAAAAGGTATCAACACCGGATCAATCAGAATATGAGATTGACCATAACGGACACCTTCTTTCCCCTGCTTACCCTGCATGGCTCGAATTGCGCCTTGCGGATTTTCTCCAAATAGAAAGCTGTAAATATTTTCAGCCGGAATCACAGCTTTATTTCCGGTATCAAGATAAAGTTTTTGTTCGGGAGGCCTGTCGTCTTTGGAATGATCAATAAACTTATCAAACATGATGGGAGCTACCCCCTCGAGGGTAACATCAATAATCGTAGGAGCTTCCATTTTTGCCTCATTAATTGAATTTTACAAATCGTTTGCCTTGCCTCGCCTTGCCGCGCCCAGCCATGCCTCGCCATGCCTTGCCATGCCCTGCCCAGCCTCGCCCAGCATCTATTTCTCTGTCTTTTCCGGCTTCTTTAGCAATAACGGTTGAATCTGCGGGTTTGTCATAAGGATATATTGATCCTTGTCCACCTCATTCGGCAAAAACTTGATCAACCGCAAAGCAATCGAGCGGTCATTCTGTACGGCAAGCTGATCTATGTGCTCAACTTTTAAACCGAACCCGATCATTTTCATAGCCTCTTTAATCTGTGCAGTACCAGGCCGCTTTCCGTCAAAATATTCTTGAACAATATCCAAAGCCGATTGCGAAACTCTCTGAACGCCTTGACGTAATTCTTTGTTCATAACACCCTCCTGTTAAAGTTTTGAATCGTTTGCCTTGCCGTGCCCCGCCACGCCTTGCCTCGCCTCGCCTCGCCAGGCCAAGCCGTGCCTAGCCTCGTATTATTTATTTACTCCTTTCTCCGCCGCTATCTGTGCGGACTTTTTGCGGCTTACAATCATTGCCTTAAATGTTGCCCTGATTTTTTCCAGGCTTACCAGATATAGGGTAAGGGATGATCGTTAAAATATTCGACCGTGATTCTATGCTTGATTAAACAGAAGATACCTTTTTAAGCCGTAGCTCTGTCATTCTTTCAGGCGATAAACCTTTTCCTCCCTTTCCCTTTCTTTTTGGATTATGACCAGAGCGATAAAAATAAAGAGGACAATCCTTAAACCTGCAGTCTGTTACTTCCTGAGTACTGTCACTCGAACACTCAAGACACTTTAACCTTATCTGCTTGAGAGAACGAATGCCCTTTATGCCTCTGCCAAAGCGCAACACCCATAAAGGACAACCAGGGAAGCTTTCATTGGCTGGACAAAAAGCAACCTCATGAGAAACTCCACAGCAACACCACAAGCAGTATTTTCTTATATTTTGTAAAGGTGAAGTCATTATAAAATACTTTTTGAAGATTATCGCTGTGAATCTTCCTGATTAAATAAAAAATCCTGGACTGCTCCAGGATCATTATTGAATTTTGAAATAAACTTTCTTAATAATTCAGACCTGTTGATAGCATACAGGTCTGTTGTGGCATTAAATACCTCAATCATTAATTCAGGTATTTCAAAATTGAGTTGATTTCTTTTTTTTGTCTTTTGCATAAATACTCCTTTTATAGGTTTAATTAAAGGTAATATATTTATTCCCATTTGTCAAGAGTTTTATAAAATAATTTTAAAATAAAAAAAGCCGCTGTTCGGGCGGCTTGTAAAGAGCTTGCTCGGACGGCAAGCCCATCTTTTTTGCCTCTTACATCTTGATAGAATGGGCGATAAGTTAAAAAGGCGGTTGTTTTTTTAGCTTCTTCCCCGGCCTCTTCTTCTCCTGCTCCCGTGCCATTACCGCAAGATATACCGTATCTGTTCCAACCGGAGTCGGCACGATCTGTTCTATCGGCCTGACCGGTGGATTGTTCCTGACTCCAATCGTGCAGCCTATCGGAAACAGAACGGCCATGAACGCTATCAGTATTACCCGGCGCATTACGGTATTCCCCCAATTTCCTGAATGTTTTCTACATCCACACCGCCCACAGCCGCCGGATCGGTCACCCCTCCAACCGTTCCCGTCCAGCCAGCGGCCGCCTCGGTATAAAATATCTGTAAATAAACTGTAGAATCCACAACGGCTTTTATTGTATTAGTTTCTTCCGGTGGAGTCACGCCGGTTATATCACAGCGAGGCAATATCACTATCCGTAACGAATCCGATCCGCCAAAACGATTCTCCAAAGTATCGCATCCGACAGCGTTTAGAGGCAACGAGGCCCAGGTATTATTTGGAGGACTCGCATCAGTAAGAGGAAGTGAGTCGCTTAACGCAATAACACTCCATGCCCCACTGGAAGCCCAGCCGACTATATCATTAAACCAACCCTCCGCTACAACGCCGGTTTGATTTGATAAACATATCTGTGTCCAAAGTGTAGTAGTGAGATATTCAGTACCATCCCGGAAAAATCTAAAAAATACAGAATCGCAGACAGTTCCCTCGGCTACCCCAGAAAGATCAAAACAGAAAAACGAGCGGTCGTCAATATAGTTGCCAGTAATGGGATTAGAACCCCATTGATATACCGTTGAACCGAATGCGCTCGCAGTAGTCCGGTTCCGTATAGTCAACCACGGGCCAGAAGCAGACCAATTTCCCGCTTTTCCGCAGGAACTCCCCTGTGCTGTTACCGTCGTTGTCGGATCAACTGTAATGGGATAGCGATTGGTTTCTCCTGGACTCAACTGACAGTAGAGAGTATCATTTGATAGCAAGGATTCTAATGCTACTCGTTTGCCGTCTGCATCCTCAGCGGTGAAAGGCTGTATCTGGAAAATAGCATTGCCCAAGCTCACATTCAATGGCAAGGTCGTATTAACATGCCATTTAAACAAGGCAGCGGCGTTTTCGTGCCGGAGAATCATATCCATTTTCACGCCGGAACGAGTGCCCCGTTTCTGCACGGTAATTGAATCCAGCCCAAAATCCGCTGTATAAATAATACTGTCCTGGCCCACTGCAATCGTGTAATCAGCAGGCCAGTCATCATGCCACTGTGCCCGATAGATTTTACCATCAACGTTTGACACCTTAGATACTATGTCCACAGTGGGGATAATGGGTTCGAGTTTTTCTCCCTCCTGATAAAACACAGGAGAGCTATAGAAACGAACTTCCCGTTGATTTCCACGCTGGAAAACCTGCTTTTTGGCCTTGCGTTCCTCTTTTATTTCAGTAATTAAATAGCCTGGCTTTTTTTCTACTGGAGTCGCACCGCCATTTAAAAGGCCCTTACTAAAATCCAGTTTAATTATTCCCTTCGTGCTTATCACATCAAAATAAACCCAGACGATTGCAGATTGATAAACGACATTAATCATATCCGCAGAGGCCATAGCTATTCGCACCTCGCCTGGATATGAAAAATTATAAAACGAGAAAAAATCCTGAAACAATGATCCTTTTTCTACTATTCCCGTAGGGCTGAGTTTTGTTGGATCATAAGTAATCCAGAGATCGGCGGACATTATCTGTTCCACTTCCGGCCCTACACAAATTGCCACTCCTATTGTTTGCCCCTCATCTGCATGCTTGTCTGGGATTGAAAGATAAACAGGAGGTTGATCCGCTTGTCCAACACTCAGGCCTAGAATGAACAGTAACATGAATGTCAAAAGATATTTTATCATCTAGTCGCCTTAAATTCGTAAAATGTATATCGCTTCGATGCCGTGCCTTTATTTTCATCTAAACTAATTAACTTACAACCCAGCCTTCTCATTAGTTTTTCATAATTGTGGCTGAAAATATAGGGGTGTTTCTCAGCGGTCTCAATATACTCCCGACTTTCTACATTAGGTTTAAAATATTCAAACAAGATTATTTTATCCCTAGTAACTCGGATAATTTCCTTTAGTCCTTTAAGAATGTCAGCTGGAGGAATATTCATCAGAATGCCGAGAGAAAAACTAACATCAATGCTCTTATCAGCTAAACTCATATTCGTTATATCATTTTCTAGTATTATTACTCGGCCATTATTCCACAGTTGCGGATAAATAATTTTACTCCTGGAAATTTGAGACCTGCTAAAATCAATTCCATATATAATTTTATCAGGATATTCTTGAAAGAGGCGATTAATGTTCCACCCATAACCACAACCAAGCTCCAGAATGGTCGAAAACTCATTTTTTGCAATAAATTTGAAAAGTTCATTCTGCGCAAAATACTCAATTCCTTTTTCCTTAATACCTTTTTCTTGCTCTTCAAAATAATTCCATCCCCGTTTTATCCAGAGTTTTTTTATTTGATCAACCCTCGAAATTTTTCTACCCCTTCTGAGAGTATAAAAAGAATCTCTTGCTTTCATAATTAGATTCATCATTTTATCTCAATCGTTATAGCGTTCGGGCTGACATGGATCACATCTGCATTGACAGCATGACCCATAAACTGCTTTAGATTGCCTGAGTTAGCTGGTTCGGTCTGGGTCAGTGCTCCGGTTGTATCAACAAAAATATCCCCGCCAGCTGTCCAGGCCCAGGCATCATTCCGCAGCCAGCCGAGAAGTATCATATTCCCCACTGCTCCCGCCGAGATAGAGCCACAACAAACCGCCTGAGCGGGCATTAACGAGTCCACGTTTGCCTTGCTGATATACCAGCGCCTATTTGCCAGTTTACGAATTGGTAAGCCGATTGTTAGATTTTCTCCAGCGCTGTCAGCAAAAACACCTGGCCCTGTATAACCGGCATCAGCCGCCGGATAAGGGCTAACTCTGAGATATGTCATCAGGCCGGAAATAAGTGCCGCCTTTACCGAGTCGCTTAGTACCGCCAAAACCAAAGCGGCATGAGCTGCCGCACTATCGCCGGCAGCACTAAAAGCTCCTGCGCTATCTATTTTAGTATTGATTGCAGTAATCATGGCAAGGCTGTCTGTTTTAAATCTTGTTGTATCAACTTTAGATGCAATAGAACCGACAAAGAAAAGCGAGTCAGTCTTAAAGCGAGTAGTATCAACCATTCGTCCTAGGCTATCCTCAATCGCCTCTATTGCCGCCGCTAATGCCCGTGCTTCAGCCGCTTGAGCCGAATCCCCGGCCACTTCTTTGACTTTGGAAAACGGGATTAACGAGGAGTCACCATACGCAGTCACGGTGTCCGGGATATACGGCGCAATATGAAAGCCCACAAGGTTTGTCGTAGTTACATTCCCGCCACCGCCGCCGGCATAGAACCAGATCTGTTTCAGCGTATCAACATCGGCCATAGTGCTGTCCATCACGGCCAAAACAGTATCCGCTATTTCAGAGCGTATTTGATTCGAGGTGTCATTATGCTCCGCCCGTGATGGCGGCCTGGCGTCCGGCAAAATTATAGTGGTTGGTTCAGTTAATTGAGCGGCTAAATTACCCGGCAAAATGATTAATAATAGAATTATCGAAGTGATTATATTTTTCATTTTTTCCTCAGTTCATATCACTATCATCGGTTCGGATCGTAAACAATGTAGAATGTCCTATATCTGTAGCAGATTCTATTAGCTGGAATCGTGTGTCACTATTTATTATTGTTTCGGTTTCTAAAATTTGAACTCTGCAATCATGCCAGGCCAAGCCTTGAGTAACCAAATCATAGCCATAATCAAATAATACCCGTCTTGATATTCTCCAGGACATTTTGGCCTCAACATGTATATTCAGCAGTGCAAACACCATATCCGTTAGACCAGGCTTGAACAACTAGTGTTTCACCATTTTCCGGCAAATAACGGGGGGACGGAATAAAATCATTTAGCTGGTATGGAGTCAAATAATATAGAGGCAAATATTTGTCTGTATCATCATTCCATTTAATCCTAAAAATTGATTCATTTTCTCCTGATACCCAAATCCCGCTGAAATAAGTAGAACCGTTAAAGGTTACTGATAATATCTCGGTTCCTGTGCGTAACCGCACAATCTGGCCCGCCCCATGAACGGCGGGAGTCGTGCTATTTGTCCCTCTGGTAATATCCATAGTCTTTGTAGCATGGGATGCGATTGTAATATCCTCTGAACCTATTGTCACCACATCGCCTGTCGTAAATATCAAGGCATCTACTGTCATTGATGCAGTATCGGCAGCTAAAATCGCAGAAGATAATTTCGTATAATTATACGGAACCTGCGTTCCCCGTTCATCTATGTTTCCCCCTAATCTCATATTTACCTCTTAGGCAGAATATTCAGCAATATCACAAGTTAATTGGTGTACTAAATCTATTTTATAAGCAGCATCCGTCAGGGCCGGGACTATAAGTTGGCGCCAGATAGCGGCGTTCTGGTTGTAATTGAGGTTAGAGATCGAGTGCGGAGCTTCCCAGGATCCGTCTGCTGCTCCAAGTCCATCATCATCACAATAGGTTACCCAACCGGATTCATCTGTTCCACTATTATCCGTACAGTCGATAGATATATCCGAACAATTATAAGCCAGATAAACAGCATCATCTTCATCATGCGTGGCTTTTGTCGTACTATCGTGACCTCTGGAAACCGTTAATGTGGTTGTTCCCCCGCCAGCTGTAACAAGCATTTTTTCAGAGCCGATAATTATCACGGGATGTCCGGTATCGGCAAACCGGGCCGCCGTTAAAGTAACAGTTGTCTGTGAAATATCCATATCAGCGGCCAGAGTAGTTTGCTCGACAGCTACCCAGAGGGCTTTTGTTGATGTCTCTCCGGCTGTTCCGTCAAGATTGCTCTCATCGTCAGGATTTGTAAAAGCTCCATCAAGCGAGACAATCGAAGTCAAAGCAGCATCTTCATATAATCGTAGCGCTGACATTTATATAAGGTCTCCATTTCGGCAAATTGTTTAAATTCAATTTAATTTTTTTCCTGAAAAGGATTTTTCGTTTATACATTGGGGTGAATATCCGGTTCATTTATTTCGCCTCAAGCCAATAGTTTTTTGATATTTTCATTAACTGCCTGAATAATTTTGGGGTCTAAATCCTGCTGATTTTCTGCAAGTTTTTTTATAAATTCATCAAGCATTTCATTCCTCTTTTTCGGCTTTATTCAGCGATTCAAGCACTTCTTTATATGTAGCGATTTGCCCCTTGGTAAACCCCATAGACTGAAAATAATCGAATTTCTGCTGCTCAAGTTGCGCCGTAAGTTCTGCAATTCTCTTTTCAAATTCGGATTTGTTCATTGGCTTCCTCAATGGCTAAATCGGCAAGCTCTTTTTCTGCTGCGAACATGGCTTCACGTGCTTTTACAACATTGGCTTTTAGTTCAATGTTTTTACAGTTTATCTCTTTCTGATAAGCTTGTATTTCTGTTTTAGCATTTAAAACCTGTTGAACTGCAATCGCTAGTTTCTTCTGTAATTTTTCCTTCTTATTCATGATGGCTCCTCATCATATAATTCTTGTAATTCGACTATCCGGTTTTTCATTTTCTGGAAAGCTTTGCGTTTATTAATTGCCGCTTTTCTAGTTATATTTTCCATATCCATTGCCGTTTGCACCTCTACTTCCATTTGTGGAAGTTTTGCTTCCAACAATTCTTTTTTTTCTTTAAATTTCTGTTTCATATTCATTATTAATCCGGGCTAAAGGTGTAAGTTGTATTATTGAAACGCACTTTGATTGCAGGTGTTGCATAATCAAAGCCAATAGCGGGATCTGCGGAAGCTCCAAAATACCAATCAGGTTGCTGTGTAAAATCCGGCAAAACAATACAAGAGTCATCATTAGGTAAAATACCCAAACCATTAACAGCTATTCCATAGGCAGCGCCTAGACCGGCAACATCTGAAGCGGTAACATATAAATTACCGTAATAATCATAAGTGCCAAAACCATCTACCGCACTCAAGGTTGTGGCTTTAGCCGATGAACTTGCCCCGCTTCTTCCGTAAATATCCACATATCCCTTATTACTCGTCTGGTTAATATCTATATAATTTAAATCAGTAGGACTTGATTTGATTTGGGCATTTGTAGCAGTCAAAACTCCCGCCTGAGTCACTCTAAAAGGCGCACTTGCCGCCGTTGCATTGCCAGCCCATATCCGGTAAGTAGCATCCGCCCCGCTTATCACCCCAACATTATTCCCTGTTCCTACTACAATCGCAGAGCCAACATATACATAACCGCCGTCAATTTTTGTCGCATCAACGGCGTTCTTCCAGCTTTTGGGCATTTTCCCATAAGTCGCACCTTCGACAATGTCATCTGCATCATTATCCGAAAGATCAAATTTATTTATCGGATTATAGCCACTCATAAACGTACACGAACCGGATATTACAATATTATCCGCTTCAATATCAATCCCTTCAGTGCTGATATTAATCTGATTTATTACATCGTTTTTTTCTACTCTTAATAATATCCCCGCGGCATTTACAGTTATATCGCTCAATGTTCCCGGAGTACCTGTCCCAACAACACTATCAGCAAGATAGGTTGTCCCTGCCTTTTTCATTTTTACATATCCCGAAGTCGAACTCACCGTTGAAGCATTTCCGCTGTGATCATAGGCCGTTATCCGGTATGACCAATTTATTTCAAGCCCGGAATCAATATCAGGATGATCATATGTCAGCCCCCGCCATTGAGCGGCAAGCGTCACCCACCCACCCGCTACTGTATATCCTTCAATTTTAAAATAATCAAAATCAGGACATGGCCCGCCACTCTGTGTTGGTGTATCTATTTCCAAATGGTTATGTCCGGTCTGTTCTGTTACCGTAAATGTTGGCTGATCCGGTGCAGTTGTATCATCCGTCAATAATATTTCCGCAGGCGTATCGCTCCAGCCGGAAACTTTATTATGAGTCCGGCCCACAGCCTGAACCTGATATTGATAATAATATCCGGGAACAAACTGACGGTCTGTATTTTCATAATAAATAATATTCGGAACGGGAACTGCAGGATCTTGCGGAATTATTTTAGATGGTAATATTTTCCAGTTTCCCCAAGTAACTCTTCCTGTTCCCCCATCATCTCGCCGCCGCATGTTATATTCGGCAATCCAATCCTGTTCACCGGCGGCGCACGTTATTTTATTTGTAATCGTAAAGGCATAATGATTGGCTATGCCATATCTGCTGATTGATGGATAATAACCGGCTAACTGTAATGTTGGTTTAGAGGGTGTCCAGGAATCGGGAACTTTAACTTTTGACCAGGCATTTTGTTCCGCCGAAAAATCGCTGTTTCCAAGTTCCCCGCCGAATGTCCGAATTTTGAAACGCCCGTAAGTGCGCACTGTAGGAGTTGGAGAATAAATATCCAAAATAAGATATTCCTGTCGCCAATTTTGTTCCCGTCTTTTTTCAAATATCAGTTCAAAATGATCCCAATCCCTCATATCTTCATTATACCAATAGATTTCATATCCGTTTACACCAGCCTGAAAACTGGTTATCTCAAATCGCCAGCCGCCTGCTATACTGTCGAGCGTCCAGGTCGGGGCGCTGGGGGCCGGTCTCTCCGTATATGTTCCTTGCCCGGAATCGGGATAAAAATAACTCGTTTGTGGCACAGCCGTTTCAGCCGTTGCCACAATATCGTGATACTCAACGCAGTTGACTTCAATCTCATCGTCCTCAGTTTCATGAGTTTCTATCACCCGGAAAAGTTTAGCCGTCCAATTCGGCAACGGATGAGTGATTGAACAAATATCGCCAACCGAAACATCGCAGTTCTGAATTGATACCCGGAAAGAACAGGTATATTCCTGTAGTAGCCCCCGCCAGAGCATAAGTCGACAAATTCTTTCAGCCTGGCTTTTCCGATGGACTCCATACAAAGGCACCTCGAGTATTCGGGCATCACGAGCCGATCGGTCGATTTCACTTTCCACCTGGACATAAGCTTTTTTGAAGTCATTGGCCGGATCAATATAAATGCCACGAATGATATTCGGCACTTCCGTTTTGTCTATTTGTCCATAAGAAAAAGAGTCTAAAATAATATTATCAGTTGTGAAAGCATGACTCGAGCTCTCGCTCTTTTCGCATCCCAAATGAATTTTCGCATCTACAAAGAAGATATAGCCTAAAAATGTTGAGAGAATAGCAGTAATGGCAGCCTCACCGTCTGCATATTCATCTAGGACAATATCACATTGATAACGTTTCTCAGTCAGGCCACTGGGGAGAGTAATTAAAGCATCGCAATAAGCGGCAACCGTTTTGAAAGAATCAGTATTAATCCGGCTTGAAGACAATCCAAGTCCATAACGTGTATTTGTCAGCAGATCGTAAAGTTCCCAGGCCGGATTATTATTATAAGTCGTCTGCCAGGCACTTGTAACAGTGTTCCAATTCGTGATTAATAAACCGTCAATAATGGCCGTACATTCCGGGAACCTCGAGGTCAAAACACCGGCCCGGTTATCAATCGTCAAAGTGGCATAAGCCGTATTCCTAAAAGCCGCCGGTGTCGCCTCGGTATAATGAACAAGTAAAGCCGGAGACTCAAGACCACTTTCTTTCGAGCCGAAAAGATAACGGAGAGTATCGGAGGGCTTTATCCAAAAAGACAATGTTTCATCACTGTCATTATATGCACTTCGCAAAGCAGCCAGACCAGTCTCGTTTAAAAAGATAAAACCGAATTGCCTTGTCGGTTTGATTTCGCAGTCCCCGGAAATAGCCGACCCCGTCCCCGGAGCAGTGTTATAAGTTACAGTTTCCTCGTCCCATGTTTCGGCATTTGCCCCGCTGGTTAAATATCCGTTTAAGTCATGCTTTGCAGGAATTAAATTAAATATAGGCACTGGCATTAATTTCGAAATTAAGGTAACTTGAGAACCCATCATTGATGACAGCCTTATTTCTGCGCTTTTAATATTTAGATTTGCCGGAAGCTTACTGATATTGAAACGCACGAGAATATTCATATTTTCATCATATCTTAAAAGGCCTATGCCTGGTGCGGTATAATTTGAAACAAACAAATAATTTGGATAGTCTGTTTGAAAAACTGTATCCGGGCTTTCCTCACTGATAAAAGCATCCGCAACACATGGAGCTACATAAACTCCAGCCTCGAAAAGAGTATCAGCCGCTTGAGTCGAACTTCCAACATAAGTTGAATACGTTGTCGAACCAATGTCCTCAACATTTTTACCTTCAAATTGAATATCTTGAATATTTGAAACCTCGCCTTCGCAAAAGCCGACAGCAGCATCAAACTTAGTTTCTATTGAATCAACCGTACTTGCCGAATCTTCCCGATGAATAAAATGGCCTTTGACTTTATTCCGTCCATATACAATGGGGACTGGCTGATCCTCTGAAACTTTTTCTGTTGCATCTGTTGACTTGTAAGCCCTTGATTTCTCTTTATTTCTAAAAAACCAGCCGGCAATACCACTCATCAAGGAAATACCAAAAAGGAATCCACCCACAACATTAAAAGCAGTTCCAATTTTAGCGCCAATACTCATACCCGGTGTAAAGATAGAACTTCCAGTATATCCTGTTCCGAATGTTCCGCCAAATCTAGGCATTACTTCGCCCTCTCCGGTATAGCTGAAAATCCGCCGAAATTATGAAAATTGTCAAATTTATGAATGCAATCCCAGGAGCTTTTACTACAACCCCTCTTGATTTTATATGTTACCGCCGCCGCCGGGGCCGATGGAAGTGGCACGAGCAGGTGTATGTTTCCGCTTGTCGAACTCGCTATGTGTGCCTTTTTTCCATCGAGTGCCCCGGAGGTGAACTCTATTATTCCAGACCGCCAATAATCATTTGCCTCTGTCCGCGCTGAGTCCAATACAAGAATAGTTGTCGAGCTTGCATTAACCGTCCCCACCTTTTCAACTGCCAGTGTTGTCCCCGCCACTGTCCCGGCAATGTTATAACCCCTGCATTCAGTGGAATCGAAAGCCCATTGACAATTCTGTTGAAATAGCCGCCGGGGAACCTGGAGTTCCAGTTTCAAAAGCGGTGATGTGGCGATAAAAGAAAACTCTCCGTCCGTTATCTGGATCGGCCCGATCTCACCGCTAAAAAGAGTTGTGGCATCGTCCGAATCTGCAAGCAAATTGCTGAATACCCGTTTCAGCGTAATCGTCCGTCCCTGAAAATCTTCTGTAGCCAGGTAGCCACTAAGAGTAAGATCAGAATTATCAAAAGCGAAAGACACCCGATCGATCTCTCCAGTAAGCGTCGACCGAATTCGATCAAAAGCAAATCCCCATGTTGCATAAGTATTTCCCCCGCTTGTCGGGAAAACGACATCTTCATTGTTGTTTGTGTAATAGTCCGTCCCCGAATCAAGTTCAATCTCAACTAGATAAAGAGGCTGGTTTTCGCCTTCAGCAGCTTCCGCCGCCGCCGCCAAAGAGACTGCTTTGCTCATGAAATCACCTCTATTAATTCCAGCGTGCGCACTCCGCTTATCGAATCTGTTAAAAATTCCTGCCTGAAACTGTCCTCATTAAACCTGACATAATAAGACTTGTAAATAATCAGGCTGGCATTGGCACTTTCAGCGGCTATGCTTTCGACTGTATCAAGCGTAACGGTACCGGCTATTACTGTTTGCACTCCATAATTACCATCATTGCTCTGTCCTGATCCTGCTATCCAGATGCCATGATCCGTATCGAAACCCCGCTTGACAAACTCTGAACTGCTGTCGGTTATTGTATCGGGGTTGCTGTTAACGCAGGCTAATCGGCTGCCTTTAATTCTCTGTCCATAATTCGGGAAATTAAACGGGTCATAAGCCCCACCACAAGCATTGAAAAAAACCATTATCTCATCTATCAGGCTATAAGCCCGGTTATCAAAGCTTAATTGAAAGTGATAGCGAGGCCTTGTCCACTTTTGCCGTCTCTGTTCAGTGCCGCCGTCAAATACTGAGACCACTGTTTTATATTCAGGCTCGAAGGAAAAGCCGAATGTCGGTCGCCAGTCTATATCCCAGTTAGCCATTACCCGGCCCAAACTTTCCGGCCAGCACCACGATATTTGACAGCATCATAGCTAAAACCACTACCGCCACCGCCGCTGGAAAATTGTAATTTGCCTACTGTAGCATCAAAGAGCTTTTGCGCCGCCAAACGCGCTGTCATATTCATAAAAGAACTGGCAACGTCCATAAACATTTGTCTTGAAAAGTCCCTGAATTTCATTGTTCCCTGCATGAGCCCGCTCATTGTATTAGACCACCCCATAACAATGTCCGATCCCGTCCATTCAAATTGTGTGCGTAAGTCGGCTGCCCGGCTTATCATATCATCTATTCCAAAATTCCAGGCATCTCTCCAGTTGTCTATTACCGTTAACGGTACCTCTGCCATTGCCTCTATTTCCTCGGTAATGGGCATAATAAAAGCGCTGCTCGTGTCTTT
>Ga0180007_10001510_pt1 | contig 31447 bp, 26 predicted proteins | sample MM_PC_MetaG_FD_121122 | JGI IMG/M metagenome (GOLD analysis project Ga0180007, IMG submission 121122) | Groundwater microbial communities from the Aspo Hard Rock Laboratory (HRL) deep subsurface site, Sweden - MM_PC_MetaG | ecosystem: Environmental > Aquatic > Deep subsurface > Groundwater... | reverse complement strand
CAAATGCAACGCATGGAGGTGTTTAATGAAAACAGCAAACATACCATCGATTCGTGTCGAGTCTGAATTGCGGCAGGCCGCTGATAGCGTTTTACATAACGGCGAGAGCCTGTCGAGTTTCGTGGTAGAATCCATACAGGCCAATATTAAGCGACGTCGCATGCAAAAGGAGTTTATCTGCCGCGGTCTGGCCTCGCGTGATGAAGCTCGGCGAATTGGTGAATACTTCGATACCGAGGATGTCCTGCGCGAACTTAACGACATGCTGTCCCATGCTCAAGGCAAATGAGCTATCGTGTTCGCTATACCAAAACCGCTAAAGAAGATTTGCAGCGATTATACAACTTTCTTTTGGATCATGATCTGCAAGCTGCCCGGCGAGCTCGCGAGGCTATCGGTAAGAGCATGGAGTTCCTCCGTGACTTCCCTTTTGCTTGCCGCACGGTGATGCCGGACAATCCGTTTTTACGGGAGATGCTTATTCCCTCTGTTGTGATAGAACAACCATACGGCTACGGAAACGAATCTTTTATGAAAATGATTTTTTGTTCAAGGGGCGCTATTGCTATGACACCTGCTATAATGTCCACCACAAAACCCTCAGCATAAGAAACCAGACAAATCTGTGTCCCACCCATGACCCATCAGCCATCGACTGACAAACTACCTTACCATAGATGTGGAGCATTATTTCCAGGTCGCGGCTTTTGTGGATATTATCACTTCTGCAGCATGGTCTTCTATGGAGTGCAGAGTTGAAAGGAATACAGCCTCAATCCTTGATATCCTGAGAAAACGAGGGGTAAGGGCCACTTTTTTGCTGTCTGCTTTTGACCGTATGGTTGATTTTTTCGGCTAAAGTTTTGCTGGTTTGCAGGCTATTGATCGTTGTCGGCATAAAAAATGGCCGCAGACGGTGCAACAAGCGACCTAACCGCTCATCAAGATTAATTTAAAGAGGATTCCAACTCACCATGAAACTTATGTCCATAGCCGGGGCTCGACCCAATTTCATGAAACTTGCCGCCATAGCAAAGGCTGTGACGAAGCATAATGAAAGCGGCATATTGCCGCTCATTCACCATATCATCGTACATACAGGTCAGCACTATGATGAGAAGATGTCTAAAAGTTTTTTTGAAGAGCTGAGTATCCCAAAACCTGATATTAATTTAGAAGTAGGTTCCGGCACGCATGCCCAACAGCTAGCGGAAATCATGAAGCGATTTGAACCGGTACTCCTCGCTGAACAACCGGATGTCCTTTTGGTTGTTGGTGACGTAAATTCTACTATCGCCTGCACCCTTGTGGCCTCCAAGATAGAATATCCCCTCGCCAGAGGGAGAAAGAGGCCGATTCTCGTGCATGTGGAAGCGGGGTTACGTTCCTTTGACCGAGATATGCCCGAAGAGATCAACCGCATTCTCACCGATGCTTTGAGCGACCTTCTTTTCGTTACCGAACAAAGTGGTGTCGATAATTTGCTCCGTGAAGGCGTCGACGAAAATAAAATTCATTTTGCCGGCAATGTTATGATCGATACCCTTATCCAACATCTTGAAAAGGCCAAGCAATCGGACATCAAAAAACGGCTTGAAATTCCGATGCGTTATGGACTCGTTACCCTGCATCGGCCTTCCAATGTGGATAGGAAAGAAGTCCTGGAGCCTCTTGTCGAGTGTGTTGAGCAAATTGCCGAACAAATCTTTCTTGTTTTCCCTGTGCATCCACGTACTTTCAGTAAACTTACTGAATTCTCCCTTATGGATCGGTTGCAGACCAACAGCAACATTCTCGTCACTGAACCGCTTGGCTATCTAAACTTTCTCAACTTAACCCAGACCGCCACTGTCATCATTACTGACTCCGGTGGAATTCAGGAGGAAACCACCTATCTCGGAGTTCCTTGCGTAACCCTTCGGGAAAACACGGAACGCCCGGTGACCATAACAGAGGGAACAAATTATCTATTGGGAGGCACAGATTACAGCAAAATTTTTGCAACAGTTTTCCAAATACTTGATGGAAATACCAAAAAGGCAACCATTCCAAAATTTTGGGATGGCAAGGCTGGGGAACGTATTATCGAAACTTTGGTTAATGCCGCAAACCTCTAATCGAACCTCCCCCCTTAGAGATAGAAAACAAGGAAATCACAGAGAGACAACGGTGGTATGAATTTTTTATTTTGGTTCGCTTTGGGAGGCATCATATATACTTACTTTGGGTATCCATTATTAATTATTTTTTACTCCAAGTTCCGCCCTTTCAGGGTAGGAAAAAAAGAAGATATGGTTTACCCAAAGGTTAGCGTCGTAATTGCCGCTCGCAATGAAGAAAAAAATATGGAACGTCGACTTCGCAACCTTTTTGAGCAGAATTACCCAGCCCACCTTGAAATTATCGTGGTTTCCGATGGTTCCCGGGATGCAACCGAGACTCTCGTTGCGCAATATAAAAATCAGCTTTATCAGCAAGGACCAAATGATCGTTGTTCCTTGCAACTTGTTTCCTATGAGAAACCGAAAGGAAAACCTTTTGCTTTATCTTCTGGAATTGCCGTTGCAAGTGGAGAGATTGTTGTCTTTACAGACTGTCGGCAACGTTTTGCAAATGATGCTATAACTCGGCTGGTTCATAACTTCAGCGATGATGGGGTAGGGTGTGTCAGTGGGGAATTGATTTTTGAGGAGACCCCTGGTAGTGCAATACAAAGCGAAATGGGAACCTATTGGAATTTTGAGAAGTGGCTACGTAAATTGGAAAGTAAGACAGGGTTCGTGCCTGGGGCAACCGGGGCAATCTACGCGATTCGGAAAAAACTCTTTCAGCCTATTCCGATTCAGACCCTGCTTGACGATGTGTTGATACCATTAAACATTGCAATGCAAGGGTATCACGTTCTGTTCGATAGCTCGGCGGTTGCCTATGATGTGGTATCAAAAGATTTTTCCCAGGAAAAAAAAAGGAAAATCAGAACGCTGGCTGGAAACTGGCAGTTGTTGGCTCTTGAACCCGCCCTGTTCAATCCTTTGAAAAATCCATTGTGGGTCCAATTCGTTTCACATAAAATTTGCAGGTTATTGGTGCCCTATCTCGCTCTCATTCTTCTGTTTAGTGCATCGCTTCTCCGAAACGAGCCTGCGGTTATTGTTTTGATTCTTTTTGGGATTTTCATCCTAATGGCGGCACTACCTGAAATGAAACATCCTTTGAGTATCTTCAATCCATTTATGCGAATCTGCAAAACTCTTCTGGTGTTGAACTATTTTGCCTTCCTAGCCCCACTGAGACTTTTATTTGCGCATGAACGATTGTGGTAATGCTCATGTGCATGGGCGGGCCGCCTGCGCGTAGTCATAAACCTCCTGATAGCGTCCAACAATATCTCCCCAACTCCTCTTGGCGAGCATACTTTCTCTTGCTCGGAGGCCAAAATTCCGGCGTAGATCTTCTCTCTCAACAAGATAGCATATTTTTTCTGCTAAATCATTGGCGTCCTCTGGCTTAAAAAGAATGCCATCATGCCCGTCGGTAATCAGTTCGCGCAAGCCACCCACGTTACTTGCAAGCACGGATTTACCCATGGCCATTGCCTCCAAGGGCTTTAGAGGCGTCACCAGCTCAGTAATCCGACGACTGATCCGGGGATATACCAGAATGTCGACGATGCTGTAGTACGATTGAACTTTATTGTTTGGCACCTTGCCGGCAAAATGGACACGTTGGGCAAGGCCAAGTTCATCCACCATTCGGCGGATTTCCTTGTCCGCTTCGCCATACCCCACGATCAGGCAGACAATATCATCCCTTTCTCGTAGTTTTTCCATAGCTTCGATCAGATAGCGTAGGCCTTCAAAGTTGAAAAATGTGCCGATGTAGCCCACCACGGTTTTACCGGAAAAACCAAGTTCAGTGCGAAGCACCTCGTCTTCGGAAATGGGCGCAAAGACCTCGGTATCGACCCCGTTGGGAACCACAAAAACTTTTTCAGCCTTAATGCCCCTTGCGACCAAGTCGTTGCGCAAACCCTCGCAGATCACAACTACTGCATCGGCGCTTTGTGCCAGGCTGGTTTCGAGATGATGGGTTAGTCGATAACGCAATGACCCAGCAGCCGATTTTTTTTGATCAACTGCTGCGTCCTCCCAGAAGGCGCGAATTTCGTAAACGAAAGGAATTCCTAGCTGCCGAGCAGCCCGCTGGGCCGGATACCCAACCAAAATGGGTGAGTGGGCATGGATAATCGCTGATGACCGGGATTGGGCAATCTGTCTTATGGTCGTTTCAAAGGGTAGCATCTCCGAAACCTCACGGAATACCGGAAGCCCCCACCCGCGTACAGCTTGAGCAAGTTGCCAATCATCGGAGCGGAAATATTGAATTCCACCGTACTCCTCATGTGAAACTGCAGCCCCATTAGCTGTTGCTGCAGGGCGAGGCTGACGGAGGGAGGTGACCACCGCCGGATTCCAACCTGCTCTCTTCTGGTTTTCGACAATCATGCGTGCCCGCGTAGTGTACCCGGCAATCGCTGGAATCGACATATCGAGAGCATGAAGAATCGATTGATTTAGCTCGTGAGACATTTAATCTTCCTTGGAGTGCCTTAAGTTAAAGGTGTTATCTGAGAAAGTGCCGCAACTTCAAGTACTTTATACCCGCAATGGGCACAAGGGCATTTCAAGTACTTTAGGCACTCTTCGCGAACTACAATTCGAGTATCACCGCAAAATATACCGAGGTCATGTTGTCTGAAGTTACATTACCATCTTGAATAATAAATTTATTTTTCGAAAAATCTGTGAGATAGCTGGGCATAGAGAGGTTGAAAGTAATTGATTTTCTCTTCTTTCGAAAAAACAAGCCAATAAAAAACGATAAAATATGGTGTTGTAGCGATTACACCAAGAAATAAGGCCGGATAAGTTGCTTTAAGGAACGGTATCAGCAATGCCCAACAAATAACTACAAGAACAATAGACGTGATTAATGGCGGACCAAAAATATTCCGATAATAAGAGTTGAAAGTTGTTAAGCGAACCAATTTACAGAAAAGGTAAGGTTGCAGTAGAAGCTTAGAAATAACCATTGGAACTGCTGTCCCTATGGCAACACCTAATATTCCGTATCGTTGAACCAGCAGCAATGACAATACCAGGTTTGCTACACCTTCAATCAAATTACAGAATAAAAGTATACCATGCCTTGACATTCCTCTCATCAAGTTTCCCATAGGGTACTGCGCTAAAGCCAAAACAAAAGCAACTGATAGTATGACGAGTACGGGGTATGCCTCCTTACCAGGATATCCCAACCATCTATCGAGAAAAGGTTTCCCGAATATAATCAGCACTCCTCCGACATATACGCTGAGAGCGGTAGATATCTTTGTCAGCATGGTAAAAGCAATCAAAAGTGATTTTCGGTTTCCCAAGGCATCAAATTTACTGAAAACCGGAACTGTCTGCCCCATAATTACGGATATAAACTCAATAAAATAGTTTACAAGTTTCATGGCGATAGCGTAGGGCGTAACAAGGCTTAATCCCAGGAATCGTGAAATAACAAAATCATCCATCCTGAATCTTAGAATATCTGTAAATGAACCAAGCAAGTTAATCCAGCTATAGGAAAGGAGTTCCGGCAAAATTTCTGTGCTGAAGGCACGAAATTGTTTGTTCCCGATTGTATGCCAATGGCGTCGCCTAAAGTAGAGGAGCAAAAAGGCATGGCCAAGCAAATTCGCCCCCAAACAGACTGATGCAACCGCCTCAAGTCCCATGCCATAGCGAAGCACCCCGTATATGCCCGCTCCTCGGGTGATTGCTTTGCCTAACTCAACGAAAGCCAAGCTGTCGTATTCCAACTTGGACTCCAAAAATCCAACAACCACCCGCATCGGCAACTGAATTGCGAAGTCAGTTGCAACGACGGAATAGACAAACAAAAAAGTTTCAGGGGCAATGCCTTGCGCAAACTTATTGAAAATAATATGTCGTAAAAGAAAGGCAAATAAAAGGAACACGAAACTACAGGCGCAGAAAATGGAAAATGATATTATAACAGTTTGATAATATTTTTCTTTTTCACCCCGCACCTCATAAAGAGGCAAAAATCGTTTCAGGGAGGAACTTATTCCTAGATCAAAAAAAGTGGAAATACCAATTAAACTGCCAATTAACGACCAGAATCCGAAACCAGTCTCGCCGAGCCGGCCAACCATGATTGGTGTGAGCAACAAAACAATGACGCAACTGGAAGCATAAGAAAGGAGCCGAGCCAAAGCTCCCCAAGCAAGGCTTTCTTTAATATCTCGCATGCATTACCACTCTATACATGCTAATCAACATAGAGAACAGGGATAAATCGTTGGGTGTTTTCATGTTTTCATATCCAGGTTTTATGTGCTCACACTTAGATTTTAAAATGATACCAGGTCGTTCCCTTAATATCATGCCAGTCAAAAACTGAATCGGACGTGAACAGGAAATCTTTCAAGGAAGTAAAAAAATGATTAGTATTCGATAGTTGGGGGTAATCTAATTCTGATACATTATTGCGTAAGGAATAGAGCATATGTTTTAAAACAGCTCGTTTGTTTACTACACGCTTACAAGAATTAGCAATGTCAGTGGTCTCTTTTGGCCCGGTGAGACCATAGGCAGCTAGCGTTAGAGATGGTTCATTGAAGTTTAGCCGTAACACTTTATCGGTAGTACCACCAAGGCGTATATTGACTTCAAGAAAGTATGCTTCTTTTTTTTCTTTTGAAAATAAAAAATCAAGGTGAAACGGCCCAATACAATTGGCTAAGTTCGCAAAAATAATGCACTGGTTTAAAAAATCATCATGCAAGGTTATTGGCTCAAGGGTAAGAGATAAACCCTCAAATTTTCTGGGGACCAAAAAAGTTTTTAAGGACAATATCGAGCCGTCTTCTGAACGGACTCCATGCACAACCAAGTTTGGCAATAACTTAAATGATTGAACAATAATGGGTGGGCCTAAAAAATGGAGGCTACTTGTGAACGCAAACAACTGGGCAGGTGTTTTGCACACCATTGCTTTGAACGACGGAGAGATAGCCCCTGATTGTGCAGGTCTTAGGCAGATCGGGTAAGAGTCCTCAGGGATAAGCTTTCCTTCATCCATATTTGAGATATACCAAGTTGGCAGTACTCGGAGTTCGGCTCTTTCTGCCAGACCAAGTTGTGTTTTCTTTGACAATAAAGGCTCAAGCTTATCTGCAGGAGGTGCTAAAAATTTACAATGAGCAGGCAAACGTAGCAAATTTTTCCCCAACCATAATATGATGATATCGTCCTGCGCTATTAGTGCTTGAGCCTCAATATGCTCAATGTAATTATTGATGCTGTCGATACCTTCTTGGCAGCCAATGTATTTAGGATGAATAGAAGCCCCACCGGCCAAACAAGAACTATATCGTCTACAGTTTGTTTTTTTGTCAGTAACCTCAAGAAGATAAGGTGCAATTCCTTTCGCTGTACAAATTCTTGCAAAAGCAAGGAATGCTGGCCCAAATTGCCCAAACAGGATTATTTTATTAATAATTTTCATTTTATTTATAGGATTAACCTTTTTTTGGACTATTGTGTGTGAGCAATCGGTGCGATTGATATTTGATGACGCCAATATACTTAGTCAATTAAAAAAAGTTACCTGAGTATTATTGCAGAGTCACAAAGATTTATAGAATTAAATCAGATGGCGCTTCAATATTTGTTCTGCAAGTCTTTTCACTGACGCAGGTTTGGTCAATTGGATAATTGGAAATAATTTTGTATTGGGCTCTGCTGTGGCAAGTATCTCTGAAACAGTCATAAAATTCATATTCATATTTTCACTAATAAATTTCAACAATCCATCCAGCCTTTGACAATTAATGCCATTTTTAATCAGCGTGCCTTTCCTTGATTTCCCGAAAAATTCTCCAGGATGCGTAAGAATTGTTGCATTTTCATAGCTAACATTCTGCATCGCTGACAACCCTGCTTTCATTTCTTCTAAACCCAAAGCGCAAATTTCAAAATGTCGATATTTGCCATCAAGAAATGAAATGCAACTTTTGAAAATAGTAACTGGCAGGTCCAAAATGTTTGCTCTTCGGGACAGTTCATTAACGACGGGGAAAAGGTGGTTAATTTGAGAATGGATCGAGCTTTTTTGGTCAAGATCCCTGTTAGATGAGAGGAAAAGCCCACATTCTTCCATCGCTAATAAAGTATCTTCATTGGCTGCGAGATCTCCAGCGCGAAAAGCCTTGATGGATTTTACTCCACAGTTTGCTAAAATTTCTAATCCGACTTCAATAAAATGTTTCTGTGTATTTTTATTATAGGAAAGTATTTTATCATTTTCATTGAGCACACCTTTTATCTCTGCAACTTTTGGATGAAGATGAAGCTGGATATCGTGACCTTCATCAATTATCAATGAACATATTTTTTGTAATGGTGCGATCCCCCATCTGGTAGCAGCTAGAGCTTCGACGAAAAATGTCGCCTTTGCATCATAACGTCTGCAAGTTTCTAGAATAAAAGGGAGACCATTGCCATACCCTAATATGTCACGGTGAAAATTTCCTGTGTATGTCTCAACATCTATCGTTAGAAATATGTTCATTGTTATTTGTCAGCAATGGTTTGGAGCATGTGCTTAAGCAGCACACGGTTTTCGACAAATTTAGCAAGGGTGCAACGTAATTTTTCCTTTATAGGAACCTCATTTTGAATCAGAGCGGCCAAGCGATCGTTCAAGCTCTCATCAAAATTTTGATAGACCCATTCCTGCAAGCCTAATAATGACATCACTCCTTCGGTTTTATGACTGTAAGACATTGCTATTGTAGGAACGCCAGAGGACAACGCGGCAATGTTGGCATGCATTCGCGCCCCCACGAAATAATTACATCTGCTTATTATCCCTTTCAGTTCATGCGCCTTGTAAGCCTTAGAAAGGTGATGGACCTTTTTATTTGTTTTTACGTGTTCCCAGACATACAGACACGCGAGCCTATCATCATGATATTTTTTACTCGGCCCTGTCACATGGGGAATCAAAATGACATCCAGCCCAAAAGCATCAACTGCGAAGTCTACAAGGTCTATAATACTTTTTATATAAGTTTCTTGTGAGATTGCATTGCCTGTTTCCCTGAAACGCACAAATGATTGACTCACCGATATGCCTAGCGTCTTACCCAGATTCAAAATTCCTTCATTTTCGAGAATAGCTAAAAGTTGTGTTTCTGGTAGAGGCCGTAACCAAAAGGCAACATCGTTGATGACCTTTTCAGATAAGGTCTTGACCCCGAGCTTTTTTAAGAGTGCCGCGGTGATATTTTCTCTAGGAATGACCAGAGCGGCCTTAGCGAAAATTACCTGAGCCAAGAGTCTATTAGTCCGGTACTGGAACGGGCCGATCGATTGTGGAAATACCACAAGCTTCTTCCCGAAGCTCGCAGCAAAAAGAAGACCGAATAATTCACCTCTACAGTTGATTTTCCCATAACCGTCGGACAAGGTGTCGCCACTAATATCAATAATAAGATGAGCAGTTCTGTAAATATCTGCAAAGGGGCCATTGAAGATCTTGCCCAGCATTCTTGTGCCGATAAGAGCAGCAAGGGCAAATCCTGCCAATATCCGACGACGACCATAATCTTCTTTAATGAACAGTTGCAGAGGCCAGCCACCTTTCTGAATCGCCTGCTCGCTTTCGGCCAACAACTCTCCCGAAACCGGGACAAAGAGCTTTGCTCCCGGGAACACTTCCTTAACGATTTCCGCGGTGCTGATTAGCATGGCCACAGCACCTTCATTGTAAAGGGGGGAAGCTCCCTGTATTATAATGTTCAACTCAGATCTCCATTTTGGTCAGTCACGATTAATAAGTCACTGAATTTACGCATTCAACTTCTTCAGGTCGAATTATCTCTTTTTTCTACCCTGCGAAAAAGTTTTCGCAGAATACGATAGGCAAGATTTTCCAGTCTGGAGAAACGGCGATATACATGCAGCCTCTGAAGCAGTGGCTGCATTTCTCGCTGCACCGCATCAACGACAAATGGTTTTTTATTACAACTGGACGCAAGCAATCTGCTTTTTTCTTGCATTTTATCAAGAAGATCGATTTCCTTCCTGCGGAAAAAGCTAATTTTTTTTGATGGGGAAATTCTTTTGTTGGGGGACCATCCTTCTCTGCATTGTCTTTTATAGAGTCTGTAGGAAAGATCAGAGGTCTTTTTTTTGATTACTCCATCCTGAGCATTTACTATGTCTGCGATTGGAATTGGAGCGAGAACCAGTTCTTTTCTCGTACAGCCTTCCAGGAGCATAGTGTCGATAGCGGAACATCTCGATAATAATAAGGATGTTCCCCTATAGTCCTTATCATAGTTCGGCAACCAAGCATCCATAAGCACAGCATCAGCCGTCTCAGCGAAAACATCATCACAGTAATTACAAGCTGGCAAGGTAAACCAGTGATTGTTCCATGCCAATGACGCGCCTTCCCTCCAATAAACGCGCCGTTCAGTACCAGACGAATCTTTGAGCCCGAAAAAAAAGTTGTTTGCAGGATGAGCGGAGTCTTTCCCACGGTAACGGACCCCTTCAATCCGATCATCTGTGCCGGCAAGGGAAGCGAGATAATTGGTATAAGCCTTGCTTTTCTGTTGGCCGCAGACTAAACCAACTACTGCAATGATTCGGTCTCTCAATACTGGTTTCACTTTCTGGGCAAGCCTTATGGCCTTTGCAACACAAGGAAGACAAACAATAATGTACCTGCCAGGTTTTTCCAAGACGGCCCTTATCACGGCAGAGCATTCCATTGGATAGTAAACGGACCCTCGCACCAACGTGTCGGAAGATAGATCATTGAAAATAGTGTAATGAAAGAGTTTTTCCTGGTCGTGACCTCGCCCCGCACAGATAATGCTGTCTGCCATGCCTGATTGCAGAAACTGCCTTAGCAGCCAGAAACCTAAACCGCCGGAAGCCGACATCAGCCTCTCTTCCTCATCGGCAGCACTGCCAACAAAATGTGAAGTGTGATACCCTAGAGTTTTGTTAAAATGTACTCCTGGCAGCGAAGCAAAAAGATTTTTTGCCAGCATATCCTCATTAGCATTGTCACCTAGAGCAGGACAGCAGCGTTGGCAGATTTTGCAACCCGGAATGCACCCCTCATTTTCTACTGGGACATACTCGCCACAAGCGTTGAATTCCATGGAAAGCGCGCCGGCTGGGCACAACCCGGCGCACATCCCACATCCTACACACACAGCTCTTTCAACGACAAGTTGCACAACGTTAAGGTTCGTTTTCTTCAAATCCCACCTACGTTTGGATAATGGAGTTTAGTGACTGGCAATCATAATTCATCATAGCTCTTTGGAAAAATTTTATTACGCAGGGAGATTAATAAAAAAACCATCAACTGCCCTGTTAATTTAATGAGGGTCGCCGATCACGGGCCAGCTTACATTTCTTACATACGAAATCCCGCTCTCCCCTTTGGTACTATCTATGGCAGTCATGGCAAGTTCGTAATGCTGGTCAATTGTAAGTCCATTGATAGTTGCCTGGAAGGTATTGTTGCCTGTCACACTAGCTATTTCTACCCGTTTTCCATTTTTGACATCGTAAATCTTGTACCCTGTGATGGTCGGTCTTGCAATATCGGCTGGAGGATCCCACTGGATAATGAGCGATCCAGCATTGGGCGAAGTAGCTCTCACATTGAATGGTGGGACCGTGTTGCCGAAATATCCCCAGATATAGTTTGAAAGCGTTTGACCATTAACAGTATATCCATAAATGCCCTCTACCCCATCAACAGTAGTCCTCATCAAAGAGCGTATGGTGGCTTCATTTGGAAAAGGCCATAAAGGATTTTCTGTCACAGTGTTCCAACCAGACTCATCCATACTCATTCCAGCATTACCTATTTTATAGAGGATTGTAGGACCAACTGTCCCACCAGTAGAACCGGCGGTTGAAAGGATTGAGCCAGATTCAACCCGCACAGGATATAAAAGACCATTGAGAAGAGGATCGGCATTTACGGAATTAATGCCATAATCACCAGTTGTTTGATTGTAGTAATAATTGTGAAATGCGGTAATACTTCCTCCAACAAGCGGGCCAATATCTCTCGCAATAGAATCGCTAAACACTATTGATCCACCAGTCTTATTGTGCCTCAAAAAGTGTTGAAATCCGGTATTAAAATGATAAGCCGCCACGTTATGTACGTTAGCTATTACTAATCCAATGGTGATAGCTCCTGTTAAACCGTTTATTCCATCTATCGATGGGCCCAGCGCAACACTGTTTTTTAATTCAACTGTGGTGTCGCCTGCCTCAGTTCCACCCAGATAAAAGGCCTGCGTCAAGCCTTTCATTGCAACACACCCATCTATAATATTTCCCCCTGAACCAGACTGATCCCCTACCCAGAAATCTCCATTTTCATTTGAGGCAAATTGATACTCTTCTCGGTCGGAATCTATGGAAATGCAGTTCTGCCAGACAGAATTTGTACTTCCGTATCCGCGGAAATTAGATTGTTGCCCTGTCCAGTCAGGAGAAATATACCAGTCGTGCCGGGCGACACACCGACGATATATATTGTGGTCGCCGTGATAGTCCAGAAACTTGTACCTGCCCCCTCCCCAGGAAATACATTCTTCCATCAAATTGTAAGCACCATAACTTATATTAAAAGTAGATGCGTTACCAGTTACAGCAGGAGCAAAAAAACCGCAACGAATGAACTTACAGTGGCTCCATTTATATGCGCTGTTATTGGCGCCTATAAATATAATTCCTTGTAGTTTCACATATTCAACACCAGTACCATTATCGTTAAGTGTTGGTATTCTCACCCCCCAATCCGTCTCGGCCTTTATCGTACTCATAGAAGCGTAACTTGTCCCTGCTGGTGGAAGATAGCTGCTACTGATAGTCATGCCAGGGTAGCCAGAACTCCAGTCGCCGTCTGCAATAATTATCGTATCTCCAGAGGACATAACAGCCCTGGCTTCCCATAAAGTGTTATAACCAGTTTCCTTGGTTGAACCATTTTCCGTTCCAGTATTTGTTGGGTTACACCATATTGTTGCCGCATTAACATTGTGGGCAGTGACAAGCAACAGGCAAATACCCATAATGAAAATGGGTAGTCCTTTTAGATATTTGGTGATTTGTGTATTAAACATAATAGATCCTCCATTCAGAGTGAACAGCTACGCCCCAAACCTGCCGCGGGTTGTAGAAAAATTTATCTTTGTAATCTGACCTGGCCCCTTAGGGCATCAACACTCATTTTGCCCGATAACCCTGGCTGGTACACCGCCCACAATGGAGCCAGCCGGCACGTCATGAATTACCACGGCGTTGGCCCCAATGATTGCTCGGTTACCGACGGAGACATTTCCAATCACAACCGCCCCGGTCCCTACATATACTTCGTCGCCTAGACGGGGAACCGAGTTACCTCTACCTGCACCCTTGGTTCCGATTGTCATGCCGTGGCTTATTTTGCATCCGGTTCCTAGGTGAACACCACCATTTATAATGATCCCGCCAAAATGGCCGATATATAAACCGCCACCTGCCTCAACTCCAACCGGCAGCATAATGCCGGTCGTGATCTCTATGAATTTCTGAAGCGCTTGATGTATGGCTCGCAAAGGAAGGCTGAGTCCTCGTGGCAGGCTGTAGATGGCACAACCGATCCCATAAACCCCAACGGCAACAAATCCCTGGACCGTCAGCAATCTAAAAAAACGGTCGACTGTTGAATATCTGCCTTCAAACTCTTGTTCGGAAAACGCAGCAGCATCTGCAGGAAGTTTTCGTAAATGATCAGTTGCTTTCATGTTGGTTCTTCCTCGAACTCTAAGAGAAATATGTCGATCCGCCTCATCAGGTGCACTTTCCTGCCAGTCTCTGCATGACATCGTAGTAACGATCAGCACATGACTCCCATCCTTTATCTGACACGCATTGTCGAATTCGATCCCTCGACCACCTGACTGCCAGCACTTCTTCAATCCGGTCACTGAGTTCCTGTGAGTCGCCCACCCGGGAGAGGCGGCCATTTTCGGGAGTTATCATTTCCGGTATAGCACCGACACTTGAAGCCACAACAGGTGTGCCGCAAGCCAGTGCCTCCATTAGTACGTTCGGATGTCCCTCCCTGAGGCTTGGGAGGCAAAAGACATCGGCTGCGTTCATCCATAGAGCGATCTCGGAGTGTGGGCGGCGTCCGAGAAACCTGGTGCTGCCGGCAATCCCTACCTCCTCGGCCAACTTCTGCAAGGATAATCTCAGGTGCCCGTCACCGATAAGTAGCAATATTTGTTCCTTGTCGGAACTTGTCCGTTTCCGGAGTAATCCCATGGCCTCTATCAGGTAGCGTGTTCCCTTTACCACGTCTTGGCTGCCAACAGTCAACACAATTTGCAATCCTCGCGGTAAGTCAAGATGCTCCCTGGCTCTTTCCCTCTCCATTAAATAAAATTTTTTGAGATCAATCCCGTTGGGGATAACAAAAGTTTTTGCAGGAGCGGCTCCAAGTGCAACCATAGACTGCCCTAGCCCAGCGCTAACGGCCGTTACCCTATCCGAACAACGGATTGCCCAGGAAATCTGGGGTCGTCGCCATGTCATATTGGCGTACAGATTTATGTCGCAACCTAGGCCGGTCAGGACAACTGGCACACCGAGACGCCGTGCAACAAGAACCGCCGCAACCCCATCAGGATATACCCAATGGGCATTGATGACTACGTCGTCACGGCCATCTGCCAACAGTCGCTGAATGGCGCCGTAAAGGGGGAAAGATAAGAAAAAAGCATGGATTGCCCCAAACAGTTTTGGTATGACCAAGTATCTCGGATGCAGGACTCTCAGTCCGGCAATTTCTTCCTCAGCAGGGACTTCTGAATGGGCATATCTTTTTGGAAAAAGCCAGCGCACAAACGACGGCACCCAAGGAAGCGGGGCAACGACATTCACTGAACATCTCCGCGCAAGAGCTTTGGCAATTTCAAGGGTGAACGTGCCGCGCATTACCTCGCACGAATTCGGGAAAATACTAGAAACGAGGATTACCCTCATCTACGATCCCTGAGTGTTGCCAAAACTGTTTCCGGTTCGAAGGTTAATGCTGTAGTCAAGTTGCAGCCATGAATGCATGCACAACGCTTGAGCAGGCGACGCATACGGACGCCCTCCTCACTTGCCCATACCTTGCCAAGATCGTAGTTGTAGTCCCGTACATTCGCGAAGGGTTTCGAAAGTTCACAATGGCCAAACAAGCCATCAGAATAAAGAACTCCTTCCATGGCGGAGGCATAGCAGGGCATGACCCCTGAGCCTTGCTCGATCATGCCGAGAGACAGTTGCCAGATCCTTTCCTGACGTTCTGACCAGAAACGAAAACCTCCATCCTCATTCTTTCGCTTGAGGATTTCATAGATCTTCTTTAGTTCCTCTAGACTCAGAAACGACTCTTCCTTGTCACGAGGGTCGAACGATCCATATGCTTGTCTGGGGAGTTGGAAAACCCCAAAGGATCCTCCGCGGACGATGTTAAATCGGAGAGGAACACGTTGTGAGCGGAATCGTTCAATGAAGTCCTCTAGTTCATCAAGATTTGCATTTTGGACTGCCAAAGCGGCGTGTACCGACAAGGTCGGGAAGCGCTGCCGCAATTTGAGCAAAGCAAAGAGGGTCGCTTCAGCTTTGCGAAACGCACCGGATTTGCTCCGAATTAGGTCATGTGTCGTCTCCAGGCCGTCCAGAGAAACCTGGATACTTAGCTCGGGCACCACGTGCTCCTCCAGAAGAGTTTCCACCGTAGGGAGGACACGATCTCCGAGGGTGCCGTTCGTGGCAATCCCCAAGGAACGGACCGTCCGTTGCTTACAGAAAATTCGTGCAATTTCGTTGAGATCATTCCGCAGGAAGGGTTCCCCGCCGGTGAGTGACAGTGACGAGATGTCCGTTAGGTTTTCGGCTACTTTTCGAATCTCATCCAAATCAAGTTCGTCGTGCTTGTCATCCAGTTTTTGCCAAAGAAAACAGTGGCTACACCGCAGATTACAGCGTGACGTAACGAAGAAGATGAGAGTTCGTACAGCCCCACGCCTAAGAACCCGCCTTTTTTTTATAAGGCAGTAAGCCCTGGCAACCTGCAATTGCGTCCAATAAGGCAGCCGTCTGAATATTTCCCTTTTTACTGACTGCCCGGAATTATTTTGCATCGTAAGTCCCTCATATGTTCTGTTCCCTGCGGAGTTGGACAAAGCGCGCCAACTCCATGTCGTCGAGGAAGTTTCTCTTTCTCGCCCGTCTGATTTCTGGATAGTGCAGCAGATTCGTGGCGTATGCCTTAAGAATATAAGCGCCTCCGAGCCAGTTTTCTCTCGCAATCTGCCGCCCAGAAGCCAAAAGGTATGCAATTTTTGCAGGCAGCAGGATGTAAAACGTAGCGATACGTAAAATATCCCACAATAAAATGATCGAATTCCGTGCTGCGCCAAAGTGCTTTAGATTGAAACGAACTCTGGTTGAATGATAACGATAGGTCTCATTCGCATACCGTCCGGTCTTGATATGGTAATGCTGCACGCCCGTTCTCGATCCTACGAAATTCATACGGCCGATTTTACCGAGTGCATACCCCACGTCGGTGTCCTCACCGCCGAAAACGAAATAAGGGTCGAAGCCGCCTATTGTTTTCAGATCGGCAATTCGCATCATGCAGTTACATGTCGCCAAATAGGTGCACTCCCTCCACAGGGGTTCTTTCCCTATATCCGCCCTGACAGAAGAAGGGGTGCTCTCTCCAAAGTAATTAAGCTGCCGTCCGCGGACCTCGCCGGGAAGACCAAGGTAGACTGGAATTTCCCCTCCCACAGAACCGACACGCGGATCTTCCTCGAGTTTTCGGACCATTGCTTTGACTACTTGCCGATTTTCCAGAACAGTGTCACTGTCTAAAAAGAGGACATACTCCCCCTTAACTGCCATGATTCCGATGTTTCTGGCATACGAAGGTCCGCACCTCGTTTCGCTGTGAAGCAGTCTGATATCGTCGTCTTCCATGGAACGGATGACAGCTGCCGTACCATCACTGCTGCCGTCATCAACGACAATAATCTCTATTGGCCTGTATTCCTGATCCTTTATCGACCGCAGGCACCGAATAATTTCTTCCTTGCGGTTGTAAACAGGAATTACAATGGAAACCATTCCAGACATTCCGTGAGATCCTCCATCCATCAGCGCCGAAACGTCTGGTGCCATTGGTTCATAACCAAAAAAGAAAACAGGCGCCTGCTGTGGTCCTCCTTGCCAGTCGCATGTTGATTGAGCAGTCTCTCCACATAATCCTTTCTAATGATGTCCTGATCGTAAAGCCAGCTTGAAGCAAGCTGTTCACGACAGCGGGGTACCAATCCTGCCCCAAACCAACGTTTCGTGGGGACAGGGAAACCTTTCTTTTTCCTGTAAATGATGTTTTTTGGAAGCAGTGATTCCGTCGTTTTTTTCAAAATCAATTTTCCTTCACCATCATGCAGTTTCATGGCAGAGGGCAATGTCGCGGCATACTCGACCACTGTATGGTCTAAGAAAGGCACCCGTAACTCAACGGATGTGGCCATGGTCATTTTATCCGCCTTCAGAAGAAGGTCGTCGACCAACCATGTCTTCGTGTCAACATAAAGAAGCTTTGAGAGGAGATCCAATCCTGCTACTTTAGCAAAATACCCTTCAAAAATCTCGCCCAGATAATCGTTGTTAACCCAATACTCATTGAAATTATCTGTATAGAGACGAGCCTTAATGTTTGGAGTAACGTCCGAAGATACACCGCGATATCTTTTTTCCACCCCGCACTCAGCCCAATCCAGGTATTTCAAAAATCGTTCATTATGAATCCAGCGCCGGGGAATTAAGCGGGAACCCAAACGCCAGGCAGCAGCTTTATCGAGTTTCAGCATGGTCTGGTAAATCCCATACCCCGCGAAAATTTCATCACTTCCTTCTCCGGACAATAATACCGTGGCATGTTCTTTTGCAAGCCGAGAAATATGGTAGAGGGGTATTGCCGCCGTTTCAACGACAGGTTCCTCCATTTTTTCAACCATAAGGGGAATACTTTCGATAAAATCCGTATCACGGAGAATGAACTCGTGGTGGTCCGTGCCCAAGTGCGTTGCAACTTGCCGCGCAAACGGGAGTTCGTTGGATGCTGGATCGTCCTCATATCCCACAGAAAAAGTCGCCACCTTCTTTGACGACGTCAAACAGGCCAAGGCGGTAATGACGCTGGAGTCCAGGCCACCACTAAGAAATACGCCCAACGGAACTTCGCTCATGAGATGGCTGGATACTACATCCTTAAGGAGCCCCCCCAACTCCTCCCTCGCCGTAAGGTCGGAAATCTTTATTTGCCTATCAAAACGCAAATCCCAGTACTGCCTCTCCCTTCCTATCCCCCGTTTGGACTCGACAACTAAGGCGTGGCCAGGTTGTAGTTTTAAAATATCACGGAACATTGTAAGTGGCGCTGGGACATAGCCGACGGTGAAAAACGCATCCAATGCCCGTAGCTCCACATCTGGTTGGCCAAGGCCAGTTGCCAGAATGGAGGTTACCTGGGACGCAAAGGCAATAAAACCATTCCCAGCGCAATAGTAAAGGGGCTTGATCCCAAGGCGGTCACGCGCCAGGAAAAGACGCTCCCGCTTCTCTTCCCAGATTGCGAATCCGAACATGCCCTGTAACTTGTCAACACACTCTGGCCCCCATTGCTCATAGGCGACGAGGATCACCTCTGTATCCGAGTTCGTGCGGAAGGTATGGCCCAACGATTTGAGTTCAGTCATCAGTAAACGATAATTGTATATTTCCCCATTGAACACTATCGCAATGCGAGATCCAGGCGACCCCTTGACAATGGGCTGCGCCCCACCTGCAACATCGATAATGCTCAGCCTTCGGTGTCCGATGCCGCAGGGACCGCTGACAAAAAGGCCTTCGCCATCGGGGCCTCTAACAGACATCCGATCCATCATGTCCCGGATCATCTGCGGTTCTACTCGCCGCTCCCCCGAGTAGAAAAACACTCCACAAATTCCACACATTCTATTAGATCTCCATACAAATCAGTAAGAAAACATAGGGGGTGTCAGCGAGTTGGCAAGTATACGTAGCGAGGTATTTCATAGTCTCTGTAACTGTTCGGATTCCCTGCCTTACCGTCTTCGGCAGCCCGGATGATGTTATACATCTCGCGAGCCGACACATAATGAAGAACATATTCCTTACCGTCGTTGTATTTTTTCCCCAGATAATGAAACATATCATCACAGGGTTTTCCAAGGAGAGTGGGCCAGTCGAATTCATATACTCCATGTGTATGGATTTTGATGAAAATCCAGTTAGGTCTTCCAGGGATATGAATAGCCTTTCGAAGCCAGTAATCTATCCTCCCTGGTGTTGGTTTATCCCTCTCGCTGAGATTGGATTGTTCGATGCTTGGCTTCAAGCAATGAGTTCTCGACCGCCATCGGACGCCAATCGGACCCTGTACGAATATCAAGCCTTCCCTGCATGTGTTGCCGACTGAAATCTCGTGGCAAAATCTGTTATAACCCTTCGGGAACTTCGGTGTGCTTTGGCCATAAAAAAGTCGATTACAGAGCCGAGGTTGGGCCTCGTTTGACACCGGGAACGTGAAGTCTGCAAAACAGCCACATTGCTCCAATATGGTAATCTCATCATTTACTCCGCAGTGCTCGCTTCCTCCCAGGGAGTTGGCCAACGCCCAATCGCCGTGGATGAAGGCAAAACGGCGCTTTCCATCAGGGAGACAGAAAACACCAAATCGTGAAAACGATTCAATGCAGTCTAGAATTTTTTGTCTGAGAGAATTCTCATCATCAGGCCATGGTGGCTGGCGATCATGGTGAAGGTGCATCTCTATTTCACTAAATCCCTCACCGCATAATCGGACCAATTTTTCCAAATGGTCATCAGTGTCATAATGCGGGGGGAAAAAAAAAGTATGCTGCGGATGGACGCCATCTGCATCCAAGTGTTTGCGGGCAAGCAGCGGATAGCCCTTAACCCACCTGTTAACTCTTTTCCTCTGCTGCGCAGGTGGGGCACCGCCGTTCCCGGGTTCGAAATGATCGACGAAGGCAAATATAACGTGTACAGGGCCTTCCTCCCGTTTCCGGGTGATCCGCTGAAGCCCACGAAGCAAATCTGAAGGAAGCCAGAACTGCATCTGCTTTTGGACGACCACCGATACGATCCCCGCCAATCCAAGCATGCCCCCTGCAGCCGCTGCAATCCATACTGATTTCAAAATCCCCTCCCTATCGTAACACAAAATCAATCAACTGTTTTGGCCGCAAAAAAAAATCGCCACCGCAAATTGCAATGTTTTATTGGCAGAATATGTGCAAAAAAAACAGAAAAAACTATACGGAACGGTAAAATTCCAAATAAGATTGAATCATATGTCCCATCGTAAAGTGTTCCTCAATGGTCTTCTTGGCGTTGCCGGACAAGCGAGTTCTCAATCTTTGGTCAATTGCCAAGGCATGAATTGCTTCGCTGAAACCAGCCTTGTCGTCACAGTCAAAGAGCAGCCCATTTTGGTTGTGGCTCACGACCTCCAAACAACCCCCAACTGCCGAACAGACTACAGGAACCTCCATGCTCATTGCCTGTAGAAGCGTGTTCGGCAGCCCCTCCGCCCGCGAACAAAGGACAAAAACATCCATCATGGCAATAAATGAAGCTACGTCATCGACATATCCTGTAAATATTACGTGTTTTTCCAGACCAGCAAGAATAACCAACTCTTGTATCTCCTGGAGCAGCGGTCCGCCGCCGACGCAAAGGAGTTTCGCCGATTGATCGGTTTGCACAAAATCTTTAAAGGCGTTGATTAAAAACGGATAGTTTTTTTCTACTCTAAAATTTGCCACGGTTCCAATAACAAATGAGCCTGTATCTATTTTATACTGCCGCCTTAATGCGAGTTTTTTGTACCTGAAGCAAGAAAATACGTTCCTGTCGAGTCCATTGTATATAACTTGAGATTTGCTGTTGTTGGGGATATACGGACTGAAAATATTCTTCACTTGCTTTGAATTATACACGAATCCGGCAGCAAACCGAGAAAGCATTTGCATTACTAATTTGTTGCGTTTGGAATAATTATGCATCAGATCGACTGCATTAAAGACAATTTTGGCCCGGCACCCAAACAAAATTTTTGCAATCACCGCCACCATAAGTCCCTTTAGGTCAAAAACATTAATAAGAGCAATTCCGTTTTTTCTCACGATAGTTGCCAGGCGAAATGCTTTCATAGGTTCAAGATATGCCTTCTTGACCGGAAGCACCTGAATGACTGCCTTGGTTTCTTGGAATTTTGGCAAGAGCCGAAGGTTGTTCGACAACACGCATATGTGCATCACGGCATTGTCTGGAAAATGTCGAGCGAAATCGAGCAGTCGTAGCTCCGGGCCACCCGGTTCTAAATCATAGATCAGAAAAAGAAGTTGGTCACGATTCTGCAAAGCGCTCATTTTCCAACGGATGCTTGGTCAACAACGTGGGAAGGGATGCGCCTTCTCCGCCTCCAAATCGCTCTCAGTATTGAAATGGCAGAGGGGGGCAACCGGGCAATTAAGCCATATAAAAGAATGGTCGAGTTCACTATGCCAAGACTTCTTAGCTTGGAATATATTTTGCGGGCTTTTCCATACTCGCCTTTGTGAAAATAATCCTTGATAAGCGTTTCTCCCCGAATCTTGTAGGCATTACGCATCGGCAGATACCGCGTCGGGTGAACTTCCGGGTATCTTTCTGCTATGCGGTCCAGATTGTCGAGCGTCCCGATGGGAACATCCACCCGAAAGGAAAGATTTGACGTATGCATCCTGCGGAGCAGGAGGGTTTCAGGGACAACTCCTATATGATGAGCATACGCAATTTTCAAATAGAAGTTCGTATCCTCTGCAGTTAGCAATGACTCATCAAAGCCGCCAACAATTCGCGCAATCTCGGTTCGCACAACAACTGAAGAAAGTGTTATAATCGTATCACTTAGCAACTCATCGAAGATACGCCCGGATCGAGCATTTTGCGGAAAGTCTTCCATCACAGCCTTTTGACCGTCAATGAAATTCGACGTGAGTGAATAAACGAGTCCAGTCTCTCGGTGGGTTACGAGGTAGTCGATCTGCTTCTTCAGTTTACTTGGCAGCCACACATCATCAGCATCGAGGAAGGCGATAAATTCTCCTGTTGCCGCGTTGATACCCTTATTCCTGGCCTTGGCAGGACCGCCATTGGACTGCCGGATGTAAATAATGTCATCGCCAAGTTTTTTGATTAAGTTCGGTGTGTCGTCTGTTGACCCGTCGTCAATAACAATTATTTCTACAGGAGGGTATGTTTGGGCGCGGATGCTCTCCATCGCCTGGGTAAGGTATCGAGCGCAATTGTATACCGGAATGATCACAGAGACCAACCCCGTACTGCCGACACCACCATGGGACACCTCACCAATTCCATCTATTGCCGGAGATGTCGTTTGTCCAACGGACACATTTGCTCGACTTGTCACTTTCCGTTCATCCTTGCTTACCATACTTGGCTTAGAAAAACTTTCCAGCTCACAACAACGATAACTGTAGCAATAAGTACGTCTCTGTTCCAGAGTTTGCCCCGACTCCGTTCAGATTCAGGGAAATCCAGTCGAATCGAGGCCCCCAGTAAGGCCGCCATGACCAAAAACACGATATCATACGTCCTCGTCGAAAATATCGACCCCACCGCGTAGGATGAAAAAAAACCGACAAAGCCGGAATGATAGACTCTCATCTCCCCTGTAGAAGAGGTATATTCAGGTCGCTTCAGAAAGTGAAAAAGCGTGAAGAGTATTCCTACAAATGCATAGAGGCCCACAAGTCCGGTCTCGGCGCCGGCCCTCACATACGAATTGTGAGAATCTCGTTTATAGTATTCCCTGAACTGACCTTTTCCTACTCCGAGGAGAGGATGGTCCCGTAGCATCTTGCTGCCCGCGCTCCAAGCCTCCACTCTACCCATGGAAGATCTGTCATCACGGTAGCCCTCTGACTGTGCAACAAATGCGACTATCACCCCTACCGTACAGAACACTATGGCCGCACGCTTCCATACCGGCCTTCGCGCCCACGCCAATAGCCAAAAAGCCAAACAGGTTGCAAGCGCCAATAAACCACCGCGGGACTTTGTCAGGTAAATACAATAGAAAGTCATTGCGAGAGCACCGGAGGAGATAAACCTGGTAATTAAGCCGGGTCCCTTAATCATCATTCCCAGAGCGAAGGGCACAATCAATACTACCGAGTATGCTAAATCGTTTGGGTTGTCGAAGTTACCTGCCCCACGAATCTGCCAGATCTGTTTGTCGGGCGCCCACAACATCCCTGCGCGAGTCAAATCAATACCATGGGCCTGCAGCACTCCCATGGTTGCCACGCAAAGCATGCATCCAAGAATGATCAAAATTCCAATATTAAAGCGATACTTTGAATTAATAACTGTAACCGTAAAAAAATAAATCAACAACAGTTTCAATTGCTCAAGAGATGTTGAAACAATATAATCAATCCAATGAGTACTGATAGTGGAGACGCAACACCAAATCAAAAAAAATGCAACAAACTTGTCAAGTTGGGTCCGAAACAGTTCTTTTTTCGTGTCGCTCAACAACCAGGTCATGAGCAGAACGGCCATAACGTAGAAGACGATCCTCTCCCCCATGAAGGCCGGGACAAAATCCTGCGGTCGAACGATTATTAAAAAAAGAAAAAACAAGAGTCCAAGGAAAAGCACATCTATCACTCAACTGTGCGCGTCGGCGCCGCAGCCTTTTCTTTCCAGATTTTGTACTTCTGCCGATAGGCCTCGCCGCCCGCGGCATCTTCCATAGACATTGCATCTTTGAGCACAATCTCCTGGTTCACTCCAAGATACTCCCAGCCGAGGCCGGCGGCGCCCATAAGGGTGGCGTCCACACCTTCCGGCAGACGCCGTATCCCCGGGATAACTGCGGACAGGATACGCCGGACAGCATCCAATCTCATGACCCCGCCGGAGGCTACGGGCGGAATGCTCGGGTCAGGGGGACCCAGCCGCTCCAGCATATTGATCGAGTTAAACACAACACCTTCCAGCGCGGCCTGAAAAAGATCCAAAGGGACATGCTCTGACTGCAGTCCTGTAAAACCAGCTGCTGGACGCTGTTCCACGAGGCAGTCTCTCTCTGGATGGAGGAATGGTATAAAGAGGAGTGCAGGGTCTGAGCTGCGATCACGAAGGGCTACATCAAGGTCGGCCAGCAGGGTGGAGGCAGGAAAGAGGGTTCGCATGCACCAGTCGATCACTGTTCCTCCGTTGTTGCTCGCTTGGCCAACAACATACCGGTGGCTGTCGAGAGGATAGCACCACACAGCCTTGTCCCTTTTGCGCATAGAATCCACGGCCGAACGGCGGGCCGCAGAGCTTGTCCCAATCGTTAGGCTTGCCGAGTTTGAGGATTTCCCCGTGGAGGCCCTGTGTGCCAGTGGGCCGTCCGCACCTCCGGCAAGCCACACGGTGTCGTTGGCGACCCCTTCCATCCTCACCCCTTTGGGCTGCCCATGGTAAACAACATCCTGGGTGTCAGCGAGTGCAGGCAGGCGAATAGGATCAAGATCGATGTAGTCGAGAACCTCCGAAGCCCATTTCCGTAACTGGACATTGAGAAGTCCGGAACCTGCGGCTACAGAGTGGTCTTCGACGCAGGCACCCGCAAGCTGCATGAGCGTATATGATTTGATTGAAACCGCTTTAGAAAATCTTCTAAAAAGTTCGGGCTCCTTCTCCCGATACCACAGGAGCCTCGCAAGGGGAATCGAGGGGGAGAGAATGCACCCCGTCTTTTGGTGCCAATGCTCATGTTCATACATCTCTCGATACTGCTCGCACTGGGTTGTCGCCCTCGTGTCCATCCAGATGGAGAGCGGCGTCAGGGGCCGGCCTCGTTCGTCGAGGAGGACAAGACTGTGCATGGCTGCGGCTACTGTGACACAACGCACGGATGTACGCTGACCTGCTGTGCAGCGATTGATTACCTCAAGAACCCCACTTAGCACAAGCTCAGCGTCCATTTCGGCGGCTCCGGTCAGGTTGTCCTGCTGAAAACCGTAGTGCATCTGGGCGCTGCTGATTGCCAATCCGTTACTCGTAATCAAGGCCGCCCTGGCGCCACTTGTACCGATGTCGATGGCCAGAACTGTTTCGGGATGCGGGCTCATGAATGAGAGATTTTATCCGCCGGATGTTCGCCGAATTTGTGACGGATTGAGCCGATCACTCGCCGCTGTCTCATAGCATTTCTAATCACTGGCTTTCCCTCCACACTCAGCTGATCAACACAGCTCGCACTGGTGAGCCATCGGCACCGGGAATAGAGAGGGGCAGGGCGACCAGCGTGTAATGCCCCTCTTTAACTGAAGCTAAATTTAAGCCCTCCAGAATTGTTACTCCCCGGCCAAGAAGGGCCTTGTGCACAGGATTCCCTTTGCTGCCGAAGGCCTCAATCGACAGATAGTCAATTCCGACAAGTTTGACACCCAAGTCAACAAGGTACTCGGCGGCACTGAGGGAAAGCGATGTGTAGTGAGAGCTAAAGACACTATGTTGCCATAGGTCAGAGTTGTCTGTCCGAAAGAGGATCCTTTCGACTCCATTTAAGTCACGCTCCCGGAGATCCTTAAGATCGATGGTTTTATTCCCTTTAAAATGACACACCAGGACTTCCCCCATAAAGACATCTAAAGGTATCTTTTCTGTCGTGAGCCCTCCTGGCAGTTGATGGAGCGGCGCGTCAATATGAGTTCCGGTGTGGGAGCCAAACGAAAAAACCGAAATTGTTGCGTCCCCTATTTGTTGAGAACTTGCAGTGAAAGGAGTCTCGCCCGGCCAAACTGGTGTCCCTTCAAACAATGGCACGGAGATATCAATGATTGTCATTATTCACCTCGTCATTTGCTACTTTGAATCAGCAGTGTCCGTTAGAAAATTGCATTAAAAGGGTTTTGAAAAGTAGCTGATCTGGGCCAAGTTACAACTCTTCTTGACGCCATTTAGCATTTTTTGTCAACTTCTCGCTATTGTTGATCATTGTCAAAATTTATCAGCTCAACTTGCGGAGTTGCCGATTAAGAGCAAATCTTAAATGATAACTTGTCGAAAATATTTAACAATTAAAATGAAATACTCTTCGCTTCCTGATATATTGGCTTTTTGCGAAAAGATAAATAATATCAAGAAGGGAGAGCATAATTTTATTCTACCAATCAACTTGAAATACAGCAAGAAGCAACGCCTGCAAAGTGCATAAAAACGTTCTTTGGCAACTTCTCTGTAGGCGCACTCATGAACCGGTGTGGTATTAAAGAAACTAAAAAGGGGGTGTCTCCTCTGGCAATTCTTTGATGCGATTTTCCTGCTGGTTTTCCAGGGCCAGAATTTGATCACAACTTGAGAAGATGAGTCAAAGGGTTCAAGTTGCTGACTCGCGGCTGGAGTGAAGGCGCAACTTTTTTGTCACTTAATTTTGTTCTGCGAGCGTCGGCAAATACTGCCATCGGAATTCAGGGAATCAAGAAAGCCCACGACAAGCGGACTTGTGGCAATGCCAGGAGTTGGTTGCCGATGTTGTCCGCAGATACAGATTTTGCCGGATGATGAGTTACGCCAACTCCGGAAGTAAAGTATATGATAATGTTTACGAGAAATTAAATGTTACATGGTACTAGGAGGAAGAAGCGAGAAATTCTGAACCACAGCGACGGGCGCAGCATAAGATTTGCTGTTCGAAGTCAGCTCTCCTTCTGCTGTTACTGCCGCAACAACAAAATAAATAGGGGTGCTGGCTATGCTGATATCGGCGCATGTCAATGATGTGGCAGCTATATCGTTGGTCGAGCAAGCCAGCACTTTTGAAGACATATCGCTGCTGTATGAATAATACATCTTATAGCCGGTGATATAGCTTAGGTCCGCCATGGTCCAGTCTATGGTGACAGATTTTGTAGCACCTGAGGCTATGGTCGGGACTACTATGGCAAGAAGAAGTTGTGTAACAAGTAATTGAGCAAAAAAATATTTTTCATGTTTTACGCCTGACGGGTGAAGGTGGATAAAATATATTTCTTGGTTGTTTTCGCGAAAGTCTTTGGCCTGGAAGTATTGCGAAAGGCGTACCACGCCGCGAATAGAGTGCTCTGTTTTAATAACTATTTATTTTTGTTGAAATTTTATTAAATTGCTGACTGTGTGATGATTTGGGTAAGGGGGGGGCGCCAAATATTTTTTTATTAGTATTGGTTAAATTTTTTTATGGTATGACAGCTTAACATCTGTTCAAAGTCAGTTGGATCATGAGGCGAAACTACTATATAACAGCCGTTAGAGAGCTGCAAGCTTTTTGAGGGCTTCTTCCGCATCAAGGGCTTCTTCTTCGGGTAAGCCGAGTTGTAAAGCTTTTTTAATATTGGTCCTGGCTTCCGTGTTTTTCCCCAGGGCGTTCTGGGTCAAGCCGAGGTGAAAGGTGATCAAGGGGTTGTTCGGGGCGAGATCATGGGCTTGTTCGAGAAGCCAGGAAGCCCGGGTTGGCATTTTCTTTATATAATAAATCCAACCAAGTGTATCTGCTGTTGCCGGGTTGTCCGGCAAAACTTCATATGCTGTCTGAGCAAGCCGCATGGCTTCATCAATATCTTGCTGCTGGAATTTAAGATAGAGCCAAGCCAGGTTGTTGGTCAGCGCAGGTGATTTTGGATAAGCTGATACCGCTTCCTCAAGCAGGGCGATGGCCTTATCTGTTTGTCCATTTTGGCAGTAAAGTCTTGCGAGCTTCACTTGGGCTTCCTGGAAATTGTTGATATGTGAGATTGCAGTTTGCAGAAGCTCTTCCAGTTTGGCTTCTTCTTGGCTGTAAAGTGAAAAAAGCTGCAGATAAGCGGATTTTAAGTCCGGTTTTTTGGACAAAGCCTTCCGGAAAGAATTGGCTGCTTCTTTTTTGTTACCTGCGGCAAGATATGTCTCCCCAAGTATATGGTGCAGGTATGGATTTTCTGGCTCATTACTGATGGCATTTTGCAGAAAATTGATGGCATCCTTGCTTTTCCCGCTGGTTGCTAGAATACGGGAGTATTGCAATGCGGCATCAATCAGTTGTGGGTTTTCCTTGAGGAGGGCCTGGTAGAGGAGCAGAGATTCCTCCGTGTTTCCTGCAAGGGAAAAGCTGACAGCAGTGTAATAAATAGGTGCGGCAAGTTCCGGATAGAGCTGTTGAGCGACCCGGTAACTGAGCATCGCCTTTTTGTAGTTGTTTTTAGCTAAATATATATTGCCAATAATAAGATGGGCGCGGAAGTTCCCTGGTTCCCTGTTTGTGATTCTCTCAGCATGTTCCAGTGCGAAATTATAATTGTTGGTTTTGAAATAAAGGTCGGCAAGCATTAGTTCCGCTTCTGTGAAATTTGGGTTGAGTGTAAGGCATTTTATAAGACTTTTTTCTCCTAAATTGCTTTGTCCGCTGGCAAAATAAGAGATGGCCTGGAAGTAATACGCCAATGGAAAATCCGGTTCCTTTTCAAGTACCATTTGAAATTGCGAGAGTGCGGCGTAGTATTCCAATGTTTTGAGAAAGAATTTGCCTTTCAGAAAGTTAAATTCAACATCTTTTCCTTCAGCTTCTGACAAATTGTCGAGTATTTCTTCGGCTTCAGCATCTCGGTTGCTGAGCAACATGACATCAAGCAGCATTTTTTTGGCGTAACGGTTATCTGGTGATATTTGCAGGAAATTTTGCAGGGCCGTTGCCGCCTGGTCGTATTTTTCAGATTCGATGAAAAAATTGACGAGTTTGAGGCGGAGAGAGAGGTTTTCAGGGGCGAGGTCTATTGCTTTTTGGAGCAGAAGTTCGGCTTGTTGTTGATTTCCTTGCAGTGACAAGTAATTGCTCATCTGCAGCAGGATGTCGGCGGACTGGGGATTGGATGCGGCTAATGTTTCAAATGTTTTTGCTGCCTCAACTGTTTTGCCCTGTCCTAAAAGGCAAAGAGATAATCGGATCAGGGCCGTCTGGTTGGTGGGTTGTGTTGTCAATGCTTTCCTGTATTCTTGTTCAGCCGCGGGACGGAGATTTTTTATTGACAGGAGATCCCCGTGGAAAACGAGAGTCTCAGGGGTGTTGATGTGGATTTTGATAGCATCCCAGCTTTCTTCAGCGGAGTTTATGTCCATCAGGGTGAGTTGGATTTTGGCAATGTTAAGCCTGGCTACCCAGTTTTCCGGCTGTAAGCGGAATACTTCATTATATGCCTGGAATGCATTGCTGTAATCACCCAATAAATAATAGCAGTCGCCTATTTTCTGATAAAGCCCCGGTGTATTTGGATTGATGGGAACCATTTTGTTCCACGCCTCCAGTGCCTTTTGGTAATTATGGGCATTGAAGTATTCATTTCCTGTTATCTCAAGGCGCTGAAAAGTTTTTTCCGGGGATTCGCTGCAGGATGTATTCAAAAGCAATAACTGAAGGAATAAAAGAAAAATTATCGAATTGAGTGATTTTCTTGGCTTCATTGGGTTTATTAATTCCACTTTGTAAACAAGTTGGCACCATCATGTTTTACCGTTCCCCTTTTCGTGGGGATAAACTTCAACGGGAATCCAGAAAAACCAATGGATTTCGGGTCGAGCTTTGTTTGTCCGGAATGGCCATGTTGCATGTTCGAATAAGTTGCTCGATTTGCCTGAATTCCTGAGCCGGGTCAGGAGCGGGAGCCAAAGATAAACATTAAACTTAAAAATCCGATGAAAAGTACATGCATTTTATGAGAAAGAAGATAATTAAATATTTTAACAGGAAGATCCAACAGCCAAAGAAATGTGATTTTTCCGGAGTATTTATTGCTTTGGTCCTGTGTGCTGCTTAATTCCGTTTGTTCCCTCGAATATTTTGAAGGGGTTTGGGATGGATTAGCCGTGGTGGTTATTTTGCCGGATACTGGCAAGTTGGAACTGCTCAACTTTGCTGTTTGTAGGAGGCTTTCTGTTTTTTTCTGAAGATGGAGAAAAGAAAACATAGAGACCCGTGCTTGCGGTAATTGGGAGTTTGAGTCGTTATCAGCCCTTGCAACGGCAGTATGAGATTGGCTGAGGTTCGCTGTCGAGAGGATGATTAATTTTTTATGCAATTTTTTGTAGGTAGAGATATCTTCCGGTTCGTCTGTATTAAGGTTGTCTGCTGACTTATTAGTCTTAACTTGCAGCTTACCGAAGGCAAAATTGACGGAATCATCATGCAAGAGCTGTTGGGCCCTTTCCTGAATTTCGTTATATTCATCAAGTAGTTTTTTAATCTTTAAATTAGCATATAAAAGATTAGCGATAGGATCTTCAACCGATTTTGCGGGGTGACTGAAGATTCCGAAGAGGGGGAGATTGATGTCAATAATGTCAGCCGGCACAAAGTAATCAGAATTAGGCAGCAGCAAAGGGGCGGAATCTATTTTATCGGTAAAAAGTTCGAAATTGTCCTGGATGGTAAAAAACATTTTCCCTTCCGAAGGAGGGGCGTGTTCACGTTCACGGAGAGAAAACGGTTCGGTTGTGCTTTCAAGCCAATAGGCGTTTGCGGATTGAGTAATGGTGAGAAGCAGGAAAATGAGAAACAGCTTTTGTAACATTTTTGACTTTTAAGTTTGTTAAGTTTGTTGGGTTGCTTATGTCCATAGAGTTTATTGAATGGAAGATTACGTTATCCGGTCAAGGAAAACAAGTTTTTTGCGAGAAGCGGATGAGGACTTCTGAAAAAATAGACTGCGCTGGGTTTGCAGTCGGGGAAGGAAATGGGCGTTGCGCCGACGGGAACAGAGAGGGGCTGGAAAACAGTGTTATGGGGTTGAGTGCGGTTTTTTCTCAGGCGGCTTCCACCATACACGATAACCAGTTGGTCCCCTTATCTTTTGAAAGGGCCTCGTTCTGTGCAGCTGGGCATCGATTCAGGAGAAAAAATCCTTTAAACATGCATAGTAAGTCTAGAAAATATAGACATACTATGCTCGAATATGCTATAAAATGGAAAAGGGAGCGAATCGCTGCATGAGAAAGAATCAATGATCGAGCGCATCAGAAGGCATATTCCGCACGAAGAGTTTGACTATCAAACGCTTTTAGGAGTTCTTAAAGACTACGCCAACCCACGTGACAAGATAACCGATTTTCTGCGCAAAAAGGTGATTGTCCGTGTCAAAAAGGGGCTTTATGTT
>Ga0180007_10001509_pt1 | contig 31448 bp, 22 predicted proteins | sample MM_PC_MetaG_FD_121122 | JGI IMG/M metagenome (GOLD analysis project Ga0180007, IMG submission 121122) | Groundwater microbial communities from the Aspo Hard Rock Laboratory (HRL) deep subsurface site, Sweden - MM_PC_MetaG | ecosystem: Environmental > Aquatic > Deep subsurface > Groundwater... | reverse complement strand
CTTTTTTGATTCGACCTCCCTAAAAACACGGCTATAATTCTCCGAGCTGGCACTTAAAAAAAGCGCTTCAAGCTTAAGAACTATAGCTCTCATCTCTGTACTTAAGCTAACTCTTTCGAATTCACCCATTTCAATTTTCCTGATTTGAGTAATCATGCTCTTCGTTGAGACAAAAATATAGCCGCTCACAACTAAAAGCATTAGCATAATTATGCCAAACACAGCAAGCAGCTTATTCCGGACTTTCCAATCCCTAAAAGATTTAATCATTACCAGCCTTTTCGCATAACTTTTCATATAAAACAAGGGCTTTCTTAATCGTAAATACGGCCGCGTATGATGAAAGAGTTGCCCCGCTTACCGCTCTTATCTCTTTGCCTAATGTAAAACCGCTGCCCAAACCTTTACCCGCAAACTGCTTTAAAAAACTTCCCCTAGCAATAGGCCGGCCGCGTACCTCAGTATAACGCATAACTATTACCCTTGTAATTTTAGCGTCCGGAGTTATCCCTACAATAAGCTCAATAGGTCCCCAGCTTCCGGGCTCCGTCAGGATAATAGCCGCGCCTGTTTTTTTCCCATCCTTTATGCTGAAATAAAAAGTAAACTCTTTTCCCTTCTCAATATCTTTTTGATTATTGCCTTTTTCATGCGCAGTCAAACTTCCGCCTAACTGCTTTTTTATATCCGCAAGCTGGCTGTCAGAAGCGGTTTTTACTTCACTGACTACCTGTTCCGCGCCCGGAAAAATCTTACTTAACGCTTCTTCTTCTGTCAAGAGCGTTACCGCGCGGACGGATTCAATAAAGCATGTGAACATGAATACAAATAATAATAAGACTATTTCTATGCTCTTAATTTTTTTATTCATATTTTTTCTCTCCCTTATCTATTTTACCTTGCTTTAATGTTTATTCATCTTTTGGTATAACCTTAAGCGCGTTTTTCAATCCTGTTGAACTTAACACTTCTCCGGAAGCAGTTATCATAATCGTTTCCAACCCCTTCATGCTTTGCGCGAATTCAATCCCTTCTTTAGGGCCCATGGCAAAAAGCGCTGTTGCCAGGCAATCAGCCAAAACCGGATTCGGGTGAATAACCGTTATCCCGCTGATTTCATCTGCCGGATACCCGGTTTTAAGGTTAAAGATATGATGATACCGTTTTCCGTCTTTTATAAAAAATCTATGATAATCCCCGGAGCCCATAACAGCCAGGTCTTTTACTTCCAGATATCCCAAAAGTTCTTCACCTCTGGGTGCCTGAATCCCTACCTGCCACGGCTTGTTTATTTTACTGCCTAAAGCGTATATATCACCGCCGGCGTCAATCAACGCGCTGGTTACTCCTTGAGATTGTAAAACCTTTACTGCCTGCTCTATCGCATACCCTTTGGCAATCCCGCCTAAATCTATGGCAACATCCTTATTATCTTTTTCTAATTTTCCGTCACTAAGAATCAAATGTTTATACCCTATATTCTTTAAAGTTTTCTTTATCTCTTCATCCGCCGGAAGACGCGGTTCCTCTTCGCTAAACCGGCTAAACCCCCAAAGTTCTGATAAAGGAAAAGCCGTAATATCAAAAGCTCCTTCTGTGGCCGCGCTTACCTCTAAAGCTATTCTTATCAAATCCAGGATTTCCGCGTCCCGAATCGGTGTTCCCTGCGCGTTAAATTTATATAGCTCGCTTTCGGGATTAATCGGGTTCATTTTTTTATCTATCAGCTGCATTCGGTCTAAAGCTGAGTTTACTGCTGGTTTGGTAATTTTTTCAGGTCCAATAGCATAGATCGTCACATAGGTATCCATCATGAAACATGTTTGCTTTTCCAAATAGAACCAATAGGAATTGTAGTTCCTGATCGAAAAAACACATATAAGAATACCGATTATCAGGCCTATAGCAATCTTTATTTTTTTAGAGATTCTTCTTTTGCGCACTTATTTATTTCTTCCTTGATTACACATAGCATGCCTGATGCCCAATAAGCGTATGCCTGCCCGATGAGTTCATTTTATTATAATACTTAAGAAGCATTGTGATAATCTCTCTGCCCTGATCTTACCCTAAATCAAAACGTTGTCCTCCACCCAAGTGTCCAGCGCACATACTCAAGTTTCTCATTGTTTTCTGACGCGACAGTTGATCCCGTGCGGTCAGCTTCTATAAATGATACCTGCGGTATAATTGTTGAGCTTTCGGTTATATTGTAGTTTAAGGCAAGAGTCAAGGCACTGTATTCATCAGTTCTAAGCACAGTTCCCCCGGTCTTATAAAGTTCCGCGTAGCTATACTTAACAAGAGCCTTCCATTTATTATTAATTGAATACAAGCATCGCAGATAATAACCTTCCCTGTCTCCATCTTCTGTTGCCGTAATGTTTTCATACTTATTCGAGTACATTTCACCTGAGAGATTAAACTTCTCATAAGTATAGTTTGCTCCAAGCGCGATCCGGGTAAGATCAAAATCATCTTCTGTATCACGTTTACCTACACCATATGAAAAAGGGATCCTCAGCGCGCCATTAAATAATTCAGGAGCCACATGAACCAAGATCGTCTTGCCGTCATTATTATCGACATTTGCCTGCCCATTAAGAAGATTCAGGTAAACCGGCAATGACCATTCATCAAATTCAAAATTCTTATAAAGCTCCATGCCTGTATCCTGCCAGGACTGAAGATATGACAAGCCATCATTCTGATGATACTGTTCATGCCACCATGTTTCTCTCGCGTACTCCTCGGCAAAAATCGGATAAAATGTCCCGACTTTTAATTCATAATCTTGAGGCAGAAGCATGGTCAAAGTACCCGTGTGCAGAGAACTGCTTGTAGTTGTGCTTGTAGCTCTGGTTATATTACTCCCCAGGCTTGGTGTCGCGCTTGCTCTAATGTCAATCACATCAATTGCCACATTCAATTGAACTATGTCCGATAATTCTTTGTCCAAATAAAGATATACGTCTTTAAGGCCGGCTGACGCATTATTATGCTGGTCGGTTTTTACTCCGGAAGAATTTGTAACCTCTCCTGTTGACTGATCATACATATACATCATTAAGTGTCCGCCGACTTTCAATTCGCCTAAAGCGCCGGAAGAATCTTTAGCCTCCAGGGTAGCCACTCTTTCCTCAAGAGATGCCAAAGCATCAGCACTTGCTATTCCTACACCGCAGAACATAAACGCGCAAACTACCAAGACAATAATACTTACTTTCATATGTTTTCTTCCTCACCTTTCTGCTTTAGTTATTTATTGCATTAGTTAATAATCACTGTATAAAAATATTCCTCCTATCTTTATTAATGTTTGATTTTATCCCCTCTTTACAGACACTAAATTAGCACATGGGCTTACAATCACATTGCGTGAAATACTATCACTCAGGACACTGTTTTGCTTTAGATTAACTGGTTCTGTTTGAAGATAAAGCTCTGTTATTAAATCACTTAAAGGCGTGATTAAACCGCTAAGATTCCTTACTTTTTTAAGGTTTACCTCTTTAATATTTTTTCTGGCCATATCCCAAAAAACAGGCACCGCAAGCCATGACATTGATAATATGTCCGCTATTCTTTTCTTGCGTATCCCGACAAACCTTAACGGAGATAATACGCTGGCAAAACCACGTGTCATTTCCTCACATGAGGTAGTACTTACGAGCAATGCGCTTAATGCTATTAAAAAAAGAATCCGCAAGGAAAAAAGTGCTCCTGTTTCTAACCCTAAATAAGTTAGTTTAAAATAGCCTATTTGATATAAAACTTGTGTCCCTGAATTAAAAAACAAAGGCAGCAAAAAAGCGGCGATGATCAGAGAACTGTATTTTTTTACTCTTGATAAAATTAGCGTAAAAGGAATATGGGAAAAAAATCCGGACAAAACCAAAAATAGAAATAATACCGCGTAAAACCAGAAATTGCTAAAAGCAAGCACGGCCATAGATATTATTATCATTCCGCCAATTTTTATCTCGCCCGACAATAAATGCAAAAAGGATTCCCCTTGGATATAATGACTTCTAAAAGCTGAAGCATTATCTGCCTGAAGTATTTCAAGCACTGCTGTCTGGCCCTGAAACTCTTCTAACTTACGGCAAACACTGCCAGCCACAAGTCCCGTAATCCAACCCATAATTACCGACCCTATACACAGCCACCCAAAGAACGCGAAAATCCCCGAGTGTTTGACTAAAATAAAATAAGCCAAATAAAGCTGCGTAATATTATGAACAAGCGCCCCGATTATGCTTATGCCGATAATGCTGAGTCGTAAAGGATGCCTGGCCTGTGACAATAAATATATCCCGCCCATGATCAAAGTGCTTATCAGCGCCCCAAAAAAACTTAGAATAAAAGTAGGCGACATAAAAGTCCCCATAATAAACGCGCTCAAGATCGTACGCAGAACAGCTATTTCAATAGCTGGGCGAACCCCTAGCGTAACCAAAGAAATAAGGACAACAATATTGGCAAGCCCCAGCCTAAGCCCTGGAATAGGATGCGGGATTAAAGACTCCGCGATCTGCAGCACACATGATATCGCGACCAGCAGCGCGATTTTGTAGGTTTTTTTATCTATAGCAGATTCATTCATTAATTTTTACCCCTAAAAAACTAATATACAACCGCATCCAAAAAAGGTTTTTTTTCTGACTTGATCTCAATCAGCACCTTATTCGGCACACAGACTATTACCTGTCCTACGTACTGTATAAACCCAGTACCTACGCATATCTTTTGAGCACAGTCGGAAGTTAAAATTCTTATTTTTCCCATTTTCACTTCGGCTTGCATTCGCCCATCAAGTATCGCTATATTTTTATCCTTATCCAGAATAACTTTATCAAGAAAGTTATTCTCCAAATAAATAACAGCCTGTTTTTTTCCTTGAGATTTTTGCCTCTGAATACTGGTCCAAATCATAGAATATACCGCTATTAGCAAAATCAAGCTAATAACAATCACATCTAGTTTTGAGATTTTATAAAAATTAGGATCACCGAGCCGATAATTTTTTGCCATTCCACATTTAACTTATTATTTATAATATATAGGTTTTTATTTATTATAAATTTTGCGAACTTTTTTAGCAAGCTATTTTTCATTAAAGTAATCCAATAATAAGTGTAAGGGGGGCAAACCTTGACTTTAGACATTTTTGCCTCAAGCTCCCTTATGAACTCCTTGTTATTTTGATATCAACAAGAAGTTATTTTATCAACCATTTTGTCTAATATCAAGGTTTGCCCCCTACCCTTACACCCCTTGATCGATTCCATTTTTGTCAAATGTCACGATTTTCCCCCTTAATTTAATTTTTAAAAGATCGTTCCTTACTGAGTAAAAATTTTCCAGGCTAAAAGGATTAAAACATGATTTTTCCCAATTATACATTATTGTTGCTGAGGTATGAAGCCTGTCTGGCTGCATTACCCATCCTCCAAACGATATCCCCCAGCTTGAAGACTGCGGCAGGCCATATGCATGAGGATTATTCCTACTCCTTGTCTGTGCTTGCTCTAAGTCATTATGATACTTTTGAATCAATGCCGCATATTCTTCAGATGCCTGTTCATATAGCGCCTTTTTCTCCAGAACAGTTTCCTTATCAGCCTTCTCTTTGTAAAAGTTATATACAATGCGATAAGTAAGTATCATCTGTGATGTCAAGTCAAAGTCTACTGAACGTTTTTTCCCGGCAGCCGCAGCTTCGGTCACCGGGCTAAATCCGCATATTTCAACCTGAGATACCCCTAGTAAATCAAGCAGCCGGCTTCTTTTTTCAGAATCAATTATATTTTTATCAGGAATAGGCGTATCATATTTTGTATAGTAGTAATCCGTTACCGCAAACTTTTCAGCGTAAGAAAGGAAAGGTTGCAAAGCTGTAAAATTACTCTCAAATTCCTCAGGCCCGATCAGCTGTATTGCCCAGGTTATAGTATCAAGGGCTAATCTCGAATCAGGATTGCCTAAAGTATAATCTCTGCCCGCATAAAAACGCTTTTCACTATCATTCCAAAGATATTGTTTTATGAACTTCATTATATTGCCTGCAGCAGCCTGATATTTTTTATTACCGGCAGAATGGAATATATCGCTAAAAGCAGAATAAACCGAAAACTGATGTTCAGTGGAATAGAATTTTTGGTGGCCTTCAGCTCCCCCATATATACCACCATTATTTTGTTGCAGAGATAACAGCCACTGGGCAATGGCATTTTCCATATCCTGAAACGAAGAATCTTGTGTTTGTTCTCGATAGAATACAAGTGACTTTAATAACCAGGCGTTGGGGCCGGCTTCTTTTTGTCTTTCTCCGGCTCTGCCATCAATCATATACATGTTAAAAAAACCAGTAAATTGCCCCTGTTCTTTAATTTGGGTTTCATAATCTACATGGAAAAAATTGAACAATCTCTTTACTTGGTCAATCAAAGTAATTCCAGGTAAAATTTCTCTGTTGCTGTTTTCCTGGGCATACTTAATTAATTCTAAAGCAGTTAAACCCTGATTATAAAGGTACGCTTGTTCTCCTAACTGTCCCTGCGGGCCATCTTCAGTGGTAGCAAACAAGCCGGTTAATAAATCCTGCTGCCAAACAATCCCGCGTACCGCCTGTTCTTCGGTCTTAACCTCTTCCTGGTTGTGCATCTGAATTACATTACTCCAGTTTTTCCGCCATAACATAAGTTCATTTGATATTCGGCACTCTACACTTTTAAAGAAATTATCTCCCCAAAAAGGCACATAAATTTTATTGCCTCTGGCAGATCCGGTTGTTTCTAATCTTTTCAATATTTCATCATCAAGCGTCGATCTTTTAAATCTGTCAACTTCAATCACTGTATCTTTCCAAGCCAGGAGATTGAAAAATTCAGCTTCCTCAAAAACATATTGAGCTATTAGTTCCCTCAATTTCCCAGCAATGCCGATCACTGAACCCGGATCAACAGTATCATCAACACCCCATATTTTCAAAAGCTCCTGATAATGGCTATTAACTCCGGCCTGATCAACTTCCGTAGTTACTATGCCATGCGCTGCCTCCCACTGCTTAAGTATTGTAATATCAGTCTTAATCAGGCCCTTTAACAACTTTTCGACCGCGCCCTGGGCGATCGCTTTTATTCTGTCTTTTTCTTTGGCCATCTGTATGCATTTTTCCCTCTCTACACTGCTTGCGCTATCAAAATTCTTCTGAAAAGAAAGCAGTTCTTTTTCAGCGCTTTGCACCTGTAAAATTAAATTTTCAAGGCCACTGATTCCTCTGCGGACATCTTTGACATTCGTTACGTGTACTAATATTTTTTTTAATTCTTCCTTCTTTAACTGGTTCGATTCACAGGCAACACGGCTTTTAATAATATCTACCAGCCCGGTTTTATTACTGTTTTCAAAAAGAACAGGCTTAGCGTTCAGCATTTGTGATACGTCTGTTATGAGCCTATCAATCGTCTTCTGTTCTTGCCTAAGCTCTTCATTTTTTTCACGCACTTTCTTGTTTATAAAATCACGCGTAAATTTTTCTAAGATTGGCGCGTATGGCTCTTTTCTTAATTCGCGCATAATTATATCCAGCTGTTGGTCAAATTCATTCTCACGCAGCATTCTTACGCCGGCAGCTTCTTTTGTTTGCTTTCTTGCGATTATTAAACTGCTGTTATTGTCCTCTCCGGCATCAACCAGCTGCCCCGCAGAAGTAAAATCCTGAAAACATATTTTCTCGCTGAAAATTGCGTCAATTAACAACTCTCTTTTCGCGACAAAGTCAGTGTCTGAGCCTACGCGATAGATACGATCGGCAAATGCATGATAACCCGCGCCTCTTAAAGCCTCACTTAATGAAATCAACACCTCGCTGCCTTCATCTTTTTCCGAATATTGAAGATCGGCAACTTCATTTTCAAGTGATTGTATTTGCTCAGTAACCTCAGCAATTGTCTTTTCATATTGACTTACATTAGATTCATAGAATATACGTTTTACCTCGGGGTGATTGCCAAAAACCTTTGAAATTTCTTTTATTTCGTTTATGGTTGCAGTTACAAAACTAACATATTCTGCATAATTGATAAATTTATTGTTCAATATCAACTTATCTATGGTATAAAAATCAAGGTCATATCTAAGATCAGCTTTGATCATAAGCCTTTGTTCTGACTCCATAGTTTTATTCATATTGTTCAGATACAAATGTTCTTCTCGGAGATTCTTAACTGTCTTGATTCTGTCAATAAGAATGTGAAAGCGTGCAACCAGGCTCTCAATTTCCGGCGATTCTTCACTCCCACTCGAGGCTTTTTCATTTTTTAATGTTTCCAGTCCTTTTTCAAAAATCTTCAATGCCTGAAATTCTTCTTGATTTTCTTCCGGTAAATTTTTTCTTGCGGCATCTATTAAGTTTTGCAAACGGGTTATTTCATCCTGCCTGATTTCTTTCATCCATGCAGCATACCCCGCCGTTTCATTTTCTCTTAATTGCTCACAAAGCAGCTTAAGCTTCATCGCTGCTTCTTCGGTTTTATTTTTAGGCATATTAACAGCCATCTGTAACATAATTAACAAATGTCTACTGAACATTTCCCCGGAAATTACATGTGCAGTATAATGGCTATTTCGCGCTGCGATAAGCGCGTCTTTAACTACATTGGCTTGTTCGGCAAACTCACTATTATTTTTTTTCAATATAGAAATAAGCAAGTCTAATTTAGTAACCATCCGGTCTTCACAAGGAAGAGCCCTGAGATCTGTTTTTAAATGACTGATCGTGTAGTCAATTTTTTCTTTAAGTGTTTTCTTTATGCGTGCCTGCCAGGCTTCAAAAATATTGACCGTTTCTTTTCCTTGAAATATTAAATATATATCTTCTGCTTCTTGGGTAAGATTATCTTTTTCCAACGCTAACATTCGCAGTTTAGCAATTATTTGAACCAGTTCATCGGGGTCAGTAACGTTATTGCGTTGTTTTTCTAAATCATTATACTCATCAATTTTTTGCTGTATCTGACCCCATTTATCGATAAGCTTTCTTGCCTGAATGCTAAGTTCCTTATCAAATCCAGTCATTTCTTTAAGAAGATTAAGCGCTTTGTTCATTGTCAAAGCATCTTCTTGTCTGGACGTTGCCGTAAGTTCTAATAAAGCGTTTAAATACTCTAGGCAATCAAACCATCCTGAATTTCGCCCAATGCTTTTAGATCCGATTCTTTGCCCTGACTTAAGAATATCCGCAGGATCAATGTCATTTTTTATCTTTTCGTGCAGGCTAATTTGCGATAATAATTCAAAATATTTATACTCCGGGGTATCCTTTTGGGCAATAATCATATCCCCGGAAACTATTTTCCAGGTAGCCGGAAACAATCCCGCCGAAACAGTCGGGTCAGCACCATCAGAAGTTATTTGCGCTATTTGATAATTCAAAAGATTAATCATATTTTGAATAATTCTGGCTTTAATTTTTATCATAGACGCCGGTTGAGGCATGTCAATTTGCAGTGAGGTAAATTTATTCGAATCTAACTGAGTTTGCTGTTGATTAAGCCTAAGCGAATCACTATCCGAAATTAATTCCCGGATAAACAATTCATTTACCGCATCAATCCCCGCGGCTTTAAAGCAGCTTAAAGCACTCTCTAAATCTTTTTTCCGCGCATTAAGCTGCCGCGTATTAGCTTCCGTAGATTCCCGCTGATATTTATCGGATGCGCGTTCAAAAGAAACATCAGATACAATGTTAACAATATCAACTGCCTTGGTCACATCCTCTCTAACTTCTTCGGCAAAATCCTGCGATTGCATTTTAAGTATACTTGCTATTGTTTCTATTAGACCATTAATTTCAGTAAGAACTTCATCCAACTTTTGCTTCTTCTGTTGCGCTTGTTGCAAAGTATCAAAATAGGCTCTGTTATTTTGTCGGACCATGGGAGTCATTTTTTTCATGATATACGCGTTATCTTCTGCAAAAATAGCCTCATCTATTAACTCCGGCAGCATCTGGAGCATTTGCAGCAAATTAAGATACTCATTTTTTACCTGTTCGGGGATATATCCTTCTTCATAAAATTCTTCAAGCCGTTGAATAAACTGCGCATTTTCGGTAAAGGCATTGCCGCGTTTTTTATCCAGCACATCTTTCACTTCTTGCATTTTCCCCTTTGACTGAGTCAGGTTATTCCTGATTACCTGCTTACGTTGTTCCATAATTTCAAATTTATATTTGCGTAAATCCAAAAGCAGTTCCGGAACAGATTGCTGAATATTCTTTAACACTGCTACTAACCCCGGCTGTTCCCTGGTCCCTTCGTCTTCCAGGATTATTGCCTCTGTTAATAATGTGATTATTTCCTGTAATTTTATCGCCCTTTGAGAACCTTGCGGGTTCATTACTAACTCTTCATTTAGCATCGCCTGCGCTTTTGCCTTTTGCGCTTGTAAATCAATAGTTATAATGTAATCATAGGGTATTTTATCTAAAGCGGTGATGCTATAGCCCTCCATCTTAAGCAACAGGGACATTACCTCTGTAACTTTTTCTTCCCAAACCCTTCTTCTTTGCGGAATCTCATCAATGCGTTCAGTTATCGCCCGGTAAGTATCGTAAATTACCTGTCCTTCCTGATATCTTTTTTGCAGGTCAATTTTTAATTTCTCAAAATAGGTGCTCCCGTTTTCATCTGTAAATTTATCTCCAAATATAAGAAAATCCTTATATTCTGAAATATTATCCGCCAGAAGCATCGCCGTAATTCTGTTTGTTTGATTAAGCTCTATAAGATATGTTTCATACTGTGATTTAATTTTTTGAAATTCAACCAACAGAGCATTTTTTTCCAGCTTCATACTGTTAAGTCTCTGCACAAGCCCCATGTGTTCCGGATTGCGTGATAAAAGGATTCTATCCGCTTTGACAATTTCTCGTTGGGCAAGGTCATTTTGTTGCTTTGCCTTGGCCAGGTTTCTTTGAATCATTTCCGAGAATAGCTCAGCCTTAGCAGCTCCTTCATGTGTACCCTCCAAAAATTCTTCAGCGTCTATGACATTAAAGCTTGCTCCCAAAAGCAACATATTAAAAAACTTATAATCCTGCGCGGACAAGTCTTTATTTTCCTTTAGCTTTTCCCGAATAATAAGAAGCTGATTTATATTAACTTGCAACTGGTCAACGTTCTCAGTTAAGTTTACTATTGCATTCTGAACATACAGCACAATTCCTTCTAATTTATCACGTTCCATTCTCCGTTTGTATATTTGCTCATCCGCAGCGCTGTTTTTTTCTGCGAATTCTAAATTTTGTTCAGCTTGACTCAATTCTGCCTCCGACTCACTCAATGAAACCACAGCATTATTGAGTTCCTTAATAAAATATTTCTCCCGTTTGCCTGCCTTCTCTAACATAACCTCCAAAAGTTCTGCGTTTTCGATATTATCCGGAACATGAAGTTTCCCTTCATCTAAATATTCCGTACTCAACGAATCATCGAACCTTCTCAACTTAAATACCATGCCCATTATCCGCTGCGCAAAGACAAGCTTTTCCTTGGCCGCATGCATTGCCTCAACAGATCTTTTCCCCTCATGCGTCTTCAGCCAGGAAATTCTTGTTTTTGCCAATTCCGCTGTCATTTCGGCGATCACCCGATTTCGCGTTGCTTTCTCAATCTCCTCTTCGATTGTTTTAATCTGTTCCTCTAAAATCTTAATTTTATTTTTTGTACTACTAAACATATGCTGGGTAGAATTTGTATCACTTACAAGCCGTGGTTCGTTAATGAACTGCGAAAAGGAATTTACTGCCGGCTGAACAATTACCCCTATACAAAGTGAAAGGATAACTACAGAAAACACAATATTCTGGAACCAACAACCACGTAATACTTTTTTGTTTTTAAACCATCCGTGTATTTTTTTTCGTAAAGCGGTATTATATAGGAAGGGCCCTACAACCGTCGCATAAAAAATGAGGAACGTCGGCATAAGTATTCCCTCAGATAATAACGTCCATGAAATTGTACCGGTCAACATACCGAAGACGTATATAGCGCTCATATATAATCCCCAATCTATACCGCCGATATTAAATTTAATTGGGCCAAGCGGCAACTCAAAACCTGCATCCTTAGTACCCAAATAAGTGCTTCCCAACAAGGAAGTCGCCTCTTTGTGTCTATTTATATAAAATGGGAAAAATATTCCGCGTAATATTCGAAGCATATCTGCAAAGGTAAACAGTGGTTTAAGATGTTCTCCGGTAACAATCGGAGTTGCTTTTCTTGCAGCATGCACATTAAATATGCGCAGCAGCGCGCCAAAACCAGAATACGGGACCGCTCCAGCATACAACAATGTAAGTCCCATCCATTTAAACACCCCTCCCGGCTTACCAGAACCATAATTAAACAATCCGGCCTTACATATCAGCAGAAAAAGTCCAACTCCCGCAAATAAAGCAGGGACTATATTCCAGTCAAAGATACCTATAAGAATAGCAGGGACTATACTTAATTGCACAATACCTGTATCATATACCCCTACTTTGAAGATGTTTAAAAGTTTTTTTAGTATAAATACGTTGGGATCTTGCAATAAAACAAACATTTTTTTAACTTCATCGGTAAATCTGCCCGATATAAACTCAGCGCCTGCTGAAAACGATCCGATAGTACCAAAAAAGAACAAGTATCCCGGCAGCATTGCAAAAACATTCGGAATTCCTAAAATCCACATAATCGGTGTCCATAGAATTAAAAATAGAATCAAAATCATCGCTGAAAAACTAAGCTGTCTTAAAAATTTGTCTATTTTCTGATGGCGAGATATGACCGAATTTGGCGCGAAAAATATTCTTTGGAAATCTTTCTGAAAAATACCGCCCTCGCCGGTATTTTCCCAGTTATCTGGTACAATTTTATTACTTACTGAATCAGGTAACATTATCCTAGAGAGTACCTTTACCACTGCTGGGGCTGATTTAAAAATTAGCATTAACCCAAAAAAAGAAAAAAGTACCGCGCATATCTCATAACCAAGACTGCCCTCACTAAAAGACACTGTCTCCGGAGAAAAAGGAAACGCGAATATATATAAGACCCAGCCAAATGCAGCAATGCTTGAAATCACATTCCAGTATAAGCTTGCCCCCTTAAACCAACTTGTGATAGGATTAAAAGTAGCTTCAGTTGTTCCCTGGCTGAACTTAATGGTCTGAACAAAAATTTCGATTGAACCTTGCGGGCACTCTTCTCCTGGTGATTGCTCTTCAAAATCCATAAACTTGCCATGATAGTTTACATTCGTCTGAGCAACAAGATACTCTTTGCCATCAACTTGGATATATTTAAGCTCAAGATTTATCGGAACACCTGATGAAAGTTCCATTATTGTAATCGCTTCTCCGTCTACAATAACCGGAACTTGTTTATGCGCAGTACCGTCAAGTTCTATCCAGGAAGCAGTGTACTTTTCATCTCTAAGTTGTAAAGCAATTCGAATCTGTCCTACCATAATTTCAGTATTATCATCTACATCGGGATCAATTATTATTCTCTCAACTGGAAGCAATGATATATAATCTGCGCTAACCATATCTTCTGAAATGAAATGTTTCCACATGCCAATTCGTTCTAATGCCTTCATAACAATTGCTCCGTTATGGCCAGGATAAATTAATGCTCCGTAATAAGCCATTTGAGGCAGCCTGAAAGAAAAGAAGGTCCTGGCTGGGCCGCCAATTTTTTTCGTAACAACGTTGTCCATAACATTGCTAGTAACTGTGCTGTTTACAGTAAAGCCTATGGATGGATCGCGCAGAAGATGTTGTACATTTAATTCCAGAATATCCGGCTTCAATGTCCGAATATCAACCCATTGTTCACTTCCCTCAAGAGAGATATTAACTTCCACCGCGTCTGTTTCTTTATTGATCCTGCCTCCAAAGTTCCGAAGGTCTTGATAGATTTGCGCCTTTTTAGTAATAAGCTCCCTTATTATTCCGTTGGTTTCAACTTGAATCGTAAGCTGAGTTAGGATTTTCTCATCTTCAAGTTCCGCATTCCATTGATTTTCAGGATAGCTTTTATTATGTTTTTTGATATCATCTTTAGCAAGATAGTTATCAATATCTTTAATAATTCGGTTATAGAGTTCAGCCGGAATTTCGTTTTTTGTATATAAGTTCCGCAAAGCCTGCACATGAGAACATCCTGATATGCTCCGCTCTTTACGAATCTTTTTTTTAAGCTCTCTTTTTGTGATATTAGCATAGGCGCCTTGGTAAAGAAGTTCAGCCTTATCTTTTTTAAAAAAACTTTTAAAAAATATTGCCTTTAAAACATCATCTTGCTTTTCTATGTGAACCAGTGGCAGTAAACACATCGCACGGGTATAAATAACATCAAAAATATCGTCACTAATACTTCCTTCTAATTGCCCATTGAGTGTTTTCTGTCTGTTTTCTTCTCTTACCTGCCAAAATGCTGCTGCATAATATTCCGGATTTTCATACGCCTTTACCCCTGCGGTTTCCCCATAAGTTTCGATAAGTTTTTTCTTTATTTCATCGTCTATCGCTCGGTATAGAAGCTCTGGCATAAGCGTAGAATCTTTATCCAGCTGATAAACATATTCTCCCTGAAAATAATTTCTACCTCCCAAATAGACACATCCTGTCTGTTCAAAGGAGTAAGTAGAAATATGCGCAAACGTAATATCTGAATTTTTAAATGGTGTTCTTTCAAACTGATTTACAAGATCATATTCTATGCGGGAATCAATCATCTCAAACACTTTTGCCTGTTCCTGCAAAGTTAATTCATTTCCATGAACATCTTTCAACTTAAAATCAAAATTTATTTTTACGTTATTATAGGCGCTTAAATATTTCTCTTTATATGTGGCTCCGGGAGATTCATTCAATGTATCTAAAATAATGTCGTCTATTTGCTGGTATATCTTTGCCAATGCTATCTCTACGCTGCGAGCGTAAGTCAACCCGCGCTTCTGATAATCTCTAATGTCCTTATTAAGAAACAAACCAACGTTCAAGTTACTTGCCTTAGGGAATAGTCCTATTCGCCAGTACATCTGTCCTAGAACCATCATTAGGTTACGCGCGGGAAAAGCCACAAGATGCTCATCGTGCTGAATAAGACTTTTCATCCTTTCTTCAATAAGTAATACTATTTCAGGAACCAATCTATATTTCTTTGGATTAGCCAAAATCTTTTTCCAAGCGCGATTGATACTTTTTGCTCGTTTTTTATCAACAGGTGAAGCTTCGTTGCCCTTATAATTATCCCAAATATCATTACCTACTTGTTGCTTAATCACAGCAATAACATCTTTGAAAACATTCGCTGCGTCAGGATTATCCATCCTCGCTCCCCTGGATTTGCGCACAATAAAATTAATTTCATTTGGATACTGCGCGTAAAAGTATATCCTCTGGCATATCTTAAGGTTAGTCTCCTCAACAGTAAGATTGGTATCTGTCTGTGTAAAATATTTTAAAGATTGAATCATATGTTCAATACTAAGCCCCTGTCCTCCATATTGTTTAGGTAATGCTATCTGGTATAATTTGTCTATTTCAGATGCGGTCAACCCAATATAACCTAAGAAATCTTCCGAAATAATAGCTTTAGCAGCAAGGTAACCAGCTCTCTGGTTATATCTTCTGACCACCGTAATTACTTCCTTCTGAGAGGGGATAACCACTGAATTATCTTCGTTAAATACCGGAGTACTCACCGCTATCTGGGGAAATCGATCAATGCCAGCAGGTAAATTATCCCACCTTTTTTTGCTATAATTAGCGCTTTCCTTGTAGGCACCAATATCAAATGCCTTCTGCATCATAAATACAGCATTTATGCCGTAGCATACCGAGAAAATAAGCATCGATATCATAGTTACAAAGTAAGTCAAATGAATATAGAATAACGGCGTAGCTCCGCTTTTTAAGAATAAGTCAAATGACGGCCAAGCAATGTAAGTCATAGCCGAGAGACTAAAAGCCGTCAATAATAAAACAGCCCCATATAGTAAAAAAGAACCTGCTTTAGAGTACTTTGGTTTAGACTGTTGGTGAGTTTTTTTTTGTTTCTGCAGTAAATGTTTTTCTGGTTTTTTCTTGAGCCCTTCCGGTTTATTTCCACCTATTGTTTTGGCGTTAATTTTACATCCCGCTGTTTTTTGATAAAAATTATTCGCAAACTCGTTATTACTAATTCTTAATTCCGGTGATAAATGTTGTGGTACAGATTTGATGTTATTGTTTACAAAAAATCTGCCACCACTTGCCCAACACAAATCAAAGCTAAAAATTGCACTGATTACAATAACTGCTGTTACCTTAAAAATAATCTTTGTTACATCAATCTTTAGCTTCATTTTATACCACCAGCCTTGAAATAATACTATCTTTTATGACTGACAATTCCACAACCACATCATCCTGTTCTTGAGCACCTTGGCCCGTTATTAATTAATTCCCTCACTTCCAACCCTTTACTACAATAATACTTATAAACATTAACTAAATTATTTCATCAATAGTTTTTAAAGTTATTTAAATTAAATATTTTCAACATATTACGATGCAATATTAATTGGAGATTAAGTGTACCATAGATTTTTATTTTTTTCAATAGCAGTGCGGGGTTTCTGCAGTGCGGGGTTCCAAGAAAACTGCTGGAGTATTAGACAGCAAAGCAAATAATGAAAGAGTGTTTACAAGGTAATAGTGATCTAAAGCTTGAAAGTGTCACACTATGAGTTACAATTCACCAATAGCTAAGCAGGAATATAATTTCTGGAATCATCCGTGTATTAATGATACAATAAATCCGTTATCCGGCATAATTAAATATTATTATTTTAGGAATAAAATTAAGAGATCAGTATATATTATCCACCAAGCACGGCTTAAAAAATAGCCTGGGAATGTTTTATCCTATTTATGATTAATTTTATTTTTCACAAAAAAACTATTTTTATCTCAGGCATTGCTCTGTTGCTTTGGACTCTGACATGCCAGGCCGCGACCCTAAAGCCCACTCGATTTAAGGATGTGGTCGCGAAAGCGCAAATGCTCTCGGAAAAGCCTTTTCTTGAAACTAGCAACAATTTACCTGATGAGCTTAAAAAAATAGGTTACGACGAATGGCGGGATATCCGCTTTAACCCAGCAAAAAGCCTGTGGGCCGGCAAGCCTTTCAGCATTCAATTTTTCCACCTTGGCGGTCTGTATCAGGAACCGGTAATCATTAATTCTGTTAACAAGGACAATACCACAAATATTCCTTTTTCTCTGGATCTTTTTGACTACACTCAAAGCGCTCATAAAGGACTGCTATCAAGCAATCTGGGCTTTGCCGGATTCAGAATACATTATCCAATAAACTCCGCTAAATACGCTGATGAAATTATTTCCTTTATTGGAGCCAGCTATTTTCGCGCTCTGGGTAAAGACTTAGGCTACGGCATATCTGCCCGCGGACTGGCCATTGATATCGCTGAACTCAGCGGAGAAGAATTCCCTTATTTTCGTGAATTCTGGATAATCAAGCCTGGTGCCAAGGCCAAAGAAATCTCATTTTATGCCTTGCTGGAAAGCGAAAACCTGACCGGCGCGTATTCTTTTATTGTTCGGCCTGGTGAAGAAACACTGGTTAAGGTTAAAAGCGTGCTTTTCTTCCGCAAAAAAATCAGAAAACTGTGCCTAGCACCCTTAACCTCGATGTTCTTTTGCGGAGAAAACACAAAATCCAGAGCCAACAGTGACTTTAGACCAGAAGTACATGATTCAGACGGACTGCTGATTCAGGATACTCTAGGAGAATGGACCTGGCATCCGCTGATTAACCCGGAAAATCTTTTAATCAACAGTTTCAGCGGAGGTCAGCCTTTAGGATTTGGTCTGCTCCAGCGCGATATGAATTTTGACCACTACCAGGATCTTGAAGCGCGTTACGATAAACGCCCCAGCGTCTGGATCTGCCCAAAAAGCGACTGGGGTCAAGGCCACCTGGAACTGCTTCAGCTGCCCACTGAAAATGAATTTAACGATAATATCGGAGCTTATTGGGTTATGGATAAATCTTTTGAACCCGGCGAATCATTTGAATTTGCCTACACCATGAACTGGCATTCCGGCAACCGCAAAAAATCTGTTTTGGCCTCAGTAGAATCAACCCGGATCGTGACCAAACCCGAAAGTATTATGTTTATTATTGAATTCCTCCCAGATCCATCACAAGAGGAGTTTTCTTCTAAAGATATTTCCGCGAATATTCAAATCCTTAACGGTTACTCTGTCAAAGCCAGTCAGGTTATTGAAAATACAGTAACCCAAGGCTGCCGGCTTATAATTCATGTTGATCTTGATAAAGAAGGCATGCTTGATAAAATGCTTTACAAGCATAATCCTCCGGTAGAATTGAGGGCTTTTCTAAAAAAAGACAATCTTCCAATAACAGAAACATGGAGTTATACTTATCAGCCTTAGGCTAACCATTTGAAGGTCTTATGAAACAAACCTTGAATAACTTTGATTTCCCGATAACCGGTCAGCACATACACCTTATCAGCCAAAGGATCACTCTTTACCTGCGCCTGCTTGCATTAGACGAAAACAAGGTCAAAGCGCTCACAGAACAAATTCTCCAGAGCCTCCAAATTGAATTAAAATCTTCTGATAAAAAAGACTGGCCGGCTATAGCCTTAAAAGCCACGCTGCAAGAGCTTAAGCATAAGAACATCGCGCCTGAGACAGGCTATGATCAGATTTTCAGCAATGCTTTCCAGCCTTATCCGCAGCGCATTCCCATGGGCTATAAGGAATTCGACACTAAGAACGCTTTTTTTAAGGATAAACACTGCGCTTCAATTTTAAGGATTAGGCGCTTTTTTTTCTTCAGTATTGTTCTGATTTCAACTATGATCGGAACGCTGTCAATTAAAACAATCTTAAGCCCGAATAATATTTCCATGATTGAATGGACAATTATCGCCATCTTCACTTTTCTTTTCGGCTGGATTGCCATGAATTTCTGGACTATTGTCTTCGGGTTTTTTATCTTTCTGGGAAAACAGGACAAACAAATCGAAATCACTCCAAAGCCCGAGCCAATTCCGGACAACTTAAAAGTAGCCTTAATCATGCCTGTGTATAATGAAGAAGTGCCCTGCATCTTCGCGGCTTTACGCGCGATGTACGACACAATTAAACAAGCAGATATGCTTTCGCATTTTGACATTTATATTCTAAGTGATTCCACAAGCAAAGCCCACGGGATTTCCGAAGAAATTCATTGGGCCAGGCTCTGCAAAGATATAGACGGTTTTGGAAAGATTTTTTACCGCCGGCGAAAATTACGCATCCATAAAAAAAGCGGCAATGTCAGTGATTTCTGCCGGCGTTGGGGATGGCAATATAAATATATGCTCACTCTTGATGCCGACAGTCTCATGGACGGTGAAACTCTGGTCAGGATGGTAAACACAATGGAAAACTACCCTGAGCTCGGAATCCTCCAAACCGCGCCCATGGCGATTAACCAAACCAGCCTGATCGCTAGGCTACAGCAATTCGCCAGTCATGTATATGGTCCGCTTTTTTTTGTCGGCTTGCAGTTCTGGCAGATGGATGAGTCAGGATTCTGGGGACACAATGCGATAATCCGGCTGGAACCGTTTATAAAATACTGCGCCTTGCCGCAGCTTCCCGGCCGGCCGCCTTTTGGCGGAGAAATTCTCAGCCATGATTTTGTGGAAGCCGCGCTTATGCGCCGGGCAGGATGGGGTGTCTGGTTGACCCATGAACTGGAAAACAGCTATGAAGAACTACCCCCGAATCTTCTCCAGGAACTCTCCCGCGACAAGCGCTGGTGTCAAGGCAATATCCAGCATTTAAGGCTTTTATTCATGCCGGGAATACGCCTGGGCCACAAAATACTTTTTCTACAAGGTAACCTGTTTTACTTTTCATCGCTGATGTGGTTTTTCTTATTAATCTTAATGACTGTCAATGCCATTGCTAATTTTTCACAAAAACCAATCTATTTCACTTCAGAGCTAAGTCTTTTTCCAACTTGGAATATAGAATATCTTGGCCTTTCATCCCTACTTCTCAGCGCAACAGTCGTGTTTCTTTTTACGCCCAAAATTCTAAGCTTCATCCTTATTGTTATTGATCCTAAAAAAAGAAGCCAATTCGGTGGCGCATGGAGACTGGGAATCAGCATAATTCTCGAAACTGTTTTTTCGACAATCCTGGCACCCTTACGCATGATGTTCCACGCCTGGTATATGCTTTTAAACCTGACTGTACCCAAACTCAGCTGGGGCTCTCAGGCAAGACTGTTGAAAAAAACATCTTTTCACGAGGCCTTTCAAGCGCATTGGCCGGCAACAGTGATCGCGCTGATCTGGGCAGGAATCACCTATACGGTTAACCAAACATTGTTCTTATGGGTATCAGCAATCGTAACTCCGCTGATCCTGGGAATTCCCATATCAATCATCTACAGCTATTCTTCCGTAGGATTATTTTTCCGTAAACTCGGGCTCTTCCTAGTGCCCACTGAAACCGCTCCTTCAAAAGTTATTCAGGAATATCAATTACTGCTCAGCAATAGAGTCAGCCCCAATAGATAATCCTTTAAAAAGGGGTCACACCTATTTATTTTGCTTTGCTGACCGCCCTCTTCCTCTTATTTCAAACAATACCCCACTCGCTCATAATCCCGCTTTCCTATACCCCGAAAAACAAGGAATTCAAAAATACGGAAAATATCCCAGAAACATAGAAAAATTTGATATATAATAAAATTTACTTGGGGTAATTATCCCAAATCAGGATATAATATAAGATAGGCATGAAAAACAACACATACTTTAAAATTATACTTTTAAGCGTGGCCTGTTTATTTTTTTCCAACGCCACCCCTTGTCCCGCAGTAGAGCCTCCGGCCATAGAAAAGGCTGTACCTGCGGCAGAACAGCTTTACACTCAGGCGCAGGAATACGCAAAAAATGAATCCTGGCTGCAGGCAAAAGATGTTTATCTGAAAATCCTTAACGAACACCCCGGCTGTCCGCAAGCCGAACTGGTACATAAAAAATTGGACAACACTAACATCAAAATCATCCGCTCCGCGATACTCACTTCGGAACACGTGGAATATAAGGTAGAGCCCGGAGATACCGTAGACAAAATCGCACGCCGTTTCAACACCACCGTAGATCTGATAAAAACACTCAACGAGTTAAAAAACAATCTCATCCGCAGCGGACAAACCCTCCGCGTCTGGGCAGCCGCGTTTACCATACTTATTGATAAATCAGAAAACACCCTCACTCTGAAAACTGATGCGGAAACCATAAAAACATACCCAGTGGCTACCGGAGCGAACAACATCACTCCCGCGGGAGAATTCACGATAACCTCCCGTTTAAAAAATCCGGTCTGGTTTCACAAGGGAGAAATCATCCCCCCCGACAATCCCCGCAATGCCCTGGGGTCACGCTGGCTGGGACTGGACAACCCTCAATACGGAATTCACGGCACCATCCAGCCAGACTTGATCGGACAACAGGTAAGCCACGGATGCGTGCGAATGCTCAATAAAGATGTAGAAGAACTTTTTGACCTTGTGCCTACAGGCACAAAGGTATCGATAATCGATTAAGCCGAACCCAAAATGGGTCACCCATAATAATGACCCATTTTATTTTTTCCCCTTTTTACTTGTTAAGCTACCCTCGTCCTATTTTTTACTTACCAACGAAAACCGACGAAGCCACCACCGTTGTCCAAAGGCCTTTTTTATTCCCCTCAGCGGATTGACAACAATGGCTCGTCCGGAAAAATGTGCCGCTAGCGTGATACACTTTCTTACGCGCGTCCCAGGCCTGATCCGGATCAAAAGGTATCCCTAAGGTTGAAGCAAGCATTGTCGCCGCGAGGTCTTCCGCAAAATCACCGGCTACCCCCGCAGTTTGGCCAAAAGCGTGATGCTCCGAAAGATATCCATACTGTTTGTGGTCTTTCGGCAACGCTATACCAATTGAAGCTGAAATGAGACGGTTCGGTTCATTAGTTTCATTGCGCGCCATCACACAATATACAATCTCGCCGGCTTTCAGATGCAAAAGTCCTTCTTTTTTAGAAACTATTTTGCACATCGGCGGCAAAATGCTGGATACCTGAACAAGGTTAAACCGCTCAATGTTCGCATTGCGTAAAGCAAGCTCAAATGAAGAGAGGCGATTTTTATCCACGCCAACACCTTTTGTCAAAAACATCATCTTAGGTACCATTGTATTCTCCTTCTGTAGTTTTAAGTGTTGCGTTTCTCGCGCAACGCTAGCATCGTATAACAAAGTTGTGCCGCACCGTATTCTGTTAACACATCAAACGGCCGCGGCGCGACTTCAACCACATCCGCGCCAATAACCGACTTGCGCCCAAAAATTTCTTTCAGCAAACTGATGGCATAGTACCACTCCAACCCACCCGGCACCGGGGTCCCGGTAGCGGGCATACACGCCGGATCAAAGCCATCAATATCTATAGTTACATAAACCAGGCGGGTAGAGATTGCTTCGACAATCTCCCGTGGCTCAGGCACCGGTCCCTGACCCCATTCAAACACCGCCAAACCATGCTTACAGGCATACAACATCTCTTCTTGCGCATAGGCCCGCGTGCCCACATGGACACAATTAAACCCAAGTTCATGCGCGCGTCGCATAACAGTGCAATGCGCGTAAATACCGGACGGCGTGTCGCTATAATCACTATCATCATCCCGCAGATCAAAATGCGCGTCAATCTGAACAATCGTTACTTCACGCGGCGCGTACCGCGTTGCCAGGGCTCCAAACGCGCCAGTCGATACTGAGTGCTCCCCGCCAAGCAATAAGACAAACGCTCCCTGCGGAAGATACTTTTCATATTCCTGTTTTACTCGTGCCACCATCCTGGCGGGAGAACAGCGGTTAAGATTACGCAATTCGCGTAAAGCGACTTTACGTTCTGCCGCCGGCAAAGCCTGGCTATAACGATCATAGGTTTCCATCTGGTATTTAAGACTTTCCACAATCGCCGCCGGTCCGTTTACCGTACCTTTACGAAAAGAAGCCGTACGATCATAAGGAGCACACAAAACCACAACATTTGCCTTATACGGATCACTACAATTGATCTTTAATCCTGTCGCCATAAATATCCTTTCACCACCCCGACTCAAGCATCCGGAGTCAGATCTAAACTATTAACAAATCCTTGGCTAACCTCGCCAAGATAAAAAGCCAAACCTCAAAACCAAAGACTATTTATTCCCGGCCCTTCCAACACTTTATTTCAACATATTTTATCATTAATCACGCAAAGGATACAGAAAATTCATCTCATCACTATCATAACCCCATTTTCCTCTCCCCTGCTCTTTCCATAAACAAAAGGAGTCACCTTGACAGGCTGACCCTTGTTTTATAGCTGAAACTTATACACTGCCAATCCATTTGGCTTCCCAAGTAAGTTTATTTACCCTAACAAGGCCATCACCTTTTACTTCTATTGGTATTTTACGCTTAAAATAACAATCAACATAACCATCGAACTCCTGAACTGGAGATGCCTTCACTTCATACGCATTTTTGTAATATTGTTTCGACATAAAATCTTCTGCTATTGATTTTGCCTTACTTGCTAATCCTGAGGCAGGATACTCTGTTTGTTCATTCTCCCCTTCAATAACCTGAGCCTTCTCCCACTGTAATAATTCTTTTATGACTTCATCAAAAATATTATATATCTCATTCTTAAGCGGCTCATCATCTGAAACAACTTGCCCAAACATAACAATCCCCGACTTAAATCTGTTTTGAATGATCGCAGGAGATTCTCGCTTCAAATATTCGTTAATACTCGAAATATCCGCTTGACCATTATATTGACCTGTTCTTAATGAAAAGTTAACTCCTGCATATGAACGTTTTTCATCAATGGGTTTTGGTTTCAACATTGAAAACTGAAAATTATTCGTAAACAATAAGCCGTAATACATCCCTCCTTCATCTTTTACAAATTCCTTCTGAATTAAACTATTCTTTATAAACTCAGCAAGTGCGGGATATTTATGCGAAATTTTGTTTATACGCTCAATAACTCGGTTGAACTCTTTTCCACATATCAGTTCTTTACCATCTTTAATTTGTTGAGGCAAATCGTTTTGGCAGTAGCCGACGGATGCCAGTAATAACATTGCAGTAATTGCTAATAAAATTTTCTTCATATTATTTTACTCCAGGAATTCTTGGGTTCGCGTCCACGACAACCCAAGCGAAAAACACAAGCGATTGTTGTCGTACGGTTCACTTCAAAAAATGGCGGAGAGGCGCAGGGATTCTGGTCCGTTTCAATCGGTAAACAGCTGTTTCACCACATCTTCCACCCATAAATTCAGGGTTATTTGTTATATTCGGATTACTTTAACTATTTCTGTCTTTTAGAATTTTTTCTTATACATCTATTCGCAATGTTGAGTTATGCCAAAATTCACTTTTTTATCTGTAGCAAAAACCTGGCTATAATGTCATCAGTAATCGTATGGTTATTACCCGCTATTTGTCTTGCGACTTTTTCCGCGCTATCGACACTTAATTTCTTAATTTGACACAGCTCAATCATCCATTCAAGTCCCCACATTATCTCAATGCCATTTTTTTTGCATTTTTTTCTAAGCGTCTTTTCATTTGTCGCGCAGATTGCTTTTTCATCACGCGCCATTACAAAACAAATATTATCTTCTTCTGAAAGCTGTCCGCCATACATCTGGCCTACTTCAATAATTTGAGCTAAAGTTGGTTCGGCGAGTTTTATGCCCAAGGCCTTTGCTTCCTGATCCGTTAAATCATTAACTTCGGCCCACACTGGTAAGGGAACCCGTATTTCGTACAAATTTTGTGTTGCTAAATGAATGATCCGCTTATTAGCCTGAGCATAATCAATTAGAATATTAGCATCACAAATAAGCACTTTTTTCATTTAACAACCATCCATCCATTGATCCGATCACGCATTTGATTAACAGTTATCCCTAAAATCTCGGCCGCGCGGGAACGGGAAATCAGCTCTTTGTCATATGCCAATCGGACAAGACAGCTTAACCGATCTTCGATACAATCAATTGCTTCTAAAGGAAAAGGTTCCTTATGTCCTTTAAAATTAGACTTGTATTTAATCGCGCATTGCCCTCTAAATTTCTGCCAAATATCATTGGATGCTCTATTTTCTTTTACTAAGCGATGCAGTATTGCCTCATAACTAACCTTAAAAACACGTTTCAAATGCAATACCGCGTCAACAAAGTGAAGCCCGTTAACCTCTTTTAATCTTTTATGGAACGCGTCTTCCGGCATTAAAAAGTATCCCGCGAAAATATCCGCCTCTTTTTCTTGTGATTCTATTTCATCATATTTATCATCAAATGAATCAGGATGCATAAGAATATGTCCCAATTCATGCGCTATAGTAAATATTTTACGTTCAGTAGAAATAGAGTTGTTATTATTAATAATAATCGCCTCTCCGGATTTTTTATCACTTATTGAAAAACCCCAAAAATTATCAATATTCAGATTTAAAAAATGCAATTTTATTCCCGCTGATTCTATAAGTCCGGAAATATCGTTAATCACTTCATCTTTTTCCAGACCAAACCACTCCCTGGCTTTTTCCGCCATTTTTTTCGCGAAAGCACTCCTATCGCTAATCCCAGAGACCGCGACTTTCAGCTTTTTTTTCGGATCGAGATTAAGTAAATCCTCTAAATTATTAAAATCCCTAAGCCATAAAGCTACATTGCTTTTTATTTGCTCTACGTTTTGCCTTGCCCTTTCATTGCCTAATTTACGCGCGCGAAAACGAACATTATTCAGTTCTGGAACCGGGCGAACAATATCAAATACTTTCACTCCAAGCGCATTAGCCAAATTCTGAAGGTTTTTAACCCGCGGATCAGCCTTACCATTCTCAATATTATGATATGCCATCCGAGTTATGCCTGCTGATTTTGCCGCCGCCTCCATGGTCATACCTCGAGCCTTCCTTAATCTCCTTAAATTCACAGACAGAATTTTCGCCTGCATAAAATCCCTCCCTTTCACCACTACGCCCCCAACACAACTTTACATCTATAATAATTATATCATAAAATGTAAAGTTTGCAATATTTTAAATAATTTTGCCCATTTTAAAAAAGCTCTTTATTTTAGGTATTATTTAATTTCTGATAATGGCTTTTCTGAATTTTCCTTAATTAAAGCTTTAATTTTTGATTCAAAATCACTAACTATGTTGTCGGAATATCCCAGATAAACGTCCCGAATAATCCCCTTTTTATCTACAAAAAATGTCCGGGGCATTGAGCGATTACGGGGTCAATTATCCGAACCCAGTAAAAACTGATACTTTAACTTATCCATAGGATTTGCAATTTCTTTGTCTGCTATACCTTCCAGCACAAACTCTTCATATCTTTTACGGCCTTCTTCTTTGTCCCCGCCTATATATTCAAGCACCCGTTCACTTCCGAGATATTCAGAACGCTTCTTCGGTTCCAGCACTTCAGAATAACTACTCCACTCATATCTCCTCAAAAATGTCTTTTGCTCATTTTTACTCTTCTCTGTTACTCTCTTATCCCCTTGACCTTGATCAGATTTAAATATATATACCGGCTTAAATTCGCCTTTTTTGTCTGCAATAAAAAATGGAAGTGATTGCTCATTAAACAATAAGCAATCACTTCCACTCTAAAAAAATCCGCGCCCTCTTTTAACAAATGAACTAGCTGCCGGAAATCTTCATCTTCATTAAATATCTTCCGCCACTCTATCCCACGACTTGTCACATAATATATTGCTCCTGGATATTATATTCTTAAAGGTCTAGCCATAAGCAAATTTTATCCGCTAATAACTATTTTGTCAATAGTTTAGACCCCATGGCCTGGAAAAATTTTAGTCTAATTACTTATTAAATCATAAGCTTTTTTTTCTGTTCCTATTGTCTAAATTGATTCCTGAAAAATTATCTCGCGACCACGACTCTGCATTAATGGCAAAACAGTTGGATCAATATCAATTATTTCCAATTTCTTGACAGTCGTAGCAGGGATTGAAACATCTTCTGGATAGATGTCTTTGCCCGAAACCCCTTCAACCAGGGCCATCATGCCACTTGTTATAGATTCAGACGACCAAATGACTCCATCACCCTGAACACTTTTTTCTCTTACATAAACTCCCGGATATACAACGGTTTTAAGTTCCGGCGATATTTTAGCAATTATACGATGCACCATAATCCTATCTCTGATTTGCATTAATTCCACAAACTCAAATAACAAAAAATCCTCCGGACAGTTAAACGCCTCTTTTAACTGTTTTTTCCATTTTTCCTCGCTGGTAAATTTACCTACCACAACCCCTTCCCCTGCTTTGCCCATTATCGGCTTCAAAACTAAATTTTCTTTATCCCTAATAGCCTCTTCGTAAGTATATTCTTGCATCCCATATTTATCAGTCAGGGCAAATGTTTTAGTCGTTTTAAATATCGGTTCTTCTTTCAAATAATACCTAATAAACTTCTCAACAAAAGGGTAAATAAGCTTTGAGTCCGCCAAAGATGAGCCCGGGTGGTGTCCTAAAACAATTTTATTATTTAAAACTAAAGACATTATTCCCGGTATACCCTCTGACACCTTATTAAGACCAAGTTCCCGCATTCTTTGTGCAAAAATCGGATAGTCCGGGTCCAAAGACAGATCATATTCATTATAATCTAACAATCCTACTTTTTCCCTTGTGCCTTCCGGAGAAACAACAAACAAACCATTCCCTTCGCTTACCTCAAAGTGTCGTGCCTGATCATTTGCACTATCAACATAAACAATTCCTTTTTCATTCTGCCTCCAGCTATCAATCTTAAAGGCACGAGATTCTTTAAAAACAGGGTCATCCCAATAACTAACAATGGTGTCTTCACTTGGTAATATTGATTTTAAACCCTCTTCATAGCGTTTTACTAATAACTCATAATCAAACAATGGAGCATTGGGAAAAATTTTTAATAATTCTCGCTGTAAAGTAACTATAAATTCTCTACCCCCCAATGAACCTATGTTATCTTCGATCACATATCCATTATGATAACTTAGGTCCGGGCCATATGTAATCATAATCTGCTCCTGAGAAAGCTTGCCGACTAATTGTTCATACCCCTGAGTCCTTAGAGCCTTTCTTACAACTGATTCTGGAACTATCCCGTCTCTTACAACCTCCCAGTTGCCTGCATAAATATCTTGTAAAAATCGAACTAAGGCCTTTCCCCTCTGAAGAGTTCCTTTTACTAAATAATCCATTTCTTCTCTACTTATAATCTGAAGCAGCGGACTAATATTAACCTCCCCACTACTTGCTTGTTGAAATGCATTCCTTATTTGTTCCCATTTATCCAGAGATTGAGACAAATCATAAAATTTCGGAACAACCCAACCTTGGCGCTTTTCTTCTTGTATTTTGAGGCCACCAAACAAGCCTTTAGGAAATTCTAGCTCTCCCCTCATGCTATCAAGATATTTCTGCTGTAAAGATTTAATCTCTATGGAGATTTTCGGAGCCAACGAACTCGAGGTATTGTCCTTTTTAGCAATAATCGCACAGTTTGAAGTCCCAGCGATATTCATGAGTATAAGAATATAAATACCCACAATAATTCTAAACTTTTTTCTATTCGTTTTCATCTTTATCCTTTTTGGCTTTACAACAATACAGAAAGTAATTAAGGATACCATAAAATATTGCATTCTGCTAGAAAAAGACACACTTCGAGCATGATTTGGACTTTTGGAGAGATACCACTCTAATTTTGGGAGTAATTTATAGCCAGAATTTATTGATCATAAATACGTTATGGGGCAGAAAGGAACTAACCCTCAAAGGTATCGATAATTGATTAAGCCGAACACCAAAGGGGTCACAAAAAAATGGCAGTATTTTCCTTGATTTCTTTTCTTTCAAGAAGATTATATCAACCACCCCTAAGCCCTGTCATTTAAATAGAACCGTTGTCCCTCTTGCCCTGTTCCTATATCTATACTGGCAGGGTTTACAAGCATTGAGTAATGCTCAATGCGCAGGCGCCCTGACTCAACGCAATGATTCGAGCAAGCATGATTTAGGTTATGGGCTTAACTTTATTTTATGGGAAATGAGAAAATTCTTCATAACAAAGATGGGTTCCACCCAAGGAATCAAAACAAGCAACTCTATAGTTTTTTTTGCGCTAAAAAACTTGGCAAGCGCTTATCCGATGCTGCATATAAGTAGGGCGGGAGCAGCTATTGCTTTTAAAGATTCTGTTTTATCTGCAACCAAGCAAGCTTCTAGCGAAGATGTCGCGGCTATTGCTGCAATATTTGAAAACCTGGGATTCACTGATAAAGCCGTAAAGACGTTTAATTATCGCTTTAACAAAAATCAGCTCCGCTCTCCAGCCATTAGGCCGATTAATATCATTAACATAGTAACTTTTGTACTCCTTAAAAAAAGACAGACTTAATTGGTTAAAACCAATCATATTGGGGAATTTTAAACTTAAAAAATCATTAAATAACCGGTTGTAAGTTTTTAAATAATGCTGAATAGTTTTTTTAGGCAAGTTATCGGCAAGTATATCCGCGTATAGTCTTTGCCGGGCATCGTCAAATCCGGCATTAAGCCTCTGGCCATTATCTGCCTGAGCAGATATGTTTCTGCTCTTTTCGGCCATATCCTGTAATTTTTTATTATACGCTTCCGTCAGAGACGCGGCATTAATCCGGTATTGATACCTTCTATTGTTAACAATATAGTTAACTTCGTATTTATCGCCTTTAATTATCTCTCTGACGCCCGGGATCTTTCTTCTCATTTAGACTTAGCCCAGCTTTCAATTTCATTTTTAAACCCGCACAGTTTCTTACCTATTTTGTACAGCGGAATTCCCGCCTGCTCCCGCCATTTCTTACGCTGAATCGTATTCTGTGAAAGACTGAACAATCTGGCAATATCACCCACAAACAAAATATCCTCTTCTTTCATCAAACCCTCCTTATCTGAATATGATTATGTGGTGGAGATGTGGTGAGGGGGCTGTTTTGTTGCTTTAGAAATATCTTACATGCTAGAGTTGTGCAACGTGTTTTAAAATAGTATAATTAATATAAGGTTACTAATAAATTGAATCGGGGAAATAAATTATGTAATGAGAAACGATTTAAAGGGTATGGGTTAAAAAGAATTTGCAAAGTGTATGATTAAATGATATATTTTAATTGGGTAGATGAGGAGTTAAATGAGATACTTATTAAATAAATCATTTTCAAAAAAGCTAAAAAAAGAGCTGAAGAATGAAAAGATTAATAAAAAGGAATACATTCAAGAACTATTTGACAGTTTTCATAAGTATAAGAAAGATAATTTAGGTGCAAAGCTTTATAAAATTCGTATAGCGAGATCGGGAGAAGGAAAGAGCGGAGGGTATAGAAATATTATATTCTGGGAGCAGAGGAAAGCAGTTATCGCGGTATACATTTTTGCTAAAGGAGATAAGGATAATATTAGTAATGAAGAATTAAAGTATTTAAAAATTCTCGCACAACAATATGAGACCTTAACAGAAAAGTTAATAAACAAAGCAGTGAAAGAAAAAATTTTGGAGGAAATTCACTATGAAGAAAAAGAGAGATAAACACGAGATTCGCGATATGGTTGAAACAGAGCTTCTTGAGCTTTCAAAAGTGATGGTTGTTACAGAGTCCATGCGTAAATTTGATGAATTAAAGTATCCACGACCAAGACGATATAGAGCGAGTGATATAAAAAAGATTAGAGGGCAACTAGAGGTTAGTCAGGCTGTTCTTGCTTATATTTTAAATGTCCGAAAGACAACATTACAAAAATGGGAATTAGGCATTAATACGCCCAATGGCTCATCTGCCCGCCTCCTTCAATTGATGGAGCAAAAAGGTAAAGAAGTTCTTCAAGGTGTTTGATATTCAGGGTTGAGCTTGAGCGTTCTTGCCAAGGATGAGATAAAAAAAGCTGCTATAATAATGCCGTTTCCAAACCCGCATTGGATTGTGGTTCTTTTAAAATTACAAATTCCTAATCGCCCCGCCTAAGCGGGATAAACTATACGCTATTTTTTAAGAATCAATTTTATAACTGCGTATTCCGGTAACTTCGGCCGGTCATTACGGCTGACTTCGGCCACCTATTCCGGTCAACTTCGGCCGGCCTAAATCGGAGCGAAGCGACGATAAAAAGATTCTACTATTAAAAGAACAATATAGTCAACTTATTTGTTAGCGACAGCGCGT
>Ga0180007_10001508_pt1 | contig 31454 bp, 22 predicted proteins | sample MM_PC_MetaG_FD_121122 | JGI IMG/M metagenome (GOLD analysis project Ga0180007, IMG submission 121122) | Groundwater microbial communities from the Aspo Hard Rock Laboratory (HRL) deep subsurface site, Sweden - MM_PC_MetaG | ecosystem: Environmental > Aquatic > Deep subsurface > Groundwater... | reverse complement strand
CTCGGTCGCCGTTGCTGTCACTCCGTCAAGAATGTTCAGCTCGGCTGCTGTGGACGTTACCCCGTCCAGAATATTGAGCTCTGCCGTCGTGGCAGTTACGCCATCGATCAGATTTAACTCGGTAGCTGTTGCTGTCACTCCATCGAGAATATTCAACTCGGCCGCCGTGGAGGTAACTGCTGTACCGGCATATCTAAGACCACCAGCATCAACAATATTGAGGGTCCCACCCGTAGCTACGGTACTGGCGCCCGCAAGGTTGACTGCGCCGGTCATTGTGCCACCCGCCAAGCCTAGCTTAGCACCCAGCTGAGTTTGAATTGCCGATGTTACTCCATCAACATAATTCAACTCGGCTGTCGTGGCGGTTACGCCGTCCATCAGATTTAACTCCGCAGTGGAAGCGGTAACACCATCTAGGATGTTGAGTTCGTCAACATCCGCCGCCAGAAAGCCGTCCCCGATTTTAACGGGACCGCTAACTACCAAACCATAGGCATTCACTGTGCCGGAAAGATACAGATCTTTCCATCTGGTCTGGGTTTCACCAAGGTCATAGGCTGCATTGACTTGAGGGATGATAGTCCGACTGTAAACAGCCGTTCCCGGCGACAAATACAAATAGTCGTCGGTTTCAATCCTAAGGTGCATATCGTCGTAGATGCGGCTGCCGCCCTGATTGAAATCAACCATCGGCTTGCTGTCCGCACCCCACCCGCCACCGGCAAACTGAACATCATTACCGGAAACGGTCAGATCCAACACCTCAAGGTCCGACTGTGCATAAGCCGTACCCATCATGACCATAGCCACTACACCTAAAACCGCTAAAAAATTTACTGCTTTTTTCATCTATATCACCCCCTTTCATTGCAGGTTTGTTTGGAAAAAAGATTGAATATTAAGTAATGCGTAATCGGTAACAGAATTACTTCCCGAGGCGGCAGACGAAGCTGACGAAACATTTCGGGCTAAAAATTGGCGTGAAAATTTAAAGCTCGTTAAACTACGGCGTGAAATATGGGGCATGAAAATTTCAGCTCTAGATTAAAAACTAACATCTCGGAGAAATAGTGTCAAGGGGAAAGGATGCCGAGTTCCCCGACAGTTGTTCCTACATGATATACTTCAGTGTAGGGCGACTAACTATGAAAAAAAATGTCATCCTCACTCTCACACTTATACTTCTTGCCGGCGGCGGGTACTACCTAACCCGCGGGGTACCTTGGCAAAAAGAGGCTCTGTTTTTCTCTAAATTGGCCAAAGAAACAGTAAATATAATTGTCATCAAAACCGCCGAGGAGAACGAAGTTCGTTTAGAAAAGAGAAATAATTCATGGGTAGTAGCTGACCAAGGAAGTGTGCCCGCCAATCAAGATCGTGTAGATGACATTTTGCGCGTTACCACAGAACTAATTCGCGAAGAGTTAATTTCGGAAAACCCGGACAAGCAAAGCGACCTGCAGGTTAATTCATCCGGCACGCGGGTACAGTTATATCAAGGAGATAATGTAGTTGCCGATTATTATGTTGGCCAAGTCGGCCCCGATTTCTACAGCACATATGTACGCAAAGAAGGCGAAGATAAAGTCTATCTCGTGAACAAAGTTCTTGCCTCCGTCGTTATGCCGCTGGACTGGCGCAATCTCACCATAATGGAATTTGACTTCAACGAAGTAGTGAAACTAACAGTTCAAAATGGGGACATTCAATTCGCTCTGGAAAAACAAGACACAGAATGGAAAGTTGTTAATAGCACAGAATCTGTTGATGCCGATAAAGTTATGGATATCATTTATGACCTGGCCTATCTTAAAGCGGAAGACATTGATATTAGCATTAGCACCACCGATGCGGGACTAGACAATCCCGCCAGACAATACCAAGTTGAGCTTAATTCTGGAGTGTCCCAAAGCCTCTTTATCGGAAATCAAGTTGACGACAAAATTTATGTCAAATCCAACGGAACAGAAACAATCTACCAAATTGACTCCTCAGTTTTAGAGGGATTCCCTCAGTCCCTCACCGATCTGCAATCTTTACTCCCTTGACTAAATTATGGCCTTTCGGTATTCTTCCTTTAGTGTCCGAACAAAATCTACTTTCCAAGCCATGCTTGGCTACAATCACCTCTTTTTGTAAACGTAAAGGGTTTGTGTACCCCTCTTCGGAGATTTATGGCGGCCTGAGCGGTATTTATGATTATGGCCCGTTAGGCGTGGAACTCTTAAATAACATTAAGCGAATGTGGTGGAAAAACATGGTTAGAGAAAGAGAAGATATTTATGGTCTCGATGGGTCTATTCTAATGCACCCTAAGGCATGGGAAGCCAGCGGTCATGTTGCCGGGTTTACCGATCCCTTGGTTGACTGCAAAGATTGCAAGAGCAGAGTTAGGCCTGATAAACTCCCCGGGTGGCGGCTCAAAAAAGATAATCAGTCCGGCAAGTGGCAGGTTTTAGAAATTGGCGAGACCAAGTGTCCCATTTGCGGCGGGGAACTAACACCCGAGGTACGTCAGTTCAATGTATTAATGGAAACATCTTTGGGAGTTATTGAAGGCGAGAAAATGAAAGCCTATTTAAAAGGTGAATCCTGTCAGAATATCTACTTGGACTATAAGAATGTTATTGACTCGCACTCTCCTTCCCTGCCTTTTGGTATTGGGCAAATTGGCAAGACATTTAGGAATGAAATCACCCTTGGCAAGTTCCTGTTTAAAACCCGCGAGTTTGAACAGTGGGATATTGAATATTTCGTAAACCCATCAGAGGCTGATACCGCCTATAAGAAGTGGAAAGAGATTAGATGGAACTGGTTTGTTAACAATGTTCAGCTCTCCGAAAAGAACCTGCAGTGGCGTCAGCATACCGAAGACGAGCGCATTTTTTATGCTACCGATGCCTGGGATATTGACTATAAGTATCCCTGGGGATGGGACGAACTTGAGGGTTTGCATCATCGCGGCAATTATGATTTAACCCAGCACGGTAAATTCAGCAATACTGATTTGGGTTTTTATGACCAGGAAAAAGATGAGAAAATTACCCCATTTATTATCGAAGCCTCCGGCGGTCCCAACCGATGCTTTCTAGCCATAATGTTAGAAAACTATCACGAAGAGGAAATCAAGGGACGTCAGCGCATTTATCTAAGCCTGCCGCCATATTTGGCCCCAGTGCAGGCAGCAATCCTGCCTCTGGTGAGAAAGGATGAGAAACTAGTGGAGACAGCAAGAAAAATCTATGATGAATTGAAAGGGCGATTTGTTGTTCAGTATGACGAACAAGGCACCGTCGGCCGCCGCTACCGCCGCCAGGATGAAATCGGCACGCCGTTTTGTATTACCATTGACAGCCAGACATTAGAAAATGAAACCGTAACCGTTAGAGAAAGAGATTCTATGGAACAGGAGCGGGTGAAGGTGGGAGAAATTGAAGGTAAACTTTCACCTCTTTTGTCTTTACCTTAAATATTTTGTTTAGCAACAACAGCTTAAGCGGTACAAAATGACAAATTTCTAATATCAAATGTCTAATAAAAATCCAAATGCCTAAATGTCAAAAAAATCTTGAGGATACAAGGAATTGTTTATACAAAATAATGTAGGGGCGGCGGTGTTTTGCCGCCCCGGCAGTAGTTTTATTTTCCAAGAAGCTCGTTGTGTAGCTCCTGGACGAAACTACACACAGCTCGCACTTTGGATGTTTTCGCAAACGCTACGGCCTCTCGCAAGTTACGTTTCCATTGAGAATTTCCCCCCTTAAGCTTGCGCAGAGCCGTACCCAATGCGTGGATTACTGCGATTAGAGATGCACCAGCCGGATCTAGCTTCTCTAAAACTCCTCTCTTTCCCAATAGGGATTGCGTCTTGTTTGTAATTCTACGGACCAGACAAAACGTGAGCGCTAGCGTCAAAAACAAAACAATTGCTGTTGCCGGGTCTGGGCTTTCACGGTAGAGATCGGAAAAAAGCCAGATGCCAATCGTATACGCCGCTAGCTCTACGCAGAAAATGACGATGCCCCACAGTACTCTTAAAAAGCCCTTTACCTTATTCATCCTCTCCTCCTCAAGTTTTTATTCACGGACAGACAATTGCCATAAGCACACTGCCGCATTGTACCCCCATAAACACTGCCCTTGCAACTTGAGTTTGACATTCAGCCCAAATTGGGGCTAGAATTGTTGAATGGATAAACTATTCGGAATCCTCCTCGCATCCATGGCTTTTACGGGAATGCTGATGATACCCTTCATCAACTTGCTTTATAAGCTCAAATTCCGCCAGACCAAAAACTTAAGCATAGACTTTAAGGGCCAGAAAACTCTCTATAATGAACTGCATGGATGGAAAGTTGGCACGCCTGTCGGCGGGGGAATTTTAATTGTCGTTTCCGTATTTCTCTTTTCTCTCATCTTCTATGCCATTACCGAATTTCGGCTTAACTGGACCTCAACAATTCTTTTTACTACTTTGTTTAGTTTTGGGCTTTTGGGACTTTATGACGATGTCCGCAAATTTTTTAAGAAAGAAACCAGGGGTATTTTTGGGTTGCGCATTCGCTACAAATTTTTGCTCCAGTGGCTTTTGGCTTTTTTAGTCTCCTATTTGATATTTCGCTATATGAATATCGACTATATAACCCTTCCCTACATTTTTGGAAAAACAACTCTTAACTTAGGATGGCTATTTATACCTTTAGCCGCAACTTTAGTTGTCTTTTTTACTAATGCTTTTAATATAACCGATGGCATGGATGGTCTTTCTGGCGGACTGTTGCTGATTTCGCTCTCAGCATTATGGTTTTTGTGCGGTAAGTGTATTCACCACGGTGATATTACTCTATTTATTGCTACTTTAATGGGAGCATTAATCCCCTTTCTATACTTTAATATCTACCCGGCGCGGCTGTTTATGGGCGATGCCGGAGCGTTAGCATTTGGAGCCATGCTGGCTGTGATAGCATTAATGATTGATGGAGCCGCAGTCTTGCTCATTATCGGTGGCGTCTTTGTAGCCGAGGCTCTTTCTACCCTGCTTCAGTGGTCCTCAATGTGGATTAGGAGCGGCAAAAAACTTTTCCTTATCGCGCCCTTGCACCATCACTTCGAGGCTTTAGGCTGGGATGAAACTAAGGTAACAATGCGATTCTGGCTGGCGGGGGTAATTTTGGCATTTGTAGGACTATTTGTAGCAACATTCTGTCTATAACGTTGACCTATTGACAGGGGGTTCCTCGTGCTTTAATATGCGAGGCAGGGAGGTATGGCCCAACTAAGTCATTAGCCTGCCATATTTCTTATGTTTAAAATGCGGACGTGGGGTTCAATCCTGTTTGATATTTCATTGACCACGTAAAAAATTTACTGCGTAAATTTTAACATGGTTCAATTCGGTTGACGAAATTGCAGTAGCAATTTCGAGCCTCATTGAAAGGTGGTGACATTAAATGTTCAAAAAATTATTAATTGGTTTATTTGCTGTTATCATTGTTGGCGGGAGTGCCTACTGGTATTTTGTGTACCGACCCAAAGCGAGCACCTATCAAGCAGTATTCCTGTCTAACGGGCAAGTTTATTTCGGTAAACTTAGTCGTCCCGGCTCGGAATACCCGACTCTTACCGATATTCACTATTTGGTAATCCAAAAACCTCTCCAACAAGCCGCGGGCGAAGCGCCTGCAGAGGGCGAGGTAGTGCCCGAAGGTAGCAGCGACGAGACAGAAACTGAAAAACCGCAATATACACTGGTCAAACTTGGCAAGGAACTGCACGGCCCCAAAGACGAAATGCGGATTAACCAAAGGCACATTCTCTTCTACGAGAATTTGAAGGACGATTCCAAGGTCGTTACGGCAATTAAAGAAAGCAAAAGCGAGTGAGAGCGGCTTGTGAAGACGAGCAACAAAAGAAGGTGCCACCTACTGTGGTGTGGTGTTGTGGTATGGTGCTGCGGCCAGTGTGTGATTGATGTATAGATCTCACATTATAATTTCGCACTGATTGTAGCGGCTAGGCTTCCCGCCTAGACTCGCGTCAGGCGAGGCTGGCAGACTAGCGTTCTGAACGCGACCCTAAAGGGCCGCCGCTACATATAGAAAAAACGCTTAGTGCAATCTAAAAATGTTATGTCTATAGTAGCCGTTTGGTTTGGTAAATGTCTCTAACCCTCCACAAAATCAGGGCTTCGCAGTTTCTTCCCCACAATCTGCTCTATAAACACGCGGTTAAATCTCCTCCACTCCTCAAGTGTACGAGGCATTTTCTCTTTAAACATTTTATCTGACCAAAAACCGGAAAGCTTTAAAAACTCAATTTCGAAACTTTTCATTAGCTCGTTCATTTGTTGGGGAGTGATTGTGGTATTTAGGGATTTTAAGGTATCTAGGACAAGATTAAAAAAACCGGAAGAGCTCTTATCTTCGGGGACCAGATTATTAATTAGTTCGCACAAATAGAAAGCCTCCTTAACTTTGGACAATTCCTTTTTAAGCTCCTCAAAAGAATTAATCGCCTGGGCCTCAATAACTAGATCTAAGTTTTTCCCCCTGGCAACTTTGATTTCGACAAGATTGAACAAGTCTAGATTTCCACCCTTGCGCGAGGTCAATCTTTTAATTCCTTTGGCCACAGCATCAAACTTGCCGTGATAGCGGGATAAAAAAGTAATGATACGATCAGCCTCGCCCAAATCTCGGCGGGTAATAACAATGGCGGAGTCGGTATAGGAAGGCATGGAATATAGCTTTTAGCTTGCTAGCTTCGTTAGCTAGTTAGTTTCTTTAGAAAGGCCTAAGTGATAAATCCTAAATCGCAAACCATGAAACTTCTGCTCGAATTACGCTTTACGGATTACAAACTTACAATTCCACAACTACTAACTTATCACTGGTGAGACTAAATAATGCCTTATAATCCCCAACACCCACCTCGTACTCTGGCGCGTCAAGCCCCGGTTGTTTTTGGATTAATAGCTCATATTGATTGGTATCAAAACCCTGCCCCGGCTCAAACTTAAACGGCAGCTTATACTCAAAAGCCAGAATAGATTCCGACAATGGTCTGGTCAACACAAAGTTAGAAAGAACTGTCTTGCCTAAATCTTCAAAAACTTGCGGCTGTAAGTATTCCCCGCCGCTGTGCGCTATTAGTTCACTGCCCAACGGCACATAAATTCGCAGATAGTTCCTCGCTGTGCTATTGAGCCAGCCATCGTACGCACCGGTGTTACGCATCGTGAGCGTCAGCTTGGCTGTCAATGTACCATCCTCGGCTGCATCAACTTGATATTTGACATTCCGTCTCATATACATATCTGATTTCAAACCAGCCAAGTTAGCTTGGTTAATATGTAGATAGTCGGAATGCTCTGAAGTTTCCTGGATACGTCCGGCCCAATTATATTTTTCCGCAAGCCCCTGCGCTTTTTCATTATGCAGGTAAATTAGAAGATGTTTTTCGCCAAGCTGCCCTCCAGCTAATTTAATAAGTTCCGGCCACTGCTCAGAGGGCGTATTTAAAGCCCAATCGACCATCTTACCCATTAATTCCCCCAAAATCGCTTTGCGGTCGCCAAAACGCAAGTAGACTTTTTGCGCGTAGAGTTCCAAGCGGCAGATAACGTTTTCTGCAGTAAATTCCCCGCCGCCCGCTTTACAACTTTCGGGCAAATTAGGAAAACCACCAAAATCTAAGCTGTAACCGGGAACAGAAATGGGACCGCTCAGCTTCAAAAGCGCCTCCACAAAGTGCGTGTCCAAAGCAACAATGCCATCAATGGGGATGTTGCCAATACGATCATAGTAAAATTGAAAATCCTGCATAGACTTCTTGAAATCGGGAGAGAAGTTAGTATCCCGCATAAAAAAGCCGCTTACTTTAAGATGATATAAAATTGGTTCCGGAATTGATAAGAATGTTGATTCATTATCTAAACTATAAATATCATCGGAGGCGATAATAGAGAACTTGCCATTTTCCATCTGTGCTATAGCGTAGGCAGTAATAAACCCACCGGTCGGCCTTAATTCCATGTCGTTTTGAAACAAAATCAGATAATTGCGGGTAAAGGTAACTCCCATTAGCGAGGGTAATTCCTGCAGCAAAGGCTTAATATCACCCAGTTGGCTTTGCAACTGCGGCAAATTCTCTTTAAGACGCGTCAATTCGCTACGTATAGCAATCCCTTTTATTTCTTGAGGATAAATCTGCGGACGCAGCTGCTCAATTTCCGCCAAAGCAAAGTTAAGTTCGTTCTGTGCTGCTTCCACTGAAGGTAATAATGATGGCGCAACTTGCGCCAACTGGGCAATCTTCTCCTGAGCCGAAACATCTTCCACATCTTCGCTCAAACCCAGAACCGACGCAAATGGCTCCAGCCCATCTATTAAAATATGAGCCGCCGCAAGTCCGTGTTTGCCCGCGGCAAGTATTCGTTCACTATCCTGATAATAAAACTTTAAATGCGGCACAAACCGCACAAAACTGAAGCTCTGAATATCTTTTTGCAATTGATCTAACGTAGCATCTAATCCATTAAGCTGAGTTTTAATTTGACCCAAGTGCTGGTCATTAACGGCCGATTTCATTTCCTTTGCCTGCGTCATGGCAACTTGTATATCTCTATAAAGCCGTATCCCGGGACGGAGAAGTAAGAAGTAGAAGAGAAGCGTGAGGCCCGCGATCGTGAAGGCGGCAATCCGGATTTTTCTTGAACTTAAGAGTTTACGTAAAGTCATAGGCGTATTTGTTAATGAATAGTTAATGAAACGGCTAATGTCGTGGTTGATATCAATGCATTAACAACTACATTAACGGGCCGCTGGAAGCGGCCCACATTAACTATGCATAACCGTCTGACATTCCCATTCTACCAAATTCTCCCACTAATTGCCGCTATCCCCGCCACCTGCTACAATATCCCCAGTGCGAATTCTATTTGTAACCCCATTTTATAAACCTTACTTTGGCGGGATAGAAAGAGTTATCGAGAAACTATCGGAACAGCTATTAAAAGATAGCCGAATCCAAAAAATTGGCGTTTTAACTACTAAGTGGACTTTCCCTAAATGGCACCAGCCGCGCGAGTACCATCCCGAATGGGCAGATTATGAAATTATTGATGGTATCGAAGTTTATCGAATCAATTCCTGGCCGCGCCGGGCTATACCTTTCTTTCAAGTTCCCCTAGTTTGGCATTCACTCGGTGATATTCGTCGGGCTATCAAAGAATTCAAACCGGACACTATCCAGTGGATGAGTGATAAATTTTTCTGGGGGAACTTCTGGAGTTGGTATTTTGCTAAGATGACTGGCCTGACGATCTTCAAGTCGTCACCTGTAAATAACAGGCTAAAGCCTGTCAGTACGTCTTCCGGGTGCAAGATTTTCTTTTCCCCTTCCTACCACGATCTCACATTCCTAAAACAGTGGTTAAGACCAATTAATGCGGTTTTGATGCGGTTAGCAGATAAGATTCAGGTGATTACTGAACTAGAGAAAAATAAGGTAAGAAGGGCATATTTTGTGCCAGAAGCAAAATTTGTAATCATACCATGGGGCATAAATAAGTTAAAAGTGAAAAGTGCCGTGCCTGCCGGCAGGCAGGAAAAGTTAAAAGTTAGAAATGAAATCCAGGCTCGGAGCAGTACAAGGCAAGAAAACGCCCCATTTTCTCCAAAGCCCGTGACAATCCTCTCTGTGGGGCGGATTTCCAGGCATAAAGGGCAAATGTGGCTGGTTAAAATCTTCAAAGAGTTGACAGAAATCTGCAAGCAACCCTGCAAGCAACCGCTGAAATTAGTGCTCATTGGTCAGGACGAAGGGGATAAAGAAAAAATTGAAAACTACGCTTTTCAAAACGACCTCGCGTCGCAGGTTATTATAACTGGCCATATTAGTGACGACGAATTGCAAAGATGGTACGAAAGGGCAGACATCTTTGCCCTTTTCCCCGAGTACGAGGCCTTTGGGCTGGTTTTTATAGAAGCTATGAGCTATGGTCTGCCAGTGGTCACTCACCGTGTTGGCGCAATTCCTGAGGTTCTCAAGGATAAGGCGCTTATTACCGACCCCTATAATACCGCTCAGGCTAAAATCGTCCTGGCTAAACTAATTAATGATATCGAACACCGACAAAACATCGGTACGGCGGGCAAGCAATTCGTTGAGGTTAACTACTCATGGGAAAAAACAGCTAGAGAATTGCTAAATATTAGAGAGTTGACTTTATAATACCGGGCTGGATATGAAGAAACCGATTAGACGGGTCGCAGGCGAGGGAAAGAGTTTAGAGAAAGCACGAGATTTTCCAATGCCAGCTTACTATTTGCCTGGCGGCCAACCGCCTGCCTAGTTTTTTCAATTTGGTCGGCAGTTTGCAACAACACAGGCTTTTGAGTTTCTAGAAACTTGCGATACGTCTGGCGCACAGCTTGAGCCAACAGCCCCTCCAATTCGGCACGATTAAGCTTTGTTGTTAGCTTATCTAAATACTTAAAAGCTTGAGGGAGAGGCTCAGTTAGGCTATCAAGAAATCTGCCAACAAGATTTCCAGTATCTTCAATATTTGCCACAGTAATTTCCCCTTTAAAGAATTCTTGGAGCCGACTATCCTTTTCCCAATTCATTACCTGACAGCGGCTAAGTACTGTAGGCAAGAAGTGATCTTTGCTTTGAGCAATTAGGAAAATATAGGTGTTTTCAGGCGGCTCTTCTAGTGTTTTTAAAAGACAATTTTGCGCCTGAACAGTCAAACAGTCCGCTTGCTGAATAACCACAACTTTTTCTTTGGATCGATAGGGTTTAAAATGCGCCCAGCAAATTAGTTCCCTTATCTGCTCAATACCAATACTGCCCTGCGGCGTGGGATATATAACCTTACGATCTATATCTATGCTTATTGTAAGTTCCTGATTACGCGCAATTAGCAGGTAAGATGTTGACATAATCTTACGAATTAGTATAGCATGAATCTAATATGCCCCGTGCCACTACTGAAGATATTCTCAAGAAAAAAAATATTCTTACCGATGAACAAATCTCCCTTTTGCGCGTGGAACAAATCGACACAGGTAAAACTCCCGAACAGATTATTAGAGACCATGGTTGGGCTACACAGGAACAAGTTTGCCAAGCCAAAGCAGAGATGCTCAATGTTCCCTACACAAACATCCCTAAAAAAGATATTAATCGTGAAATCCTCAGTTTGATACCCGAAAGTATCGCCCGTCAATATACATTAATTCCTCTAAAGAAAGCCGGTGAAACCATCAAGGTCGCTATGGCCGACCCTATGGATTTGCAGGTTAAAAAGTTCCTAGAAACTAAAACGGGACTTAAAATTGAGTCTTGCCTAGCTGTTCCAAGTGAAATCGAAACTGCTATAACCACAGCCTACAGCGCTGGTATGGAAAGCGAAGTTAGAGCGGCGCTTAAAGAAACCGAAGAGGAAATTACCTATATTGAGAAAGAGACAGCTTCGCTTAAAGACATTGAGGAAGAAATTAAGAAAGCTCCCGTGGCTCGGATAGTCTCTACTATCCTGCAATTTGCGGTAAAATCCCGCGCCTCAGATATTCATATAGAACCGCACGAGAACAGGACTCGCGTACGCTATCGTATAGATGGCATCATGAGTGAACGATTATCTCTACCCAAACAGGTACATGCCCCCCTTGTCTCCCGAATCAAGATTCTTTCCAATATGAAAATTGACGAAACCCGCGTGCCGCAAGACGGACGCTTTATGATACATGTAGAAGATATTGAAATTGACCTGCGTGTTTCAACCTTGCCAACATCACATGGCGAGAAGGTTGTCCTACGTTTATTGCGAAAAGGCACCCATGTCCCTACACTCAGTGAGTTGGGCCTGCGAGGACGGGCGCTGAAAGACGTAGAAAATGCGCTAAGAAAAACACGCGGGATTATTCTGGTTACTGGACCAACAGGCTCAGGTAAAACAACCACTCTACGCACCGGCTTGGAAATGATTAACGCGCCTCAAGTCAATATTGTTACTCTAGAAGATCCTGTGGAGTACGAAATAAAAGGAATTAATCAGGTTCAAATTCATCCACAGGCTGGACTAACTTTTGCTTCTGGTCTGCGTTCGATCTTGCGTCAAGATCCCGATGTAATTATGGTCGGAGAAATTCGAGATGCCGAAACAATGGAATTAGCCATTCGCGCTTCGTTAACAGGGCATTTAGTGTTTTCTACTCTGCATACTAATTCCGCCGCAGGGGCAATCCCGCGAATGCTGGACATGGGCGCGGAACCATTTTTGCTTTCCTCCACCGCAGAGGCAATTATTGCCCAGCGTTTAGTTCGAACACTTTGTACAAAATGCCGCGAAAGTTACCATCCCGACCAAAAATTGTTTGCCCAATTTACAGAAAGTTTGGGGGCATTGTTTCATAAAAAGTCACCCGCAGAACTTACCCTTTACAAAGCCAAGGGTTGTGATAAGTGTGAGCAGTCGGGATATGTTTCACGTGCGGGCATTTATGAAGTTTTGCCGGTTAACCAGAAAATTGCGCAGATGATTGTTCAAAAAGAATCGTCAGATATCATTGAAGCAGCGGCAATTAAAGACGGCATGGTCACAGTCCACCAGGATGGCCTCTTGAAAGTTTTGGAAGGATTGACTACAATAGAAGAAGTGCTTAGGGTTGCGCAGGAATAGAACTAGCTGATTAGCTACATTAGCTGCCTAGCTTATTAGGGGGAACTTTCCCTGACGAAGCTAATAAGCTAACGAAGCTATCTATGACCAATTACAATATTCAAAATCTATTAGAGGAAACCGTCAAGCGGGATGCTTCTGATCTTCATCTTAATGTTGGAGCAATGCCAACATTTCGAATTAACGGTAGGTTAACAGCATTGGAAGGCAGCGCGCCGTTATATCCAGAAGATACCGAAAAATTATGCTTCGGCCTCTTAAATGAAGAGCAAAAAGATATTCTCTTGGCTAACAAGGAAATTGACTTCTCTTTTGCTCTCGGTCAATTAGCTCGTTTCCGAGCTAATGTTTATCACCAAAAAGGCTATTTAGCCGCAGCTCTGCGTTACATTCCCGCTAAAATTAAAACCCTGGAAGAGCTAAATTTGCCGCTGACTCTACAACGATTTACTAAGCTGCAACAAGGCTTTGTACTTGTCGTCGGTCCCACGGGCATGGGTAAGTCAACCACATTGGCGGCGCTAATTAACACAATTAACCAAACCCGCACTGAACACATCGTGACCATTGAAGATCCAATCGAATACATTTATTCCCACCGAAGTTCTTTGATTAGTCAACGTGAACTACATCTGGATACTCACTCCTGGGAAATTGCTCTACGGTCAGTTTTGCGCGAAGATCCCGATGTTGTACTCATCGGGGAAATGCGTGATTTTGACACTATCTCCGCGGCGTTAACTATTGCAGAAACAGGACATCTGGTTTTTTCTACTCTGCATACCAATTCTGCCACGCAAACAGTCAATCGTATAATTGATGTCTTCCCCGAGTTTCAACAAGCGCAGGTCCGGACCCAGCTAGCAACAGTCTTGGAAGGGGTTATTTCTCAGCGCCTGGTCCCCGGAGTAGACGAAAAGCTCTATCCGGCTACAGAGGTTATGCTAATTAATCCCGCCGTACGCGCAATGATCCGGTCAGAGAAAACGCATCAGCTCGATAACGTTATTGCCACCTCGGCCGATACCGGTATGTGTACACTAGAGCAATCACTCGCCTCACTTATCAAATCGGGCAAAATTTCATTTGAAACAGCTCGAAGATATGCTCTTAATCCAGATGCCCTGTCAAGAGTTTTGAGGAAGTCGTGAGGTTCTTGTTACTTCAAATTTTCGAATATCCGAATGTTCGAAACATTATAGATAAAATAAGGGAAGTTTTTGTTGAAAAAATTCTATGACAGCAAGCAGTTGGCCAGATCATCCGGTTCCACTGGCTCTATCGTTCGCAGATACGAGAGAAACAGAAAGGGTGTTAAATTTTAACCTTACAGTTTCGAGCGTTTTGAACATTTCTTACCTTTCGAATTTCGAACATTCGGATTTCGAACATTTCTTACCTTGAAGAACTTTAAGTACTCCTCCGTTACCCCCGATGGCTCCCGACAACAAGGGGAGATTACTGCACCTAACAAAGAGCAGGCTGTGAACCAGTTGCGTAAGAAAGAATTAGTTGTTACCGACATTGCAGAAAAACGGCAATTGAGCTTAAGTGTCTATTTGCACAACGCTCAAAAAGTCTCCACAATAGATATAGTAATTTTCACGCGCCAACTGGCAGTAATGCTCGATGCCGGCATCCCGATAGTCCAGGCTTTACGGGCGCTGGGAGAACAAGTTCATACCGACTATTTCGCTGAAGTCATTCACAGTATCGCCGAAGAAGTAGAAAGTGGTTCTAGTTTACACAAAGCGATGCTCAGGCAGGAGAACGTTTTCAAAGAATTATATTTGAGTTTGGTTAACGCTGGGGAAAAATCGGGCAACTTGGTAGCCGTTTTACGGCGGCTAGCGGAAACACTCCAAAGGGAAAATACCTTCAAAAGCAAAGTTAAAGGCGCAATGATTTACCCTTTAGTTATTATATGTGTAATGCTGGCAGTAATCGTTCTAATGTTTGTGTTTGTTATACCACAATTACAAACACTATACGACGAGCTAGGCGCCGACCTGCCGACAACGACCAAAGTATTGTTGGCGGTTTCCGATGCTACAGTAAGTTACTGGTGGTTGTTCTTGATTATTATTATGGTAGGAATGTTCTTTCTTCGTCGGGCAATTAATACTGAACAGGGCCAGGAAGCAAAGTCCAAAGTAATATTAAAACTCCCAATTTTTGGTATGCTTACCAAGCAGATGGAATTAACATCTTTTACCCGTACCCTCAGCATGCTCATCTCTTCGGGGTTACCAATTCTGGATGCTCTGGACATCTCCAAAAAGACAATGAATAACCGTGTTTTTCAAAACGGCGTAGATACTGCCGCCCAAGCAGTGGAACAAGGCGGCAGTTTAGGCGAAGAAATTTACCGCAACAAAAATTTTCCTTCCATGCTGGCGGAGATGGTTCGAGTTGGTGAGCAAACCGGAAAACTGGACGATGTCCTTAACGATCTTGCCCAGTACTTCGAAAGCGAGGCTTTAAGGACAGTTGATAATTTGAGTTCTTTATTAGAACCTGTTGTCATGGTTATTTTGGGCGTGGGAGTAGGCTTTCTGGTCATCTCATTAATATTGCCTATTTACAGCTTGACGAGTCAGTTCTGATGGTGATAGGTTAGTAATTAGGTAGGTAACTAAAGTTTTGTTTTTTTCACGAACTATGTGTCTGGTTTTGGTAAAAGTAAATTCCAAATTACAAATTCCAAATTACAAACAATATCAAAATTCAAATGACCAAAAACAAGATCAACACGTCCATATTGTAGTGATAGCGTTATTAACTGTTTAGAATTTTGAGCATTGTGATTTGGTATTTGCCCGCCTAGCGTCGCTACGCGAGGCTGGTTTGGAATTTGGTACTTGGAATTTATTGTTAAGTAGAGTAACAACTTTTAATTACGTAATGTTGGGTTGTTAGCGCGCGTTCAGCTTAAGCGAACAACCCACTGCCCGAAAGGGGGTGAAATTGATGAACAATAAAAAAGGTTTTACGCTAATTGAGCTTCTGGTAGTTATCGCTGTTTTAGGCATTCTATCTGCCGTAGTTTTAGTAGCTATTAACCCGGCCGAGCGATTGCGATCTGCCCGTGACGCAGGGGCAAAAAGCGATATTGGACAAATTGCTACGGCGCTGGAAAGCTACTATACCGATACTAACGGAACCTATCCTCTCACCGTGTCAACCCTGAGTTCTTTAATAACTGGTGGGTATCTTAAACAAGTACCGTCGGTTCCCGCAGGTACTGGCAGTGATGATGCAGCATATCAGTACGCGTCTTTCGACAGTGCTGGCGGCGACTGCACCGGCACCGAGTCTTGCGATGGTGCGGTAGTATGGTATGACTTAGAAGCAGCTGCGGCTGGTACTGCCGTAGATTGGTGTTACCAAACAGCAACCGGTACAGCTAGTATTGTTGCTAGTGGCACTTGTGCGCAGGGTTTGTAGTTAGTATTATTCTTATGGTCACGTCAACGGCCAGGTTGGCCGGACGGTGTTTACAGCCCGGCTAACACAGTCGAGTCCCGTCGGGTGAGTGAGATTTTGACTCGATTGATCTAACAGCTCAGGAGTATTATTTACTCCTGGGCTGTTTGTATGTGGTGAATTGGGGGCGGCCCCGGTAACGGGGCCGCCCCCATAACATTGTGCTCGGATTTGTTCTGCCCCCCCGCCCCCGCGCGCGCAGCCTCATAGCATTGACAAACTCGCTGTTTTGTGTTAGTATTTAATTAACCTCAGAGGAGAGTCTTAACGACCCTTCCGAGGGTCGTTTGTTCATTATCTGAGGCCAAGAAAATAGCACCTTAACAACAGAATAAATACAACTAGCCCAAAAAAGTCTGTTATCGCAGGCGCAGTTCCCCATCGCTAAGGCTATGGGGGGCGTAAATTTTAGGTTAGTTTGTATATGCGTTTTTCCTCCCGAAGCTTATCCAAGGGATAAGCGAAGGTCCCGAGCCTGCCGTGGGACTATCTTAGTGTCCCTTCTGGCGCCTAAGCGAGCTTGTCCGCTCATTTGCCAAATTGGCAGAAGAGTGGCAGCTTGCCCCGCATAGCTCGAAGAGCGAAGTGGGGTCAGGCAGGGGATGCTGGGCGATAAGATGTTGTTGCGATGCGGTAAGTATGTAATAGCGGAATTCATTCCGCGATTAATATATATTCTCTGAGGTTTCCCTGTCGAAACGGCAGGAACATACTTACCGACAAATTTTGCACCAGCAACCTTATCCTCAGCCTCCCCTGCCTGAATTGAATCGTTTAGTTTGTAGCGGCGGGCATTTATGCCCGCGTTCTACAGCAACCGATTCGAAAGATGGCCTACTGCTTTATGCGGATGGCCGGCTTGCCTGCCTCGGGCAGGCAAAAGGGGCAAAAAAATTCCAGCTAGCGACTCTTTATTACAGTCACTAGCTGTTAGCTTGCAAGCTGGCGGAAACCAGCGCCTAAGGCCGAGCAATTCCGCCGAACCGAAAGACCCGGCCCTGATGAAAATCGGGGATAGATAGCGGTGAAGGTTCAGAACGACGGAAATGTTTGGCCTGGGGTGAAACCCTGAACCGAAGGCTGTAATCCACCGCTTCTCGACGGTGGCCTTCTGGTTCATGGGCAAAGGGAAAAGTCAGTACGAACACCGTTTTTTTTGAAAATCTTAATGGTTTGCCCCGCGGCCGACTTGGTTGCGGGGGTACTACTAGCTTGAAGGAGGAAAAACGATGAAAAGCAAGTTGTTTTCTGTCATTCTATTGGCCAGCATGGCGCTGTCCCTGTTGCCGGTCTCGCCGGTGCTATCGGCCCCCGCGACGGCCCCGACGATGCTCGATGTTTCCTATGACATCGAGTTCTTCACGGAGGATTTTTTGGTCCAGCCCGGGGAGGGGTACATGTACCACGTCGAATATGTACCCTACCTGAACGAAGGGGACGACCCGATCACGGTCGAGCCCTACGTTGGAAGTCCCGAGTATCCCTACGGGGCGTTCCGCTGCAACGGCGGCGGATGCCCCACGGACTACGTGTACCATTACCGGGACACGGAGTTCGACGGGGTACAGGGCACGGGCACAAAAATCACGGTTGTCGGACCGATTTTGCACGACAACCCCGGCGACGGCCGCCGCACCCAGATCCTTGTGAACGGCACAGTGGTTTATGAGTGCCCCGAGGGCTGGGTGGCCCCCACCTGCGAATATACGTTGCAGGAAGGGGAAAGCGGCCTGGTGGCGGTTCATTTCCAGGACTCGGTAGCTATCCGAGAACTGGAATTAACACCGCCCCCACCCGAAGTTCCGGTTTGCCTGAGCGCCACCGGAAGCCCGCCGGAAGGGGAAATCACCTACACCTTCAGGATCAATGAGGTGTCGGTGAGCGACCCCGGCGGCCAGATCACGGGTTACACCGTGCGGCTGGACGGGAACGAGGAATCGGTCACCGACCCCATCGGATGGGAAACCCTGATCACTGAGATCGGGACCCACACGATTGAAGTCGGGCTGACCACCGCGGTCAGCGGCACGCTGTACTACGAAGCGTGCAAAATGACCACCGTAGCGACCGAACTCCCCGTCGGGGCGGAGCCAGCGATTTATCCTGGCTGCACCGCCAGCGTGGACGGCCTGGGCAAAGTAACCGTCATCAACCCAACCCCGCACGAAGTAAAAGTGCGGCTGGACGAGTTGACAGCCGAGCCGATCGTGGGCACCGTGCCCGCATCCGACGGACAGCCCAGCGAGAAAAGCTGGGTAGGTGAGGAAATTCTCTACGGGACCACAGAAGTCGCTTACGCCATTGAATACGTTGATGGTCGTGGCGACTCTCAGACCCTTGAGGGAACCCTCAACGTCGGCCCATGCGCCGACAAACCCGAGGGCGAGAACGGATGCTGGCTCGATCGCGCCGAGCTAGACCTGGCCGACACCTGGCACATCGGGGCGCGTATCACGATCGCCACAGATGGAACACCAGTGCGGTTCTGGTCAGCATCCGGCGAGCAGGAAACCCGCACCTACGAAGCAGGGGAACATCTCGTGACCTGGTCGTACCAGGTTAGTTGGCCGATGTTTGACTCCGGCCGCATCGAGATCCCCGCGGGCAGCGGGGTTGCCGCCGGCGACTGTGAGTGGAAAGGGACGGTACCCTACGATCCCCACCGGAACCTCGAGCTGGTCAAAGACCGCCATGGGGTAGAAAATGACCCTGTGGTTATCATGACCGGCCAGGCAACGGGTGCGCCGGGCAACGACAACATCGTCCGGCACCTGCAAGTCTGGTTCCGCCCCGACGGCGCCTCTGAGCGGGAGATGTATAACATTACTGACATCATCCTCCCGCACGAAGGGAACGCCTCTTGGGGAGCTGGGCAGACCTACCAGTTCTATTTCCCCTACAAATTCACGCCGATTCACGGGGAAAAGAAGAGCTGGAACCTGAGCACCGCCGCCCTAGAAGGGAATGATCCCAACTCAATCTTCCAGGCTGGACCTGCTTACGAAGTGGCCCTGGGAGATGAGTCTTACCTGGTCTTTGACCAGGGACGGTTCGGGTTCAACCTCCCGCAGGATTTCAGCGGGATCGGAAGGATGTACGTTTACGTCTGGGATGACTGGACAATCTCGGACATCGACAACGTCAAGGACCGCGGCGATGCACGGCGCGACGTCAAGTGCACCGTGTTCGTAGTCGTCGAGCGCGGGGAAGACCCCATGAGTGAAGAGGTCTTAAACAAGTACGATCCGGACCTGCTCCGGAAAGACCCCTTCAAGCCGCTCGGAGAGAATGATGAGGGCGGATGGCACATTCCCACACCGCCGATGCCCGACTACCCCATGCCGCGCAACTACCTGGCAACCAAGCAGCCCGCGGACCGCTACCCCTTCCAACGCTGGGAGGGTGAGAACTACGGCGACGAAGGGGTTGGCCTCTCGGAATTGGGCCCGGCGCCAGAGCTTTTCGCACAGGAAACCGTCCCGGGCGATGTCGGGACACTGACCTTCCTGCGCAACGGCGTGGAAGTCGGCAGCCTGATCATCGTCGAAGCGCAGTTGGACGCCAACGGCAAAATCGTTTCCGCGCTGGCGGAAGGCACCGCCCTGGTCCACAACGGGCGCTTCTACCTATCAGCAGCCGAAGCGTTAATGGCCGCCGGCACGGAAGTGGTGGTAAACGAATCCACCAGCGGCGAATCCCGCCGCTCCGACTGGCACGTCCCGAGCGAATCTGACTCGGTGACCTACAACGAAAGCATGGGTGAGCAAAATGATCGCCCTGATATCGTTGTCGTCACTGGGGACTGGGCTTCGTTCGAGATGTTCGAGCTCCTCGACTAGCCTCTCCAATTTAGGAGAAACGGGTGCCCCAATTTGGCATCCGGCGTTCAAAGTAATACCGAGCCCGGCGGCTCAACCTCAGAGAGACTCTTTCTTCTCGGAAGAGTAAACCTGGGTTCCTACGCTGGCGCTCGCGCTTCGCTTTCTTCACAAAGGTGCACGGGAGAAATCACCCGTTAAGGAGCGTCTTCAACAGACGCTTGGTGCCGAAGAAAGCTTTCTTGGCAGTCATTGCCAGCCAACTACACACGCAGACTTTGTCAAACCTCAAAAAGCTCCATCCCCGGAGCACAGGAGACAAAGAAAGCTAACGGCAAAAATGACAACCCAACAAACAATTCAGCGAGATTAATAATCTCGCTGTTAAAGCCCTCGGCGCACTGCGCCGAGGGCTTTTTTTATGCATCGCGCATTTTATGCACCGCACAACCTGCCTCGCCGCTAGGCGGGTAAATTGCGCTATTACAGAGCTTTGTAATAGCGGATTTCAATCCGCGATTCTGCGCGCACTAAAGCGTGCCACGTCTGACGTGGTGCGCTACTACAGATATCGCGAAATAAATTTCGCTAGTACGGAATTTTGTAGTAGCGGACTTTAGTCCGCGATAGACGCGCAATGAATTGCGCTATTACAGTAATGCGTAGTAGCAGAATTCATTCTGCGATGCTCTCGGGCAGAAAATCTCTAATAGGATATTGTCTAAAGCAGTCAACTACCCACTCTTTGCTTTCTTTTTCTATCCATTCCTCTACGCTGGACCACTTATAATCACTAATTCTCCTAACATAACCATGTTTCACTGGATTCTGGTGGACATAATTTAGGTGCCGATAATAGTCTTTTTCGCTTCGGATTACACGATCAACATACTGATACCAGATGGGTGCATCTTTGGATGTGAGACAAACCAGTGCTTCCGGATCAGTAATTTGCCCTTTTGTAATAGCGGACTTTAGTCCGCGATAGGTTTCCGCACTAAATCTATTTTTATATCGCGCAATAAATTGCGCTAGTACTTCCCTTTTTCTCTCCGTCGCGCAACCTGCCTCTACGCTAGGCGGGCTTGCCTCGCCGTTAGGCGGGTGAGGTGCGCTATTACCAGAGTTTGTAGTAGCAGAATTCCACGCGATGCTCATACCATGTCGGTATGACGTGGCGCATGGCTGTCGCATTCTGCGTTTTAATTCACTTAACTCTTTATTCGACCGCCCGATTTGCCTTTTATCCCAAGGCGTAACTTCTTCAACAATTACTTGTCCATATTCAGTTACTAACGAAGGTAAGTCCTTCTTAATAAAATGCGCGGTGGAGCCGTGAAGTTCTTTAATGAATTTTGATACACGATTACCTTCTAAAACCCTTATCAACAGGTGATAATGATTATTGAGAATGACCCACCCCTCTGCCGCTATCCGATATTTCTCTTCTATTGACTTCAATTTGTTTAAAAAATATTGTTTGGTATTGTCTGGGGCCAGATAAGAAAAGCCGCCATAAATCCTGGCAGTGAGAAAAATGATAGATCTGTCGGGGTGGATATGGGGCGGCCGATGTTTGGTGATCATAATTTTATCCTAGCATATATCGCGAAATATATTTCGCTAGTACGGAATTTTGTAGTAGCGGACTTTAGTCCGCGATAGACGCGCAATGAATTGCGCTACTACGGACACAATATAATAGCGAATTTTGATCTAACAAAACTTGCCCGCCCATGCTATAATATTATAGGATTTCATTAATTAGTACTTTAACATCACAAGGAGAAAATCATGAAAATTTTACGAACTCTTTTATGTGTCGCGCTGGCCCTGATTATTTCGGTCCAACGCGGATGCGGACCTGCCGTAACCCAAGAAGCAACTTTGCCAACGCCACCCTCGTTAGCCCAGCTGGCAAAGGCCGTTCCCATTGGCTACGAAATACCCGATGAGGAAACGGCCCGCCAATTGGCGCGGGAAGCGGGAGTGGACCAGTTCGCTCTTATCACCCAGAGGGTACCCTCGCAAACCGACCTGCTAGCCATGATGGCCTACACCGTTGAGATCACCGAAGCCGAACGGCAGGCGGAAATGTGGGAAATGGCGCGGCGGATATGTGAGGCGCGTGTCTCCGCGGGAATACTTTTGTCCCCCGAGGAGTGCATGAAACGCGTCTACGAATTGGATATCCCGGGAGAATGGTTTGCCGATTATCTCGGCGACGAAGGAATATTCCAACACAGTACCCTAGAGGGGTGCAATCCGAGCTGTCAAGTGCAGACGGATTGGTACCCCAACGACGGGTTCGGCATCTACAACTCCTGGCAAGTAATACAGATTATTGCCGGAGTATCTACTGATGCCGAAACTGTATTGGAAGCCTTCCGCGCTAGCCCAGCTCATTGGGCGGCAATCCTCTACTCCAAAAACGAGCTCATTGGTATTGGGCTGGTTTTTGTGGAGGGTTCGCCCTATGGCTGGTACTGGGTGATCAACTTCGGTTTTAGCCCGGTGCCGGAATACACAGTGAGGCCTTCCCCGCCCGAAATGGGAAATCTGCCCGAGTCGGTTAGCATAATGCTGACCCCATCGGAAGACAGTGTTCCTACCTATCTCGCCATTTCCTCCATTGGCGAGGATTTCAACTGGACGGCGACAACCAACAGTAGCGCGATTATAATTTCATCAACCACTGGCTTCGGGAGTGGGCAGGTGAAGATCTCGCCAGCGGCCACGAGTTGTACACCATCGACAGATGGTAGTACAATACTCATAGGCTCGGCAACAGTTGTTGTCACCGGGCAGGAGGGCACTTTAAATTCACCGCAGGAAGTTCGGGTTGAAATCCTCTGTACAGAGGAAATTAGCCGGATTTACCTGCCAATAACTTCTAAAAATGGAGGATAAAGGATGAAAAAGCGAAATCACGCTACAATAGGGCTGATAGCCCTGCTCGTTCTCATGCCCGTTCTCGCACTGGCCCCGACCGCTGTGGCCCAGGAGCCAACACCAACGCCCACCGTACCCATCGGCCCCGGGCCATTCTGGCCCATAGACCCGCAGGGTGGGCAGAAGGCAGAGGGCGGGGTCATTGAGCTCCGCATCAGCCTGACAGCTGGTCCGCCCGAATGGCAAAAGTTTTGGACCACCGTCCAGTGGCAAGATGCCAGCGGCGGCTGGCATGATGTCGAGGGCTGGCAGGGCACGTTCGACAGGACGGAAAACGGCAATGCCGTCAAAATCTGGTGGGTGAGCGAGGCACAACTGGGAACCGGCCCTTACCGCTGGCAAGTTTCCCGTCAGAACGGGGAATTAGTCGCGACGAGCGAGACGTTCAACTTGCCCGCCGAGGCAGGCCAGACGGTGGTCGTGGAAGTTACAGCGGCAGTGCTGGAAGTGGCCGATGCGGCCAATACGATCGTCCAGCCACTTGCCCCCACGAGCACACCAACGCCGCTTCCGGCACCCGCCTTGGCAGCGTTACCGACACCCACGCCGACCCCGCCCCCAAGCAATACCTTTGCGGCCGCGGGGCAGAACGGCGGAACCTCTGCTCTGCACCAGGAGGTAAAGTTTCTGGACACCCGTTCCAAACCTGAAACTACTCCTGTTGCGGAGGCAGGCTCGCCGGCTAAAGCTGGGCGGTTGCAAATGGGAATAGGGCTGGTCCACGACGCCTCAGACCCGCCCGACTATCCAGACGGGACAAAAACCGCCTGGTCGCCCTGGCCGCTCTTCGGCGCCCTGGCAGGGATAGCCATTCTGCTGGCTGGCCTTGGAGCCGTTGGCTGGCGGATGTCTGCCGACCAACAGCGGCAGTGGCGCCGGCTCATGGGCTTCAAAGATTAACAAAAAGTGCGGCACGAACTCTCGTCGCACAAACTCAAATTACCTGCCAAACCTGCTGGTAAACGCCCCGAGCATAACACGCTCGGGGCTTTTTTTATGGGGAAGAAGTAATAGCGGATTTCAATCCGCGATTTCAAAATCGCGAAATTAATTTCGCTACTACAGCATACATCGCGCAATGAATTGCGCTACTACACTCAGCCGGACGCGCGCTAAAGCATGCCACGTTCTACGTGGTACGCTATTACAGAAAGATGGCACATTCTAAGTTTTTCACGTAAACTATATGTATGGAAATAATCAAAAGCGAGCGAATACCGCTGTATATCTTTAGCAGCATTTCCTCAATTGAGCCCGATTGTCTTCGGCAGGCTAAAAATATTTCTAATCTGGAACCGGCATTTCATCACACAAGCTTGATGCCCGACGCGCACATAGGTTACGGAATGCCCATCGGCGGAATACTGGCTCTCAAAGATGCTATCTGTCCTAATGCCGTGGGCGTAGATATTGGTTGTGGAATGGGTTATGTTTCTACCAACCTTCCCTCAAATTCTCTAACCAAAAATGACCTGCGCCAATTGGTTGATCAAATTATGCGCGATGTGCCAACCGGCTTTTCTATTCATAAGAAACCCCGCCCCGCACCCGACTTCCTCAAAGCGCCGCGTTTGCCGCAATCCCTAATGAATGAATTAGACCGGGCCAAAAAGTCGCTAGGAACACTTGGCGGCGGCAATCACTTTATTGATATCCAAAAAGATCCTCAGGGCAATTTAGTTGTATTAGTACATAGTGGCTCGCGACATTTTGGCTACGCCATCGCCAACTATTATCACAAAAAAGCCCAAAACGAGTGTACGGTCAAAAACAGAAATTTGCCCAATGGGGATTTGGCTTACTTCAAAATCGGCTCTGTCTTGGGACAGGAATATATATATGCCATGCAGTTAGCAATGCAATATGCCCGCGAGAACCGACACCAGTTGATGGAAGCGGCACAAGAGAGCCTTAACAATTTGTTCGGCCCGCTAGAATTTGGTGAACAAATTAATGCCCATCACAACTATGCCGCTTTGGAAGAACATTTCGGTCAAAAGGTCTGGGTACACCGCAAGGGAGCAATTCGGGCAGAAAAAGACGAACCAGTTATAGTTCCAGGCTGTATGACTTCACACTCCTATATCGGCATAGGCCTAGGAAACCCCGACAGCTTTAATTCCTGCGCACACGGGGCAGGACGAATACTGGGACGGAAAGAAGCCAAAAGAAAATATAATGTTCGTGAAATTATGAAAGATATAGAGGACCATAACATCGTACTGGGCAAAAAAAGCAAGCACGACATTGCCGAAGAGTGCCGCTTTTCCTACAAAGACATCGAGGAGGTTATCCAATATCAATCTTCTCTGGCAAAAATGACCATCCGGCTTACCCCTCTGGCGGTTATTGTTGGCTAATAATGTTGGTTAACTCCGTGAAGGCCCGGAACGCGATTTGACATTTGGAACAAATCTCGGTTAAATTAAGCTAGACTTGTTCGCCGATTATTGATTTCTTATTTCTGAATCTTTATGAAATCTATTAGACCTGCCCGTCTTGGCAAGTGGCCTTTTAAACTTATTGGAGTTATCTCGTGGCTGGGAGCGACTTCGTTTGTGATTTTCAGCTCCCTTTTGATTCTAGTCTTTCCGGAACTATTCACTCAGTTCCCGGTGTTTGTGGAAAAAACACTCAACTATTCTCTTTATTCCGCGCTCCCTAACAATAGCCATGTTCTAGGTCAATTCATTGGATCCGAAGATGCCCGCATCGCCGTTTTGGCCGATTATCTCAGGAACCAGCGCTCACCAATGGCAGGTAACTCCTCTGATTTTGTCCAAGCCGCCGACATGTACAATCTTCCCTGGACGCTTCTCCCATCTATCGCCGGCAAGGAATCGGGGTTTGGCAAGGCTATTCCCAAAAATTCATTCAATGCCTTTGGATGGGGTGTCTTTACAGGCCAGCAAACTGGTGTTAACTTCACCTCATGGGAAAATTCGATTTATACAGTCGCCAAAGGGCTAAGAGAAAAATATTTTGACAGAGGACTAAGCACTCCCGAACTTATAGAACCCTACTACACTCCCCAAAGCCCTGCCAAGGGCCATCCATGGCTCCATGATGTTCTCTACTTCATGAACGAGATCGAAAACTGGAAAGGGGCATAGTTTTATCCAAATTCACAGAAACAGGAGAGGAATAAGCCAGATTCTGTTCCCCCCGACGTTACGTCGGGGCTATCTATCATCTATCTACGCCACGCCTCGCGTGGTCTAAGCCTTCGTCTTCGGCACTCGGCAGGCAACCTAGTAGCGTGCCATTCGGAAGTTGCCACGGGGAGGATTACCTGTGCCCCGCAGTGGCTACTGCTGGGGCCGTTTCATCCCTTCTCCATATCTTACGACTTAGGAAAAGGCTCGTCTCTGTGGTTCTTCCCAAAAGTTAATTCCTTTGGGATGGCCCGTCCCTTTCGGAACCGACCCACTCGGTGTTACCACGGACGCCTTACAGCGCCCACCCTGCCTTGTGTGGTCTGGACTTTCCTGACTTCGACTATGCCCTGTTTTTAGTAGGGCACGCTCAGCCCGATAGACCTCTCTCCTGCTTCCGTGAACCTGTTAAAAATGCGCAGTTTCCTGAACAAATCCACCTAAATTATAGCACATAAACGCCCAAGACAAATTTTCCAGGGAGTAAGCAGTAAGGGTCTTCTTACTAAGAAAATCGTATAGTTCCCGCAAAACAAATTCGTCACATTTTTGATTAACATCCAGTCTTTGTGCTCTTGTAGCGGCGGGCCTTTAGACCCGCGTCAAGAGGAATTACGTTCTTCTGTCGCTAGGCTTCAGCCAGAGGCTGATCCGCCTTTGGCGGAAAAGCCTAGCCGCTACAATAAGGGACTACCGAAATTTGTTTAGCGGTCGCTATAGTTATTTGCATTTGGTGGACTGGCCTTCAGACCATCAGGCCCGCAAGCACCTTTTTAAAACGGCTTATCACTTTTTCTTCTCCTAAAACAAACAGTGTATCAAAGAGCGGCGGCGTAGCAATACAACCGCTGGCGGCTACACGCAGGGTCATAAAAAAGGGCCTATTCTTCCATCCCCTAGTCTCGCCCAAGCTTCTTAGCTTCTTTTCTATAACCGGTTTCTCCCATTGGGACAAGTCGGTAAGCTCACCAAGCACAGCCTCCAACATCTCGCGGGCAATTTCTTTTGATTTGGCTTGTTTAATAAGTAACTCCAAATCAATTTCTATCTCGTCCGCAAAAAAGTAATTGATCAATTCCGGCACCTCGGCAAATCTTTTTAATCTTTCTCTGAATAGCGGGGCAAGCTGAACAAGCCGGGATTCTGAATCAGGCAGAACTTTAATCCAGCCAGGAATAAAGTCGTAAAAATATTGCTGATATTCTTTGTCAGACAACTTTTCACGAATATAAACACCATTTAGCCATTCCAGTTTTTGAATATCAAAGACCGGCGCCGATGTGCAAACACGGTCAAAATCAAACAGCTTAATAAATTCGGCATAGTCGAAAACTTCTTTATCTTGCGGGTGCGACCATCCCAAACGGACCAAATAATTTTTTAATGCTTCCGACAAAAAACCCTGCTCTTTATACCAGAGCACCGAGACGGCATTGCGGCGCTTACTCAACTTTGAACCGTCTAGGTTTCTAAGTAGTGGTGTGTGGGCAAATTGAGGAACCTCCCAGCCGAAAGCCTGATAGAGCAGAATTTGCTTAGGAGTAGAAGAAATCCACTCTTCGGCCCGTATGATGGGATTTATTTTCATTGCATAATCATCAACAACCACAGCCAGATGATAAGTCGGGTAGCCATCAGATTTAAGCAAAATCTGATCGTCAATTAGCTGATTTTCAAAAATAACTTCTCCACGGATGAGATCATTAAATTTTGTTTGACCCTCATCCGGAACTTTGAGACGAATAACATATGGCTCATTATTGTCCAGACGCTTTTTGATTTCATCCTTAGAAAGTGACAAACAATGGCGGTCATACTTGGGCTGTTGGCTTTTTGTTTGTTGTTCTTTACGCATCGCATCCAACCTCTCCGACGAGCAAAAACAAAGATAAGCGTACCCCGACTCAGTCAGTTCTTGAGCTTTCTGTTGATAAACCTCAAGTTTGTCCGACTGCCGATAGGGTCCGAAGGCCCCTCCCTGACCAGGACCTTCATCAGGAGCAATATCTAACCAGTCCAATGCTTCTTTGATCTGCTGTTCGGCGCCAGAGACAAATCTCTCACGATCAGTATCTTCGATACGTAAAATAAATTGTCCCCCGTGACCTTTAGCATAGGCATAGTTGAGCAGGGCAGTATAGATATTTCCGATGTGTGGTTCCCCAGTGGGAGAGGGAGCAATACGAGTTCGGATCATGGTAGACAACAGTCGGCAGGATAGCTAGTCAGCGACACAGCCAAAACAAATCCATACCATTTTAGCAAAGCTGTGCGATTGCAAGGCTGAGTTACCGTACTACTGCCTTTTATTTTACCATAGTTCCTGTGCTATACTAAAAATATGACTCTTGCCGAAACCGTTAAGACTTTTCGCGTCGGGGCGCGACTGATTCTAATTGGAGCCGGATTACTGCTGTTTGGGCGCATTGCTTTGGCAATAACAGGTTCCGCCCTACCTGGGCCCAGACCTACTCCCACACCCACGCCACCGGCTGGATTTGGAAAGCTGCCGCCGCTAGAAATTGATTTTTTGGCATTGGACACCAGCGCCACACCCACGGCGGTTCTAGATCTTATTTCGGCTGTTTTACCGGAAGCGCCACAAACTATCCCAGTATACTCTATCGCGGAGTCTTCCGCTAGGTTCCTATTGGAAGAGAAAGCGAATACCATAGCTAGTCGCTTTGGCCTCACGGGCAGTCCAGAGATTAGCAATACGCACTACATCTGGCGCAGCAATCAACATTACCTCGCCATAGATAAAACAACACTCAATATTGACTATCAGTATGATTACCACACCGCACCAGAGCTTTTTACCCCGGGAGTTTTTTTTTCCACCAGCAAGATTACCGATATTGGTCGTAAAGTCTTAGAACAAAAAAAACTTGACTATGGATTGGAAGAGAGTAAGCCACGCTATCAACTACTCAAGTTCCAGGATGGCGAGCTTAGACAAGCTAGCAATCTACGGGACACATCTGCCGTAAAGATAAACTTCTCCCTGCCTTCACAGGACCAATATCCTATTGTTGAACAAGATCCACAGAATGCCCAAATTTCGGTAGTTTTTACTGGTAATCTACGTGACCGGGACAGCTACGGCACAATCCTAGAACTTCAAAGCGTTCGTTGGACCGTACTTCACGAGAAACTCAGCAGCTATCCTGTAAAAAGTAGTAGTCAAGCATGGGAAGAATTCATAAATACTAAGAAATACATTGTTCAATTATCTCCACGAGGTTGGGATTCTACCTTACCCGTTTCACCACAAAGAGTAACAGAATTTCGCGCTCGCGAGGTTTTCTTGGCCTACTTTAATCCGCTCACATATCAGAAATATCTTCAACCAGTTTGGGTTTTCAAAGGCAACGCTGTCCTCTTAAATTTACAATTAGCCGATTGGCAGGCTTATATCCCGGCAATACCTGATGAATGGATAGAGCAAGGCGAATAATAATCTAATCATGCTACGTCAGCGCATAAAAATATTAAATATAAATCTATGGGAATTTTTGCGTGGGAATGTAGAAATCACCGACACCGACAAGCAGAGGCGATTGAGGACAATGGGTATAACTGCGGCGATTATGATATTGGCATCTTTAGCTTGGGCAATAGTAGACTGGTATTCATTCAACCGCATCTTACAACCAGCCATTGAAGTGACAGGTACTATTGTCGGTATTATATTTCTGCTGTGGCAGAGAAAGGTTAAAAATTTTGACCTGCGCACACAAATTTTTGTCGGCATTATTAGTTTATTTCTTCTCCTGATTAACTGCTCTTTTATCATTTCCCACGGTGTTATCAACACTAATACCCCCTGGCTTTTTCTTATTCCTTTGTTCTCCTTTTTCATTTCCGGCGAGCAAGATGGTTTATTTTGGTCAGTAACAACCCTCCTTTGGCTGCTAACCTTTGCACTGCTAGGTTTTTTGGGAATTGTTGGTGAATCCGCCAACATGGAGCAATTTCTGGATTTACTTAATGTCTATCTCCTGGTAGCGCTTTTTTCTTTTTTCTACGAACGAGCACGTCGACAAACTCAAGTTAAGCTTAAAGAGATTAAGGAGTTTAACGAAGATATTGTTACTCACGCCCCGCTAGGCATTTATATTATTAACAAAGAGGGCATTATTGAATCATTTAACCCCGCCATGGAAAAGATCGTTCAAGCATCTCAACTTAGAAATGAAAAGGTAGGAGCCAATGTTTTTGAATTGGAAGCCTATGAAAAATTTGGTCTGGCCCGCCTTTTGCGCCAGACCCTTCGTACGGGGAAAGATCTAGTAATCGATAACCTCAAACTAATATCTTCCATTACCGGAAAGGCGTCTTACCGTCGTTATCATGGTATTCCCTTGCGAGATAAAGAAAACGAAATCATACGCCTGTTACTCTTAGTTGAAGACTCTACTGCCCTGCGGGACATTGAATCGGGACGCGAAGCTCTTATCCATGAATTATCACACAAAAATGAAGATTTAGAGCGCTTTGTATACGTTGTTTCTCACGACTTGCGAAGTCCCCTGACTTCCCTACGGGGATACTTGGACGAAATCCGTGATAGTTTAGAACAGGGAAATCAAAAACAGCTGGAAAACGATCTGCAAAATCTGGATAAAATTGCCACTAATATGGGTCAAATGATTGACGACCTTTTGAGTTTAAGTCGTATAGGGAAACAAAAGTGCGAACGAGAAAGTGTTGATCTAAATGAGTTGATTGGCCAAGTTCTGGATAATGTAGATATCCAGCTTAAAGAAAAAGGATTTCAAGTTAAAGTCCAACCCCACCTTCCCACTCTGGTAGTTTACCGGCGAGCGTTGGAAGAAACTTTTAGCAATCTTATTTCCAATGCCATTAAGTTTACGGAGGATAAAAACGATCCCTTTATAAAAATTGGCTATGAAGAAAGAGAAAATGAGTATTGTTTTTGTGTTAAAGATAACGGTGTAGGTATTTCCCCAAAAAACCAGGGGGAACTTTTTGAGCTTTTCTTCCGCTATGGTAAAAAGCAAGGAAGCGGAATAGGGTTGTCTATTGTTAAGCAATACGTAGGCTTGCACAACGGCCACGTCTGGGTAAAATCTAAAGAGGGCAAGGGGAGTGCTTTCTGGTTTTCCATCCCCAAAGATTAAGTTCTACTTTACCTCATCAGCTCTGCTTCATCGTCCGAGGCTTGGGGAACGGCAACCTTTTCATCATTAGAACCAATAGGTCTCGCTAGAGGGGAAATGAGGGCAGAGGGAATAGGAACCTGAGACACTTCAGCTTCTTCGGCAAACGCCTCTACGGGTTCAATTATTTGAGTCTCCGGCGTCTCCGGAAATTGCGGTACTACCGACG